>Ga0307380_10002251_pt1 | contig 27559 bp, 19 predicted proteins | sample UN3MG_FD_202239 | JGI IMG/M metagenome (GOLD analysis project Ga0307380, IMG submission 202239) | Soil microbial communities from Risofladan, Vaasa, Finland - UN-3 | ecosystem: Environmental > Terrestrial > Soil > Coastal area > Acid sulfate soil | place: Finland: Risofladan, Vaasa | collected... | reverse complement strand
CGGAGGCTGTCCCGCTGATCATCGAATGCCTGCAGGACAGCCCTGGCCACGCGGCTTGGGCGGCGCTGCGTTATGTGGAGGACGAACGTTTCCTGTCGATCATTGAGAAGAACCTGGATTCACTGAGTCAGCAGGACGCATTCCCCGCCATTGCCTGCCTCAGCAAGATGGGGAGGGCATCCATCCCTGTGTTGACCCGAATCCTGAAAGGCAAGGATCGCGCCCTGAAGCGTGCTGCGATCGATGCGCTGGTCCAGATTGCTCTGCCGGAATGCCTTCCGTCCCTGAGAGACTTCATTGCCGCTGGACCGTCAGAAGACCGGAAACTGGATCGAAAAGCGCGGGCGGCGCTCGCCACGCTGCAGTGCCGAGTGATAGAGAAGACCTATGCTCCACCGAGACTCGTCTATGAGGACGAATGTCGCCTGCATCATCTGGTTCGAATGTTGATTCTAGTGGATCGAGACGCCCTGGGAGATTGTAATCGCCGTGAGAAAGCCGCAGCCGCCTTGATCAAGATGGGCGGATCGTTGGTTGTTGCCGCGCTCCGTCCGCAGCTAGCCAACTACAGCCATGCCGATGGTCCACGCGGGCCTCGCTTCTTTGTATCCGAGCGAGTGTCCAACGTCATGGTGCGTCTGGGCGATGTCGCTATCCCCGCGTTGTTGGACGCGCTGAATGACGAAAGAGACCACGCGCATGCGTTCGCGGCCGGGGCCTTGTCGCGCATTACGGGAAAGGACTTCGGCACTGACTATACTCGCTGGCGAAAATGGTGCGTCGATACCGGCAGGATCAAGCAGCCATCGCCCGCCACGCTGCCGGGTGGAACGCATGCCTACGGGAAGGACTACTTCAAGGCTCTCGTGGGGAGGCTGAGTCAAGCCATGCCCAAGGAGTGGGAGCTTGACGTTCCGGGCGCCTGTGCTCTGGCTCCCATGCATCGGCCGGTCGGAATGGGCGCTCTGATCCGAATGTGGCCCAAGGACCTCCGTAGAGCAACCACCGGCTTGCACGACGGAGAGGTAGTCATCTGGATCATGAGCACCGACTACGATGGGGCGGCCAAGGCTCTCATACCCGTTTCCTCTGGCGGTGTGCCTAAGGAAATCGACCGCTGGCACGGCCACCGGGTTTTCCTGTGGGGCCCCAAGACCGCCAAGTGGCCCACATGCGAAACGGACATCAAGGCCGCTCTAGAGGCTACGGTCGTTTCGCCCGCCACCCAGCCCGCCACTCAGCCAACGGCGAAGTCAGAGGAGACGGACGGCGTGCCGCCGTTCCTGTTGCGTCGGCCGCAACAAGGCGTCTACGAAATGGGGGACTGGCGATATGAATTCCGACAAGTTGGTCAACGTCACCACGGCTCGTTGCACTTCAAGGGCAAGCCTTTCACTGGGGCCAAGCACTATGACAGGGTCGTCACACCTTGGGGTGCGCTCATCTATCTGGGATCGGATACCGGCTTCATGCCGATCATGTACCAGACGCTTACGCGGGAGGAATTGGAGCGAGGCGATGATATGACTCCCCCAGGTGGCCGGCCGGGCAATACGCGGGCGTCAGCAGGCCGACTCCTGCCGCTCCTCTTCCGCGATGACCTTCAGGAGCTGGGCCGGCTGGGTGGCAGCCCTCACCCGCCTGCGGACCGATTCGGTCGTAAGCACCCTTGAGATCCTCGCCAGCGCCTGAATGTGCGGACCGGTCTGATCGACGGGCGCCAGAAGAATCGCCACCAGCGTCACGGGCCTGCCGTCCACGCTCTGGAAGTCGATGCCCTCCGGCGCCACTCCCAGCGCCATCACCAGGCCGTCAACCTCCGAGCACTTCCCGTGCGGGACGGCCAGACCGTTGCCGATGCCGGTCGTGCGGGTCCTCTCGCGTTCGGTGACCGCTTGCAGTGCCGCTTCCCGGTCGCGCACGTCGCCGTTGGCGACCAGGAGATCCAGCAGCTCCTCGATTGCCTCCTGCTTGGTCCTGGCGGACAGGGGAATCTTGATTCGTTGTGGTGTGAGGATCTCCGTCAGTTGCATCCGGGCTTTCCTAGCGATCTGGCCGTGGCGCGGCGGCCGATAGCAGCGGCCTCGTGGACTCAAGCTCCATTTCGGCAGCATATACCGGCTGGCCGGCCCGCGTGCAACACGAAATGCGGGTTGTTTGCCCTCTCGCCCGGCCCGGCGAGAAGCGCCGAGGCGCGATATGGCCCGTTCGCCGCCGCGTCCGGCAAAATGGCCTTGAAAGCCCGTTGGGCGGGTCTATAATCGCCTTCGTAGGTCAAGGCTCAAGGGCTGCGGACGGCATGATGGCAGTATCCAGTGATCCCCGGTCGCCGAAGCGTCTCCCGCTGGCGAAGTGGTGCGTTGTGGCCCTTCTGGGCGCCGCGCTGGGTTGCCTGCTTTGGGAGGCCGGCGTCGGGGCCGCAGACACCCGCGGGGGCGCGGCCGCCGGCGGCGATGTGCTTCTGGTGGCCGGGCAGATCACATCGGACACGTACGGCCTGTATATCGTTGACACGCGACGGAGTACAATAGGCGTGTATCAGTGGCTGCCCGGCACGCGCAAGCTTCGCCTGTTGGCGGCCCGCAACTACAGCTTCGACCTGCAACTGGACGACTACAATACGGAGCCGCTTCCGCGCGACATTAAGAAGCTGGTCGAGCAGTCGCGCCCCCTGGGCGGCGCGCCTCGAACGCGCCCCAAGTGAGTTGCCAAAGAGGTGATCGTCATGGGCAAGAAGATGTACTACACCGAAGAACAGGCCGCTCAGAAGCTCGGCATCCCGGTAGAAGGGCTGGCCGACCACATCAGGGACAACAAGCTTCGCGTTTTCCAGGATGGCCCTAGGAAGATGTTCAAGGTGGACGAGGTGGACGCCCTGGCAGGGGGCGGCGAAGAGGAGATCGAGCTGGCGCCCGCCGACAGCACCGCCGATCAGGTCGATCTGTCCGCGGAGCAGCCCAAGCCCCCCGGCAAGGAAGACACGGTCATCACGGCCGCCGGCATCAGCATCTTCGACGACGAGGAGTTGGAGATCGAGGCCGCCGATCCGATGGCCAAGACGCAGATCGCCCCCTCGCTGGAGGAGCAGATCGCCACCGAGGGCGTGGGCAGCGGCTCGGGCCTGCTGGACCTGACGCGCGAGAGCGACGACACCTCGCTGGGGGCCGAGGTGCTGGACCACATCGACGTTGAAGGCGGCGTGGGTTCGGACCTCGGCGTGGAGTCGGGGCCGACGCCCGACGTCGTATCCGTAGGGCCCGCGGCCATTGTGGTGGAGGCCGCCTACGTGGAGGCAATGGATGCCTCCAGCGGGCTGTTCAACGGGGCTCTGGTCGGCTGCGCCGTGGTGGCGATCGTCATGGGGATGGTGGTCATAGCGGCTGTGCAGGGGCTTACCCCAAGCTATCTCACGTTCATGAAGGAGCACGTGGGCGTTGTGCTCGCGGCGATCCTGGGCGTGATTGTCCTGACGGGGATCTTCGGCCTGATGGTCGGCAAGTCAGTTGCGGCCCGGCAGGCGGCCATGAGGAAGATAGGCGGCTGAGAGTCCCCCGGTTGCGCCGGTTACTGTCTTCTCCGTTGACGGGCTCCGCCGAAACGGCGGACAGACGAAAGGGAACTCTGCGATGAGGAATCTACTGGCCATTGCGATTGGCTCGGCATTGCTGGCGGGCCTGTTGACGACCGGCGGGTGCGTGACCAAGGAGGAATACGACAGGCTCTGGGCGATGAACCGCAAGGTCAACGACGAGCTGGACAAGACCAAGGACCAGCTCCGTCTGAGCGAGCTGGAGAAGCAGGACATGAACAACCAGCTCGCCGATCGCGACAAGACCATCACCTTCCAGGCCGACAAGATCGCGAACCTGGAGGGCGCCAACACGCTGCTCCAGAAGGACCTCCAGGACGCCAAGGCCAGGCTCGCGCAGTTGGCGAAGTTCCCGCTGCCGCCGCTCGGCCCGCTGCCGGGTGCGCTGAACGCCGCGCTCCGCAAGCTCGCCAGCGAGAACGCCGAGCTGATGGAGTTCGATGAGAAAAACGGCATGGTCAAGCTCAAGAGCGACCTGACGTTCGGCAAGGGCTCCGTGGACCTTAAGGCGGAGGCAGTCGCCGCGCTGAAGAAGCTGGCCGAAATCCTCAACGCCGAGCAGGCAAAGAACTTCAGCATATACATCGCCGGCCATACCGACGACATCCCCCTGGCCAAGCCCGAGACGATCAGGGAGCACAAGACCAACTGGGGCCTCGCATCTCACCGCGCGATCGCAGTGGTGCACGTGCTTTTCGACGCCGGAATCGACCAGGCACGAATGGCCGCCCTTGGCTTCAGCAAGTACCACCCGATCGAGCCCAACGCCCCGGGCAGCAAGGGTAACCCGGCCAACCGCCGCGTGGAGATATGGATCGTGCCGCCAAGCCTGCTGCTGACCCAGCCGGCGGCGCCCGCGGGAGGCTGACCTCCCGGGCAGACACGGATGAACGGCAGATCACAAATGCCCCGGCGCCCAGGCGAAGGGGCATTTCTTTTGGCCCCGTCCACAACTGATGCCCGCCAGTAAAGCCAGCCTGCTCCGCCGCGCAGCCCGACGCGCCGGCAGCGTCCCGGTCGGCCTTGCTCTTATGGCGCTTCTGGCGGCGTACGTCGGCGTCGCGTCGGTCTGGCCGGAGTGGCTGGCGCGGCTGCTGGGCACGGCCCCAGACGGTGTGTACAGGCACTGGCTTCCGGTCGGCCTGGGGGCGCTGCTCTGCCTGAGCATCCTCATCGCGACGATCGTTCGCATCCCCCTGCGCCTGCGGCATGCCGGCGCCTGGTGCAGCCACCTCGGTGTGCTGGTCCTGGCCGCCGGCGCCGCGTGGTATGCCATCGGCAGCGTCAGCGGCTACTGCGTCAATCAGCTTCGCCGCGTGCACTCTGGCAGCGGATCGGAATGGATCCCAACCGGCTCGTTCTACTTGAACGACGCATACGCAGCCTACGTGGCCGTTGACAAGGGCGAGCCGGTTCAGACTCCGCTGGCCGGCCTGGACCCTGACAGGGGCACCGAATGCTCCTTTCCACTGGCCGGCGCGCCGCAGGGCGTCTCAATCCGCGCGCTGTCATGCACGGCGGGGCCTGAGCCGGTCCTGGACGTGGAGATCAGGGGCGAGCTGTGGAGCAGCGTCGCACGTGTGCCGTTCGTCGAGTTCCTCGGGCAGGACGACATGACCCTTGTGTCGCTGCCGGACGTGCGGGCGGTCCGGTTGGCCTTCAGCCGCCGGCGCCTGCCACTGCCCGAGCCGATCACGATCCTCCAGGCCGTGTACCTGACCCACCCCGGCTCCGTCGTGCCAAAGGACTATCGCTGCGAGGTCAGGATCGGTTCCGACGATGGGCTGGTGCTGACGCTCGACGAGGAATCAGTACTCTACTCGCCGAACGAGTCATTGCTCGTCTCCGGCGATGAGTTGATCCCCAACTCGAGTGCCGACAGCCGTCCATACCGGTCTCGACGCGATGTGCGCGTTGAGACGATCAGTCTCAACCGCCCGATTCGCGTCGGCCCGTATCAGCTCAGTCAAGGAATCTGGTGGCCAGACGCCACGATATGGGCGGATGCGCCGGTCGAGCCGCGCAGCACAACCTCGGAGGCCATATTCGAGGGCGGCTCTCTGTCCGCGGCCATCATATTCGAGGTCCGATCTCGTCCGGGCCTGCCGTTGATCTTGGCGGGGCTGGCCATGATCGTCGCGGGGATGCTCTTCGCCTTCTACGTCAAGCCGCGGTTTCCGCGCCCGAGGGGGGCGGCATGAGGGTCCGGACGATCATCGCGGCGGTCCTGTTTCTAGCGGCTGCGTGCCAAGCGGCGGAGCTGTTCGATGAGTCCGCGCTGAGGTTCGCGGAGGAAGTGGACGCACGGACGCTTTCGCTGCTGACCGTTCAATACGCCGGCCGGCTGGCTGTTCTCGACACGGTCGCGCGGGACAGCCTCGCCCGCGCATACGGCGCGCAGACCATCGACGGCACGGCGCCGACGTTCGCCTACCTGGAGCTGTACTTCAACGCCGGGGCATACCTCGACCGCCCCGTGATCTACGTCCGCGAGAGGGACATGCGGCGTTTCGTCGCCGCCCACCTGGACGAGGACACGCGAAAGGAGTTTCAGCGCGCGCACCGCCTGCCGCCGGCGGCCCTGGTGGGCGAAGATGCCCTGGAGCTCCTGGTCGGCACCGAGCGGGCGGCGATGTCGGACCTGGCGCGGGCCGGGCGCATCGCCTCGCTCCGCGCGCCGCTGGGAATGCTGAGCAGCCGGCCCGAGTACCGCGTGCCCCTGGAGCGACTGAGCGAGCGATACTCGAGCTTCCTGTCCGTCGGCGTCCTCCGCATCGCCCCGGCCGGCGGCGAGACCTGGATCGCGCCGGACGGCGCAGCCGCGCACGGCAGCGATGCGCAGGTCAGTGAGGCTGCCGCGATGCTCACGTCCTGGTGGCGGCTCGGGCGGGCCTGGCGGGCGCGCGACGCCAACGAGGTAAACCGCCTGGCGGCCCTGTGGGCCGAGCATCAGTCGTCGGCCGCCCCCCCCAAGCCGATCCGCGAGCTGGAGCTGCTGTACAACCGCGCGCAGAAGGCCACCGTCCTGTGGGTGGGCTTCGCGGCGGCATTCGTGCTGATGTTGCTGGCCGTCGCGACCGGCAGGCTGTGGGTTCGGCGGGCCGGATTGGCGGTCCTGGCGGCCTCGACGCTGGCGCTGCTGGCCGGGTTCGCCGCGCGGTGGGTCCTCAGCGGGCGTGCGTGGTACCTGCCGCCGGTGATGAACATGTTCGAGGCCGTCACCGGCTCGGCCCTTCTGGGCTGCGTCCTGGCGCTGGGGCTGGAGCTGGCTCGCAGGAGGAATTACTTCGCCCTGTCGGCGTCGCTGTACTCGACGGCGGCGCTGATGTTCTGCCACTTCCTGCCGGCGAGCGTGGGTGCCGGCATCGCAGCCGCCCACGGCATACTGAACTCTCCCGTCATGGCCGCCCACGTCACGGTGATAATCCTCGGCCACGCGATGGCGGGAATGACGCTGGTGATATCGGTGGTCTATCTGCTCGCACGGCTGTGGGAGGCCGCGGCACGCGCGTCGGCGGGCCTGCCGGCCGGCCAGGCCGCAGGCGCCGGCGACGCAATCGACCGCTGCAACCTCATCGCCGTGCAGCTCGCGGCCTGGACGCTGGCACTCGGCACCATACTGGGTGCCGTCTGGGCCGACTTTGCCTGGGGCCGCTGGTGGGGCTGGGACCCCAAGGAGACCTGGGCGCTCATCACCACGCTTGTCTATATCGCCGTCCTTCACCTGCGCATGGTGCTGCCGGTCCGGTGGCGCGGGCTGGCAACGGCCGTCGGCTGCGTCGTCGGCTCCGCGGCGATGATGTTCAACTGGGTCGTCGTCAACTTCATCCTGCCCGGCAAGCACAGCTACGCGTGAGACGCCTCGAGGTTGGGTGCCATGCTTCTACGCGCAGCGGAGAAGCATGCCCGGCCGGAGCATGCTTCTGGCAAACGGCGCCAGAAGCATGGCACCCGGCCTGTGGTATGATTCGCCGCCTTCCTCTGTATTCGAGGACGATTGGGTTATGACCGAGCTTGAGATATTCCGCGCGACGGTCGAGCACGAACGCCCGGACCGCGTGCTGTACTACGCCGACTTCACGCCCGACCTGCTGCGGCGCGTCCGCGAGCACGTCGGGGCGGACGAGGTCTCGCAGCACTACGGCTTCTTCAAGCCCGTCCGCGTGGAGCTCAGGCGCCCCGACGAGATGCCGCCGTTGGACTTCTCCAAGTACTGGCAGGACCAGGACTTGCCCGAGGGCACGACGATTGACGGCCACGGTGTGGCCCGCGTGCCCAGCGGCTTCTACCACTTCTGGGGCTACGTCTCGCCGCTGCGCAACGCCGAGAGCCTGGCCGAGATCGAAAGCTATCCGCTGGAGGATATGAGCCGTTGGGACGACTCGCACATGCGACCGGCCGTCGAGCAGGCCCACGCCGCCGGCAAGGCGACGGCCGGCTTCGTCGGGCACATGTACGAGAACGCCTGGCAGATCCGCGGATACGAGCAGTTCCTATTGGACATGATGGAGCGGCCGGCCTGGGCGCAGTGCCTGCTCGACCGCATCGCCGAGCAGAACCGAACCCACGCGCTGGCGATGACCACCGCCGGCGTGGACCTGATTCAGTGCGGCGACGACGTAGCCAACCAGAACGCGATGATGTTTCGCCCCGAGCTCTGGCGGACGATGATGCACTCGCGGTGGTCGGCCATCTGGCGCCAGGTCAAGGACATCCACCCGCGCGCGGTCATCTGGTATCACAGCGACGGCAACATCTCGGCCGCCGTGGGCGACCTGGTCGAGGCCGGGTTGGACATGCTCAATCCGCTCCAGCCGGAGTGCCTGGACATCGACGCGATCCACCGGCGCTACAGCGGGCGTCTGTCCTTTGACGGCTGCATCGGCACGCAGTCCACGATGCCGTTCGGCAGCCCCGACGACGTGCGCGCCCGCGTGCGGGAGGTTATCGCCAGGTACGGCCGCGACGGCGGGCTCATCATCAGCCCGACGCACGTCCTTGAGCCGGAGGTGCCGCTGGCCAACATCGACGCCTTCGCTGACGCCTGCCGGCGGTCGTGAATCACGCGAAGACGACCGACGCGTAGCCGACTGTCGTGTCGTCGGGATCGTCGGGCAATCGCTCGTGGACGACCTCGTAGCTGTTGGTGTACTTCAGGACGATCCCGCGCCGGGCGCCCATGGCCTTGCAGGCGGCGGCCGTTGCCGCGATGGCCCCGGCGCCGCAGGCGTTGCCGTTGGCGTGGGCCTCCGGGACGATCTCCCCGATGGCCATCTTCTCGACCAGGTCCAGCATTCGCCGGTCGTTCTTCCTGGCCCAGTCCGCGCCCTGGCGGCCTCGCCCGCCGGGCGCCGGGAAGTGCCCGCCACCATGATGCGTAAGGTCGGTGCTGCCGACCACGCGAACGGAAGGCCGGTCCTTCAGCACGCCCCCGACGGCCGTGCCTATCTCGACGGCCAGCGGCGACGCCGGCGCCGCGATCGGCACGATCTTCACGTCCGGCATGAGCACCTGAAGCAGCGGCACCTGCACCTCCAGCGAATGCTCCTCGACGTGGGCGCCTGGGTTGGCCCGCAGCGCGTCGGCGGCTGCGAGCAGCTCCCCGGCCAGCTCCTCGTCGATGGGCACCTCGCCCAGCGGCGTTCGCCAGATGCCGGCCTCGAACACCTCGCCCGCGCGCACGCCCCCTCGATGGTCGGCCCCGAACAGCACCACCGTCTGCGGCGGACCGGTGGCGGCCAGGGCCTTGAACGTCATAGCCGCCAGCGGGCCGGAGTAGACCCACCCGGCGTGCGGGACCAGCCCGCCGTAGAGCGTCTTCGGCAGGTCGGCCGGCAGCTCGGCCGCGTCCGTCAGTCGCGTGGCATGGGCGCGGCAGGAGCCTGCCGAGGACTCGTAGAACGCACCGGCGTAAACGGGGTGGCGGATGCTCTGCACGGGATATGCTCCTAGCTAAAAACCATTGGCCGACGCCCCAAGCTCGGTTATCATTTGACATTATAGCGTTTGGGGCCGGTAGTGAAATGACGCAAGAGCCAGACAAGTGGGACCAGAGCGCCGACGCGCTTAAGTCATTGGCGGACGGGACGTCCGAGGACCCCGAGCAGGCGGCCGATCCCGTCGAGCCGCCAGCGGAGCCGGCGGACCCCGCGGACCCCGCGGACGCGATGGCGGCCCTCGAGGCCGGGATGTCCGCCTCGCCGGAGTCTCAGCCGGTCGAGCTGGAGGGCGTTTCGGCCGTGCCGCTGGACGACGCGGCCCGCCGCCGGCAGACGGCCGGCTTCGAACGGCGCACACAGAAGGCCCACGCCCATCAGTTCAAGGTCATCATGATCCCGCTGCTGATCACCGTGGGCGTCCTGTTGTTCGTCTGCGGGACCATACTGCTGGCCACCGCGCCGGAAAGCGACCCGACCGACCCGTTCGCAGAGCCGCAGGACAAGCTGCGAGTCTTTCGTAGCTGGTTCCCGCTGGCGGCGTTCCCGGTGGGGGCGTTCCTGCTGTTCGGCGCGTGGTACTTTCATCGCGAGATCAGCGCGTCCAAGAGAACATGACCGGCCCTCTGCGAACGGGGCGGCTGGAGACCGATGGACCTCGCTCGGATCAAGCCCTGGGGCTCGCTCAACTGGCCGAACCGCATCAGCCTGCTTCGACTGCTGATGGTGGTTCCGTTCGTGATCATGCTTATGAACCAGCGTCAGTGGCCAGGCGCGCGGTACGTGGCGATGGTGATCTTCGCGGCGATGGCGCTTTCCGACGTGCTGGACGGCTACCTCGCCCGACGGCTCGGCGTGCGGACCCGGCTGGGCGCGATCCTCGACCCCCTGGCCGACAAGGTCATGATCATATGCGCGACCGTCCTGCTGAGCCTGCCGGACTCCTGGGTCGCCGGCGCGCCGCTCGCCAACTGGGTCGTCGTGACCATCGTCGGCAAGGATCTCTGGGTCATCGTCGGATTCGTGGTGATATACTTGGTCACCGACCGGTTCCGAGTGCACCCGACGACGATGGGCAAGGCCTGCACCTTCTCCCAGAGTTGTATGGTCGCCCTGACGCTGCTGGCGCCGGACCTGAACCTGCTGTACGCGGAGCTGGGCACGTGGATCGCCCGGCTGGTTAGCTGGGGCGTTGCGCTTCTGTGCGTGGTGGCGGCGGCCAGCTACACGCTGCTGGGGCTGGCCTTCGTGGCCACTGAGGAAAAGCCGCTGAACGGGACGGCCGGCAACCCGGCCGACAGTGCCGATGAGCACGATTGAGGACATCCTGGCCGAGCTTCGCGCAGGGCGGATGATCGTCCTGGTGGACGACGAGAGCCGCGAGAACGAGGGCGACCTCGTCTGCGCCGGGCAGAAGGTCACCCCCGAGGCGATCAACTTCATGGCCCGCTACGGGCGGGGGATGGTCTGCGTGCCGATGACGGTCGCCCGCGCCGACGCGCTTGGGCTGCATCCCCAGGTGGCCGACAACACCGCCCTGCACGGGACGGCCTTCACCGTTACCGTGGACGCGGCCACGGGCGTCACCACCGGCATCTCCGCAGCCGACCGCGCGCGGACGGTGCGGCTGCTGTGCGACGAGAAGACCAGCCCGTCGGACCTCGTGCGCCCGGGGCACATGTTTCCGCTTCGCGCACGCGACGGCGGCGTGCTCGTGCGCGCCGGCCAGACCGAAGGCGCGGTGGACCTGTGCCGGCTGGCCGGGCTGATGCCCGTCGGCGTGATCTGCGAGGTGATGAACGACGACGGCACGATGGCCCGCCGCGACGACCTCGAACGATTCTGCCGCGACCACGGGCTGAAGATGTGCAGCGTGGCCGACGTCATCCGCCACCGCCTGCGCTCCGAGCGGCTCATCGATCGCGGGGTGGAGATCGACCTGCCGACCCGGTTCGGCGCCTTCCGCCTGATCGCGTACACATCCGTGGTGGACCCCGACCCGCACCTGGCGCTGTGCGCCGGAGGCGTGGGGGCGATGGGGCCCGACGGCCGGCCGATCGTCCACGACGAGCCCGTCCTGGTGCGCGTGCACAGCGAGTGCCTCACGGGCGACGTGTTCGGCTCGATGCGATGCGACTGCGGCTGGCAGCTCTCGACTGCGCTGGCCCGCATCGCCGAGGCCGGCAAGGGCGCGCTGGTGTACGTCCGCCAGGAGGGCCGCGGCATCGGGCTGGTGAACAAGCTCCGCGCCTACAAGCTCCAGATCGAGCAGGGCATGGACACGGTGGAGGCCAACCTGCACCTGGGGTTCGAGGCCGACCGGCGGGACTACGGCATCGGCAACCAGATACTCCGCGACCTTGGCCTGACGAAGCTGCGGATCATGACCAACAACCCGCGGAAGATTTACGGCCTGGAGGGCTTCGGGCTGAAGATCGTCGAGCGCGTGCCCCTGGTGTCCGACCCGCACGCCGAGAACCTCGCCTACCTCAAGACCAAGAAGGACAAGCTGGGGCATATGCTGGACAACCTGTAGGGTTGCAGGGATGAGTCGACGGGCGGTCCCCGCAAGCGCGCGAAGACACAACGCCTCCAGAACAGCAGACGATGGCCATGAGCCCCGAAGAGATTGAAGCTCTTCTAGCCCAGGTAGAGGGTGAGCATCTGGAGTTCAAGCAAGCCACGAGCTCTTTCAGCTTCGACAAGCTGGTCAAATACTGTGCCGCGCTGGCAAACGAGAGAGGCGGCAAGCTTGTCCTTGGGGTCACAGACCGCCGCCCGAGACGCGTAACCGGGACCAAGGCTTTCGGGCAACTGGAGCGCACCAGGAGCGGGCTCAGGCAGCAACTGCATCTGCGGGTTGACATCGACGACGAGCGCCACCGTGGTCACCGCGTTCTGGTGTTCCGTGTTCCTCCACGCCCGGTCGGGGTACCCGTCATGGTTAAAGGCGTTGCCTGGGTTAGGCGTGCCGATAGTGTTGTGGCGATGTCTCCTGACCGCCTGCGCGCGGTCTTCGCAGAATCGGCTCATGACTTCTCGGCCGATCCCTGCCCTTCCGCGTCAATGGATGACCTCTTGGCCGATGCCATCGAGGAATACCGGAGACGTTGGATCGCCAAGTCCAACAACCAGAGCTTGGCGAATTCCTCGCACGAGCAGCTCTTGACCGATGCCGAAGCGCTGGTTGACGGTAGGCCGACCTATGCTGCACTTGTTCTTTTTGGGTCTCCTGCGGCGCTGGGCAGGCACCTTGCCCAAGCCGAGGTGGTATTCGAGTATCGCGCCTCAAACGCCTCCGGTCCTCCCCAGCAGCGAAGGGACTACCGTGAGGGCTTCTTCAGCTACTGCGACGCTCTCTGGGACCTGGTCAACCTCCGGAACGATGTCCAGCACTACCAGGAGGGTTTGTTCGTAGTGGATATCCCGACCTTCTCCGAGCGTACGGTCCGCGAGGCCGTACTCAATGCAGTGTGCCATCGGGACTATCAACTAGGAGGGAGCGTCTTCATCCGGCAGCATCCGCGCAGGCTGGTAATCGAAAGCCCCGGAGGTCTCCCGGTGGGCATCACGCTGGACAACATCCTCAATCGGCAGTCACCTCGCAACCGTCGGATAGCGGAGCTCTTCGCGAAGTGCGGCCTTGTTGAGCGCTCTGGCCAAGGGATGAATCTGATGTTCGAACAGAGCATCCAGCACAGCAAGCCGGTTCCAGACTTTGCCGGGACCGATACCTACCATGTGGTTCTGACCCTTCGCGGTGAGGTCCAGGATCCCCGCTTCGTGGAGTTCCTTGAGCGGCTTGGACGAGAGCAGTTGGCCACGTTCGGGACTGCGGATTTCCTTGCGCTCGATCTGATCCACAGAAAACGGACAGTTCCGGAAAGCCTTAGGGCCAATGTCCGGCGCCTCAGTGACCTGGGGATCGTCGAGACTGCGGGGCGCGGGCGCGGAGCCCGGAGCATTCTCTCCCGCAGACTTTTCCGCTTTCTTGGCAAGGCCGGGGCCTACACGCGCACGAAGGGTCTGGACAGAGAGACGAACAAGGAGTTGCTGCTCAAGCACATCCGAGAGGAAGGAGGCTTGGGGGGGAGCCCGTTGTCTGACCTAGTGCAGGTCCTACCTGACCTGACCGAAGCACAAGTGAAGTACAGGTTGAGGCTGCTGAAGCTAGAAGGGAGGATTCGCCTTGAGGGTAGAGGCCGAGGTGCTCGCTGGCACGCCAATGAGTAGACTGGCCCGGAATCGGATAACAGTCTGGGGGTTTCTCCCTTTTTCTCCCTTTTTTCTCTCTTTATTCACTGTGTCATGCCTGTTGGGAACGCATCCCTTCTGGGTTGCGTGCTCGCACTAGGCTCTTGATATGGCTAGGTTTAGCGGTGGGTAGAAGTCGCTGGCTCCGCTGTCCGGATCCAGGGGTTGCCAATAAGTCGGTTTCAGGCGAGCATGTCTGTTTCTCTGGAGAAATCAGATGCCCAACGTGATCTGTCTTGGCGAGTTGTTGATTGACTTCCCGGCCGGGGAGCGGGACGCGTCGCTGGCCGAGGCGGTGACGTTCGCCAAGGCGCCGGGCGGGGCGCCGGCGAACGTGGCCGTCGGGCTGGTGCGGCTGGGCGTCTCGGCGGGGTTCATCGGGGCCGTGGGGCGCGATCCCTTCGGCGAGTTCCTCGAAGGGGTCCTGCGGCGGGAGGGCGTCGATGCGGCACACCTGGCGAAGATCGACGGCGCGCGGACCACGCTGGCCTTCATCGCCGCACGCTCCGACGGCCGCAAGGACATCCTCTTCTACCGCAACCCGGGGGCCGACATGATGCTCGCCCCGGAGCACGTCAGCGACGAGTACGTACGTTCGGCCGAGTGCCTCCACTACGGCTCGATCAGCCGGATTGACGAAGGCCCGCGGGCGGCCACCGACAAGGCCCGGCGGATCGCAGCCGAGGCCGGGCTGCTCGTTTCCTACGACCCGAACTGGCGGCCGACGCTCTGGCCGGACCGCGACGAGGCCCGCCGGCGCGTGCTGGAGGGCTTCGACGGCGCGACGCTCGCCAAGGTCAGCGAGGAGGAGTGGTCGTTCATCACCGGCGCCGAGGACTTCGCCGCGGGCGCGAAGGGCATTCTCGATCGCGGCGTGGAGCTGGTGGTTCGCAGCGAGGGGCCGCACGGGGCGAGCTTCGCGACGGTCGGCGCCAGCGGCCACGTGGACGGCTTCGCGGTGAATTGCGTCGAGCCGACGGGCGCGGGTGACGGCTTCGCCGCATGCCTGATCGTCGAGCTGCTGGCCCACTGGCGGCAAGGCCGTCGGCCGGGCGAACTGGATATCGAGGAGCTGCATCGCATCGTCCGTCGCGCGAACGCCGCCGGCGCCCTGGCCTGCACGCAAGTCGGCGCGATGCCCTCGCTGCCGACCGCCGGCGAGCTGGACGAGTTCCTCCGCCGGCAGGCAAGCTGAAGCCCCAGGCGCAGCCGGATTTGGCTGCCGATACGGTGTACAACGATCACGGTATGATCCATGGGCCCGTGCCGATGAGCAACATGCATACAACCTGTCCCCGATGTGGGGAGAGTCTTGCCCTTGTCGATCGCAGGGAGGGTGTTCAGGTCAGGTGCCCGAAGTGCGCGGCGCTGCTCATGGTGCGTGCGGAAGGGGGCGCGGTTACTGGGCCGGTGTCAAACGGCGATGACGTCCCCGCGTCGGGGTCGGCGCGGCCTGGTCTGCGGGGAGTTGGACCGCACCGGCACCTGCGGATAGCGGCTCTCGCCGGCACGCTCGCGGCCCTGGCGGGCCTATCGGCGGTTGTCGTCTGGGCACTCCGACCGGAGGCCGGGGCTCAGCCGCCATTGGATCGCCCCGCCGGCGTGGATGAGCTACTTACCCGCATTCCCCAGGCGCGCTCGATCTGCCTTGAGGCATCGTGGGCTGGTCTGGGCCCGTCGTTCCGATCAAGGTGCACGTTGCGCCGAGCTGGAGATCAATTCGTGGGCGAGTTGTACCCTGCGCCCCGGCCATCAGGTCAAGTGGACCTGATGCGGAGGGAGATGACGATTCCCGTTTCTGTTGTAGAAGAGGCCCTTCGAGTGCTCAGCAGAGCCAAGTGCCGCAAGGAGGAGTACAAACCCGCTCACTACATGACAGACTCCTACCCGGCAATCAGCATAACGGCCGAAGTGGAAGGGGGGGCCTTGGTCTTCTTCACGGAGTCGCAATCCCCGTTCGTTCATCCGTGGGCTGTCGGGATGCAGAAGGGGGAACCCCTCAGCGTGACCGATCCGAACGTGATCCATGAGGCATTGGCCAAGCTTGACGACTACGTGTTCCTGGAAGGGCGGGGGCACGAGTACAGGTTCATCGACGCGCGGTCTAGCGGCAAGCCGAAGGCTGTTCCAAGAGACCAAGGTCGCTAGAGGACGGCTTGCTGTCCGCAGCGGCTAGGCATGTTCAGCGTCGCAGTGAAGGAGCAGGCCGCCTGAGGCTCCGGCGGAGCTTCCTGCCGTGTCGTGAGCTGCCCGGGTAGAATCCGCCTGCCTTACCGCCCGTCCGGGCGCTCACGCGCGACCTCGCTTCCGTATAATGGGCGCATGGCTTCCAAGCGTCAGGCCATCCTGGAGGACCTGCGGGCGAAGGTCGCGGAGTTGCCGGCCGGGCCCGGGGTATACCTGTTCAAGGACGCCGCCGGCGTGGTGCTCTACGTCGGCAAGGCCAAGAGCCTGCGCTCGCGCGTGGCCAGCTACTTCCAGCCGGCCGCCAGGCTCGAACTCAGCCGCGGGCCCGACATCCAGCGAATGATCGACGAGCTGGTCGCCGACGTGGACTACCTGGAATGCGACAGCGAGGTCGATGCCTTCCTCCGCGAGAGCCGGCTGATCAAGGACATTCAGCCGCAGTTCAACGCCCGGCAGAAGGACGGCAAGAGCTTCCCCTATCTCCAGATCACGGCCCGCGAGGACTTCCCGCGCGTGTCGATAACCCGCGAGCCGAAGAGCCGCGGGGCCAAGCTCTACGGCCCGTTCGTCTCGGTCAAGGACCTGCGGGCGGCGCTGCCGCTGATGCAGCGGGTGTTCAAGTTCCGGACGTGCAATCTGGACATCGACGAGGACGACGAGTCGCTGCGGCACTTCCGGCCGTGCCTGCTCCACAACATCAAGCAGTGCACGGCGCCGTGCGGCGCGCGGGTATCGAAGGCCGACTACGCCGAGCAGGTCCGCCACCTGAAGGCCTTCCTGGAGTCGAAGGGCTCGCAGATCAGGCGCGAGCTGGCCGGTCAGATGGCGGCGGCGGCCGCCAAGCTGGACTATGAGCGGGCGGCGGCCATGCGCGACGAGCTGCGGGCGATGGAGCGGCTCCAGGCTCGCGGGCTGGTGGACGAGCACGTTCAGCCGGAGGTGTTCTTCGTGGACCCGGCCGAGGGGCTGGGGCGGCTGGCGGCCGTGCTGGAATCGGACAAGGCGGTGCGGACGATCGAGGGGATCGACATCGCGCACCTCGGCGGGGCCGAGACTGTGGGGGCCTTGGTCTGCTTCATCGACGGGCGGGCGTTCAAGAGCGGCTACCGCCGCTACAAGATCAAGACGGTCGAGGGCAACGACGATTTCGCGTGCGTGCGCGAGGTGGTCTGGCGGCGATACAAGCTGGCGGGCATGAACGCCGAGCTGTTCCCGGACGTGATACTGATTGACGGCGGCAAGGGGCAGCTCACCGCCGCGCTGAGCGCGTTCGAGGGCCTGGAGTTCCGCCCGCCCGTGCTGCTGGGGCTGGCGAAGAAGGAGGAGGAGCTTTTCGTGGCCGGCCGGCGCGGGTCGATTCGCCTGGCGCGGCGCGACCCGGCACTGCGGCTGCTCCAGTCAGTGCGCGACGAGGCGCACCGCTTCGCACAGCACTACCACCACATACTTCGCCGCCGCGCGACGCTGGGAGACAGGGACTAGGGACCAGGGACCAGGGACCAGGGACTAGGGACCAGGGAACAGGGAACAGGCACTTGGCGCGCCGTAGTCGTCCGCCTGGCGTGGAGCACTTCTCCCCCGTGCCTGCTGCCTATCTTTGATAGATCGGCAGTTGGCAGTAGCTGACGCTCATGGCGAGGACGCTCATGGCGGTCGAATAGGACTCGCCGGCCACCTGTTCGTTGCTGACGCCCGCCGGCCAGGACCCGTCCGGCTTCTGGAACTTGAGCATCATCTCGTACATGCCGGCGGCGAATCGCTGCCAGTATTCACCGCCGAGCTGGTACATGCCCTGTGAGCAGTAGTACAGGCTGTAGTAGAAGAAGCCGCCGCCGAACTTGCGGGGCATGTTCTTGAGTACGTATTCGCCGGCGGCCAGCGTGACCTTGTCGCGGTGCTTCCCGGCCAGCTCCAGGCACAGCAGGGCCGTGCCCGTGCGGGCCAGTCCGGACCCGCCCCCGGGCTGATAGGCGAAGCCGCCGTCCTTGCCGCGGCACCGCATGACGAAGCCGACGGCCTTGTCCACTGCCGACTTGGGCACCTCGGCGCCGTTATTGCGGGCCGAGCGCAGGCTCATCAGCGCCCAGCCCGTGCAGGAGATGTCCGCGTCGCGGCTGGTTGGCTGGTAGCGCCAGCCGCCCTTGAACTGCTCGGGCTTCTGGACGTCCTGGGCGCTGATGATCAGCCTGAGGGCCTTGCCAAGCGCCACGTCGACTTTCTTCTGCCGCTCGGCATCGACCATGCCGGAGACCTCGGACAGCATGAGTGTGGAGATGGTGTGGCTGTACATGGGCCCGTGCGCGGCGGACTTGTTCAGCAGCAGGCCGCTGGGCTGCTGGGAGGCGATCACGGCGTCGATGCCCTTGTTGATGACGCCTCCGTAAGGCCCGGCGCCGGGCGTGTGGCCCTTGGCGAGAAAGGCCATCACGCAGAGCGAGTTGACGCCGCTGTTGTTGGCCAGTCGCCCGGCGAAGGTCCCGTCGGGCTGTTGGATCTTGGCCAGGTACTTCAGCGCCTCGTCGACGGACTTGTCGACGCGGTCGGTGTACTTGGCCAGCTCGGGCGAGGGCTCATCGGCGAGGCCCGGGGCGGCGCCGAGTCCCAGAACCGCTGCGGCGCAGGCGATCACGACGGCCGAGACCAGTTGGCCGGCGGCGGATGTGGATGCGAAACGCTTCACTTGCGGGGCTCCTTCTTGTGTGGGCTGCCGCGCTTGGCCACCTCTTCGAGGTAGCGCTTGATCAACTGGCGGTACTCCTCCGGGCCCTCCACGCCGGCGGCCTGGAGGATCTCATTGCGAAGCTCGCCCGGCAGTTTGCCCCAGTCGGCGATGGTCAGTCCGGCCTGGTTCAGTTGCCCGACCAGCAGGTCGACGGGGATCAGCCCGACGCCTCCGCCAGCCATCCCCGCGAACATCGCCTGGCCCTGCATGGAATACATTGTGATGCCCATTGACTGGGCGCGGTCGGCGGCCAGCCTGGCGAGCTGGGCCAGCAGCTTGGCGGCCAGGTCCGCGTCGCGAGCTTCCTGCGAAGCCTGTTCGGCGGCCTCGAACGCGTCGGCGAGCTGCCCGCCCTCTGGGTCCTGCTGGCCTGGGGGCAGCTTCTGGGCCATCGCGGCGACCTTCTGGCCGAGGCTCTCAAGCGCGGCGGCGGCCTGTGTGAGCGAAGCGGCCGAGCCTCTCTGTTGGGGCTCGGCCTTTCCCGGCGCGCCGGCTGCCAGCGCCGCTGCGGCGCGCCTCTGCGCCTTCAGGGCCTTTTCGACGTGCTGCGCGGCCATGTTGGCGTCCTGTCGCGCGGAGGCGTCGGGTATCAGATCGGCGGCGAACATTCGGATGAGGTCAACGTCGTCGGCCAACTGGGCGGTCCGGTCCGTGATCCGCGCCTGCTCGGGCTGGACGGCCTCCAGGGGGCGGTTCTCGGCCAGCGCCTTGGCCTGCTTGGCGATCAACTGCTGCCGCCTGGCGAGGTTTGCCGCGTCCTTGGCAAGCGCCCGGCGCTTGGCGTCGTCGGTCTGCTGAAGCACCTCGGCTGCCAACTGCTCCGGTTCCTGCTCCATCGAGCCGGCCACCGCGACGTTGCTGTCGGCGGCCCGCCCGTTCGCATCTGCGCCGGCGGGGGCTGCATCGGCGCCGAGACGACCGGCGAGCTGGCCGAGCGTCTGGCCGGAGGTCTCTGCCGCCTTGGCGGCCTGGAGCTTCTGGGGCTGCTTACCGGCCGCGTTGAACTGGCGCGAGGCCTCGGACGCCGCCCTGGCGGCCTTCGTGTCCAGCCGGTCCGCCTGCGGCGACAGCGTCTTGACGCGGTCGGTCATTCCGACGGCGTCCTTGGCCACCTGCGCCTGTTCGGCCCGCAGGCGGGCCCACTGCTGGGCGGCCAGCGAGTCCGCGGAGTTCTTGAGGGCCTGGGCGGCCTGCTCGGTCTTCTTGCGGAGTTCGGCCTGCGCCTTTGCCAGCTCGGCGGCCTTGCCGGCGGCGTCCTTGGCCACCGGGCTGCTCTGTGCGTCGGCTTGGCGGAGGGCCTGTGCGAGCTGCTTGGCCTTGGCGGCTGCGGCCTCGGCGGCCTTCGCGGCTCGCGGGCCCTGCTTGCGCTGCATTGCTGCTGCCGCCTGCTGCATGTCGGCCGAGGGGTTGTGCCTGGCGACGGCTTGGCGGGCCTGCTCCGTCGCCTCCTTGGCCTTCTTGGCCAGGTCGGCCGTCTGCTTCTGCAGGTCCTGCTGGGACTTGGTCAACTTCGCCATCGCCTCCTTGGCGCTGTCGGCGGCCTTGGTCTGCCGGTCCTGTTCCGCCTTGGCCTGGGCGGCCTGGGCGGCGGACTTCCCTGTCTTGGCGGCCAGGCCGGCCAACTCGGCCAGCTCCGAGTCGATCTTCTTCTGCGCGGCTGCTACCTTGCCCGCCTGGTCGGAGAGCTTGGCGACCTGCGGGAGGATCTTGGCCCGGTCGGCCTTTGTCTTCTGAAGGTCCTTGAGCTTCTTGTCCGCGGCGGCGGCCTGGTCTGTGGTTTTCTTGGCGGCCTGGGCAAGTCTGTCGGCGGCCTGCTTCATTGCCTGGGCATGTGTCTTGGCGACGCCGGCGGCGCTGCCGGCGTCATTGGCCGCCTTAGCGGCGGCTTGTGCGGCGGCGGTCTTGGCCTGCGCGTCCTTGTCCTTGGCTGCGACGGCCTTGTCCGCGGCCTGCTTGGCGGCGGCCGCCGCCGCTTCGGCGTCCTTGGCCTTCTTGTCGGCCTGGGCGGCCTTGGCGTCGGCTGCCTTGGCGGTCTCGCGGCCGGATTTGGAGGCCGTCTCAGCCGCCTGCACTGCCTTGCCGGCCTTGGCGGAGTCGGCCTGGGCGGACCGGGTTTCCTTGTCCAGCTTGGCGCTGTCGGCGGCCTTGGCCTTGTCGGCCGCCAACTGCTTGGCAAGTCCGTCGGCCTGCTGGACGGCCTTGCTGGTCGCACCGACGGCCTGCGCGAGCTTCTCAGGCGTCATGCTGTCCGCGGCGGCCTTCATCTGCCCGGAGGGCTTGACGGCGCGCGCGGAGGGCGTGGCGGGGTTGGCCTGCACGTCCTTCTCCAGGTTGGCCGTCTCGCCGGCCAGCGCCTGCTGGCGTTTTTGGAGCTTGGTCAGTTCTGTGGCCAGCTTGCCCTTGTCGGCCTGCTGCTGCCTGTCGGCCTGCTTGGCTTGGGCGGCGGCGGCCTGCGCCTTTGTAGCGGCCGTCGCCGCGGACTCGTTCGCCCGTGCCGCCTGATCGGCCACCGACTGCTGCTGTTGGGCGATGCGTTCGGCCTGGCGGGCAAGCTCGCCGGTGACGGACTGCCTGCTGAGCTTGTCGGCCTGTTGCGTCAGGCCGGCCTCCGCGGCCTTCTGCTTCTCGATAGCTTCGGAGGGCTTGCCCTTGTCGAGGTCGTCGGCCGCCTTGGACATCGTGGGCGCCTGCTGCGAGGGCAGCTTGTCGGCCTGCTGGGCGAGGGCGGCCTGCTGCTTGGCGAGGGTCTTCAGGTCGTCGAGGCCCTTGTCGAGCTGCCCGATCTGTTTCGTCAGGTCGGCGGTGGACGTCTGCTGGCTGGACAGCTTGCGGGCCTCCGCCGCCAGGTCCTTGGTCTTTTCCTGCGACCGTCCCAGCTCCTGCTGCATTGCCTTGGTGGACTGGCGGACCATCTCTGCCAGCCGGCTGGCTACCTCCTGCTGCTGCTTCTGCCACTGCTCCGGCGTCATTGGTTTGCCGCCGGCCAGCTCGCCGACTTCGCTTGGCAGCGTGGTCCCGGGCTGGGTGGACGGCTGCGTGGCTGCCTGGAGCTGATCGGCCGTCGGATTCAGCATCTGCTCCATCTGCTTGGCGAGTTCGGCTTCGCGGAGGGCAAGGTCGGTGAGTTCCTCGGCCCGTGCGGCCACCTCCGCCAGGACCTTCAGGTCCCTGAGCATCTCCTGCACCAGCGCGATGGAGCGGTCGATCTGGAAGTCGGCCTCGTCGGCCAGCTCGCCGCGATGGGGGGGCCTGTCGCTGAGCTTGATCTGCCCGGTGAGGTTGTGCGCCCTGGCGACGTGGTTGTTCACCAGGTCGGTGAGGCGTTCGACCATCGTGGTGAACGAGCCGCCGACCAGTCGCGGCATGATCTCGCGGACGGCCTCGTCCGCGGCGCCCAGGTGCTTACAGATGCGGTCGATTCGCTCGATGTTGGCCTCGCTCAGCGGGTGGGCCGCCGCGGCATCGTTGGGATCGGCGAGCTTCTGGAGCACCTTGCGCAGGGGGACCGAGTCGGTCTTGGCCGCCTTCAGCTCGCCCAGCACCTGCAGAAGCACCTCGCGCAGTGCCAGCTCCTCGGACAGCACCACCTGTCTGCCGTAGCTGAAGGCCGCGGAGTCCAGTTGGATCGTGTGCAGCGCCGAGAAGCCTTCCTGGGGTCCGCCGAGCTCTTCGGGCAGGTTGTCCAGCGCGCGGATGCGGAAGGTGATCTGTCCGGCCCCGTAGGCGTTGAGCGTGTTCAGGTCCAGCACGGCGGCGTTGATCGCCGCCCTGGCGTTGGGGTCCTGGGAGATCGGCACCTGCCTGGGGCGCAGCGCCTGCCCGTCCACCTCCACCAGCAGCTCCGCGTGCGTCAGACCGTAGTCGTCGCCCGCGGCGTAGTAGATCGGCAGGCGGGCGGTCGGCTTGAGCTTCAGTACAAGGTCCTCCGGCCTGGTGATCTTGACGATCGGCGCGGCGTCCGGCACCACCTCCAGCGAGTGCCAGTCCATCGAGTTGACGAACTGGTGTTCACCGACGGACTTGACCAGGTTGACGGTCCAGCGGCCCTGGAGCTTCTTGGACAGCGCGAACTGGAACTTGCAGACCGTGCTGCCGCCCTCCGTGTCGATGATCTCGGCCCGTCCGGCGAGCCGGTCGTTGACGATCAGTTCGGCCGAGGTCACCGGCGTGTTGGTCGTGGCGCTGAGTGTCACCCGCGTGCCGGCCGGTGCGCGTATGTCGCCGGCGACGTCCCGCAGGGCCTCGGAGGGCCGGCCGGTGTAGTCGGGGTACTCATACATCAGGTCGAGCCTCGCCACGCTGGGCCTGGGGACGACGGTGACGGTGTAGTAGCGGCTGAGTGCGTCGCCGGCGTGGATGCGGTATCGGAAGCTCTGCCCCACGGGAGGGCAGGTGACGGCGAATCTCGGGCGGCCGCCCTCCTTCGCGGGAAGCGGGGTCATCTCCGTCAGAGAGTCTGGCCCGTCCGGGGAGGACCTGTGGAACGCGGCGCGTTTGACCGCGCTGTTGTCGACGTCGACCTCGACCTGGAGCGGATCGCCGGCCGCGATAACGATGTCGCCCGGCGTGATGTGCAGTTGATATCCGAAGACGTTGGGGCGGTCCTGGAAGGGGGCCATCACCCGGACCCATGCGTGGGTGGCCTGTTCGGGCCAGGCCAGGAAGACCCCGCTCAAGACGGCCGCCAGCACCGCAGCCGCCACGATGAACGGGCGGATCGACCTCAGCGTGACCTCGCGCCGAACGCGGACGCCTCGCGCGTCTCGGCAGGCTTCGGCGGCCAGCGCGGCTATCAGCGCGTCGGAGCCGCGAAGCTCGGGCGCGTCTTTGCTGGCCAGCAGCTCCACCGCCGAGCTGATGCGCTCCTGGAGCTCCGGGTGCCGCGACTCGATAACCCGTGCGATGCCGGCCAGCGTGTAGGTCCGCCGCAGCGGGCGGACCAGCAGCCACAGCGCCGTCAGAACGGTCAGCCCCAGCACCGACATGCTCAGCGCCCAGCGCGGCCAGGCGGAGAAGAAGGTGATAGACGCGTCGATGGCCATGGCCGCCAGGATCGAGCCCAGGGCCACGGCTGCCACCGCGCACCCGCCGCGGGCCAGAATCACCAGTCTCACTCGTCGAATCAGACGCCGGAGCGTCTGGACGATCGGGTCCGGCACGGCCTCGATGTAGTCCGTCGCGATCGTATCCGTCATGCCAATCCCACTTTCTTCCTGATAAGCCACTCTGCGGTCGCCGCTAAGAGTATAAACACCAGCAGGGGCCAGTGGTTCCAGATGACGTACTGCCTGCGCTGCGGGCGGACAAGCACGCCGGGGCCGAACTGGGCGGCGGCCTCGGCGATCCGCGGCGCGTCAACGACCGTCCCGCCGGTCAGATCGGCCAGAGCGGTCAGCAGCCCGCGGTCGGCCGACAGCTCCACCTGCTCGGCCGGCGTGGATGAGCTGACGGAGAAGTCGGTCCTGACGGTCTCGGCGTTCTCGGACGCGAGGATGTCCCTGGCGGCCGGCGCGTCCAGCTCGGCCGTGTACATACCCGCGGGCAGCGGGCCCACGTCGGCGGCGTACATGCCCGGGGAATCCGGCCGATACTCCATGAGCTTGCGGTCCACGAGGCGCTCGCCCTGGAAGATCTTGACGGCCACCTCGTTGCTCTTGACCGGCGTCAGGTCGGGCGCGACGATCTTGGCCCGCACGCGGACGTGCTGCCCGGGCCAGTAGCGGGCGCGGTCGGTGCCCATCTTCACGAAGCTGGTTCCCGCCGGCAGCTTGTTGGCCGTCGCCCAGCGGAGCACCTGGCCCCAGAACTTGTGGTGGTAGGTGTCGCCGGTGCGATAGCGCATGCGCCAGGTCCGGTCGAAGCTGAGCATCAGCACCTGTCCCATGCCGGCAGCTTGTTCGGTGATAAGCGCGTTGTTCCGATGGTACCTGCGGATGAGCTGCTGGCTGGGGCCGTCGTTGGGGTCCTTGGGGGTCAGTTGCGGCGGCGGCTTGCGAGGCAGTGCGTAGGCCAGCACGGTGGCTCCGGGCTTGGCCCGCAGGCCCGCCAGCCGCCAGTGGATCATGGGGATGGACTTCCAGATGTCCTTGTTCTGATCGGCGTCGACGCCGAGACGCACTATGACGTGTTCGCGCCCCTCGGGCGTCAGGTCGATTCGGAAGCTGTCGGGGGCCCTGGCTGGCTTGTCGTCGGGCAGCGGGTCCCACGTGACCGGCAGTATTTCCGCCAGCGGCGTTCCGCGGTAGGCCCGCGGCATGAAGGCCCGGCCGCCAACCACGATGAGCGTTCCCCCGCGGTCGGTGACGAACTTGCGAATGTCCTCCTGCTGATGGGGCGCGAGATACTGCGGCGCCACGTCGCCCAGGATTATCACGTCGAACTTCATCCACTCGGCGGGCACGTCGGGCAGGGCGGTGGCCTCCGTCTTGTCGACAGCGGCCGACGCCGACGCAACCACACGCCCTCGCTGGGGCACTCCGGGAATGCGGTCCGGCGAGAACAGCACGTACTGGAGCCTGACGGTCCGGTCTCGCCCGGCGAAGAGGTTCTTGACGTAGCGGAACTCCCATCGCGGGCGGCCTTCGATCATAAGCAGCCTCACCCGGTCGTCCGTCACGCTGACCGTGAAAAGGTGCTCGTTGTTCGAGGCGAACGATTCGCCTCCGAAGGCCTCGACGGCGACGCGGTACTGGCGATGCCCGGCCTTGGCGGGCGTATCGGCCAGTTGGACGCGCGTTCGGAAGCTGTCGGCCGGCACCGTTACCGTGTTGCCGTCCACTTCCTTGCCTTGCTCGTCGTACAGGGCCACCTTGACCCTCTTGCCTTTCAGGCCGTCCAGCTTCAGGTCGGCGGTGACGTACATCTGGTCCTTGGCGTAGACCGTATCGGGCACGTCCACGGAGACGATTGCCGCGTCGACGGGCGGCTTGGAGCTGCCCATCAGCACCGAGCAGACAGGCACGCCCAGCGCGCCCAACCTCTGCGCCACGGACTCGGCGCTCTGCCCGATGGCGTTATGCCGGCCGTCCGTCAGCAGCAGCACGCCGGCGATCCGTTCGGCGGGCAGGTCCGAGATGACCTTCTGGAGCGCCGCGGCCAGGTTCGTCTGCTGCGCTTCGGCGGGCTCGTCCCGCTGTGCCGGGGCTGGCCCGCCGGGGCGCGTGGCGGACGTGGTCGTCGGCGCCGAAGCCGGGACGGTCGTGCGCGCGGGCTTTGTTGAGGCCGGCTGGGTCGTCGGCGGCGAGGGGCGATGCTTCCATTGATCCAGGTCCGCCTCGACGGCCGTGGATGCGAACTGGTAGCCCTTGAGGGCATATTCGCCCTGAAGTCGGTCCAGCAGGGCGGGCGTTTCCTTCTCCGTCTGCGCGGGGCCTGACGAACGCAGCAGTGCGAGGGCGAGTTCGATTCGGGTTTGGCCTCCGACGGCGTCCACCTGCTGCCTGTCGGTCGGCGGAAGGGCTGCGTATAGCGCCTCGTCGAGCGATTGCCCGAGTGTCTCGAGCTTCGGGGCCAGTTCGAGCAGTGTGCCCACGGCTCGGCGGAGCGAGCCGAGCAGCTTCTGGTGCGTTGGGACCAGGTCGTCGGGGCCGTCCGACCCCGCCAGCTTGGCCAGCTCCGTCAGCGGATCGCGCACGCGCGAGGCGAGCTTGGTTCGCACGTCGGCCAGGCCGGCCTGAAGCGGGGCGGTGAGCTTCAGTCCCCTTGCAGCCCGTGGCGAGAGCTTGGCGAGCAGTTCGTTGACCTGCTTGGCGCCCTTGTCGGCGGCTTCGTGGAGTCCTTTCCGCCTTTCATGCAGGCCCCGCCGGCGGATGTCGAGCTTGGCGTGCGCGAGCAGGTCCAGCCATTCGGCCTGCTCGCTCAAGGTGCTGCGGAGAGCCGCAAGCTCCGTGGCGAGGACGTCAAGCCGGTATGGACGGCTGGCGCCTCGAACACCTAGCGTCTCGGCCAGCCGAAGCTTCTCCCAGACGGGCATCTGCGTGTCGTTGACGTGCATGGAGGCCGAGTCGTCCACGACGACGGCGACGTAGCGGGGGATGTCCTGCGACCACTCGACGGATCGGACCGGCTGGGCGAGCATACCCAGAGCCAGCAGCACCAGGGCCACCCTAAGGGCGGCCAGCGCAAGGCCGGTGCGACGGGAAACGGACCTCCGCTCCAGTGCATACAGGCCAAGCGCGATCTCGACGGCCAGCGCCGTCACCAGCGCGATCGGCCAGATCGGCCAGTTGGTCGCAAACAGGACGACCCTTTGCAGGGCCTGCGCAACCAGCAGCATCGCACCGAAGCCGATGCCGGCCCGCCCCAAGAGGACGATCCACCGCAGCCACCGCGGGCGAAGCCGGGGGATGAAGTGCGCCAGCACCCAGCACGCGCAGGCCGCCAGCGCAGCCAGCCACACCAGCGCCGACGGCACGCTCGACGGCAAGACGTAGTGTTGGTCCACGGCGAGGGTCATGTTCTCCTGCCTGCGCCTTCGGGGGGGCCGTCCGAGCCGACCTCGACAAGTTCGCGGGCCCGGGCGCGAAACGATTGAATGTCCACCACGTCCTGCCCGAACTCGACCGGCGAGGCGGCGTGCGTTCGCCTCTGGCGCGCGATCCATCGCGTTATCGCGATCTCGCCGAGCAACGCCAGCACCGCGCAGAGGACCAGTCCTTTCCAGACCTCCTGCCCCGGCGTGCCGCCGTGCACCATGGCGGTCAGCTCCTGTGTGGTTCCGGCGACGGCGAGGTCCACGTGCTGCTGGACGGCCTTCAGGTCGTCGGCGTCCAGCGTGGTCAGGCGGCTCTCGGCCGGCTGGTTGCGGACGACGAACATGAGGCTGTCCCGTGCGACCGGCTGCGTGCGGGCGCCGGCGGACCTGGACGGAAG
>Ga0307380_10002249_pt1 | contig 27571 bp, 21 predicted proteins | sample UN3MG_FD_202239 | JGI IMG/M metagenome (GOLD analysis project Ga0307380, IMG submission 202239) | Soil microbial communities from Risofladan, Vaasa, Finland - UN-3 | ecosystem: Environmental > Terrestrial > Soil > Coastal area > Acid sulfate soil | place: Finland: Risofladan, Vaasa | collected... | reverse complement strand
GGCGACGCGTCTGATCGTACATCCCGCCGATCTTGAAGTAGTCGTCGCCGCCCGTCGCGCCGCTGCGATAGGTGAGCCAATGAAACGCTTCCTCGGGCGGAACGGACCGGCCCGCGCTACCCTCGTGAGAGAGCGGGCGCACGGCGATCCGATGGGCCAGCTCTTCGGGGGCGCGCTCGGGCCGCTCGGGCCAGAACGACTGCCCGATGCGAAAGCTATCCGTCTCGGCCGAGGTGAGATTGCGGTAGTAGATGAACCGGGCGTCGCCGGTGAGGTAGGCCGCCTTGTTCGCGAAGCTGAGCGTCTGAAAGCCGAGCGCGTCGTCGTCGCGCCGGCCGCTCACCAGACCGTCGTACCCGCGGAGGATGGTCCCGAGCATGCCGCTCTCCACGGCGCGGCGGTCGCCGCTGACGAGCATGTAGCTCATCATCGGCTCGTATCCGGTGTTGACGTAGGCGTGGCCGCTGTCGGGCGTGTCTTGCTGATTGCCGACGTGGATCGAGTGGGCCAGCGAGGCGAAGTGGGCGGCGGCCCCCTCCATCGCCGCCTTCCACGCCGGATGGGGATAGTACTTGTCGAAATACCGGGCGCGGCAGTAGACCATCAGCGATTGATACGTCGCGTGCCGATCGCCGACGAAGCGGCTCCCCGGAATGCTGTAGTGCCCCGCCCCGCCGGCAAGCTCCTGCGTCACACGCAGACGCTCGTCGTCGCTGAACGCCGGGCTCTCTTCGATCAGGTCCCAGAGGAGGATCATGGGGTGGGCACAGTAGTGGTACGATCCGGCCAGCGGATGCTCCTTGTTTTCGATCCGCTCCCCGTCGACCTCCCACATCTCCTCGATCGTCTTCTCGTCGGGGAAGGCCAGGCGGAGGAATTCCCGGGCGAACTTCTCGTCGCCGGTCATGTAGTAAAGCGCCATGTTCCGGCCCACGCTGTTCCAGCCGAAGTAGGTGGCCGGCGCGTCGTTCGATCCCCACGCCAGGCAGGCCGGCGCGTTGGCGCTCGGCGGAACCGTCCACCCCTCGCCCAGCTCGACTCGCAACGTCCAGCCGAGCGAGAGCGACCCCTCGCGGGCCGAATCGGCCGCCGCGGCCGCGAACTGCTCGGCCGCCTTGGCCATGCCCGCGTCGTCGCTGCCGCCGACCAGAATCGCATTGTGGCCGTTGGCCAGCGGATCGTGCAGCGAGCGGACGCAGTAGCCGCCCGCGCCGGGATACTTCAGGTCCAGGTACGTGTAGTAGAAGTTGTAGAGCTGCTCGATCACCGTGTTCGTGGAGCGGTTGCCGAGGATGACGAGGTTTTGGGTGAACGGCAGCGCGACGTCGCCGTCGCGCACGATGGGTAGCGCGGCGCCGGTCGTCTTCTTCACGCCCTCGACGATCGCGCCGGCCAACGCGTCGTAGCGCCCGTCCGACGGGACAACCACCGCCGCCGGCTTGCCGTCTCGCACGAGCGCCGTCTCGATGCGCATCTCCTTGAGCTTGGCAATCGGCGGTGCCGGCTCCGCGGCCTGCACGGCTCCGGCGACCAGAAGATCGGCAGCAAGCAGAAGCAACGCCGCCAACGGCACGGGGCTCGTTCCTCCGGCAGAGAGCATCTCGGGACCTCCGGGTTGAGAAAGCACGTGGGTACGTTTCGGTGAGCGACTTGGTATCAGCCGAAAAACAACTTCGCGACTTCCGTAGCAGGCACACGCCGTGTGCCCTCCGCCGGTTACGGCACACGGCGTGTGCCTGCTACTCCGCAAATGCGGAAGTTGTTCTTCGGCCGATCCCTGGGTGTCGTCACGGCTTCAACGTATCGTCGCCGGCTCGCCGCTTCAACACGGCGTCGGGCACCTCGATCTGCCACACGTCGTTCGTGCACGGCCACGGGTTGCCGCCGGCGATCCAGATTTTGTCTTCCAACACGTACGCCGAGTGCTCGTGCCGCGGCGACCAGACGTTTTGGCTCACGAGCTGCCTCCAGTCCTTCCCGTCGGCCGAATACCAGACGTCGTTCCAGTTCTTCGACGGGTGGTTCGACCAACCGCCCAGCAGCCACAGGTGGTCCTTGTAGACGACGGTTGAGAACCAGATCCGCGGCGCCCAGGGGGCCTTGGCGGCGACCTTGGTCCAGTGGACGCCGTCGGAGGAGCTCCAGACGTCGTTGTGGGCCTCGTACGCCGGCAGGTAGTTGCCGCCGCCCAAGACCCAGAGCTTGCCGTCGAAGGCCACGGCCCCGTGATACGCCCGCGGCGCCCACGGCGCGTTGCGAGTCACGAGATCCCAGTGGGCTCCGTCGGTCGAGCTCCAGACGTCATTCTGGAGCGAGTGCTCGTCGCCGAAGAAGTACTTCTCGACGCCGCCGAGGATCCAGATCTTGCCGTCGAGCACCACGCCCGCGGCGCCGAGCCGGGGGCTCCAACCGGCGTTCTCCGTGGCACTCTGCCACTCGGCGCCGTCGGTCGACGACCAGACCTGGTTGCTCGCCGAAGCCTCCGGGTTCCGCCCACCGTACCAGCCGCCCATGATCCACATCTTGTTCTCAAAGACGAGGGTCGTGGGCAGGTCGGCGTGGACCCAGGCCGCCTGGGGCGTCGCGAGCGTCCAATCCGCGCCGTCGGAGGACGTCCACACGTCGTTCGGGAACGGGCCGTAGGAGTTGAACCACCCACCCAAAAGCCACATCCTCCCCCCGTAGGCCACCTCGCCCGCCGAGTCGCGCGGCTTCCAGCCGGCGTGCTCCGTGACCTTCACCCAGGAGGGCCCGGGGGACTGCTCGCCGGGTGGATCGGCGCATGCGCCCAGGGTGAACACGAACAGCGTTCCGAGACACACGGCTAGGGCAATCACGGGAATCCTCGTCTCGTGGGAACGGGCGCCCAACACGACCAACAAAACGTTCCGCCGGCTGGGTTGGGCTCGGGCCGCAAGCCGATATTCTACTTGAGCGTCGGGCGAACACAATCACCCGTGCTTGCACCGATGGGGCGGAAGGTGGAGAATGGAGTGGAGAGGAGCGTCCCGATGACCCATGTCCACCAACCCGGCAAGAGCGAGGCGCACCCCGGCGCGAGCGAGGCGACGCCAAGGCGGTGGAAGGCCTGGTTGGGGCTCGTGGTCGCGGTCGTCGTGCTCTGGCTGATCGTGTCCGGGGTGTCCGTTTTTCGCGTCGTACGCCGGATCGGGTTGCTCGCCGGCTCGGGAACCGCCGTGACGATTTCGCGGGAGACGACCCGCATCGTCGAGCCGCTTCGCGACGACGGCTACGTCGACTACCTCGCCGCGCTGAACCAGCGGAGCCGCCAGGGTGTCACTCCCGAGAACAACGCCGCCGTCCTCCTCTGGCAAGCCCTCGGCCCGGCGGAGATCGTGGGCACGTGCGGCGAAGAGGGGTGCGATTGGCATTTCCAAGAGCTTGGCATCCCCCGTCCGCCGGAGCAGGGAGAGTACTTCGTTGCTCTGCAAAACTACGCCATCGAGCTGGAAGCCGACGGCCCGCCGCCGGAGCAGGAGGCCTCCCAGGAAGAGCCGGAACTGGAGTCGCAAGTCTCCCGCACCTGGGGGGCGATCTTGTCCGAGCAATCTGAACAGGCCGCGCGACGCCCGTGGGCGCCGGAAGAGTTTCCCGAACTGGCCGCCTGGCTGGAGAAGAACCAACAGCCGCTGGCGCTTGTCGTCGAGGCGAGCCGAAGGGAGCGTTTCTACTCGCCCTTGGTTCCGGCCGAATCCCCGCCGGTTCTCGGCGCGTTGACGCCGGGGCGTTATCTCTTCCGCGATGCGTGCAGCGCGTTGCGCATCCGTGCCATGCTCCATGTGCACGACGGCAAGGTCGACGAAGCCTGGCACGACCTGCTCGCCTGCCATCGCTGGGCTCGGCTCGTGGGGCAGGGGCCAACCTACATCGAGGTCCTGGTCGCCAAGGGGATCGACGGAACGGCTTGTGCCGGCGACGCGGCGGTCGCCCATCACGGCAACTTGACGTCGGAACGGGCCCGGCGCTTCCAGGCCGATTTGCGTCAACTGGGTGCGCTGCCCGGCGTCGTCGACAAGATCGACGTCGCCGAACGATTCATGTTCCTCGACTCCGTCAGCGCCATGGCGCGAGAAGGCCCGGCTGCCTTCGCCGAGAGCGCTGGATCGGACGAGGCACCTTCGTGGCTGGAGACCCAGTTGTCGAAACGGGCCACTCGTCTGCTCGATTGGGACGAAGTGCTCCGCACGGGCAACAACTACTTCGACCGTTTGGTGGAAGCCGGCCGGATCGCCGACCGATCCGAGCGTGAAGAAGCGGTCGCCGAACTGAACGAGGAGATCGAGGAGGGGATCAACGAAATCCGTGATCCGATGTCCCTGGCCAAGTCGTTCCTGGGCAAGGGGCCGGGCGAAGCCGTGACGGAGAAGATCGGACAGGTCTTCTTCGCGCTTTGGGGGCCCACGCTCTCTACGGCTTGGCGGTCCGAGGACAGGGCCGAGCTCACCCTGCAAATGGCCCAGGTGTCGCTGGCCCTGGCTGCCTACCGCGGCGACCACGGCAGTTACCCGGACGAATTGGCGCAGCTTGTGCCCGAGTACCTCGACGAAGTGCCCCGGGACGTGTACGCCGACGGGGAGCTCCGATACGAGCGCGACGGCGAGGACTACGTGCTCTACGGCGTGGGGCTCAACGGGCAGGACGAGGAGGGCCGCGACTACGAGTGTGACCCCTCCGGCGACGACGTCGCGATTCGCACGGCGCTGCCACCGTAGCGGGATCGCCGAGCCCGCCTGTCACTTGCCGAATCGACGCAGCCGCCCGGAGCGCGCCGTGCCGACTGAGGCGACCGCGGATGCCGGCTCCTCAATCGCGACCAGCTCGTCGATCATTCCCTGGGCATCGTCGGTCACGTTCGACATCCGCATCAGCCACGCGGAGCGGAGGAGGCCGGTGGCGTCGAACAGCTCGGGCTGGAGGCAGGAGAGGAGGCTGGCGGCGATCCGGGCGTTGAGATCGCCGTTGGGGCTTTCCGGAAAAAGGCCCTGCCCAAACGCAGCCCGTAACGAGGCGAAGACGAGCGGCCAGACGAACCGCCCGCCAGCCAAGCGACTCCGGTAGCGGAGATCCTCGGCAAAGTCCCTGGCCCGATCCGGATCGACCGCGAACTGGCCGACGTCGTCCACCCCGGTCAGATAGCCGATCAACAGGTCGGTCCAACGTTCGGTGCGGCGCCGGAGCCGGTTGAGCCGGACGGCCTGCTCCACGTCGATTCGCGGCTCCTGGGTCAAGAGCGTCATCACCCGATACCGGGCCTCCAGGTGGCCCACCAGCACGCTTCGGGCGATCGGCTCGGCCTGGTCGGTGCCGCGGAAGCGGTCGTAGGCGTACATCACCGCGGCCCAAACGCGGGTGAGCACGTCGCCGGTGATGACCTCCTCGAGCACGCCGCGAAACTCGGGCCGCTGGAACGATCCCGGGCGCCGGGCGGTGCTGGGGTCTTCGCTCGAAAGCCGCTTGAGGGTCCGGCCCCAACGATCCAGCCGGCTCTTCGAGGCGATCCAATACTCTTCGATGCCGGCGTCCGGAATCCGTCCCGGCGTGCGGACCAGCACCGGTCCGTGGGCCGCAATCAACGCGGCCAGCTCAATCAGTTCGTGGGCGTGCATGGGATAAAGGCGGGCTCGTTCGAGGGTCGGCGAGAGTCTGTGGTCGGCGAAAGTCTGTGGTCGGCGAAAGCTCGTGGCACAGGCATCTTGCCGGTGTTCCCGAATTCTCCGGCCGGAGGCCCGTGCTACAGCCGCGCGGGCCCTCCGCACCGGGCAGCCGAGAGAGCCCGAGGGGATCAGGGCTCTCCCGTCGCCGGGTGCGTCGGGTACGTCTCATGGGAATGCAAACCGGGTGCCGAATGGGCGCCGAGAGGGAGGTTGGCCGGCAGCGGTGGTCGCAACGTGCTACGTGGGAAGAGGTTACAGCAAGGAGCGTTGGACCCGCGTGCGTGGGCTCCCGGGGCGAGGCGTGGTGTTCCGGCAACACGTGTCTTCTCGGCACAAGCCAGGTTCGCAGGCAGGAAACGCTTCGACCCAGCGTCGGCGGTGCTCCCCTTGAACGTCCGACGGGACCTGCGACAATGAGCGTGCCATGGACGAGAAACGTCGAGCCCCACGAAACCGTACGATCACTCTCGATGACGCGGAACACGTCGAGCTTGCCGAGCGGCTCGTGCGGCTCGATGGCCCCATCACGCCTGCGTCGCTCATAGGCCGAACCGTATGCCAAGACCTCTTCGACGCACTCCCCCACCTGCCTTCGAGTTTCGTGGACCTTCTGATCGTCGACCCCCCCTACAATCTTGACAAGTCCTTCCATGGCGGCGCCTTCAAGCGGCGGTCTGACCGGCAGTACGTGGAGTGGATTGACTCTTGGCTCGAGCCGCTTCGCCGCGTCCTGAAACCGTCTGCGTCTCTCTACGTTTGCTGCGACTGGCGCTGTTCATCCGCCGTTCAGCAAGTCGGTGAACGCTACTTCAACGTTCAGAATCGCATTACTTGGGAGCGTGAGAAAGGTCGCGGGGCACTTCGCAACTGGAAGAACTGCTCGGAAGATATCTGGTTCTTCACGGTCTCCCGCCAGTACACGTTCAACGTTGATGCGGTGAAGTTGAAACGGCGAGTGATGGCCCCATATACAACGGAAGACGGGAAGCCGAAAGACTGGGACAGGACCGCGGGCGGCGGATTTCGCCTTACTCATCCGTCGAATCTCTGGACGGACATCTCGGTTCCGTTCTGGTCGATGCCCGAGAATACGGATCATCCCACGCAGAAACCGGAGAAGTTGATCGCCAAGCTCATTCTTGCAAGCTCGAATCCGGGCGACGTGATCCTCGATCCATTCTTGGGTTCCGGAACAACGTCGGTCGTCGCGAAGAAGCTTGGGCGCCGTTACGTTGGGGTCGAGATGGATGAAACGTATTGTTGCCTCGCCGAGAAACGGCTCGGCTTGGCCGATCACGACGATCGCATTCAGGGCTATCAGGACGGCGTCTTCTGGGAACGGAATTCTCTGTCGGACCGGAGCGAATCCGCTCCCAAGAAGCGGTCCCGTGCCGGCCGGCAGCCACTCTTGTTCGAGACCGAATAGCCGTGATGAAGAGTCGGCTTTTCTACACCGCCGAGTATGCGCCCGTACAGGATCAGATCAAGGGCTTTCTGAACTCCCAGGGTCAATTCCTCTCCAGCGGTACTGTGGAAAGTACGCGTGCCGTCGGTGACGCGATTCAACACGTCCTGGGCGAGAACTTCCAAGCCATCCTCGGCGCGAAGCTGTGTACCAAGTACTCATCCCAATTCGCCCGTCGGGCAATGGCGGATTTGGCGTTTGAAGATGCCGATGGCTTCTACTACGTCGTCGACGTCAAGACGCACCGACTGAGCACGAAGTTCAATATGCCCAATCTTACGTCGGTCGAACGCTTGTCCCGGTTCTACGAGGACGACAAGAACTACTTCGTCGTCCTGATGGTGGCCTACGAGATCGAGAACCTACGCGCTCTGGTCGAGCGAGTGACATTTGTACCGATTGAGTTCCTTGGCTGGGACTGCCTCACCATCGGCGCACTCGGCTGGGGCCAAATCCAAATCGCAAACTCAAACAGGATCACGGTCAATCCACAGTATTCCCGCAAATCGTGGATGATCGAATTCTGTGATACGATGCTTGAATTCTATCCCAAGGAAATTGCCAAGATTGACAGCCGGATTGAACGATTCAAGAGAGTCCGCGAAGCGTGGGAAAAACGTACGGACTAACCCGATACCCGCTGACAGATCGTTGCACCTTAGCCGGCCCGTTTCCCGGTCTTTCAGACTCATTTCCTTCGTTCACCGTTTCCGGTCTGTCCACGTTCATTCGCGTTGTTCGGCCAGCGCGGTGAACTCGGACGTTCCGCCCCGGGCAACGTCACGCCGCGCGACGCTTGCGGCGCAGGCCCCAGTGAGGGCCTTGCAGGACCTGGTCCGCATGCGCCGGATCTCGACGCTCCCGAGGACGGTAGATCCTGATCCGACGTTGCGGAGCCAAATGGGCGCCGAACGGCACGACCGCCCAGGCGGCCCAGACGAACGACATCGGCTCCAGCGGGATCCGGAAACGGACCGACGTGATCACCAGCGCGTGGAACAGGGTGACGACGGCGAAGATCGCGTAGGTGGGCCAGAGCCTCCGCCACCGGCCGCACGAGACGAGCAGGCCCACGAAGGCCAGCACCAGCCAAAGGACCGTGGCCGCCCGATAGACGCGGTTCGACGCCTTCGGGTTCGTCTCGTCGAACACGAGGAAGTAGCGCAAGCGCCTCAGGCAGAGCCCCGCGTACCGTGCCGGGTGGGTCCGGATGAACTCGACGGCGCGGCGCCCCAGCAGGCGGCATCGCTCCGGCTCGCTCAAGCCGGCCAGCTCGCGGTAGCCGGTCGGTCGCAACAGGACGTCGTCGATGTAGACGGTCTCGTGCCGCGCTTCCCACAACGCCCGGTCCGCGTCGGCCGGGGTCCCGTCGTGGTCGAGGCGGAGCGCTTCGGCGGAAGGTTGGGGGATCTTGTCGGTACCCCAACTGGCCGGATTGTTACCCTGCCAAAGGGCGTACCCGAACGTCGACTTGATGAACACGACCTCGCCGTGTGCCCGGCAGTTCCGCACCAGCCACGGGGCAATGATCGCCGCGGCGACCGCGCCCATCAGGGCCAGCCTTGCCAGCGGGCCGGGCAGGAATCGCCTTTTCCATCGGCGGTCTCCCTCGCCCAGCCAGAACGCCAGGGCGCAGATCGGCAAGGCGAGCGACAGGATCGGCTCGACCAGGAGGAGCGTCCCGGCCAGGCATCCGCCCAAGATGGAACCTCGCCAGGTCGCGCGCCATCGGGACGACATGACGACGGCCAGGAGTGTCGTCAGAATGAGGGCGGCCCAGAGGGCCACCTGCATGTGGGTGACCATGTAGAGGTGGGTCGGGTAGACGGCCGCGCCCAGCCCGGCCACCCAGCCGACGCCCGGCCGGTCGGGCACGAGCACCCGGCCGAGCCACACCACCGCCAGGACCAGCCCGGTCCCCGCCACGCACTGGAGCAACTGGACGGCCAGGATCGCGGCCGGCGTTTCCGCGCCGAAGCACGCGTAGGCGGCCGCCAGCAGGAACGGATAGAAAGGGGCCTGCTGCGACGTGGGGCCTTCGGCGCCCAGGAACTCGGTCGCAAATCCCCGGCCGGCAAGCAGACTCTCGGCGATCCGGCCGTGCTCGTACGTGACCGGCGCGGCATGGTCCCTCCGGAGCGCGAACACCACGCCGACGCGGAGTCCCAGGGCCAGGACCGCCAGCAGCACCAGTCCGATCGTCTTCCTTGACGCGTGCATCGTGGCGGGATTCTACGCCAAATGGGGTGGCCCACGCAAGAGAAGGCCGAGGGTCGCCCCCTTCTTTTTTCGACCCTTGACGCCGTACGACCTACAGGCTACTATCCCACCCCCAAAACGAGTCGGCGACGGCGCGAATCGGGACGATCCTCGCGGGATCGATCCCCTGTTTGGCAACACTGGTCGGAGGTCTGCCCGAGCCGCAGCGCCCGGCTTTGGGGGGCTGCGATTCTCTCACGGGTGAATGGACTCGAACGCTTTTCCGAAGGGACGACGCGACGGATGGCCCTACGCGAGGAAATGCAGAGAAGCGGGAACTGGTTCTTCCGTCACAGGAGCTACCTTCCGCTGGTGTTGATTCTGCCCACGCTGATCGCACTTTGGCAATTCGAGATCCCCTTCCACAGCCACCGGGTGCAGGAGGTTTGGGAAGCGGTGTGCCTGGCCATCGCCCTGCTCGGTTTGGGGATTCGGATCGTCACCGTGGGACACGTCCCTCGTGGAACGTCCGGTCGGAATACGAAGAGGCAGAAGGCCGCGGAGCTGAATACGACGGGCGTGTATTCCATCGTCCGGCACCCTCTCTACCTCGGCAATTTCCTGATCTGGCTCGGGATCTCGATGTTCTACTGCGCTTGGTGGCTCGTCGTGATCTTCGTCTTGTCGTTCTGGCTCTACTACGAGCGGATCATGCTTGCGGAGGAGGACTTCTTGCGCGAGAAGTTCGGCAAGGCGTTTCTGGAATGGGCCGACCGGACTCCCGCGTTCCTTCCCCGCTTTTCGCAATGGCAGAGCCCCTCGCTGCCGTTCTCGCTCCGCATGGTGCTGAAGCGAGAATACCCGGGTCTTCTGGCTTTGGTGGGCGTCTTCTTCTGCCTGGAATTGGCCGAGGACTCTCTGGTCGCGGGGAGACTGGTCGTGAAGCCGTTCTGGGGAGTTCTAGGGGCTTTCGCGTTGGGTACGTTCGTCCTGTTGCGGATGCTGAAGAAGCGGACGAAGCTGCTGGACGTGGAAGACCGTTAGCGCGGCTTTCTTCCCCGAGCTTTCCCCCAGACCGGGCTTCCCCCTCGGCGAGCTTGCCGACCGCCGTTCCGTCGCGTTAGGACCGGCGAATCAATTACTGTCGCGCTTTCCGATGTACTCCTCACGCTCCGCGCGAGGGTGTGCCGCTTGGCCTCACGCGGAGCGTGAGGAGTACGACACGTATTGACTGGCCGGTCCTTATCGCCCCGGACCGCAGCTCGCCTCTTGGAAGACGCGCGGCACCGCGTCGCTGGGTCCGATCACCGAGTCGTTGCGGTGCTGGCCCGCGTCGACCATGCCCAGCTCGTTGACGAACACGTGGTCCGCCCGGTCGTGCGGCTGCGGCGTGGTGTAGAAGGAGACGCCGCCGCTTTCGAGGAGGACGTTCTGACCGCGGCCGCCGTGGTTGACCGTCTGGTGGTTGGGCAGGACGTGGCTCGGGGCATCGGCCGCGACGCCATAGAAAGGCCGCCTGAGGTTGCGCGGGCTGTAGTATCGGCCGTCCTCGAAAAACCCCAGGTTGTAGCCGAAGCTTCCGCCCATGGAGTGCCGAATGCGGAGCAAGTCTTCCCGGGACGCGGAGAGCAGCTCGTCGAGCGGGGGAATCCGGAAGCGGCGGTTCTCCGCCAGGGGGGAATCCGGGCAGACGAACCATTGCGGTCCGTCGACAAACCCGTTGCTCAACAACACGGGAGCGTACATCCCCGCCCCCTCGAACCGCCCACGATGATAGACCGGCGGGAAGTAGCCGTTTTGGCTCTCGCTGTACTGCGTCAGCGCCAGCCCGATCTGGCGCAGATGGTCGCGGCAGGTGAACAGCCGGGAGTTGAAACGGCTGTTCTGGACGGCCGGGAAGACCAACAGCGACATCGCCGCGACGATCCCCACCGCCATGGATACGTCCAGCCAACTCGCATGGCTGCCTCCGCCCCCCCATTGCGCGGCGGGGACGGGCTCAAGCTCCGGGGCAGCCGACTCCGCCGGTTCCTCTGCGGCCACCGGGGGCGGATTGGTCCACGGGGCGGGACGCGAGGCGACGAATCGACAGGTTCGTCTGGCCAAGCCGGGAGGCGGATCGTAATCGGGTTGCGCGAGCCAAAGCGGCTGGAGGCTCTCGCGCACCAACGTCAGATCCTGCATCAGCTTCGGATTCTGGTCCAGCTCGTTTTCGACCGAATCCTGCTCGGACTCCTCCAACGCGCCAAGCAGATACCCGAGCAACTGCGCTTGCGTGCGGTCAACCATGGGCGGGAAGTTGGGCGTGCGTTAGGGTGTATTCCAGTTTTCGGATCGCGGCATGCAGCCGGCTCTTTACCGTTCCCACCGGAATCGCGAGCACCTCGGCGGCCTCCCGGTACTTCAGGCCCTGGTAGTAGACCAGCAGGAGGACCTGCCGGAGCGGCAGGGGCAGGCGGTCGACGGCTTCCCGAACCGACCGACGCTGCTCCTCCGATTCCAACCGGTCGACGGGGCCCGGCTCGTCCCCGTCCAGTAGTTCCACCAGAGTTCCCGCCTCTTCGTCCCCTCCGTTGGCGCTCGACCGGCGGTCCAGGCTGACCATCCGGTGACGCCGGTTTCTTCGCTGGGCATCGATCGCCTGGTTGGTGGCGACCGTGTACAGCCAAGGACGGACCTTCCGGCCCGGCTCAAACTGGTCGCACTTCAGGTGCACCTGGAGGAACGCGGCCTGGAACGCGTCCTCGGCCATCTCGGCATCGCCCAGGTAGTGACGCAGGTAGTTGTACAACTCCCGCTCGTAGCGATGCACGAGCTCCTCAAACGCCCGCCGGTCCCCCTCGGCCCGGTACCGAAGCAATAGGTCCTCGTCGGACCAGTCGGTCCAGGGGTGAGGGTCCGCGGCAGGCGGGTGCGTTCGCTGAATCGTGCTGTTCATTTGCAATACGAATCCATCGACGAGCCGGTTCGAAGGGGTTTTGCAGAAGCCGTACCGTCACGATGTGTCCGACAGCCCCGCAAAGCCCCTCGTAAACGCCATTCTAGCAGCTTTCGCCGTTGCCGTCTTACGTCGAGTTCCCGATTTCCGGCCGGTTCGGCCGTGATTTTCAGGCCCTCACAGGGGCGGCGGCCGGAATGGAGGCAATTGCCATGCCAATCCTCGACATCGGGGGTCGAAACCGGCCTGCCATGCCCCGGAGACGAGCTGATAACACGTGGGACGGCCTAGGGTTACGATTCCGAGCCCCGGGCATCCAGAGGACACCACACCCTGGATAGGTGTTCGTCGACCCGTGGGGAAGATTTTTCCGCCTGTTACATTTTGACGGATTTGGCCGGGCACCGAGGCAAGAATAAACAGGGGCCTGTCAAAATGGCAGTCAGTGCCCCTCCCGGACTACTGGGCGAGCTCCTCCAGACAGCTTTGCATGTGCCGGATGCTCTCCGCGGCGAGCCGCTCGACCCCCGGCGTATAGTCGAACACCTCCACGGATACCCAGCCGCGGTAGTCGATCTCGCCCAGCGCCTGGAGGATGGGCAGGAAATCGAGGTCCCCAAAGCCGGGCCCCTGAAGGTTGGGGTCGTTGGCGTGGAAGTGGGCCAACAGCGACCGGTTCTGGTGGATCAGCTCGGGGATCGGGATCGACTCGGACGACATCGCCTTGCAGTCCAGGTGGAGCCTGACCTGGGGGGACCCGACCATCTCGGCCAACCGGACCGCATCCGTCGCCTTCTGCATGAAGTCCGTCTCAGAGGGCGCGAGCGGCTCCAAGGCGAGCGTGACCTCCGTCTCTTCCAACGCCGGCAGGGTCGCCCTGAGCACGTCGGCCGCGTGCCGCATCGCCTCGTCGTGAGAGACGCCCGGCAGCAGGCTCCTCTGCTGGGGGGACCCGAAGACCATCACCTTGCCGCCCAGGTCGGCACAGAACCGGGCCAGCTCGCCCAGGTACGCGGCCGTCTTGCGGCGGACCTCGGCATCCGGGCTGGTGAGATAGAGCCCCTCGGTCTTGGCCAGCAGCCAGTGCAGGCCCACGACCTCCAAGCCCGCCGCCTCGGCCTGCCGCCGGACCTCCGCCCGCTTCTCCGACGAGATGTCGGTCACCAGGTTGGCAATCGTGAACGGGGCCATCTCCAGGCCCGTGTACCCGCACTCGGCGGCAAACGCGAACGCCTTCTCAAAAGGCCGGTCCTGAAACGTCTCGTTGCAGATGGCGAATTTCATGGCAGACTCGTTCGGGGAGTTGGCCGTGGGCAAATTGTACTCGTCACGCTCCGCGCGACGTTGCACATCACGCGGAGCGTGATGACTACTTTGGCAAATTGTACTCGTCACGCTCCGCGTGACGTTGCACATCACGCGGAGCGTGATAACTACTTTGGATCTTCCTCATACTGCTCCTGACACGTTCCGCGTAGTCGCGGGATATCTCGAATCCGAGAAACCGCCGTTTCAACTTCTTGGCCACGGCCAGCGTCGTGCCGCTCCCCGCGAAGGGATCGAGCACGAAATCGCCGTCGTTGCTGCACGCACGGATGATCCGGCCCAGCAGCCGCTCGGGCATCTGGCAGCCGTGCCAGCCGGCCCGCTCGCCGAACGTACCACACACCCGCGAGAAGTACCAGGTGTCAGCGTCGGCGCGGAACCCCTCGGGCAGGTCCTGTGGCCGCAAGATCCACGTGTCGTCCGGCCAGTTGCCCTGGATGACCCACGTATCGTCGGGCAGGCGTCCTTTCGGGTTGGCCCGCTTGTCGCCGTACACCAACTGCCTGGCCGAGGGCACGCGGACCGCCGGGTCGTCGGCGTTGAACGTGAACCGCTTCGGGTCCTTGACCAGGTAGAACAGGTGGGCGTGCGACCGGCTGAACTTGTTCGTGCAGTTGACCCCGAACGTGTAGTACCACACCACCCAACTGCGGCAGACCAGCCCGTGCTCCGCCTGCAACATCACCTTCAGCTCGGCCGCGTACTCGTCGCCGATGGCCAGCCAGAACGTGCCGTCGGGCTTCAACACCCGGACCACCTCGGCCGTCCACTCCCGGCTCCAGGCGAGGTACCGCTCGCGCTCGAGCTTGTCCTCGTACACGTCGTAGTCGTATCCGATGTTGAACGGCGGGTCGGCGAACGCCAGGTCGACCGTCCCGTCGTCCAGCGTCTTCAACCCGGCGATGCAGTCCTCGTGGTGGACTCGGTCGAGGCGAAATGCCACGATAGTATTCTTCCTTCTCCCTTGTTGGGGGGGGACCCTGAAGGTTGTTTGGTGATTATCGTACCAAGCGCCACCGGAACCACAAGCGACCCTCCATGCCCGCGGAACCTGAAAGGTTCGCCGGGGTTAAATTGCTGAGATACCCTCGACCGGCGCCAGCCGGGTGACCGCGGTTCGACCGCGCCTTGAGTGCCGTCGTTTCCGGCACACGACGAGATTCCCCATGCCCCCCTGCTGAGTCGTTGTGGGACTCGCCCGGTCCGGGCGGGCAACGGCTCCGCGTGTTTGTGCCTGGTTACACACCAGAGGAGGATTTGATGATGAGAGCGGTGCGCAACGTCCTGGTGCTGGCCCTTGTGCTGGCGATCACGGCCCCCCTGATGGCGCAGGAGAAAGCCCGACGGAAGGGGGAGAAACAGGGCCGGAAGGCGCGAGAAGCATTCTCGATCGTTCCTAAGGAGATGCTCATTGGAGTCGAGCTCACGGTCGAACAGAAGGCCACGCTCGAAGCGCTGACGAAGGAGCTGGGCCCGGGGCTCAAGGAAGCCCGGGAGCAGGTGCAAGCCATCTTCACGGAAGAGCAGAAAAAGGCGCGCGAGGAAGCGCAGAAGGCGGCCAAGGAAGCCGGCAAGAAGGGCCGAGAGTTGCAGAAGGCCGTTGACGCGGCCGTCGAGCTCACCGAGGAGCAGAAAGCCAAGATGGCCGAGGCCCGCAAGAAGATGGCCGAGGTCCAGAAGCAGATCCGCGAGAAGGTCATGGAGTTCCTCACCCCGGAACAAGAAGAGGTCGTCAAGGAGAACATGAAGAAGGCCCGCGGCGAGGGCAAGAAGCGAGAGAAGAAGCCCGCCGCCCAGTAACGCCCGTAGCGCTTGAAAAGCGGCGTCCGGCGTGCGATCCTTGGAGGGCCGATCCCGTTTTCGTGGATCGGCCCTCTTCTCGTCGAAAGCCGAAAATCGAACACGCGACGGGGGATGAGCATGCGGGCAATCAACCGCCGGGAGTTCACCGGGGCAACCTTGGCGGCCTGGGGATCGACGATCGTGCCGCCTCACGCGTCGGCCGACCCGGCCCCGCAGGCGAAGCTCCCCACCGTCCGCTGGAACGAGCACGAGATCACCCGCGTGCTGGTCGGACACAACCCGATCAAAGGTCAGTCTCACTACAGCGCCGAGCTGAGCCGGGAGATGCGGGAGTGGTTCGCCGAGGACGGCACCCGCGGGCTCGAGCTCCTCCGCCGCGGTGAATCGCTGGGCATCAACACCTGCCAGATGGGCGGCCGGCAGATCGAGGAGCTGCTTCGCGCCCATTACGCCGAGGGAGGCCGGCTCCAGTGGATCGCCACCTTCTACTCCAAGCCGGGCCAAGGCAAGGAGGAGCTCGCCCGAATCCTCCGGATGCGGCCCAAGCCGATCGGCGTCCAACAATTGGGCAACACCAGCGATGCGCTGATGCGCGAGGGCAAGATCGACCTGTCGCTGGAGAACCTCCAGATGTTCCGCGACGCCGGACTCCTGGTCGGCCTCGGCGCCCACAACCACGAGACGATCGACTGCGTGGCCGGCAAGGACTGGGACCTCGACTTCTACCAGTGCTGCTTCTACCGCTCCTGGTTCGGCTTGAACCGCACCGAGAACACCGAGGGCGAAGATTTCGGCGAAGACGCCCGCCAGGCCATGGTCAAAACCATCCGGCGGCTCCCCAAGCCGGCAATCGCCTTCAAGATCCTCGCCGCCAACCGCCACTGCGCCACGCCAGCCAGCGTCGAGCAGGCCATCCGCTTCGCGCTTGCGAACGTCAAGCCGACCGACGTCGTGCTGCTGGGCATGTGGCAGAAGTACAAAGACCAAGTTGCCGAAAATGTGCGTTACGTGCGGAGGGTGCTCGGGATAGCCTCAGATTGATCGGGAGGGGAAGACATCGTTGGACAGGGTGACCGGGCAGGGCGATTGCACGAAAATGCGCGCGATGGCGGGGTATGCGTTGTCTCGTAGATTACCCAGGCTTTCTTGACACACAACGCGTTTTCTGCTGGCGCGACGGCAACGCGGCGCCGCATACCACATTGTGAGCTTCAGGGTCAAGAGAGAACAGGAGGTCTGCGAAACGGCCTATTCTGCCTTATCGTATGCAGTGTGACGCAATCGCTCTGGGTGACCGGGACCGCCAGCCGCGGCCAGAGAAGCCATTGTCGCCGTAGGCAAACGGTTCGTATAATCAGGTTAGAAGGGGCAGATACAAAACGCTTTGGTAAGACAGACGCCTGGTCCGCGGGTGTCCTGACGGTGCGGACTGGGACAAGTATGCACCCTATCAAGATCCCGGGAACTTACCTCTGGGTAGGACAGTACCCCTTCTGTGGGGGCGTGAAAGCCGGCGACTGTGTCGGCTGTCACATCTCGCGGTTACGTTGGCGTAGTCTTAAGTTGTTGTTACAAAACCCTTTGTGGCGTTCTTGGCAAATAGAGCATCACGCTGGGCAGTTGGACTCGACAGAGGCTGGCCGGAGTTCCACTCGGCACGCTCCAACTGCTTGGACATTCCGGCAATGACAGACGGTTTTGGGGTATTCCACCGTTTGCGCCTTGACAGCTTGTTGGCGGGGCATTACAAGTGAACACGCTGAGGTGGTTTGATCGGGTCAAGGACGCCTGGGTAGCAACCTGTGGGGCCGGCTCGCTGACGCCCGCTTGATGTTCCGGTATCGAGGCTCAGGACTTGCAGCGTGACCGGCCTCCGGCGGGCTTTTTTCCAACAGGAGGGATCTAAGTTGCCTCCACGCCTCTTCTCGGCCGTCCGTCGCTTATTCACAACCCAACGTCGGCGTGTCTGGGCGAAAGGCTTCTTCGAGTCCGTGGCCGACATGCTTGGTGCGGATCGTCTTGAAGGTTCCGGAGGCCTCTATTTCCGGGTGGCGAAGGCCGCGGCCGACCTCACCGGCTCCAAACACGCGATTGTCGTGCTGCCGGCGGCGCCTGGCCGACTTGCAGTCGCCGGATGCCACGGGTATCCCACGATGGGGCTTGATGAGGACTTTTCGCTAGACCGGGGAGTCATTGGCAAGGCTTTTCAGACAAGATTACACCAGTTGGTTCCGGACGTTGGCCGCGAGGATGCCTACTATCAGTTCGAGGCCGATACGACCATCACATCCGAATTGGCGGTCCCGATCTTGGACGAAGACCGCGATTCGGTCGAAGCAGTCATCAACGTTGAGTCTCCGAAGATGTGCTTCTTCTCGGTCGACGACGTAGAACTCCTACAGAATCTGGGCCGTTTGATGCTGCTATACCGTGGGACGCTTGCGGAGCGGACCGCGGCGATGCAGGTTCTTTGGGAGTTGCCCGACGAAGTCATGGTCATCGACAAGAAGTTCCGACCGATCTGGGCGAACGGCGTCAAACGGCGCTACGGAGAACAGCTCCGATTGGGCAGCTTTCTTCCGGCGCGTCGCGAATCCGAACGGAATCTCGCTGCACTGTTTTCGGGACACGAATGGCCCGATCCTTTGGAAGGAGAAACGTGTTTCGAGATCATTGAACGCAGAGAAGACCGATGTGAGTGGTGTGTCTGCAATAGAGCCATGATGTCGGGGCAACTGGTGGAAGGAGTGGTGTACAACCCTCCGAAGCTTCCGTTCATGGTCGAGTTGTCAGCGGCGCCGCTTTTCTCCTCGTCGGGGTCAAGAGGGGACAGGAAAACGGCGGGGTGCGTGGAAACGGCGAGAAGAGTCACGATGCGCCAGAAGGTGTTGGGGTGTGCTCGAAAACTGCGGGACCGCCCGACCGAGCCGAAGGCATTGGAATCCATCGTCGCTATTCTTCGTGACGATCTTGGCTATAGCAGGATTCGGCTTTATCGAATTGAAACAAACGATCAGGGGAGCAGGCTGCTGGGAGTTAGGTTTGTCGGAAAGCACGAAACCACCCAGGAGGAGTTCTCCCGAATCGAGCGGAGCATCCCTCCTGAGCTAGAAAATGTCCTTGTCGCAGCAGATAACGCAGATAACGTGGGGCTTCTGTGCCTGACCGATGATATCCAGAAGCCTGAGAAGGAGATGTCGTTCTTCTTTCAACGAGCACGCGTTCCACGAGAATGGCTGACGCGCGTATTCGACCCCGACGGCAAGTTGGAACTCGCCCGGGTCAACGAAATCGTGACGGTCCCCCTCTTTGTGGGCCAGCAGCGCCGATTGTTGTGCCTCGATTGGCTGCATTCGGAAGAGTCTGGAAGGGAGTTCACCAACGACGACTTGCAGGCGCTTACCATCTACTCTAGACTCGCCTGTGCGGCCTTGGAAAGCGTTCGGCAAAGCGAGCTCCGCTCGAAGTTAGTCGTTTTGGGTGAAGCTACGGCCGGCTTGGCCCACACACTGGCTCGAATCGTCGACCTGCCCGGCCCGGCAGGCAACGCGTCGGGCCCCGCGGAGATTCAGCTGCCGTCCCTCACTGGGCCGGCCACCTACCTCAACGAGTTGCTCTGTATGGGTGCAGACCACCTGCGGAACTTCGTGCGCGGGCCGGTTTCGGAGTTGCTGGCCACCACTTTTGACGCGGCCGCGTCGAAAGTCCGATCGGACGACGATATTCCACCGACAGGACACGTTGACAAATGGGCGGCAAGGCTGGAATCCGCGCTCCGGGACGCGGGGGTCGCCGTACGCCCCGCCATATTGGCACAACTGGCGCGTGTGCTGCCTGAAACGGAGGAAGTCGTTGAGACCTGCGTTGCCGCTTTCAAACACGTAGACGAGGGGCAATGGAGCAGCATTCTTGAACGTTTGGTGCGTCTGGTGGTCGCTCTAGAGTTCCAGGAGACAATTGCCCGTGACCTGAGGTCCTTCTCTGAGGCGGTCACTCAGGCCGTTCGTTTCCCCGAAGGGGAAGGCAAGGAGCGCGTCGATCTCAATAGAGTTATTACGGCAGCCATCCGGGCCCTTGGACTTACCGCTTCAAGGGCGAAAGTGGCCATCGAGGACAGTTTGGACAGCCAACCACTCTACGCAGAAGTACGGCAAGGAGATCTTCTCGTTGCCTGGCTTGCACTTCTGGACAACGCCATCTACGCGGCCAAGACTGAGGAATCGGGACCTCGGGTTGAAGTGGGAACGAGGCGAACCGACGTCGAAGCGATCGTTTCCATCTCAAACAACGGGCAAAACGTGCGCCAGGACAAAGTGGCCCTGCTGGGTAACGTGCAATTCACTATGAAGCCCGGCGGAAACGGTGTTGGCTTGATCATCGCTTACGATCTGATCGAAGCAAACGATGGTAAGATCAGCCACAACTATGATGAGCAAAGTGGGATAACGACGTTCACTACAAGGCTACCGCTTGCGCCAGCAGGCGGGCAACAGCCGTGAGATACCGTTAGGAGGACGGCAATGGGCCCGGAATTGCTCTTCCAAGCGAATGTGGTAGATCCCACCCGGAACCGTGTTGAGAGCCTGGAAGCCTCACTCCAGAAGGCTCTGCCCGACCGTTACGTGGCGGCAGGGTACGATTCTACGAATAAGCTGTTGGACACGCTCACGTCAAATCCTTGGCGCGTCCCTTTGGTGGTGGTGGCGGACTCTGCCGCCCGGACACCCAACGTCGAGGAAGGCGTGTTCGCCCGGGTGAAGCGATTGGTACCCCGATGCCGGAGCGTTTTTTTCAGCGCCTCGATGCAAGAGCGCGACACCATGGATCGGTTACGCCTGGTCGACCGAGTCGTGGGAAGTACCTGGGAAAACCCGCTCTCAGCGCTTATCGACGCGGTGCTCGATGCGATCCGAAGTTTCGAGGATACGGTGGAGTTCGCTCTCATCACACAATTCGCGGAAAAAGTGCGCAAGGCCGAACACGGCGACGAGTCTGTGGTGGACGACGGTGAAGGGCCGCTGTCGCCTCGGCGGATGCTCATTGAGATGGCCAGAGGAACCGCGCGCGGCCGCCGCTACCTGCTCGCCATGCATCCTGAAGTGGACTTGATCCAAGCTCTTAAGCGGACAGCTTCTTGAGAACGCCTTACCCAACTCTCCTTGATTCGCCGATGACGAGAATCCTGATTTGCCACGCCGAGCCGCTCGACTCGGACCGACAACCAGGTCCACCCCAGGATCCCAGGCGGCCTGACCATCCCCTGGTCTTCTGGAACGATGAATGTGTTGGCGAGGTGGTTCATCGCCTTCGTAGTGCCGGGGTCCAGGTGGACCATCGCAGGGGGCCGTATTTCTGCTTGAAGGACGTTTTGCAGGCCGTCGGAGAGGACCCGGATCTGGACGCCCTGGTGATCTTCGGCCACGGAAAGCGCCCGCCTGCCCCAAGAGAAGTATTCAACAGACGGAACGGCCCACGCGACACGTTGGTGAACGAGGACGTCGTGCGCGCGGCGTCGCAAGCGGGCCAGGTGTTTCTTGCCTGCCATTCCTTTGCCCACTTCGAAAACTTGGCGAGAGACTCGGGCGTCCCTGTTTTTGTCGGATTCGTTGATCAAGCGGCCACTCCGGCCGTTTTGGCGGATTTTGCGCGTTTAAGTCCGGTAGGCGAATCGGAGAAGGACGACCTGGTCAAGCACTACCGCGAACTCTATGTAAGGCTTGTGCTCAACTTGGTCCAGTGCATGGTTCGATTCCGCAGTGATTCGTCAAGTATGGCAGCTCAATGCAAGACACTCGTCGAACAGTGTAGGCAGCAGTTGCTGCACGCGGCTGTAGAGTATCAAAGACTGCTCTTCCAGGCCCGCGGCACCCCCTACGAGCTGTACTATTCCACAATCATCGGGGGGTTCATCGACACCTGGGACGCCCTTCGCTTGTGTGCCTCAATACCAAGTGACGGGGCAGTGTGAACACGTCGGTCACTCGGGAATAGACCCTCCGCAACACCGGTGCCCCTGCTGCCCCTCGCGTTGCTGCTGGACTTCTCAAGCCGTCGCGGACATGCGCGTGGCAGCCGACACAGGTCGGACGGCAAATCCACCCTGATGCTCCGTCCCGCATCCTTGCGCCACCAACCAGATCCTGGCCGTCACAGACAACCCTCCCTCACCCCAACACGCGCTTGTTCGCCTCCCCCGGCGTCTCGCGCACGTAGCGGGGGATCGCGTACCCGGGGAGGTGAGCGCGGAGCTGCTCGATAAGCTCTACGCCGGTCGATTCGGGCACCTCGAAGTGGGCGGCGCCGGCGACCCGGTCGAGCTGGTGGAGGTAGTAGGGCATTACCCGGAGGTCGACCAGGCGCTCGTAGAGCCGGGCGAGCACGTCGAGGCGGTCGTTGACGCCGCGGAGCAGGACGGACTGGCTCAGCACGGGCACGCCCGCGTCGACCAAGCGGCCCAGCGCGGAGGCGACCTGGTCGTCGATCTCGGCCGGGTGGTTGACGTGGACCACCACGATCGGCGTCAGACGCGTCCCCCGCAGCCACGCCAGTAGCTCCTCGGTCACCCGTTGGGGGATCACGATCGGCACCCGGGTGTGGACGCGGAGGCGGCGCACGTGGGGGATCTCGGCCAATCGTTGGGCAAGCTGGGCCAGCAGTCCGTCGTCCAGGGTCAACGGGTCCCCGCCGCTGAGGATCACCTCCCGGATTGAGGGGTCTGCGGCAATCTCATCGAGGGCGGGCTCCCAGCGATTGGGCGGCTTAGGCAGGCTGGGGTACGGGAAATGGCGGCGGAAGCAGAAGCGGCAATGGACGGCGCAATCGGGAGTTGCTACCATAAGGGCTCGGCCCCGGTACTTCCGCAAGAGCCCACACGTTCGGGCTATGTGGGCCTCGCCCACCGGGTCGGTGGTGAACCCGGCCGGTTGATCCCGCTCCTCCTCGCGGGGGAGGATCTGCAACAAGAGCGGGTCATGGGGGTCGCCGCGGCGAATCCGAGCGAGGTACGTTCGGGGCACCAGGAGCGGAAAACCACGCTCGACCTGGCCGGCCGCAACGGCGTCCGGCGGCGCCACGCCCACCAACCGGCAAAGCTCGGCCGCGTCGGTGACCGGGTCCGCCAGGATCGCGTGCCACTCGGGGCGGCCGGCGCCCGGCGACGAGCGGCTCGTCGGATTGGCTCGGGAAGCGAGAGTCGACATAACAAACGAATCCTACCAAAACCATTTCGCTCTGCAAAAAGCCAAAGCAGGAAGACGATCGTGGCTACCTACAACACCAGCGATTTCCGCAAAGGGCTCAAGGTCCAGTTGGACGGCGATCCGTACTTGATGATCGAGTGCAACTTCGTCAAGCCGGGCAAGGGCCAGGCCCTCTACAAGTGCAAGCTGAGGAACCTGATCCGCAACACGGTGCTCGACCGCACCTACAAGAGCGGCGACTCGATCGAGGCGGCCGACGTCGAGGAAATCGAGGCCCAGTACCTCTACCGCCAGGGCGACACGTTCGTCTTCATGGACACCAGCAGCTACGAGCAGTACGAGCTTACCGCGGAGCAGGTCGACGACGCCTGGAAGTACCTCAAGGAAGGCACGATCTGTAGCATGCTCCTGTTCAACAACAACCCGATCGGGATCACCCCGCCCAACCACGTGGTCCTGAAGGCGGAGTACTGCGAGCCCGGCGCCAAGGGCAACACGGCCAGCAGCGTCACCAAACCGGTCAGGGTGGAGACCGGCGCCGACTTCGATTGCCCCGGGTTCGTCGAAATGGGCGACCTGATCAGAGTCGACACCCGCACCGGCCAGTACGTCGAGCGCGTGAAGGAGTAAGGAGTAAGGAGTAAGGAGTAGGGAGTAAGGAGTAAGGAGTAGGGAGTAGGGAGTGGGGAGTGGGGAGGGCGGAGTATCGGATAGGGAGTCTGTCGGCAGCCTCACCAAGCCGCTCGCGGCTTCGCCCGCGGATGACCGCAGACTCACATCGCTTCCCGGGCGCTCGGCGGCTCGGTGCTCCCAATCAGCAGCGGATGAAGACGTCCCAGGCGATCGATGAAAGGCCCCGGCCGTTCCACCTCTCGGCTTTCGATGCTCGCCGAGGCCGAGTCGCGCCCCGACGATTTCCGCCCGGCGGCCAACTGGGAGAACTTGCGGCTCCGCTCCGGGCTGTTGCGACGGGTGCGGGATTTCTTCCACCAGCGCGGGTTCCTCGAAGTCGAAACGCCGATCCTGTCGGCCGACACGGTCGTCGACCGGCATCTGGACCCGTTCTTTCTTGCTCCTGACGGTGCACTGGCGCAGCCGGGCAACCCAAGCCGGGGCCGCCGGCTCTGGCTTCAGACGTCGCCCGAGTTCGCCATGAAACGCCTCCTGGCCGACGGCGGCGAGGCGATCTACCAGGTAACCCGCGCCTTTCGGCAGGATGAGCGGGGCCCGCTGCACAACCCCGAGTTCACCCTCGTCGAGTGGTATCGGGTCGGGGACGGCACGAAGGAAGGGATGACGCGGTTGAGCGATCTGGCCGAGGTGCTCTTGGACCGCGGGCCGGCCGAGCGCACGAGCTACCGCGAGGCGTTCGAGCGTCACGCGGGCATCGACCCGCACACGGCCGACGCAGAGACCCTGGCGGCGGTGGCCCAAAAGCACCAGATCGAGGCTCCGGCCGGCCTGCGGGCGGACGACCGCGACGGGTGGCTCGATCTGTTGATGGCCGAGCGGGTCGGTCCGAGCCTGGGGCACGAGCACCCGGTGATCGTCTACGACTACCCGGCCGGCCAGGCGGCGCTCGCCCGGGTGCGCCCCGACGAGCCGCCGGTGGCCGAGCGGTTCGAGCTGTTCTGCGCCGGGATCGAGCTGGCCAACGGCTACCACGAGCTCGTCGATGCCGACGAGCTTCGCCGCCGCAACACGGAAGCCAACCGGCTGCGCCGGGCCGACGGCAAAGGGCCGCTGCCCGAAGCGAGCCGGCTTCTGGCGGCCATGGAGGCGGGACTGCCCGACTCGACCGGCGTCGCCCTCGGGTTCGACCGCGTGGTCATGCTCGCCGCCGGGGCCGAGAGCCTGGACGAGGTGATTGCGTTTCCGTCTGAGCGGGCGTAGGATTCGGGGGTGGTGCCTCCCTTGGAGTAACGACAACGCACGGACCGGCCCGCCGATCCAAAACAAGGAACCGACTTCCCGCCCGTCTCGACTGTCCGCGAGGAGATTTCTTGTGACCCATTCCACCCAAACCATCCGCGTCCACCTCGCCGAGCGGAGCTACGATATCGAGATCGGCGCGGGCAACCTCGATCGGGCCGGGCCGCTTTTGACCGAGCGGGCGCGGGTTACCCACGCCGTCGTGATCACCGACGAGAACGTCGAGGAGCCGCACGCCGCGAATGCCGCCGAGAGCCTGGCCGCGGCCGGCGTCGAGGTCGACCTGGTGGTGGTCGAGCCGGGCGAGGCGACCAAGTCGATCGAGACGGCCGCCGCGCTCTGGGAGAAGCTCCTCGCGGTGGGAGCGGATCGCAAGAGCGTGGTGGTCGCCGTGGGCGGGGGCGTGGTCGGCGATCTGGCCGGATTCATCGCCGCCACGTACGCCCGGGGTATTCGCTTCTTCCAGGTGCCCACGACCCTGTTGGCCCAGGTCGACAGCTCCGTGGGCGGCAAGGTGGGCATCAACCTGCCCGAGGCCAAGAACATGGTCGGCGCGTTCCTCCAGCCGCTGGGCGTGCTGATCGATACGGCCACCCTGGAGACGCTCGACCCGCGCGAGTACCGCGCCGGGCTGGGCGAGGTCGTCAAGTACGGCGTGATCCTCGACGCCGAGCTGTTCGAGTATCTGGAGGCGAACGTCGCCGGGCTCGTTGGGGCGGATCACGACGTCCTCCGCCACGTCATCGCCCGGTGCTGCCAACTCAAGGCCGACGTGGTCGAAAAGGACGAGCGCGAGGAGAGCGGGCTCCGGGCGGTGCTCAACTACGGGCACACGTTCGGCCACGCCTTTGAAGCGCTCCTGGGCTACGGCGAGCTGCTGCACGGCGAGGCGGTGGCGATCGGCATGCTCTGCGCCTCGCGGCTGGCCGAGCGCCTGGGCCGCGTCGACGCGGAGCTGACCGCCCGGCAGCACAAGCTGCTCTCGGCGCTGGGCCTGCCCACCGAGGTCCCCCGGCTCGACGCCGACCGGATTCTGCGCAGCATGATGCACGACAAAAAAGTCCAGCACGGCCGGCTCCGCTTCGTCCTGCCCGATTCTGTGGGGCACGTGGAGCTGGTGGGAGACGTCGATCCCGAGGACGTCCGCGCTGCCCTGGTCGATTGATGCGAGGTTTTCCGCTCGTCCGCCCCGGCGGCCCCCTTTGCATAATGCCCTATCGGGCCTATATACGTTGGTAGAAGCCACCGCTCGCGACGGACGTTACCAGCCCTACGATCCGCAACGTCCGATCGCGAGAGACACCGGCCGGCCCTGATCGCTCGATCGAACATGAACAAGCTCCTGATCTGCCGACTGCTGGGAGTGATCGCGCTGTTGATCGGCGCGTCGATGGCGCTCAGTCTGCCCTGGGCGCTGCCCTGGTGCGGCGAAACCGAGCACTTCGACGCACGCAGCTTCTGGGCGATTTTGGGGGCGATGGTCGTTTGCGGGCTGGTGGGCGGGCTGATGATGTACGCCGGGCGCAAGGCCAAGGGCCAGCGGCTCTTCCGCAAGGAGGCGATGGCCGTGGTCGGGCTGAGCTGGCTGCTGGCCACGCTGCTCGGCGCGCTTCCGTTCTGGCTCAGCGGGACGTGCCGCGGGCTGGACGACGCCGGCAACCGCGTCCACATGGACCTCTTCGACGGCCTGTTCGAGTCGGCCTCCGGCTTCAGCGGCACCGGGGCCACCGTGCTCTGCGACTTGGAGAGTCCGGCGATGGTGCCCCGGGCGATCCTCTTCTGGAGGTCGGAGACCCACTTCCTGGGCGGGTTGGGGATCATGGTCCTGTTCGTGGCGATCCTGGGGATGGGGTCGGCCGGCAAGGCCCTGATGCAGAGCGAAATGCCCGGCCCCGGGCAGGAGACCGGCCACGAACGCACGCAACGCGCCGCCTGGGTGTTCGCATCGATATTCGTCGGGCTGGTGGTCTTGCTGACGCTCCTGCTGATGTTGCAGGGGGTCGGGTTGTTCCACGCCCTGTGCCACTCCTTCGGCACGATCGCCACCGGCGGCTTCAGCACGTACAACAAGAGCGTCGAGGCCTTCGGCAGCCTCTCCGTGGAGATGACCATCACCCTGTTCATGATCCTCGCCTGCACCAACTTCACGCTGCTCTACTACCTGGTGCTGTGGAAGCCGGGCAAGCTGCTGGCCGACGTGGAGTTCCGCACCTACCTGATCATCATGGCCGTCGTGGCCGCCGTGGTGATCCTGGCCCTGTGGCTGGTGGGCGGCATCGACGCCGAAGGACACACCATCGACTACAGCCTCGCCGAGAGTGCCCGCTACGGCGTCTTCCAGGTCGTTTCCATCCAAACCAACACCGGCTTCGGCACGCACAACTTCGACCAGTGGAACGGCTTCAGCCGGGCGGCGCTGTTTTTGCTGATGTTCATCGGCGGCTGCGCGGGGAGCACCAGTTGCAGCATCAAGGTGATCCGGCACATCCTCTTCGCCAAGATCCTCTGGCTGGAGCTGGAGCGGGTGTTCCGACCCAGCGTGGTCCGGCACGTGCGACTCGGCGGCAGACCCTTGGAGGCCCCCGAGCTCCGCCACAACGTGCTGGTCTACTTCGGCATGATCCTGACCATCTTCTCGATCGCCTGGATGGCCCTGGTGGCGATCGAGCCGGATCAGACCTGGGTCCGGGACGGCCGCTCGCCCCGCGAGAAGCTGACCGACTGCGCCAGCGCCGTGGCCGCCACGCTCAACGGCGTCGGGCCGGGCCTGGGCGTCGTCGGCGAGTCGGAGAACTACGCCCACTTCCACGCCGGCAGCAAGTTCGTCCTCACGTGGCTGATGCTCCTGGGCCGACTCGAAGTCTTCGTCATCCTCGTCCTCTTCGTCCCCCGCTTCTGGCGAAGCCAGTAGGGTGATACTATGGAAGCGGAGGCCGAGCCGAACTAGCTTGGTCCTTGAACACGTGGTAAACCGGGGGTTTGTACGAGTCTCAAACCAGCGATTTCCACAAAAGGAGCCAAGCCATGAAGTATG
>Ga0307380_10002248_pt1 | contig 27573 bp, 18 predicted proteins | sample UN3MG_FD_202239 | JGI IMG/M metagenome (GOLD analysis project Ga0307380, IMG submission 202239) | Soil microbial communities from Risofladan, Vaasa, Finland - UN-3 | ecosystem: Environmental > Terrestrial > Soil > Coastal area > Acid sulfate soil | place: Finland: Risofladan, Vaasa | collected... | reverse complement strand
GTTGTTCTACCGCTTAGTTCAACAGGCCGTGCAGGTGGAGCCAGCCCCGTTTGTCTCGCTCATCAAACCACAATCCCTCGGGGCTGGTTGAGTCAAGTCAATACCCATAACGTCGAATCGTTCCGTTTCACCGACCCTGGGCAGCCCGCCTACTACGCCGACGTGTTCCTCGAAGGGTGGTCCACGAGTTACCGGTTTCCTGCTGGCTGGAAGGACCGAGAGGTGTTCCAGATCGGGCCGGACGGCCGCCTGGAGGACCACGATCTGTTCAACATCTTTCTCGGGACCGCGGTTGGGAAGAGCCGTGTTGTCCTCAAGATGGAATACCCGGCTGCGGGCACTTTCGCCGTGTTGGTTCGCGAAGTGCATTCGCGTACGAACGATCCGCGGCCGCCGGAACTTGCCGTGTCGCTCGACGGTCGTGACGCGGTGAAGGAAGCGTTGGCTGTCGGCTCCGGAAACACCCTTGATTTTTATCAGCGTTACGAGTTCCCCGTGCCGGCAGGACCACACGCGATCGGAATTGAAAACTCCGGGGGCGGGCTGTTCACCGCCGGCTATGAACTGGGCGGCTTTGTTCGTCGGCAGGGCCCCGACCTGCAAGTCCGCGGTTTGCAGACCGAGGATGTTATCCTGTTGTGGTTGAAATCCCCGAAGTTGACCTGGTTGTATTCCCGGATGGGTGTTGTTCCTGAAGAACAATTTTCGGGCAAGCTGGTGTTGGCCGGGGCGCCGGACGGTGTGTGGATCGCCGAGTGGCTTGATACGATGCAGGACGAGTGGATCATGCGGACGGTGGAACGGACGGCGGATGGACAACTTGTGTTGGAAACGCCGCCGATCAAGCGAGGCGTCGCCGTGCGGTTGCTCAAGGTGGATGAGGCACGTTATCCGATGCGAAGTGCTGTATCTGAGACAGAGACCGGCATGGACCGCGAGGCCCCAAAATGACCAATCGCAGCTATGGGAAATATCTTCAAGGGGCTGCTTGCCTGTTCCTCATCGCCGTTGGCGGCGCGGACGGCGGTGAACTCCCCAAGTTGCGCGTCAGTGACAACCAACGGTTCCTGGTAAAAGACGACGGCACGGCGTTTGTTTGGATCGGCGATACGATCTGGGACTTCCACCAACTGACGCCCGAACAATTGGATGAATACCTCGACGTGCGGGCGTCCCAGGGCTACACGGTGATCCAGACGCAGATCGCCGCGTATGGGAGGGAGAATCACCGCGGAGACTGGTGCTTTGGCGGGCCGATGCACAAGGATATCACCCAACCGCAAGAGGCCTGGTTCCAACACGCGGACGTGTGGCTGGACAAAATCGAGCAGCGCGGTTTGTACGCGGCCTTGGGACTGAGCTGGATCATCAACCACTGGAGCCGGTACGACAAGGCCGGAGATCCCGCGAAGCGGTTCAGCGAGGGAGAATTCTACAACTATGGCAAATGGATCGGCAATCGCTACAAGGACCGCAGCAACATTATCTGGTTGGGGCTGAACGAGTCGACGTACGTGACGACGCCGGTGAACAAAGTCAACGCGGTCTGCCGGGGAATCCGCGACGGTGATACGGGCAATAAGCTCCTCACGCTGCATCCACTGGCCGGCACCAGGACTTCTGACCTGTTCGGGGAGATCGTCGACTTCAACAGTTGGCAAACGGCGCGTTTCCTCGCGCCGGCCAATCTGCCCTTTCTGAATAGCATCCCCGGGGTAGACGACAAGGTGTCGGGGGCTCACGTCAAGGGGACGTTCACGGTCTGGGAGGCGATTGCCGACGACTACAATCGGACCCCGACCAAACCGGTGATCGACCTGGAGGCATGGTATGAGGGCGCCCTGGACGACATGCCTGTCGGGAGAACCGACAGCCGGGCCACCGCGTGGCACTGCCGCCAGAGAGCGTATTTCGTCATCTTTGCCGGCAGCTTCGGACATACGTACGGGGCGGACAGTCTGGCCTGGCAGATCAAGGGCGACGGTTGGAGGAAAGGACTCTATCTGCCCGGCGGCGAAGATATGGGTCACATTGCGAGGCTGCTCGGCGCACCCCAGCGCCCCTTTCTCAAACTGATTCCCGATCAGGGTCTGATCACGGCGGGGCAGTCGCAGAGCTACGATTCGCACAAGCAGGCGGCGCGGGGCAGCGACGGCAGCTATGCCTACGTGTATTCGGCGGACGGCAGCGCCTTTTCGGTCGACCTCAGCCGATTGGGAACTGGCGTAGCCAAGGTCTCGGCGCAATGGTTCGATCCGAGGGAAGGTACTTACCAGACAGCAATCGGACCCTATAACCGTGTGATCGGTCAGGCATTCGATCCGCCGGGAGTGCCGGCGGCTGACAACGACTGGATCCTGGTGCTGTCCGCTCTGCCGCGGGACTGAGCGACATCCTGAGTCAGTCGTTCTGTTGCAGGAACAGAGTCACGCGAGTCTGTCGCGTTCCAATCACGTAGTGACCGCCCAGGCCCAGGCCGCGCAGCGCCAGATCCGCGTCGCCGTCGCCGTCCACATCGCCGATGGCGGGGTTGAACCCCATCGAAAGATCCGACGCCAAGACGTGTTTCCTCCACGAGACGCCCTGCTGGTCGCGCACGAGTTCCAGCCAGAATACATCGAGAGGGTCGTTTTCGCCGGGGTCGCCGTGCCGGTAGCGAGACGTCCCCGTAAGTACGTCCTGATCGCCGTCGCCATCGATGTCGCCGTAGGCCGCACCATGAAGCTGAGAACCCAGTAAGCCAGGGAGAATTTCGTGCAATGTGAACTGGGGACGCACGCCACCTGACGATTCCAGCCAGAAGACGCCGTAGTTGTGGGCGCGGGTGAGCACGATGTCCTTGTCACCATCCGCGTCCACGTCGTAAACGCCGATCTGCATCGCCGTGACTTGGCGGCTGATGCTGTCCCGTTCCGTCGTCGGCGTGGGCAGCGAATGCTTCGTCCAGCGGCCGCCGGCGACCTGCTCGAACCACACGAAGTCGCTGACGAGATCCAGCCGGCCGTCTTGGTTGAGATCCCCGACGCCCAGTCCGTGTAGGGGCGAGCTGTCGACCGTCGTCCATTTCCAGTCGACGCTCTCGCGGGGATCGTCCGGAATCTCGTAGATCCGGATCCCGTTCCCGGATCCGTCGTCCGAGCCGATCATCTCGTCGCGTCCGTCACCGTCGAGGTCTGCGAACATGAGCAGCTCGGGATACTTCACCTTGCCCGTGATGTGGTGCTTCGTCCACGTGCCTGTGGCTGGTGGTCCGGGATTCTCGAACCAGAACAATTCCTGCGGGCGGCGATTCCCCACCAGATCGACGTCTCCATCTCCGTCCACGTCATGGGGCAAGGTCTTCCCAATATCGATCAGGGTCTCAGGATCGCTCGGGTACAGCACGTGCCGGCACCACGACGGCCCCTCGAACCACTGCAGACCGGCCACCAGATCCATCACGGCATCGCCGTTGAGATCCGCAACGGCGACATAGCCGCTGTTGGTTTCCTCCACGGTTTCCAGGGAGATCCGGGTGAACGCCACCTTGGTGGGTGGGTCGGCGACCGCCGGAGCGTCGGTGCATGCAGCCCACGTCGCCCATCCGGCCATGCAGCAGGCAAGCAAACTCGAACGATGGTTGTGCATACGATTGTCACCTGTTTGTCGAAGCTCGCGTCTCGTAATTAGTCTGTCAATTGCGATGCGGGCAGAAACACGGACGCCAGCGAACGCGGTCTTCTCATGGTGTACTTCTCGAAGCAGAATGCAGTCAAACGAACCCCCTGCGAGACGGGGGGGGTAAGGGGCTTGCGTAGCCGACGAGCGAGCTCTCTAATTCTCTTCACTCACCGCACCAAACGGCGGGACCGAAGCCGGAATCGTTCGTCGGCGATTTTGGGTTTTCCGGTTCCGCCCACGCCCGCCATCACGCCTTGCGTTCGACGACGAGAACCAGGGAGCCCGCCATGCACCAACGAATCTCCCAGACCCTCGTGCGCGCCGGCTACCTCGCCCCGGTCGTGTCGTGTGTTGCGGTCAATTCTATCCGCGCCGCCGCAGGCGAGCTATCCGTGGACGACTTCAAGATTGACGGACCGAGAGAATTCTCAGGGACATTTCGCGAGGTCCGGCATATTGCACGAAAGAACATCTCGGATGAGCACGTCAGACCAAAACATACGCAAAGGAACTCCCATGAAGACCACGTTCTCCGCCGTGTTCTGTGGACTCATCGCAGCATTGACCCTCTTCGCTTCGTGCGCCGCAGGACAAGCCACGCAGGAGCGCACGACCCTCGCCGGGCCGTTGCGTATCTGCGCCACCAATCCCCGCTATTTCGCTGATCCTACGGGGCATCCGGTCTACCTGACCGGTTCTCACACCTGGGAGAGTCTGCAAGACGGGATGCTGTCCGGTTACACCACGGTCACCCAGCCCTTCGACTACACGAGCTACCTCGACTTGCTCCAGGCGAACCATCACAATTTCATCCGCCTCTGGCGTTGGGAACTGACCAACCACGAACCGCAGCCGTGGGTGCGAACCGGGTCGGCCAAGGCGTTGGATGGTCAACCCAAGTTTGACCTGCGGCAGTTCACTCCGGCTTATTTCGACCGCCTGCGGGCGCGGGTCATTGCGGCCCGCCAGCGCGGCATCTACGTCAGCATCATGCTGTTCGAGGACTGGGTGTTCATGGCCAAACGCAAAGACCATCCGGTCGAGCTGCACCCCTTCCACAAAGAGAACAACGTCAGCAATATCAATGGAGACCCCAACGGCGACGGCTGGGGCATCGAGATCCACACGCTTCAAGTCCCCGAGGTCGTGGCGGTGCAGAAATCCTACGTCCGCAAGGTGATCGAAACGGTGAATGATTTGGATAACGTACTGTATGAAATCTGCAACGAAGGCAAACGCCACACGCGCGATTGGCAATATGAGCTGGTGCGTTATGTGAAAAGCGTCGAGGCTGAAATGCCCAAACAGCACCCCGTGGGGATGACGTCCGTCGGCGATATGAACGAAGATTGCCTGAACAGTCCCGCCGACTGGACCTCGCTGTCGACGGCCCGGTGGGAGCGGACGGACGACCCGTGGGCGTCCGCGCCGCCGCTGGCGGAGGGCAAAAAGGTTGTGCTGCTGGACACCGACCACATCGGCTGGAAGATCTACATCGATGACGACGCCTTCACGCGGGCCTGGGTGTGGAAGAGTTTCACGCGGGGGTACAGCACGCTGCGGATGGAAAACCTCTCCGAGTCCTCCGGCTGGATCGCCGGCCGCGCCGCGATGGGGCACACCCGCCGTTACGCCGAGCGGATGGATCTAACGAAAGCGACGCCGCAGCCGGCGCTGACCACGACGGGCTACTGCCTAGCCAATCCCGGTCGCGAGTACCTCGTGTACCTGCCGGAGGCCGGTTCCGTAACGGTCGACCTGTCGGGCACACAAGGTGCGTTGGCTGTCGAATGGTTCCATCCGGAATCCGGCGAGACGACCAAGGGCAAGTCCGTTCAGGGCGGCAGCTCCGCCCGGTTCCAAACGCCCTTTCAAGCCAAAGACGCGGTGTTATATCTTCATCGAGTGGAATAAGAGAGAACTACTATGAAACGATCACACGTTTCGCGAGCCGGCTGCGGCAACTCCATCGTCAGTTCGTTGGTAATCCTGTTAGGCGTGGTAAGCGGACACGCCGGTGCGATTGATGCCAGTCCAGCCGCGGCGTTTGAGTGGCAGACAGCGCGAGCGCACGCTGGTCATGTTCATCTCCGACAGCTTCGCCGGACCGACGAAAGTCCTGTGACCGTCAACGACGGCCGGCTGACAGCAAGAATCCAACTTCGCGACAACCATACTCCGGCTGGCCTGCGCAACCTGACCTTCGAGAGGATTCCGTGAAGCCATGAAACGTCGCTGGAACTGGGTGACCTGCTGGTTGGTGGTGACGTCCGGGATTCTCGCGCCGGCGGCAGACCTGCCGCTCCCGACAGGGCCGGATATCCCCCGCCAGGTTGACAAACTCGGCTTCGATCGACTGCTTTTGGTTCAACGGCATCCGGTCGAGGCGTCGCATCCCTACACGTTCTTCTACATGGACTACCGCCAAGGCGGCGGGTTGTTCCTGTACGACTTGAAGACCAGCGAGTTGACAAAGATCGTCGATTCGACAGAGGGCGAGATTCTCACGGCCGATCTGGATTACGATGCCCGCCGGATTGTGTTTGCCTGGCGTCGCGGCGATTTTCCCCGCAACGAGCAGAAGGGATATCGGCCCGGCAAACACGCGCCGGTACAAATCTATACGGTCAACGTGAACGGCAGCGATTTACGGCAGGTGACGGCCGGCCCGGATTTCAACTTCGATCCCTGCTGGCTGCCCGACGGCGGTATCGCATTCATTTCGACGCGTGGCAATCAGTGGGTGTACTGCAATTCCGGCCCGGTCGGTGTGCTTCACCAGATGGATTCCGACGGCTCGCACGTCGTTCGCTTGTCCGCTAACGTGCTGAACGATTTCACGCCTAGTGTCCTGGCGGATGGACGCATCCTCTATACCCGCTGGGAATATGTGGACAAGTCGCCGCTGGCGATTCAAAGCCTGTGGGCGATCCGGCCCGACGGAACGGGGCTGGAGGTGGTTTACGGCAACCGCGTGCTGTCGCCGTCCACCTTCATCGAAGCACAACAAGTCCCTGGCAGCGACCAACTGCTGTGCACTATGACTGGGCACACGAAGCCGATTCGAGGGGCCGTCGGCATGATCGATCCTCAGCAGGGCGTCAACGCCCAAACCGCGATCCGCAACCTGACGCCCGAAGTCGACGTGCGGCCGGTCGATTTTCCCGATGGCGACCTGTTCGACGGCCCCTATGAGAGTCCCTACCCGCTGGACAATCGGCAGTACCTCGTCTCGAAGGACGGCTACCTGCTGCTGCGAGATTACTCGGGAACCATGGAGGTGCCACTGCTCGAACCTCGCGGCGAGCTGGGCTTCTACAACGCGCGGCCGCTCCGCTCCCGCCCTCGTTCGCCCGTGTCGCCCTCGGTGTTGCCGCCGCGCGGCCAAGCCGGACCTTGGGCGGCGGTCTTCGTGCAGGACGTCTACCGCGGTCTGGAACCGGACGTGAAACGAGGTGACATCCAGCGGATCTGCGTTGTCGAGGAATGTCCGCGGGACGCCCAAAGCGGCCGCCGCCGCTGCCGCTTCGGTGTGATGAACGTCTCCGTCTCCTGTGGCTCGACCTATGCGACCCGCGTCGTCTGGGGCTTTGCCGACGTGGCCGACGACGGCTCGGCGTATTTCCAAGTCCCCGCGGAAAAGCCCGTGTTCTTCCTGGCCCTGGACCGGGAAGGGCGAGCGGTGCAGCGGATGCGCAGCTACACGCACCTGATGCCCGGCGAGGTCCAAGGTTGCGTCGGCTGTCACGCGACGCGAAGCACTCTGCCCCCGGAGCCACGTCTGGGGACCACCGTGTTTCGCGGATGGCCGCAACCGCTCCAATCGCCCGAGTGGGGCGAAACGGTCGGGTTTGACTACGAGACGATCGTCCAGCCTGTGCTGGACAAGCACTGTGTCGAGTGCCATCGCGGTGCGGAGGCGGCGGCCGGAGTGCGACTGACCGGCGAGCGCACGCAGTTCTTCAGCACGTCGTACGATACGCTGGCCATGGGCCGCCAGCCTGCGCCGCCTCATCGGTTCGTCGGACAAAACGCGCTGGTCGAGAATCCGTACACCAACTGGATCTCCGGATTCCACGGCGTCGAGCAGAACATCTTGGACATTGAACCACGCCGTTGGGGCTCGCCACGCAGCAAGCTGGCCGACCTGGTGCTCTCTGGACATCCCGACCAAGACCGTCAGCCGCAGGTGCGATTGAGCCGCGACGAAACGCAACGCATTATCACATGGATCGATCTGAACGTGCCGTTCTACGGTTCGTTCGCCCGCGCGGCGGAGGACATGGAGCAGACTGCCTATCTGGCAGCGCCGAGCAAGCAATGACGGGCATCGAACGCGGAACTTTGAAGAGAGAGATAACGATGAAGAAAGCGGTACAGGGTGTGTGGCTTGTGATCGCGCTGTCGGCTGCGGCGACCGCTGCGGCTGCCACGCTGGTCGAAAACGGTCAGGCCAAGGCGGTGATTGTGATTCCATCGGGGCAGAAGTCCCCGGCAGCCGAAGACTTGCGGCACTACGTGGAGAGGGCCAGCGGTGCCCGCTTGTCGATTGTCCGCGAAGACAAGCCTGCCGGATTGTCGGCAGGATTCAGCCGGGTCTTCGTCGGACCCTGCCTGGCGTCCGGTCGCCTGGTGGATATCCAGAAGCTGCAGCCCGAAGGGTTCGTGATTAAGACCAATGGTGACGACTTGTACATTGTGGGTCGGGATGCGACGGATGCGGGACTGCCGGTCGACGGGACTTTCTACGGCGTTTGTGAATTCCTGGAACGGTTTGTGGGCGTGCGCTGGCTGATGGCCGGCCCGGCGGGCGAGGTCATACCGGAGCAGCCGACGATCCAGGTGGCTGCAGCCGACATCCACCAAGAGCCATTGCTATGGCAGCGGAAGATCCGCAACTCAAAGGCGGGCGGCCATACGGACCGTATCGAGGCCATTTTGAAAGAGTGGAACGTGCCGCTGGAGCAATGGCAAAAGACGTTCTCCCGGGATCAAACGGAGCCGTGGTTCCGCCACCAGCGATTGGGCGGCCGGGTGAAGTTAAACTACGGGCACTCGTACAGCGGCTGGTGGAACCGTTACCACGAGACCCATCCGGAGATTTTCGCCTTGCAGCCCGACGGAACACGGACCAATACGCCTGAACGCGAGCGATTGTGCGTTTCCAATTCAAGGCTGTGGGAGCTCGTCGCCCAGGACCGCGTCCGGCAGTTGCGTGCCGACCCGAGCCTGACGGCGGCCTCGATTTCGCCTAATGACGGCGGTGCGAACAAGTTCTGCTGCTGCGAGCAATGTCGCGATTGGGATTCGCCGCAAGCCCAGGCGATCTACCGGGGCAACCCGGGAATTGGACCAAACCGCGACATCCCGCTCAGCGACCGCTACTTCCGTTTCTACAACGAAGTGGCGCGGCGGGTGAAGCACGAACTCCCCGACCGCTACCTGGGCTGCTACGCCTACTCGCTATACCGCACACCACCGGTCGCGTTGGACCACCTGGAAGACAATCTGATTGTGGGCTATGTCGGCTTCAGCAGTTATGTTGACGACCAGGTGCGGACTTCCAACCGCGAAGAATGGCTACAGTGGAACAAACTGGCGAAACAACTGATCTTGCGCCCGAATCTGCTGTGGGGACCGGTGGGCCTGCCGATCAACTACGTTCACAAGCTGGGGGATGACCTGGGGTTCCTGGCCGATCACGGCATGCGGGCGACCGACTACGATGGCGGCATCGGAAACTGGGGCACTCAGGGCTTGGACTATTACGTGTTGGCCAGGCTGCTGTGGGACCCTCACCAGGAAGTCGATCCGATCGTCGAAGACTACTGCCGCGCGGCCTACGGTCCCGGGGCCGAGGCGATGAAGGACTATTATCGTCGTCTGGAACAATTCACCGACCAGATTGCCGCCGAGCCTCGACAGGATGCCGCCCGCCGTGGAGCCGACGTGGATGCGCTGACGGACTGTTACACCGACGAGGTTCTCGCCGACTTGGAGAACTGTGTCCAGCAAGCCTTGACGGCGATCGGCTCCGACGACTCATTCGCCACCCAGCGTGTGCGCATGGTGGCGACGGGGCTGGAATACACGAGGAACACGCGCGACCTGCTGGCAGCCGCAGCGGCCGTCCGTGACGGGAAAAGCGATCGGCCCCAATTCGAGAAAGTCAAAGCCGACGTGTTTGGCTACTATCGCGGCTTGGCCCTGAGTTGGGCCGTCTCGATCGACCACGACTACAGCTACATCCGCCGCGGGCTGGGGCTGAAGCCTACGTCCCCGTAACGCGGCAAACTCGCAACACATCCGGTATTCGAAGCGGTTTGAACACGACAATGGCACCCTTCGCGCCTCTGAATGTACGAAGGAGTTCGCAACAATGACAAGCTTGAAATTCGGCGATCCGCGGCGATTGAGCAAGTCCCTTTGTTGGGGACTCTTTCTCTGGAGCGTCTTGGCGGCCGCGGCCTGTCCGGCAGCGGAGTACTGGACTTCGACGGACGGCAATGACGCCTCGACCGGCACCCGGCAACAGCCTTTCTGCTCGATCCAGCACGGCGTGCAGGCCATGCGGCCGGGCGACACGCTGTTTGTGCGGGCCGGGCGTTATGAGGAGAACGTGTCGGTCACATCGCAACAATCAGGGGCACCCGGCAAGTGGCTGACGATCTGCGCGGCTCCAAGCGACGAAGGGAAGGTCGTCGTGGGCACGGAAATGCCTCGCGTGGATGCCTACGGCTCCATGTCCTCGGCCTTTTCGTTGCGCAAAGTCCAATACGTGCGGCTGCAAGGGTTCTACTGCGTGGCCCCGTATCGCGGACGCGGATCGGCTATCGGCGCAGGGAACTCGCAATACATCGAGATCATCAACTGCGTTGCCACGGGCGGCGGTCAGGGCGGCGTGGACGCCAACCACTGCGATCACGTCATGATCGACGGTGTCGAGGCGTTCTTCAACGGCGGCGGCACGGCGTGGTCCAGCGGAATTTCGCTGCTGGAGCCGAAGTCGAAAGATAACGTGGTGCGCAACTGCGTCTGTTACGGCAACTACGACAACTCATCCTATCGTAGCGACGGCAACGGCATCATCATCGACAACGCCTACAACGAAGGCGGGGCGCTGCTGGTCAACAACCTCTGCTACATGAACGGCGGCAAGGGCATCTGCTCGACGCGCAGCGACAACTGCACGTTTTTGAACAATACGTGCGTGGCCAACTGCTGGCAGCCGAATCAGCAGGACAAGGCCCACGAACTGTCGGTGCGCGGCGCCAACAACGTCGTGCGGAACAACATCGCCGTCAGCATGCTGCCGGACGGCGTCGGCATGCAGGCCCTGCTGAACTACAGTGGGCCGACGGGCAAGGTGGAGATCGATCCGAACGGAATCCGTTGCGATCACAATTTGTTCTTCAATCCGCAATCCGACGCCTGCGTAGCCGTCTCCGGTAACCGTCGAATGGTCCTCGGGCTGGCGGAACTGAAGGAGACCATGCCCAACTGGGGCGGTGATTCGTGGCACGGTGATCCCGGGTTCGTCGATTTGGGTAACCTCGACTTTCGCCTGCGGTCCGACAGTCCCGCCTTGAAGGGCGGCATTGCCTCGGCGGAAGTACCCTCGGATCTGCTTGGTCGACCGCGTCCGGCATCCGGGGCATGTTCGTTCGGCTGTTTCGAAGGATCCCACTCCGGTCCCGCCGGTCCGTATCCCCAGCCGGGCGTCGAGATCGCAGACGGCCAGGACGGCCAGGCCATCGCGTTGCTGCTGAACAACGAATACGAATTCGAATGGCACGGTATGTTGTGGGGCTTCGGCAAGTTGCTGCCCGAAGAGTTGCCTCTGCAAATCGAGATCCAAGGGCCGAGAAGGGCCGATTTTCTGAATCTATCTGGACGTTACGTGTTGCGGGACCTGCTCGACCAGTTGGCTCGGAAACACCGCGTGAGGCTCGTCCTGCGGCAGCCGGACGAGTGCCGAGGACTGTCGACCACACCTCACACCATCACCAGTTGGCTCTCCGTTCGTGACGGTGCGGATGTGGATGAGAGGGCCTTTGTCCACCGGAGGCTGCAAACCTATCTCTGGACCGACGACGCGGATGGCAAAACGCCTCTGGTCACACTGCTGCCCGCGATGTCCGCCGCAACGGGCATACGTATCGATACCGAAACGCCTCTACCCGCCGACTGGTCATGCCCCATGATCACTCGCAACATGAAACTCTCCACTGCACTGGACGATCTGGCCCGGCGAATGAGCGTTCGGTTCATCCTGTCGCGGCAGGATCCCCTGGCGGAGGACGGTGCAGGTCAAACGGTCGAACTCGGCAGGCCCTTCGGCCAAGAGAACGGGTTGGTGGAACTAACGGTGGAAAGGCCGGACGGCCGTGGCCGCATCGATTTGTTCGCCCGTGTCCGGTCGGATTCGTGCATGTGCGCCCGGATTTTCGACGACAACAGCCGATTCATCTCTCCGGCCGGCATCGACGACACGGGCGCCGGCGAGATGTATCATAAGGCCGCTACGCGCCTGGACGCCAGCAGCCGCGTACGTCTTGCCGTGATCGGCAGCGGATGTGCGCTGATGGTTGGCGATGAGTGGGTGATGCTGAACCGTCTACCGCGAGGCATGGACAAAGGGCCATTCCAGGTGCGTGTGGTTGACGACTGGATCAAGGTCGGCCGGATCAGATACGCGTCCCTGTAGTGAGTTACCTTGGATCTGTTGCTCGGTATCAGACATTCCGGATCGAAACCGCCGATCGCCTACTTCGATGATTTCAGCTTGACGCCCGTCTCCGGCGACGGCGGGTAATGATTGTCCAACAAGGGAGAATTGCCATGGACCGTCGTGAATTCCTTACTCGCACGGGCCAGACGACCGTGCTGGCCGTTGGTTTGTCGAGCGGCTTATCCGCCACGCGAGCCTTTGGCCGGGAGAAGAAGGGACCGCCGCAACCCGCGACCGGTCCCTTGCAGATTTCTACGAGGAACCCGCGCTACTTCTGTGATGCCAGCGGGCGGGAGATCCTGTTGGTCGGCTCGCACACCTGGAACAGCCTGGTCGACATGGGACGCAGCGATCCGCCCGAGGCGTTCGATTTCGACGCCTATCTAACCTTCCTGGACCGCTACGGTCACAACTTCATCCGGCTTTGGACCTGGGACTCGACGACCTGGGACACGCGGGCCAACGGAAAACTGGGTAAGGACTTTATTCATCATGCCGCGCCGCTGCCCTGGGCGCGAACCGGGCCTGGTATGGCGTTGGATGGCAAGCCGAAGTTCGACTTGAAGCAGTTCAATCCCAAGTACTTCGAACGTTTGCAGGCGCGGGTCAGCGCCGCTGGCCAGCGAGGCATCTACGTGTCCGTCATGCTCTTCGAAGGCTGGGGAATGCTTCACGGCAACCGCCGCCGGGGCACTCTGGACCAGTGGGCCTGGCGGAGCCATCCCTTTCACCCGGACAACAACGCCAGCGACATCGACGGCGGCGAGAAAGTGCACAGCCTGTCCAGCCCGGCTGTGAACGAGCTTCAAGCCGCCTACATCCGCAAGGTGGTCGATACGGTCAACGATTTCGATAACGTGCTGTACGAAGTGATCAACGAAGGCGGCGGACAGAAGTGGGACTGGTGGGTCGTTGAAACCGTGCGCAAGTACCAGCAAACCAAGCCAAACCAGCACCCGATCGGAATCACGGGCCACGGGGCCGAAGATGTGAAAAGCATGTTGGCCAGCCCGGCCGACTGGATCTCGCCGGGTTCCCAGGACGGATACAAAGACAACCCACCTGCCTGGGACGGCAAGAAGGTCAGCTTGTTGGATACCGATCACGTCTGGGGCATCGGCGGCAACGGGGCATGGGTTTGGAAGAGCCTGGTACGCGGCCACAATCCGCTGTTCATGGACCCTTACGACGGATTAGTGCTCGGCAACCGTTTCGATCCGCAATGGGAGCCGATCCGCCGCAACCTGGGCCACGCGCGGCGTCTGACCAGCCGTTTGGACCTAGCCGTCATGTCTCCCCATGACGGACTGGCGTCCACGAACTTCTGCCTGGCGGACCCGGGCAACGCCTACGTAGTCTACATTCCCAGCGGCGGGAAAGTGAAGGTCTCGCTCAGCGGCGTCTCAAGACAATTCGCCGTGGAATGGATCCATCCTTCGACCGGCAAAGCTGTTGCCGCTGACGCAGTAACGGGCGGCGCGGATCGCGAGTTCAAGGCCCCATTCGACGGCGATGCCGTGCTGGTTTTGTCCCAGTCGTAGTGTCCTGGCCCGGATCGGAACCATGAAGACCATTCTCCTTGGAATTCTGCTCGGGGCGCTCGCCCTCGCCGCTCACGCCGAAGAAACGAAGACGACTTCCAAGCGGCTCAGAATCGGCGTCGTGCAAATGGCGGTGGGCCCGACCGTCGAGGTCAATCGCGACCGGATCGTTTCTGGGGTTGCCCAGGCCGCTTCACGGGGCGTTCGCGTTGCCGTCTTCCCGGAAGGGGTGCTGCGCGGCAAGGGTGGCGACGACCAAGCGGCGGTCGATGAGGCCGTCGCGGCTATTCGCGGAGCAGCCCGTGAATCCAACATCTATGTGTTGTTCGGTGGATACACGTACCTGCCGCGACTGAAAAAGGCGGCGAACTGGATGCTCGCCCTTGGCCCGGATGGCCGCGACGTGTTCCGCTATGAAAAGCTGTACGACAATCACCGCGCCGCGATGCCCGGCGTGTTCTCGATCGACGGCATCCCCTGCAATGCCATGATTTGTGCTGACCGCTGGCTGCGCGGCGTCCAGGAGATTCCCATTCAGCAAGGGGCCCAAATCAGCTTCGAGTTGTCGTGCAACTTCGCCAGCGAATGGGTGGCGCCCTTCGGGTGGTATTGGTATGTCCCGCGGGCGATGCGCAACAACGTGTGGGTCGTTTTCGCGAATACGGGCAACAAGGTCTCCGGCGTGCCCGACGACCCCGCCGCTCCCCGCGAACTTCGACATGGGCACAGCGCCATCATCGCACCCGACGGCGCGATTGCCGCGGCGGCAAAGGGCGATGCGGAAACCATCGTCGTGGCCGACCTGGATCTCGGCCAGGCGACACGCGCGGAAGCGCTGGCTCGCTCGACCAGTCCGGTCCTTGGTCCATTCTGGACAGCGGGCGTGAAGCTGCATCGTGGCCAGGCGTTCGAGGCCCCGCCGCTGGCGCCGCTCAAGTCTGCGGAAACCGATATTACTCTCGCCGCCGCGCAGGGGACCGGCGATTTCTCCGATCTGGAGCCGATGATTCGCCAGGCCAGCGAGGAGCACGCCGACATCGTCGTGTTCCCGGAGCGAGCGATCGCGGAAAGAGCGCTCCAGCGACTTCAGACCGCCGCGCGCGAGCACCAGATCACGCTGGTTGTCGGGATGGAACATCAACGCGACGGCGGGCGGTACAACTCCGCCTTCGTTGTCGGCCCCGACGGTTCCCTGCTTACCCGTTACGATCAGCTATCGGCGACGAGCCCTTACGAACCCGGCGACGATCCGTCCGCGATGTGGTTTCGCGTAGAAGGCGTACCCGCAGTGGTCACCATCGGTCGCGACGCGCTGTGGAGCGAATTGCCGGAGCTCGCCGGCGTGGTCGGCACGCAGATCCACATCCACCTCGACCATGACACTGCTGACGATCAGGATGCCTCGCTCCGCCGCCTCCAGGTATGGTCGAACATGGCGTCTTTCCACACCTTCACGGCCACTGTCAACGTCACCGGCAGCGCGATCTGGGACGATTTACGAGACGCGGAGGAACGCCGCGTGGAAGTCCGCGGCCTGCCTCGGCCGGACACCGGTCCGGTGGAAGTCTACTCGCCGTTCTCGGCCAACCTCGTCGTCCGCGCCGGCGACGCACCACAATTGATCACGGCTACGCGGCACATCGGCCCCCTGAACCGATACCATCCTAGCCGCACGTCGAATTTCAACCCGCAGATGGATGCCTGGTACCGCCTCGGCGCTGCCATCATCGGCCCCAGTCCCGAACAGCCAAGAGACAATTGTCGGAGTACTCAATGAGTAGCTTCATAAGTTTGTGTTCGAAAACGAGGGAGTCGATTGACCGACCTATTCGGTTCCTGGACCGCCTGCTCGCCCATTCCATGCTGATCACGCTGCTGGCCATCCTCCCCAGTCGTGCCGCCGAGACAACCGTTTTCCCCGGCGCGGATTGGGCGGAGGCCACGCCCGAGTCGCAGAGTGTCAACAGCGCGAAACTGAAGGAAGCTGCCGAGTTACTGGCACGCACCGCGGGCGCCGACGGCGCGCGGGAGCTGGTCGTCATCCGTCACGGACGGATGATCTGGAAGGGTGACGACATCGACAAACGCCACGGCGTCTGGTCGGCGACGAAGTCATTCACCAGCACCGTGCTGGGATTGCTCATCGCCGACGGCAAGTGCATGCTCGACACGCGCGTGGCGGACGTGCTGCCGGAACTGAAGGCCCCTTACCCCGACGTGACGCTGCGGCATTTCACCACCATGACCAGCGGTTACCGTGCCGTGGGCGACGAGACGACCGGCAGCTACAAGCACGGCCCGAGCAACACGCCGTTTGTGCCAAACTCGAGGCCGCTGTTCACCCCGCCCGGCTCGCAGTACGCTTACTGGGACTCGGCGATGAACACCTTTGCGCTCGCGCTCACGAAGGTTGCCGGCGAGCCGATCGAGCAGTACTTCAAACGCCGCGTCGCCGACCCGATCGGCATGAAGAACTGGGACTGGGGCGACTATGCGACTGTGGACGGAGTGATCGTGAACGGCGGCTCGGGGAACGGTAATAAGCACATCTTTATCACTGCACGTGAGATGACGCGGTTCGGCCTGCTGTTCTTGAATCAAGGCCGGTGGAACGGCCGGCAACTCGTTCCGGAATCGTGGGTCGCCGATGCAACGCGGGTTCATGTCCCGGCCGATATGCCGTGGGCGCAGCCGGAGAGCGAGATTGACGGCCGCGGCGTGTATGGCTTCAACTGGTGGTGCAACGGACTCAAACCCGACAGCACTCGCAAGTTTGCCGCCGCGCCCGAGGGCATGTTCTGGGCCTCCGGCCACAACAACAATAAGTGCTTCGTCATCCCCGAATGGGATATGGTCATCGTCCGCCTCGGCCTCGACGGCAAAGCGAAAGACGATGTGTGGAATGGATTCCTGGCGGAGGTTGGCGAGTCTTTGAAATGAAAACACAACAGGCGGAAAAGAACATGAAAGTCGTACGACGGGTGATTTGTATCACGGTCGGCCTATTGCACTGGACGGTCACAACTTCCGCTTCTATCGCAGGCGGCCCGTACGTCGACGGTCGGTTCCAGGGCCGCATCGCTTACAGTTGCGACGGCAACCACAACGACCCCGACGACTGGGCCGCTTCGCCCGTGACGCTGGCCATCCTCGCAGAGGCGGGCCTGAGAGACCGGCTGGTCCACTTCGAGTACAACTGCATCCTGCCGCTGACCAATCCCGAGTGGGAAAAGACCCACGCCGAGAGCGTGCTCGGCACGGCGGAGCGATACGGTTTCGACACGTCTCGGTTCTTCGATTGCCGAAAGGACCTTGACGGCGCAGTGGCCGGCGTCGTCAAGGCGATCAATGATTCCACGGCAGAGGATCCACTGTACTTCATCATCGCCGGACCCATGGAAGTGCCCTATCTCGGCATTCAGAAGTCCGACCCGGCGAAGCGTCAGTTCGTCTGCTGCGTCTCGCACAGCCGCTGGAACGACGGCTTCGCTTCCAAGTACACATTTACCTTTACCAAGCGGAGCGTCATCGATCAGGATGTGCATTGGGTGCAGATTCGTGACCAGAACCGGCTGCTCAGCTGCAGCCGTTACGGCTGGCCTTCCTCGCCGGAGGAATTCGAACCGTACTTCTGGATGCGCGACTCAAGCGACGCGAAGGTCCGATGGCTCTGGGAGCGAATGGCGGTCTCGACCCGACCCGACCCGTCCGACGCCGGCATGAGCTACTTCCTGGCAACCGGTGACGAGGAGTGCGATCCCGTCAAGCTCAAGCGACTGATCGAAGAACACCGTGTCCCCGTCCCGGCAACTGCCCGGAAAACGGTGCGAATCGAGACGGAGAATTGCTGCCACCTTGAAGGCTGCTCGCTCGAAGACCGTAGCGACAAGCGGGCATCCCACGCCCTCAACACCCGCCTGAGCGGCGGAAGCACCGGACGCATCCGCACGAACTTTGACGAGCCGTTCACCCCGGCCTCCGCCCGCTACGACGTAGAGATCCGTTTTCTCGACGCGAAAGGCTCCCGATGCCGGTTTTCATTATTCGTCAACGGAGTTGTGCAGGGCGCGGCTTGGGAATCGCCCGGCGAGGGACGCGGCTGGACGAGCCAGACAATCCGCGACGTGCCGGTCGGCCGCGGTGACGAAATCCGGGTGAATATTCAGGGCGCTGGCGGGGATGCTGGAAAGCTCGACTATGTACAGTTCGACTACCAGAGTGAGACCGCGGATGTCTCCGCTCCGGCGGAGTCGTCACACACCTATCGAGGCCTGCATAGCCAATGAACGAGTGGCTGACAAGGTCAGCCCGGTTTCCAGGGATAACGGCCTGCCCAACCGCTCAGTAACAATGCAAATATCAATAATTGTGCCGAACCAGCCGCTCGCGGAGTCGATTCGGCGGTTGGATTGGGTGATCAAGGGCAACGAGCCGAGATCGGGGAATAACGTTATGTCTACGAGGGAAAGATCGGTCAATTGGCCGATGGCGCCACTGACCCTGCACACGCAACGGTCGAGACGACTCGGTCTGATCATCGCCGTGGCTGGATTGCTGATCGCCGGTTATGCAGCCGGTGCGAAGGGCGACGAAGCATGGCGTCCGCACGTGCCACGGCATGGGATGAATCTCGTTTCGAACGCCACGTTGGCCACGCCCGCGGGATGGTCACTGTTCGGGGATGCACAGTACGATGCCGACACGTCGCGATCTGACGACGGTTCCGGGGCCTTCTTGCTGACAACGTGTGTGTTCGGGCAAAAGGGCAGTAAAGTGTTTTCCGACTTCATTCCCATTGAGGGTGGCAAGACCTTCACTTACGGCTTCTACATCAAGACCGCCGGCGGACCGACGCACGCCGGGTGTCAGGTCAGCATTCACAAGCCTGATAAGGGGTTCATCCGCAACATCGCCAGCGGGCGCGTGAGCACGACACAGGACGGCGAGTGGCAGGAATGCGTCCTGCCCGTGTTCATCCCGGAAGAGGCGGCCTTTGTGCGTGTCCAAGTGTTCAAGACGGAAAGCACGCAGCCGGGCGGTCGGGCGTGGGCTGACGATTTTTACTTGGGGGAAGGAATCGGGTTCGAGCAACCTCCGTCGCTCAAGAAGTCCTTCGACGGGACGCACGTTCGCGTCGATGCGCTCGGCAATTTCGAAATCAACAAAAATGGAGTCTGGACGCCCTTCTTCCCGCTGTGCATGTACTCGGACAACTACCGGGACTGGTCGGTGTACTCCCAACAGGGCTGGAACACGATCATCTGGACGGGTGCCGCCAGTCAGGTGAAACAGGCCAAGCAGGCCGTCAGTGACTTGAACCCCGACGGTATGCTCGCCGGTTTCTCAATTTCTCAATACACGTTCCCGTCAGGCTGGGCATACAATAATCTTGACGACTTGCGAGCCAAACTGAGAGAGATTTTCGACCAAGATCTCGGCGACAACCTGCTGCTCTACTATTGGGACAACGAAGTCAACCACGACCAATGGCAAGTGCCGGTGGACGTCGCCAACACGATCAAGAGTGTTGACGTCGATGCTTCGGGCAAGCGTCGTCACCCGATCTATGCACTGCAGGGCGAGTTCAATATGGCACGCCTCCACGCTTCGAGGGGATTGGTCGACGTTTCCGGCACCTACGTCGGCGGAGGCGCGGCCGCCACAGGCGGCGCCGGCCAGGGAGATGATCACGGGTTGCTGATTCTCGATCGGCTCGAAGGACAAATCAGCCCCGCCGCTTTCGCCCAATTTAACGGGGTGGACGGGCCGGGCGACATGCGGCTGCGGCTCTACAATTCGATCATACTGGGCGCAAAGGCGATGGGTTATTGGCGTGACTGCTATAAGGCCTGCGACGAGAAGTTCATGAAATCCGTTGGCCCGGTGGACAAGAGAGCCTGGTGGCCCGACTTTCCGAACCTGCGCCGTGAAGTGGACCGGCTGCTTCCGCTCATTCGCCGGCCCCACTGGACGACATGGAGCGTGAACGTCCAGCCACCCCGAAGCGTACGCGTCGGCACGCGCGACTTCGACGGCGAAGGTTATCTGATCATGGTGAACCAGACGAGCCAACAACAGAAGGCGACCGTGAGCCTGGCGGGGCTTGCCTATGTACCCATGGAGGTTCGAGATTACTTCGACAACGCGAACGTGGCCGCCGTGCACGACGGTACTTTTTCCGTCACTCTGCCGCCCATCGGCGTGGAAAGTGGAACCGCCGTTCTACGTCTTGCGCGTTCGTCAGAAAACCCCTGATAGATCAGAATTACCTTCGACTCGAATCGCCTACCCTCGCCGAAAGAAGGCCAATCCATGAACCGAATTCCCAGCAAGTCCGACACTCGAATCCTCAGGATCATGCTCTCGTTGCTGGCGTTGTTGCTCATTTGTTCCCCGTCCATTCCAATGGTCCATCGCGAATTCAAGAAGGTATGCCAACATGAGACAAACTGCCGCTGTCTTGTTCGTAGTCTGTTTTGTCGCAATTCATTGCGGGGTGACCACCGCCAAACCGCCGTATCCGCCGAGCGATGTGATCGAGAGTATCACTTGGCATTGGGAGACACATCAGACCGCGGCGCCGGGCAGCGATCTGTGGCCGGTGACCTGGGGGCCGGACGGGCACCTGTACACGGCTTGGGGTGACGGCGGCGGCTTCGGCGGTACGAATTCCGACGGGCGAGTCAGCATGGGCTTTGCTCGTATCGAAGGCTCGCCGGAGTCGTTCCGAGGCGTCAACGTCAACGGCGGCAAAGCTCCCGAACATCCAGCGTCGTTTCCGAATAAAGGAAAAACGGGCGGAATGCTGTTCGTCGACGGGATCCTGTACGCTCGCCTGAATCTGCAAGACGGCCCATGGCCGGACGTCAATCATTCTTTGGCCTGGTCCGACGACCGCGGAGCGACGTGGCAGCAGACGTCGTGGGTCTTCCCGAAAGGCGAGGGTAACTTCAAACCGGCCCGATTCGTGAATTTCGGCCAGGACTATTCTGGCGTCCCGAACGAACTTGCCGGATACATCTACATCTACGGCTTCAAACAGACCGGCACCGGCGCCGGTGACAGCATCTATCTGTCCCGCGTACCCACGCACAAACTCAAGGACCGGGGTGCGTACGAGTTCTTTGTCGGCTTGGATGCGAAGCGACCGGTCTGGTCTGCTGACGTGGCCAATATCCAACCAATATTCAAGGACGGTCGAGGTGTGATTCCCACGACCGGTGCGGTTTATCATCCCGTGCTGAATCGCTACCTGCTGGCCGGTTATCACACCGGGCCGGGGAAATTGGGCATCTTCGACGCTCCGCAGCCATGGGGGCCATGGACGACCGTAGCCTACTACGAGGACTGGGGCAACATGGGGACGGACGGCCACGGACTGAACTGCGACTTCCCCCAAAAATGGATCAGCGACGATGGCCGCACGATGTGGTGCGTGTTCAGCGTCTACGGTGCGGGCGGGGAGACCGGCGTTCAGGCTCACGACAGATTCAACCTGGTGAAAGTGTCGCTCACGTTGAAGGGCAAGTAGTCGGCAACGACAAACAGGATATTCATGCAATAGGAGAAACCAATGATAAACGCGGCCCGATTCGTATGGGTAGGAACGTGTCTGGCGGTCTGTACGGCCGCAAGGGCGGGAACACCGTATGCGCCGAGCCCCGTCATTGCCAACGCTAAATTCGATTTCGCAACGCACGAGCGACAGGCTCCGGGCAGCGACAATTGGGCGATCACTTGGGCTGACGATGGCCACCAATACGCAGCCTGGGGCGACGGTGGTGGATTCGGCGGCACGAACAGCGACGGCCGGGTCAGCTTGGGAGTCTCGCGGATCGAGGGGGCCAACGACAAATATCAAGGCGTCAACATCTGGGGCGGCAAGAACGGCGAAAACGCAGCAAAGTTCGGGGGCAAGAGCTACGGCATACTGTCGGTCGGCGGCGTGCTGTACATGTGGGTCGGGCCAGGCTCAGACACGACCAGCTACCAGGAGGCACGGCTCTGCAAGTCAACCGATCGCGGAGCGACTTGGTCCAAGGCCGAGTGGGCCTTCACGAAAGCCGATCGGTTGGTCATGCCGACGTTTTGCCAGTTCGGCCGAGACTACGCCGGAGCACGCGATAATTATGTCTACGCTTATGACATCCGGCTGCAAGGCAATCCTTCGCGACTGGATGTGCATAGGCCGGGGCACATCGAGCTGATGCGTGTGCCGAAAGACAGCCTTCTTGAACGCGCCGGCTATGAATTCTTCGCCGGCCTTGGCAGCGGCGGGCGACCGACGTGGACCAAAGACATCGCCGGCAGGTGTCCCGTGTTCGAAGACCCCAACGGCGTCGGCTGGTGCTTCAGCGTCAGCTACAACACAGGGCTGAAACGCTATCTGCTATGCACCGAACACGACGCATCGTTCCAAGGAAATCTCGGCGTCTTCGACGCCCCCGAACCGTGGGGCCCCTGGACCACAGCGGGCTATTACCAGAACTGGGAAAAATTTGGCTCTACCTTCTTCTGGAATTTTTCCAACAAGTGGCTCAGCCAGGATGGCAGGAGCTTTACCTTGATCTTCACCGGCACCGGTGCGAACGATTCGTGGAACACGGTGCGAGGTGCGTTTTCGCTTGTCCAAAGCAAGGCTGGAAGATCCAAGACTGCACACTGACAAGGCTCCCGTGAAGTGGATCAAGAACGTAATCGTGATTTGCGTCGGGCTGTTGTTGACCTTGACGACCTTGCCGTTAAGCAATTCCGCTGTTGCTCAATCGAGCAGGATCCAACAAGGCGATCCGACCGACTCACACGCGTCGGCGGCGCAGGAAGCGACCCCTTCGCAGCCGGGCAACCTACCCGGTCGCCTGGTTGTCCATCCGGCCAACCCCGGCTACTTTCAGGATACCTCGACTGGGAAAACGGTGTTCCTCCATGGGTTCGATCATTTCCGTGCCTTGCAAGAGTACGACAACAACTGCATCTCCCCTCTCGACTTCGAGGCGTTCGTCACACGACTGGCACAGTGCGATCACGACTTCCTGCGGCTTTGGACCTGGGAGCATTTCTGGAAAAGATCCGCAGGAGAAAAGGGATGTGTCGCGGGGCAGATCAGCGTGACTCTGCCGCCGCACGTCTACCTCCGGACAGGGCCGGGAGACGCGGTTGACGGGAAGCCGCGATTTGACCTCACTGTCTTCGATCCGGCCTACTTCAGCCACCTGCGACAGCGGGTCCGCGTCGCCGGTGAACATGGAATCCGGGTCTCCGTCATGCTGTTTCAGGGCTGGAGCATCCAAGGGGCTGGCCCGCACGCGAACTCCGTGTGGGAAGGGCACCCCCTCAACCGCCAGAACAGGGCATGCCAGACGGGAAGACAGGCCAGCACAAGTCGACCGGCTTGATCCTGCCTCGCGGTCACAACCTGGGTGACCACCTGGCCCAGTGGGACGACAACCTTGTGCCTTATGTGGTGGTGATCAATTCGACCGACGAACCGACGGAGGTGACGAGTCCCGCTTCGTCATCCGGCCGGCTATTGACGCCGAAAGCAGCAACTGCAACGATCAAACCGGACGGTAACAGCGTGCTATCCGTGGTGCCGCGAGGCTGCGTCGTACTGACTCGTTAGCCTCTGAAGTACGTTGCGGCAGGCGGAACAACAAATCCACGACCTCAGGATGACCGATATGGGATGCGGCGAAACCAGGGAAATCTGGGACTGTACTGATTGAATGGAGGTCCATTGAGATGAGCAACCGTGTTCGGGAATTGGTTTTCGTGTTGATCGGATTATTCGGCTTGCTTCCATCAGCATCAGGGGCCGATGAGATCAAGAAAGTTCGGATCATCATCGATGCGGATACTGCCAACGAGGTCGATGACTTCTATGCGATTGCCCGCGCCTTGTTGGCGCCCGAGTTTCAAGTCGAGGGCCTCTGTTCGGCGACGTTCGGTCAGAAACCGCCGCCGGACAACATCCGGGCCAGTCAACGGTTCAACGAAGAGATTCTGGCTCACCTCGGGATGACCGGGAAGATCCCGGCGCCGATCGGCGCGGCACGGCCGATGCCCGACATGAGGACGCCTGCCGATTCCCCGGCAGCCAGACACATCATCAAATGCGCTCATGCGGGCCGAGCAGGAAACAAGCTCTGGGTGATTGCCACCGGGCAGTGTACCAACCTCGCGTCGGCTCTGCTGATCGATCCGACGATCAGCGACAAGGTCATCTTCGCCTTCATCGACGGTGATTTCAAGAATGGTGCCTGGGGACCGGGCGTCTACAACTGGAAGAACGACATCCATGCCGTTCAAGCGATCTTCGAATCCAATGTTGAATACTTCCACATGCCCGCCCCTTCGGTCAGCGGTCAGTTGAAAATGGCGAAAGCCGACGCTGAAAGCCATCTGAAGGGACGGGGCGGAATCCACGACTACTTGCTGAAGCGGTGGAACGCTGTTCGTCCAGAACGGGGACTATGGACCATGTGGGACATCGCCATGGTGGAAGCGATCCTGCGACCGGAATTGGCAGCGGCCCAAACCACGGGCGCCCCGATTGTGCGAGGCATTCGACAGGTCGAGCAATTCCCCGACAACCCGCGTCGAGTCACTGTCTGGGCGGACATCGACGAGAAGAGGATGTTGGAAGATTTTTGGCAGGTGCTGGATAAACGAGCGTTGGAGACAACGAATGGTCTCTGACGCAGGTGCCCCGGCGACCGCTTGCCCCGCCGGAATCAAGATCCAATCCAGCCAGCCCTGTCAGCAGCGAACCACAGGAGATCTCGCATGACGCCCATCGACCGAAGACATTTTTTCGGGGGAATCGCAGGCGGCGCCTTGGGCCTCGTGGGGAGCGATGCCGCTGTGGCCACCGAGCCAAATGCCGCGCGGCCGGCGTCCACTGTGACGGCGGCCGATGGCCGGATGCAGATCCTCTCGGCGTTCGACGGCGGCCTGCTGCCCGCCGCCACGATCGACGGTGACACGATCACCTTCAACCTCAACGGAGAAGTGGGCATCGTGAACGTGCTGGTTCGCGGCGTCCCGGCGCGGCTCCGCGTGCGCCTGCTCATTGCCGAGAAGGCCGCTACGTTCGTCGCCGGTCAGGGCCTGATCACCAGCCCCGACGGCCTGACGTGGACCGCAACACCGCTCGCGGAGGCCGGCGGCGGGGTCCTGGAGGCCACCCTCGACGTGCCGCAAGGCGAGGTCCGCCTGGCCACACGGCACCCGTATGGACGCGACAGCCTCGACCGGCTCATCTGCGACACGGCCGGCGTGCCGAACACGCGGTGGCGGTATTTGTGGAAGGGACATCGCGGTATGCCGCTGTTTGAGTTGGGCCAGGACGACGGCCGCAAGTGGATCCACTTCCTGTGCGCCGGCGAGGATGCTTGGGAGACCTCCGGCCAGTGGACCGCCGACGCCATGATCCGCACGCTGTGCAGCGACCGGGCGCTGGCCGACGCGTTGGCCGCGCAGGCTGTGGTACGGATTGTGCCACTCGCCTCGCCGTATAGCACCACGCAGCCGGCAGGCGGCTACACGACGGTCGATGGCCAGGGAATTTACGGCGCTGCCACGTGGGGCGACGACGACCCACCGCCCGAGTACGCCCTGTTGCGGGCCGAGGCCGAGGAGGCGATTCGTGCCAAACGCCTGGGCTTCATGATGACGCTGCACTCGTGGCAGGCCAGTCTTCCGCACACAGGGCTCGAGACGATTCAGTCGGCGGGCGAGAACAAGCTCTCGCCGGCCCGCATGGCGTGGGCGAACCGCACGCTGGCCGCTCTGATCGCTGGTGTACCAAAGGGCAAGACCGCCCTGCCGCCAAAGATCTGGCACGCCGGCCTGGCACGGGATTACCTGCTCGCCAAGTACAACGCCGTCACGTTCCGCGTGGAGGTGACCACGCACAACCAGGGACTCGACGGCTTCCGCCAGACCGGCCGGAAGTTCCTGGAGAACCTGAGTACCCTGACGGAGTGGGCGCCGGTGTGTAATCCGTGAAGAATAATGCCGGCGATTTCAAACAAGCGACACCGAGGAGCGTGATGGTGGCAACAACGCAACAAACGCAGCGAGGCGAGCGAGGATTTTGCCCACCAGAATCTCTACTGTCTCGCGCCCCTGACGGGTTACGCTCGCCGAGCCGCGAGCAGCCAGCCAACCGGCTTCTCTCCGATGGCTCCAAAGCAACATTCCTTTGCTTCATGCGGTTACAGATGTTTTTCGCGTTCGCGGCGGCGGTCATCGCGGCCGCTCCCACGCAGGCTGGCGAGGCCGATGTCGTTCCGGTGCGCTGGGAGCGGTTTGCGCCTGCCCCTCCGCAAAGTGAAGATCTCCTGCTTGCCGCCCGGCCGCTGTTGAACGCGGCGCGTTACAACCTCGCGTGGGCGCCGTCCGGTGCCGAGAAGGTTGAGAAAGGCTGGCGTGACTTCCAGAAGATGGATTCGCACAACTTCATCCGGCCAATATGCTCGGCATCGGCTGCACTGGCAGTCGTTTTGAAGACGGGCGTGTTTGACGAAGAGGCCGTCGGCGTTTCACGAGATGAGGCGCTGGCGCGAACGCTGAGGTTAATCAGCGCCGCCGCGCACTCGCACAATCGCGAAAGCTGGCGGTTTCCCTGGCAGTCGGCGTTCTGGGCGGCGGACCTTGCCCAGGCGGGCTGGATGTTGTGGGACGAACTCGACGGCGAGACGCGACAGTTGCTGGCGGAGATCGCGGAGTTTGAGGCCAACCGCTTTCTCGATCCCGACTATCGTGTGCCCTACTGGGACGGCAAGGGCGGCGACACGAAGGCCGAGGAGAACGCCTGGAACGCGATGATTCACCAGATTGCCTTCGCCATGATGCCCGGGCACCCGAACGTACCGCGATGGAAGGAAGTCGGCAGCGAGTTGATGGTGTCCGCTTACGCGTTGGAGGAAGACCTCAAGAGCGAAGCCGTGGTGGACGGCAAGCCGGTCAAGGACTGGCTCCACGGCTACAATGTCCGGGCCGACGGCGCGGTGATCAATCACCACATCCTTCATCCTGACTACATGACCTGCATCAAGTTCAACCTGCAGGCGCACAACCTGCAGTCGCTGGCCGGCCAGACGGTTCCCGAGGCGGCGGATTTTCGCGCCGAGTTCATTTGGCGCACGCTGGCCGCAAAGAAGTGGCCGTCGCCACCGAACCATCCGCCCGGCGGCGCCATCTACGTGCCGGGCCAGGCGGAGGTTTATTTCCCCCAAGGCACCGACCGGTTCGTGGGCCGGGTTGCCTGCTACTACGTGATCGACACGTGGGCCTGCGTGCTTGGCTGGAACCAGGATTTGCCGGATTCTCCGGCTTCATGGATGCGGCTGCGCGCGGACGCCATCGTGAGGAACCAGGAGCGTCACGCGGATCGTCGCCTCTACGCCGACGGCGAACTCACCAGCTTCGTGCCTCGCGAGCAAAACGATTTCAAACGTATCGCCGATGCCTACCTCGCGCTCTGGCTGCACGCGCGCGGATCACTATGCCCGACAGGCAACTGGCTCGCACAACCAGGACATCACCAATGAACCGGATGATCAGCAATCGCTGATCAGACTGCCGGAGTGGTTTGGACAAGGGGTATTCGATGAAAAGAAGCAAGGCAAAGGGAAT
>Ga0307380_10002245_pt1 | contig 27603 bp, 33 predicted proteins | sample UN3MG_FD_202239 | JGI IMG/M metagenome (GOLD analysis project Ga0307380, IMG submission 202239) | Soil microbial communities from Risofladan, Vaasa, Finland - UN-3 | ecosystem: Environmental > Terrestrial > Soil > Coastal area > Acid sulfate soil | place: Finland: Risofladan, Vaasa | collected... | reverse complement strand
AGAAGGAGCTAGCCGAAGTGGCCGCAACGGCGACGACACTTCTGGGTTCCTACACGGACTGTCCTACCTGCGACCGCAGGATGGATCACGTCCACTGAGTTTTGCGTAAAAGGGACACGGGCTATTGCTTCGTTTGGCCTTGTCAGGCGATCCGATGCGAACCAATGTCTGGCAACGCAAGGTTTTGAAATGCACTTCGACGTAGACCAACAGACCATCTTCCTGGCCGTCACCGGGTCGCACGCCTATGGCATGGCGCGTCCCGAGTCGGACGTGGACATCCGTGGAGCGGCCCTCCCTCCTCGTGATGTACGGGAGAGCTTCTTCAAGAACTTCGATCAGTTCATCGTCGAAAAGCAGGAGGGTCCGTGGGGCATCGTGTCCGAGCAGGCTCTTGAGCGGCTCAAGGAGCACCCGACGGCGAGCATCGGTTACGTCACCGGGAGTGAGATCGATCTGTGCATTTTCAGTTTGGTGAAACTCGTCAAGCTCGCGGCTGACAACAACCCCAATGTGCTGGAGCTTCTGTTCCTCGACGACGAGGACATCCTCCATACGTCACCCGCTTGGCAGATCCTCCGGGAGAAGGCTCCCATGTTCCTGTCCACCCGATGCCGGCATCGGTACACGGGATACGCGATGGGGCAACTCAAGCGCATCAAGGGCCACCGGGCATGGTTGCTCGACCCTCCGACGGCGGAGCCCACACGCAAGGAGTTCGATCTCCCCGAGGAGTCGGTGCTCCCGGCGGATGTGCGCAATCAGATCGACGAAGCCGTCCAGAAGATCATCCGCGACTGGCAGGTAGAAGACGGCCTCGACGACTACATCAAGGGCGCGGCCCAGGACGTGTTGCGAGAGCGCATGGCCTCCTTCCAGTCCACGGTACTGCGGTGCTCTGATGACTTGTTGGACGAGAAGATCTACGAATTGGGCGGAGCCAGCATCGGTTTGTCCAAAGATGTGCTTTACGCCATCAAGCAGGAGCGCAAGTACCGGGCATCGCGCAAGCAGTGGCAGCAGTTCCAGAAATGGAAGACGGAGCGCAACGAGGCTCGATCTGAACTGGAAGCCCGCTACGGCTACGACACGAAGCACGCGAGCCATCTGATTCGGTTGCTCAGAACTGGGTTGGAGATCCTGCGTGACGGGAAGCTCCTGGTCCGGCGCCCTGATGCCGAGGAACTCATGGCGATTCGCAACGGTGTGATGAGTTACGAGGAACTCATGGAAACCGCGACGGGGCTCCAAGAGCAGATGGAAGTTGCCTACGGCACGTCGAAACTGCCGAAATCCGCGCCGATGGAAGAAATCGACCGAGTGCTGTTCGCCATCCTGAACCCTTCTACGGACTACCCCGGACTTCCGAAGATCGTTTAGCTCGGTAGGGTGTCCGTGTGGGCACCGAAGACGAGATCCGGCGCAGGATCAAGGCGCGAGTAGCGGAGGTTGCTCTCCAGCACGGCCGCCACAACAGCCCTGATGCGCGACAGGACATCATCGAGGCGTGCGCTGAAATACTCAGTGAGTACGGGACCGCCGAGAAGGTTGTCCTTGACCCGATCCAAGAGGATGGGACGGTCACGGTTTGGATCGGGGACTTGCCCAAGCCAGAAATTGTGCCGCCACCCGACGGAGACGACTCCTGATTTGCGTATAAGAAGTACAGGTTCGGCCACGCAAGGTCTGCCATTGTGGGGCAGGCCGGGGCCCGGCTAGGCGCGGTGCGGCAATCCAAGGTTCTTATGATCAAACTACTCTGGCGCACCGACGTTCACGACTCCGACCAAACGCCGGGAAGCCGGACGGATGTTTGGACGGATACGGTGGAGGGGAAGATCCGCCAGGTTGGTCAAATAGCGAAAGACAAGGGATGCGTAGCCGTCCTTGATGGGGGCGACTACTTCAACAACAAGTTCCCAGGGCGCACGAGTCATCAACTCGTCAACCGTGTCGCACGAGCCCACGAAAACTATCCCTGCGAGGTTTGGGGAAACGTCGGCAACCACGACTGTCGTCAATCGCAGATCGAAAACTTGAATCAAGGGCCTCTCGGTGTCGTGTTCGCCGCCGGGATCTTCAGGCGTTGCTACGACGAGCACGAAGCTGTGTTCACCGACTTCGCCAGGAAAGTCCGGGTGGTGGGCATCCCCTACCACGGGCCGTTCTACGACTTGGAGAGATTCAAGATCGAAAAAGGTGAGGAAGACTATCTCGTGTGCATGGCACACGTCCTTGCCAGCCCCAAAGGCGGCACGATGTTCAAGTCCGAGGACATCATCAAGTACGACCAACTGCTTGAACTATCCCCGGACGTGGACGTGTGGTGTTTTGGACATTGGCACAAAGATCAGGGCATCACCGAGATTGCTCCCAACAAGTGGGTGGTCAACATTGGGAGCCTGACCCGAGGAACCTTGGCCCAGGACGACATCGACCGTCAGCCTTCCGTGGCCTGTTTGACGTTCGGGGGAAATGGCATGGGGGGCAAAATCGGGATTGAGAAGATTCCTTTGGAGGTTCAGGACGCCAAGGCTGTGTTCGATCTGACCAAGCGCACCAAAGAGGAGGCGCGGGAGATGGTCGTGGACGCTTTCGTGGAGTCTGTCCAGAAAGACCTCCAAAACAAGAGTGACAAGCCCTTCTCCGAGATCGTGGGAGGCATGAAGAATGTCCCGCACAAAGTCCGAGAGCGCGCACTTGAGTTCATCGAGAAGGCCAGTGGCTCGGTAAAGTGAGTGTTGATGAAGGTCAAGACCCTTTATTGGTCGCATCTGAGCGACTACGAGAAGTGTCCGCAGATGTATCTGTGGGGCTACGGGTGGGGTGAGATCGACTTAGGTGGCGGTCCCGGTAAGCGGAAGCCCAAACCCGGCGACAAGTCCTCCCATCACGCCGTCATGGGCATCGTGATCCAGGCGGTGCTGGAAGATTTCTACAACCAGTATCTTTGGAAGCATCAGGCCGGGCTCATGGACCGTTTGGTCCGCCTGACGAAAGAGAAGCTCGCCTCCACGTTGGCGAAGCCGAAGTTTGTGATCAACTGGCGCGAGATCACCTTTGAGGAGATGGAGGAGACCTGCGTATCGGGTGTCCTGAACTATCTCAAGACCATGAAGGCCCACAAGTTCCTGGGCACGTATGCCAAGTCTGAAGTGGAACTGTTCGGTTACGTGGACAAGTTCCTGCCCCTGGGCGGACGTGCTGACTTCATCATCCGTCGTGAGGACACCGGGATCACGATGTTGGATGGCAAGAACAGCAAGACCAAGATGAAGTACACGGACCCCGACCAGCTTCGGTGGTACGCCTTGTGTTTCGCGTTGAGCTACAACAAGCTCCCCGACCGCGTGGGGTTCGTTTGGTACAGGCACCCCTACGAAGACGGCACCGAGGAGACGGGCGTGGATTGGATCGAGTTCACGCGCCGTGATCTGAAGGCACTCGCCCAACGGGCCCAGAAAGTCCGCAAGGGCCAGAACAAGGGAAAATTCGATCCAACGCCTGTGGCGAAGCACTGCCGGTTCTGCGATTACGAATCCGTGTGCGACGCTCGCCAAAAGCAACGGGCGATCAATGTCGCCAAACGTCACAAAAAAGCAGGGCTCCCCATTTTCGACGGCTCCCAGGGGGTCGTAGAGCTTGGATTCGGCCCGATTCAGACAACCCCCGAAACGAGTAAAAAGTAGGAGGCTATGTCTGATCTCGATCAGGAACTAGAAGAGACGCTGAAGCGGCGTAAAACCGTCGCAGCCGAGATCGAAAGACTCAAAGGGCGACAGGAACAAGCCGGTGCGTCCCTCAAGGCCCTGGAAGATGAGTGTCGGGCCAAGAAGATTGACCCCGCCAAAATCGACGAGACCCTCACCCAACTTGAGGAGAGGTACACCACCCTCGTCGAAGAATTGAAACGCGACACAGAGGAAGCTGAGAAAGCCCTCGCCCCCTACGTCGGAGGAAACGGAACCCCATGAAAATCGAAGTTGCAAAAAGAGATTTGGAAGCAGCACTCCAGGTAGTGAGCATCAGTGCTGCGTCCACAGGCAGTGACCTGACTACCCATTTCGTTTTTCGGACCAATGAGGACACCGTGGAAGTGTTGTCCAACAATGGTCGTCTCGGAGCGAGCGCGCCTTTCATTGCTCGCATCGAGGGGGAGGGGTCCTTCACCATCGAGTCCTGGCGTCTCAACAAATGGATTGCAGCGGTCGAGGATGCGGCACTAACCCTGGAACACAAGGATAACGCGGTCATCGCCACGGCTCCGAAGGGTTCTGTCAAATTCCAATCTCTCGATCCTTCCACTTTCCCGTATTGGGATGATCAATACGGTGAGACGGAAGAAGGCATCAAGATCGCGGCCAAGCGGTTCCATGCTGCTTTGAGCCACGCCAAGATGTTCATTTCCGACAAAGACACGACCAACCCGACGTTGGCGGTCACGGAGATCCCCGAGGAGTCGGCAGCCCTCCAGGCTACGGACAAAGGAGCCCTGGCCGTCGTCACGCTCCAGCGAGCCACGACGACGACCAACGAGGAGGGTGAGGAAGTCACCACGTACACCCCGGAGATGACCGCATCCAACCTCCGTATCCACGGAAAGGATCTGTCCCAGGTGCTTTCGTTCCTTTCGACGTGTGGGGATGAGGGCGTGGAGCTACGGGAGCATGATCGGGCTTTGTTCCTGCTTCGTGAGGATGGGAGCATCCTCAACATCGGGCGTCCTCGTCATGCGTTCCCCGAGCTTGGTCTCGACGATCAGAGCGAAAAAGATCCGCACTGGTGGACTCTCAAGACGCAGGACATCAAATCCGCCATTGGAGCGTTAGCGGCTTCGGCCCCACGAGAGGAGCGTCGCATCCGGTTCACGGCGGCTGACAACATGGTGGCGATGCGCATGGCGTCGGCATCAGGGTCGAAGAACATCCTGCATCTGGAGCCTCTGGACAGTGGATCGTTGGACGATGCGACCGAGATGCCCGACGATGGGTTTGAGATCGCGTATCCGTACCTTCTGAACTTGCTTTCTCAGCATAAGGGCGACACCCTCACTTTCGGTCTCAACCCCCAGGTGGACGACAAAGGCAAACACAGGGGCGGTTGGACTCGTTTTCGTGAAACTCGTGAAAACGATGATTTCCTGACTCTGCTCGTTTGGCTCATCTAATGCTTTTGGATGCGCTCCCCGATCTAACCAACGTCCGTGCCCTCGCCAACAAAGGGGTGGCGTATCGTGATGCGTTGGATCGACAGATCAAGGAAAACACACAACGTGTGAAAGATCTGGAGAACGAGGAGGAACTCCTCAACCTCGTCTCCAATCTCATTCGGCAATTGATCGACACTGAGGTCACGGATGGCGTCAAAGCCGTCGAGAAGCTCCAGTCCGAAGGGTTGCAGGAGATTTTCTACGACCAGAGTCTTTCGGTACGGGCCGAGGTCGAGGAATCCAGAGGAAAGGTCTCCGTGTCGCTGTTCACTGCCGAGGCTCGGAACGATGGCACCATCGTTGAAGGGCAGAGCGACGAGAGTTTCGGAGGGTCCGTGACGACGATGCAGAGCATCCTCATGCGCATCACCGTCATTTTCCGGCGTGATATGCGGCCGTTGCTTCTTCTCGACGAGACGTTGGTGGCCGTGGCTGATCAGTACGTGGACCGTGCAGCCAAATTCCTTTCGACCCTTTCCCGTCGCTTGGGTCTTGATGTACTCCTCATCAGCCACGACGACGCCTTGGTGGGCGCGGCTCACCATGCGTACCATGTGGACAAGATCAAAGACCGGGCGGTCTTCCAAGAACTGACGCCCCGTAAGAAATGAGACGGGAAAGCCAAATACGCCACAAACTGAAGCAGGTGATTTTCCGTCACCGCAAGAAGTACGTGGAGCAGGGTCTTTCCCCGCGGCCTGAGAACTGCGAGCACAACATCGTCGTGCGTCTGCCGATCCACACGGGGAATCGGGCGACCATACGTGTCTGCGCCTACTCCGACGACGAGATCGACAACGATGTGGTGTGCGACTCCACGATGGGAGGAGACCAGCAAGCCAGGAAGTGTCCCTACTTCAATTGCTGCCACACACCGGAAACCCTCAAGGACGAGTTCAGCCAAAAGCTCGGATTGGGGGACGCAGTGACGCAAGCGGGGGTGCTTGCCAAGGAGTACCCTGACATCATCGCGCTCATGTGGGTGCTCGGCACCGGGAAGCAAAACGGCGACAAGCCTCCTGATAACCAGAGCAACATCTTGGCGTTTTTTGGATCAGACGACATTGACACGTCGGCGGTTTCTGACGAACCCTTGCTCGACCAGGAGCCAGAAGATGAGTAACACCAACCTCCTTGAAGTCGTCAACTTCGACGACACCATCAAGAGCACCCGACGTGGGCGTGTGCAGCCGCAGATGATGGAGTTTCAGGTCAACCCCGAGCTTGCGCCGTTCCTGGTGTCGTCCACGCGCTCGGTGATTTGGGTCGAGAAGGCCGGATCACAGGAGCAAGTCCGGGCGGCGATCCGGGCACGACGAGGGTTGGAAGCAGAACTCGTGGGAGCCATTGCGGAGTTGGGGAGCCGGGCGGATTGGGGAAATATCCAGCCGCTCACGACGGTGGGGGTCAAGGCGTGCGTGGATCATCTACGGTTCTACGGACTTGAGCAGGTTGAAGTGCTCGTCGCCCCAGATACCGATGTCAGCGAAGTGGACTTCAACAAACTCAACGTCATCGAGGCCAGTTGGGTGCCCCTCGACGCTGTGGTCATCGTCCCGGTAGATCGAGGGTTTGTGGGTACGCTGGGGACGTTGGGGCAACACAAGGGTCTTGCACTTATCCACAACGCCAGTCGCGGAGTTGGAATCGCGCACCGATGACCCTGCGGGAATGGCTTGAAGCAGCCCTGGCTCAATCGGAACTGACCGAGGAAGCCCGGTACTATCTCCTGGGCCGAGGAGCGACGCCCGAGGTCATCGACGCTTGGAAGATCACATGCTTCGATCCTCCCGAGGAACCGTGCCCGGACGAAAGCCTCAAACGCTTCGGACCTTGCTTTGAGATCTTTGAGGGGAAGGTCATCTATCCGCTTTTTAGCCCCCGAGGGAAGCTCTTGGGGTTTGACAGCCGGTCGGTGGATCAGAAGGATCTCATCCGGTTCCTTCTTCCTGATGCCCATTGGACTGTTACCTGGGTTGGGATGCCGTTTGCGATGCCTGGGGTTTGGGAGGGCAAAACCCTCTACATCGTCGAAGGCATCTTCGATGTTTTCGCCCTCCAGCACGCTGTCACCGATGGGGTGGTCATGGGGTCAGGCCCCGCACGACTTTCGTTCAAACAAACTGAGTTCCTCCGACGGTGGGCATCCGATGTTGGGATTGTCTACGACCGGGACGACACCGGAAAACGAGGAACTGAATTAGCTTTGAAGAACCTTCGCTACCACGGGGTATCATGTAGAGAGATCCCCTATCGCGGGAAAGATCCCGGGGACATTTGGGACATTGGTGGAGTTGAAGCAATCCGCGAAGCCTTCCCACATCTCTGAAAGCGAGCACAATCATGGACATCTGGAAAGCCGGCCCCGAAGTAGTCACGCAGATGCAGGGCCTCATCGGCCAATATCACCCCCACCTCGCACTCGTCGAAGACGAGATCGGCATTGTTTTCCGTGAGAAGGCGAGCGAGGTTTGCGGCGTCGTCATCCTTGGTAAAACCAAGAAGGCACCTCCGCTCCTTGCCATTCTGACCGACAAGCAGTTCAACTACAGGTTCGTCATCGAGCTTGGCGCCGACGAGTGGCAGGGTCTCACCCTCCAGCAGCAGAACGCTCTGTTGGATCATCACTTGTGCGCGATGTCCGTCGAAGAAGACGCCAACACGGGTGAGATCCGGTGCCAGCTTCGGCCACCCGATTTCGTGGGCTACAAGGAAGAAGTCCAACGTCACGGGATGTGGCGTCCGATGGATGACGAGACTCTTTCGGCCGTGGAGCAGATGTTTGCCAAAAAGGGAGCCAAGCCCAAGAAGAGGGCCGCGGATCCCAACGATCTCGACGACGTTCTCGACGCACTCGACGAGAACGCCACTAACTGATTGACGGCGTTGCCGTCCGGGTCAGTTCCTTCATCTGACCCTGATTTGGCGTAAAACAGAGGCTCGTGTCGCTCGATACCAAATACCGCCCACTACGCTACGCCGACGTATTGGGGCAGGAAGCGACCATCAAGGTTTGCCAGGAGTATGTCCGTCAGGGGCACGGCTTCCGGCAGTCCTACGTCTTTGCAGGCGGTCACGGTGGCGGCAAGACCACCCTTGGCCGCATCCTGGCTCGGGCTCTCCTTTGTGAGAAACCCGTAGAAGGAGAGCCCTGTGACCAATGCCTGTCCTGCACGTCGATGCTTGCAGGCAAGTCCGAGGGGTTCATCGAAGTTGATGCTGCGACCAACTCCGGCAAGGATCACGTCAAGCGCATCACCGAGGAAGCTGCGTTCGGAACGTACTCCGGGCAGAAGCGCCTCTACCTATTCGACGAGTCGCATGAACTCAGTCGGCAGGCCATGGATGCCATGTTGAAGCCCCTGGAGGACAACATCCGGGGGAGCCAAGACAAGCAACTGATCTGTATCTTCTGTACGACCGAGGTCGAGAAGATGCGTCCGGCCATCCTGTCTCGGTGTGCTCCTACGTTTCGCATCCGCCCCAACACCCCGGAGGAGATCGCCAATCGCCTGGAGCACATCTGCAAGGAGGAGGGCATCGAGTACGAAGCCCCTGTGCTTCCTCTCATCGCCGAGGTTGTGGAGTGCCATGTCCGTGATGCCATCAAGGCGGTCGAGGGGGTGTCGATGCTTGGTCCCATCAACAGGGTCAACGTCAACGCCTACCTGTCGCTGGATGCCAACGAACTGTTCCTCGACATTTTGGAGAACCTGGGGAGCGATCCTGCCGCTGTTTTGACAGCGACGGAGGCAGCGACGATGTTGGTGGCCCCGGGGATCTGCTACGAGAAAATGGCGGATGTGTGCGTTCTGGCGTACCGGCTGACTCACATCGGTACGGCGACGGTTCCTTCCTATTGGGACCGGGATCGCCTCAAAACGATTGGTGAAAAGCACAAGGAGTTCCTCATCAAGTTCGCGCAGACCTTTGCGGAACGGCCCGCCAGGCCGTCACCGTCGATGTTTGCCTGTGATGTTTCGGCGCTGCACCAAGTTCGGGGCGGGATCGTGGTTCGTGCAGAACCAACCGAAGTGTTGGTTCCAACCCTTGCTCCGTTACCATCGCCCTCCGTGGTCGTTTCACCACAAACTCCCACCCCGGAATTGCCCAAACCGAGTGCCTCTTTGCCGCAAGTGCCGGTGACTCCTGCGAGTTCTCCGACGGAACCCGGTAGTATGCAGCGGGAGACTTTTGTGACGGAGATGGGTGTTTCCATCAATCCGGCCGCCCAAAAGACCCGTCGTGCGAATGGTGAACCCAACCAAATCGAGTCGAGCGGCGTGCGTACACCCCTTTCGGCCCCGCAATTTGCGGAAATCCTCCACCGCCGCGTTCACGAACTGAGCGAGGACGACGATGGCGGATCGACGAGACGGAACAACGTGGGTAGCTCTTGAACTCACACGGCATGGCGAAAAGTATGTAGAAGACGGCACGTTGGCGCGGGAGATCCGCCGTTTATTGGGTGTTGTTGATAAAGAGGAGGAGTGGCCTGTCTTCATTCCTTCTCGCGTCTACGAGAAAAGGGGCAAGATAATTACGGTGCATTTGATGGAGGGTTACGCCTTCGTCGCCACCGGGTTGGACGAAGTGGTGTACTTCCGACTGGAACAAACCAAGTTAGTTCAACAGGTTATGTCCTCGCGCGGTGGGCGCGGCATTCGTCGGTTGGAGACGATTTCCGACCAAGAGATCGCCGATTTACGGCGCCAACTAAACCAAGAGGTTGCTTCCGACATCGTTCCGGGGATGAGAGTTCTTGTGACCGATGGGGTTTACAGCAAACTTGAGGGTATAGTATTAGACACGGAGGACGATCACGCGGTCGTCCACTTTGAGCTACGTTCCCTCAAGGTCATATCCAAAGTGCCCAAGGTATTTTTGGATACCGCGTGAGACAATGACAACAAGCTGGTCTGACTGCCGTACTGTAGATCCCGCGGAACTTGAAGCGCGCTACTCCACCGATGATTCGATGGAGTTTCTTCAAAACGTCTTGGATGACGAGAGAGAAGATTCGGAAGCGTCCTTGGAGCGGGTACGAGAGATCATGGATGACCTTCCCGACCGGGAAGCGGATTTCGTAGATCTCTATTTCTTTTTCCACAAGACCCAAACGGACATCGCAGACATCTTCAAGGTGTCGCAGCCTACGGTCTGCTACCGCCTACAAAGGGCCACGGAGCGCATCCGGTTCCTTCTGTCGTTACCGGACGTGACGATTGAAGAGATGGAGAAGGCGATGTGCGGGTTCCTCTCGGACCCCGAAGACGTGAAGATCATGGTGAAGATGTACCGGACGACTTGCCAGTCCGAGGTCGCCAGTCAAATGGGGATCACGCAAGGCAAAGTCCGTCATCGGTTCATGCGGTCCACCAAACGGATGCACGACAACCCGAAGATGGCGAAATACGCTGAAATCTTCGGCGCTATTGCCGGGAAGCTCAACATCCGACGAGAGGTCCAGCGTCCGGCTTGGGAGTCGAAAGTCGCTTACGTCGTGGATTGAAGCACGGTATTCGTCTTATCCAAGGTCGTAGGGTAGAGGCAACCCATGACCCGAATGGCGAAAACCACCCTTCTTGCCGTCCTCGCCACGAGTTTTGTGGCGACCGGTTGCAGGCCCAATAAGGGCACAGCGTCCCCAGAAGACTACTTCCCGCTGATCCAAGTGGCTCTCCAAGGCGGGGAAGTCGCAGCGATGATCGGCCGGAACGAGGCCATCAAGGCCAAGAGTTTCGGTGGCTGCGTGGCGGCCGATGTCCTGTCGGCGGCGTTCGACAGTGCGGGAAGCGCGCTCAACGGAAAGCTGACGGGTGATGTCGTCATCCCTGGCTTCGATCTGGATTTGAGTGAATGTCTCGCTCTCCGTGGCGAAGCTGGGGCCGAGAACGCGAGCTACCCAACCGTCGTAGTTGCCACAATGGTTTGCGGCTATGCCCCGGAAGATTCGACGACACCTCCGGCCGAGGAAGATTCAACGGCACCGGCTGAAGAAGCTCCCGCCGAAGAAGCTCCCGCCGAAGAAGCTCCCGCTGAAGAAGAGGCTGATCCAGAGCCCGCAGTCGAGGAAGCTGATCCAGCCGCGACGACCAAGGGCAACGAGGACGCAGCCGCATTGGTTGAAAGCATCGCTGGTGTTGCCATCATCGCGGGTACTCACTACGCCAACAAGCTGAAGGCGACGGATTGCAAGAAGGGCACCGTTGCTCTTGCTGCTTTGGGCTACTTGTCGGGGATGATCAAACCCATCGCTGACCAACTTGCCAACCCCACGGGGAAAGTTTCCGTTCCGGCTGTCCCTGTTGACATGAGCGGTTGCTCATAGGGTTAGCAGAACGTCGCGGTACTCAGGGTCCAATGTCAAACAAACCTTCAGCACGCCGGGTTGTCATGTCGAAATCTGTTGCCCGCAAGTGGCTTCAGAAGCAGGCGACCCCTGAGTACCGTGTCCGGGTGTTCAATCCGAATGCCAAAGACTACCCGAGTCTCTTACGGTCGTTCCGTGACGGGAGGCTCAAGCTCGGTGGGGTAGCGCCCATCCCTGATCTGGGCATCAAGGAGGAGTTTGGCGGATTTTACGTTTGGTCATCGGACCAGGACTCTTTGAAAACGCTCCAAGAGTTCTTTGAACGACGGGGCTTGGAGACTTCGTGGATCTGGTGACGATTGATGGCGACCGTCTCTACACGCATCGAATCATGTTTCACGTACAACGTGCGGATCGACGACCCGTGCAGTCCGTCTTGGATGTTCACGATTGTCGTGAACCAGGACGGAACGTGTGGAGTTCGCAACATCAAGTCCCCTCGTGGGGGCATCTGCGATTCAGCGACCGAAATCCCTGGCGAAGTGCTCGACGCGATCAACGCTGCCAAAGCACAGGTGGAGAACATCTTGGCACAAACAAGCGCAGTCAACGGCACCCTCACTTTCACCGCTGAGACGACCCAATCTATCGTGTTCGCCATTCCCTTTGCGAACACGGAGTACCGCGTCTACGTGACGTTGGAAGATTTCATCGACTACCGGATCACCAACAAGACCACGGTGGGCTTCGACATCGAACTCAACGTGACCTACACAGGAACCGTCCAGTACGACGTGTTCGTCTAGGAGACCTCATGTCCAAGCTCAACAAAGCCGTAGCATCGCTCGCTCGCAAAGACATGGGGTTCCGTCGCGTTCTCATGGCTGCGCTCGGCAAGCCTCTTCCGCAGCCTGAGTCTTCCCTGCGGGCCAAGATGGCTTCGGGGATGAAGGTTGCGAATCTCGTGCAGGACACGATGGATGCGTTCGCGGATGCCAACACCAAGGTTCCTCCGGGAGCAGATCCCTACGAAGATCCGGCGTTTCTTGAGGCCATGAAGAAGCGCAAAACGAAATGGCGCGGCCGTCAATGGATCGATCCTCGTGCGTGGGCTGCTCTCATGGCGAAAGCGACCCCTGGTGGCTACAACGATTTCAAACCCATGAAAGTGCTTCGCTGGCTCAACGGCATCGAGAAGAAGGTGGGCATCCCAGGGAAGCTCAAAATCCAGCCTGCCCGCGAGTACAGCGTTGCTGCCTACGTCAACGGACCCCAGGAGGTCTTGGACGCCATCGTCCAGAGTGGCAAACGTCGGGGCGGTGGCGCGGACGAGAACTATTACGAACGAGGAAAGGATGGCGTAGTCCGTCTTTGGTGGGATTGATGTCTGAGTTCGTCCATATTGCCGGAGCGATTGGTCCTTACACGGACTCGATCATCGACGGCGTGAAGGTCACGCAAGTGGCAACGGATGGCCGTCGTTCCAAGGCGTCGATCCGGGGCAACAAGCTCTTGATTCAATGGGGGATGGATGCGCCCGAGGGTTCGCCTATGCGAACGAGATACCTCCCCAAGTGGGTCAAGTGGGCGGAGAAGAAACTCGGCAAGAAGAAAGAACGCATCCAAGAACGCAAGGAGTGGACCCGGACGCTCATCGACGGCTACTCCGTTTACGACGTAGACGGCAAAGAGGAAGTCGCCGCCATCCTCGCCAAAATCAAACGTGACGTGCAACCGCTCCTCAAGGCGTTTGGTTTGAGTTTCCAGACCATGAAGGAGTCCGTGGCCGAAGGTTCTCTTGGTTTCAACCGAGGCCGCCGGACCATTGCGTTGAACGTGCGGGGGAAGGCCAACCCCATGAAGCTGCGGAAATACTCCGCCGTCATGCGGACCATGATTCACGAAATTGCCCACCTCCGGCACATGAACCACAGCCGTCAATTCCAAGACTTCGACGCGGAGCTTCTGTTGTGGGCTCGGGAGAACGGGATCTACAGGCCCCACTAGGAATCCAACATGGCCGTACAACCTCCATTCAGAAGTGACGCTTTCCAGGTCGAAAACGCTGACGCTCCCGTCGGCCCTCGACTCATCGAGGCCAACGAGATCAACGGGTCGATGCGATTCACCGATCCCCTCGTGCCGGGTGGGATCGATCTGAACGAGCTTGCTGGTCTTCAGCAAGCCCAGCAGACGGTCATTGTGTCCCAAACTGGGACAGGCGGCAGCAAGGACACCGACGGCAACCCCATCACGACCATCCAGGGGGCGTTCAACGCCATCCCTGACTCCGCTGATGCGGACGAGCGATACACCATCGTCCTGATGCCCGGCCTCTACGTCGAGGATGTCATCGTCACCAAGGACTACACCACGCTCACGAGCTTTGGTGGAGTCACTATCCGCAACGACACGGCTGTCAGCACCTTCCGCGTTTTGGAAGGTGTCGCCACAGTCCCTCGTCGGATCACGTTCCAGAACCTCCGTATCGAGAACACGGTCGCCACCGAAGCCTGCATTGACCTCCTGACTTCTGAGTTCGCCACGGGGACCATCACCGTCGCGTCGGTCCCGAATGTCGGCGACAACGTGACCATCAGTGGAGTGGTCCTGACCGCCATCGTCAACGGGGGCGTTCCCGCGCCCAACGAGTTTGAATTGGGGACGGATGGGCCAACAACCGCCACGAATTTGGCGGCGGCTATCTCGGATCCCGTCAATCTGTTGACGGGGGTGGTCTTCCCGTTTGTGACTGGATCGGTCATCACGCTCCGTGCGGTTGATCCAGGCGTCGGTGGCAACGCCGTGACGTTGGCGACATCCGTGGCCCTGGTCCTGGTCATCTCCGGCGGAACACTCACCGGAGGTACGGCAGCGAGCACGGGTTCGACGGTTGCGCTTGATCTCATCGACATCCTCGATTGTGACCTTGTGCCGACCGCGGGCACCGGTTTCCAAGTCCGAGCAGTCGCCGTCAACAACATCTACATCAGGGGTGGAAACTGGGACGGCAGCAGCACCGGGTCCGCCGTTTCCATTGTGGATTGTGCCTCCTGTCAACTCATCGACGTTCCAGCTTGTCCTCCGGTGACGATGAGCTACGACGACACAAATCCTGAGATCCCCTTCCTCACGACCTCCTTCTACAAGATCAACAACTGCGTTGGGTCCATCCCGCTCACCACGTTGAGTGCTGGGTTTGTTGGCGTCGGCAGCATGGTGGTTACGGACTCCACCTTCCTGGGGACAACCACCTATTCGGGGGATTCGGCTGCTCGGTCGTTCACCGCAACACGGTGCCGATTTGGCCCGATGACGGTGGGTGGTACGGGGACCGTTCTTCTGAGCAACTGCACCCGAGGAGCTTTGGCGGGGGCAGCTACGGGCACCTTGAGCGAGACGACTTTCCAGGGCTCGGTTGTATTTGCCGCGGTTCCGGTCATCACGGTGCCTTTCGACGAGCCCCAGATCGACACGAGTTACCGGGTGCTCTTGGATTCCCCGGTCATCCCCGTCGCCATCACGGATGTCGCGTTCGTGACGGCCAAGACCGTTCTTGGGTTCGACATCGCTTTCGGAGCCCCTCAAGCCGCGACCGTCGAGTTCGTGGTCAAACGCGACGTATAGGAAACACCACATGGCACACGACGACGATTTTTGGACCGACCTGACACTGGGGCAGCACAAGGGGGCAAGTTCGCTGGACAACTACCTCCAAGGACGCGAAGCCGAAGCCGCGTCCAAGGGGATGCGTGTCCTCACCGACCGTGGACGGGAGGCAGCGGCTCTCCCCCTTCCTGCGGAGCCTGGGCTGCGGGTCAGCTTCCTGGTCAACATCGGCTCGGTGATGAGCTACGCCGATCCCCCTGGTGGTGGCGAAGAGGGGACCGTGGTCATGGTGCGCACAGCAGAGGGCGACCAGACCAGCATGGGGGACATGGTGTTCATCAAATGGGACGGAGGGAAGTTCCTGGCGATGCACCGGGAGCATCTCCGTAACGCCAAGTCGAACAAGAAGTTCGCTCGCAACTTCGTCCGCAAGGCTCTGAGCCTGGGTGATTTGACGGGATTCATCTCCTCCGAATCGAACGACGAGGAGCTTGTCCACAAAGCCACTGATGATCTGTGGGCCTTTTCCAAGACGGATGAGGGCTATGTCATCTCCCGTTTGTTCGACGAGACCGGCGACCCTCTGAAAGCGTGAGCCATGTCCCAGATCAAGAAAGCGGTTCTCAAGGTCGCACAGGAAACTCCCGAGTTCGCCAGACTTCTGAAGGCAGAGTTGTCCAAGAAGGCTGGTGGCTATACGGTCCCTCTCAAGTCGGGCGCCAAGATAGGCCCTCGACAAATCAAAGCATTCGTCTACAAGTCCAACGACTACCAACGAGACTGGTTGGATCAGATGGACTGGTCAAAGGTCGAATGGGAGCAGCCCGACAAGGCCGACATGATGACGGGTTTTCATGGGGCTCATGTTCTGTGGCGCGTGTTCAAACAGGGTGAGTACGGCGACCGAAAGAGCGACCACGGATACCTGTGGGGGTATGTGTTTGGTGGAGTTACGCGGGAACGAGGTGGTGTTGTGGAAACCGCATCGTACCTCTACCTGAAAATCTGATGGAACAGCCGGACCCTAGGAGGGTTGCTGCACGGCATCTGATCCGACTGGCGGCCCGAGAGATAGCGACAACCGACTCCTTTCAGGATCGGCACGCGTCTCTGCACGACTTCACACCCGAGGTTCTTGCTGCGTTTGGTGAGGGGTTCTTTCTCGACGACATGATGCGCACCGCGTTCTTCAGCGGCTTCAAGAAGAAGCTCCAGCGCATCTGGGATTTCGTGAAACGTGCGCCCCAGGCATGGGCAAAGCTCAAGACGTTCTTTCGCATCAAGGACATCTCCGAGCTTCCTGACGTGATCAAAGATTGGGCGAAAAAGGGCAAAGATGTCCTCAATAAGATCGTCGCAAAGATCAAAGCGACCTTTCCCCTGTCTCTCTATTTCGTAGATCGAGGCAAAATGCCGGGGCTCTCCGACCTCATCATGCGGATTATGGAGAAGTCGCCAAAGCTCAAGAAAGCCCTCTTATCCGTCAACAGCCGTGCCATCCAACCGCTAGATCGTTGGATCGAAAAGCACATCCCGACGCTGGGACGGCCTTTGAAGGCGGCGGTTTTCATCTGGGTCTGGCTCCATGTTGTTGAAATCACTTGGGATTTCGACGCAATACTCAACGGGTTCACTGGCGGCCTGTCTTTGTCGGAGCTTTTGGCGAGTTTCCCCGAGAGCGCAATTGGGGCTCTGATGTCGGCGTTCGGCATCGGGTACGCCTTTTTGCCCCTCATGTTGATGGCGCGAATTCTCTGGCTTGTGGCCCACCGCTACGTGGAGTGGGTGCCTGGGAAGGGCCTGAAAGTCCACTGGGACCGGATTACAGAAGAACGAAGCCAACGCCCAGAGCTTGTTCCAGCCTAGCGCCTTTCCCGCGATAGCCCTCAAAAGCGTTGCAGATTCGTCCTATACGCCGACCTTCATAGGAGCCCGTTGTGTCGAAACCCGATCCCAAGCGCATTGCAGCAGCGTACCTGGCCCAAAAGCGTGGCCAGACGAAAACTGCGGGCGAAGTTATCTTCAAGAAGGACCGCAGCGGCGATGCGGCATCTTGGGCATATCACGACCAGCCGCCGGACCAACGCATCATCGGAGATGACTTCAACTATTCGCCAAAGAACATGAAGCCATTGGCGAAAGTGCTCCGTGGATCACTCGCCGCTCTTGGTCACGTTCTGGCTTCCTACAATCAGTTTGCGAAGATCAAATCCGCGAAAGTTTCGCCCGACGGGAACCTGGGTGGCAAAGGCTACATCCAGAAGATCCCGGACATGCGCAAGCAGTACATGAACGTCATCGAGGCACTCTCCTCGATCACCGACACTCTGTACGACGAAACGAACGCACCGCACTGGGCAGCCGTGTCACGCCAGGAAGATTCCGAGACCCGCAAAGAGGTCAAGAGTCTCATCGAAGACGCCGAGCAGATTCGGGACAACCCGCAGATTTGGGCCGAGGACGAGATCAAAGAAGAGTTCGGCGACGAGCAGGAGGGTGGGGCTCCGCCCCAAGGAAAAACGGCTTCACAGGTTCGTGGAGCCCTCCTTGCGCAGAAACTCGCCTACGACTGGCTCGCCAAACACAAGGACGAGCTTCCGGGTGGTTTGGCGGACAAGAAGCAGCCCGTCGATTTTGACGAGGCGGCGCTTGCCAAAGGTATCAAAGTCGAGATGGAGCATACCGACGATGAGGCCACGGCCCGCGAGATCAGCATGGATCACTTGACTGAAGACCCTCGCTACTACGACAAGCTGGAAACCATCGAGGGAGAGCACTGATGTCGCGCAAGAAGGCAGAATCGAATCTCCCCAGTGAACTCAACGAGAACTGGGGATCCAACTACATGATGGACGGCTTCTGGCACGACATGGAGTACGAGCACGGGCTCAAGGAAAACCCCGCTGCCAACCCTGTCCCACAGCCCAGCACGGGTGGCTTGTCTCACCTTCCCGGTGGAGTCATCGTTGGTGAGAATGTCGAACTCAACAACCTCCCGGTACCAGATGGTGTCCTGCGCGAAGAAGAGGGCGGCCTTGATCTGGGAGAACTAGGCATCGTCGCAAGCGACACGGATCGTTCCGACGCTGGCATCACCGATTTCTCCTGGCTTGGAGACGCCACTCAAGATCCCAACCGTCTTCCCAACAACCCTGTGGACAATGTGATCCCGGAGCTTCAAGAAGCCTGGGGCAACCGCACGGACGGCATCAACCGCATCGATCTGGTGGACCGTCCAGCAGCGCGGTACGAGGATTCTTTTCAAGAGAAGGAAGACGACGACCCCCTCAATGCGGAAAAGCTCGCGTCGATGGTTCGATCCGCGATGCGGCGTTCAGCATCCGGGGACCTCACCTATGCGCGGAAGTGCAAGGGGCACCCCAAGCTCGTGCGTCCCATGGCCGCCATCGAGGCAGAGCATGGTTTGGTGGGCAACATCTACGTCCGGGCTTCTGCGTATCCCAAGCTCCATCGGGGCAAGTGGGCCAAGCAGTTCAAGGCTGCGGCCAAGGGATGTCGCTACCTCGTCGCCGAGGACACAGAGTTCAATCGGGATGTGGCGAACACACTGCATCTGACGTTGGTGCCCGCCGTGTCCAACATCGACTGGCGTCGGGCGTATGACCAGTACGTTCCCAGGCTCGCAGCTACCGGCCGGATGAAAGCGGCAGGCGGCCATCGGGACATCAATGACCATGCTGAAATGCGTGAGGTGTTGCGTCGGGCGTTTTTGACGGATGAGGCCGCCCCACGAACCGACATCGAGACCACCAAGGTCAAGCACACGATGCCGGTGGATCGGGTTTCCTCCAAGGATGCCCAGCAGGCGTTTGCCCAGTTCAAGCCGTCCCAGCGTGAAGTCATCAACTGGGTTCAGCGGGCCAAGAAGGCCGAGGCCGAGCACGTCATCAAGAAGCTGGGTGGCTGGGTTCAGGCACAACTTCTGTCCAAGGAGGACGTGGATCGTTTGATTCGATCCAAAGCCCCTCCTGCGGTGATCCTGCGCACCGCGACGGCCCTCATCTCCGCCACCAAGAACGGGACTTACCAGGGCGCCGGAGAGCATCGAGCTTTCCATGTGCTGAAGAAGGCCGCAGAGGCAACTCGCAAGGATTGGGAGCGCGACCTTTGTAGCCGAGCTACGAGTCATCTCGCCAAGGACCGGGCTCTCCTCGTGGACAATGTGACCAAGATGGTCACGGCCGGGGTGATCTCCCAAGCTCAAGCCAACTCGCTCCTGGCAACCGGCATCAACAGTCGAGTGGCGATGCGTGCAGCGTCCAAGCTGGCTTCGACGACTCGGACGGCCACGTACAACCAAGGCACCGCTCGTCATCAGGGGGCCGCCCACGCACGCACGGACGCCGATCCTGCGGCAGTCCGTCGTCACGCCAAGCAAGGTGCTGATGCTCTGGCTGCTCAAGAGGTCAAGGCTGGAAAAGCTCGCCAGGTATCAACAGTCCGGCAGGCTCATGTTGAGCAACTGCTTCAGAAGGTCGGACGCATCGAGCAACTTGTGGTCGATGGGGCATCCCAGGCCAAGCTCAAGAAAGTCGTCAAGGCGACGTTCTCCCTGGATGACTTGAAGGTTATCCACGCCCGGCTTGAGCCCATCTTGGTCCGAGGTGGGTTCTACGAGAAGAAGGCGAGCACCAAGTACGAAGGGGCAGTCCTTACCCGTGCCCAGCAAGCCACTCCGTCGATGGCGGTATCTCCCCAGGAGATCCGCAAGGCGGCACGGTGGCTTCGACAGACTATGAGCGAAGGGTCCGCAGGAGCGGAACTCGACAAGCTCATCCAGCTTCGACTGTCCCCCAAGATGGCCTCTGTTTCCAAGAAGCGCATCAAGCAGTTGCGGGCCAGCCACGAGGGTCTTGCCGGACATCTCTACGTGGATGCGGCAGCCTATGTGTCCCAGGAGGGCACCAAGGGTTGTGACAAGGGTGCTCTCCGTCATCGGGCGAACCAGTTGAAGTTCATCTTGGCTGCGAAGCGGTGTGATGGATGCGTGTTCAAGAACGCGGATGGCGTCTGCCAGAAGTACAACAAGATGGTCGTCGATGAGATCCCGGCTGAGAATGTTGAGGACTACCGTCAAGCGGCGATTGCCTCCCACTCGGCGCCGGACCAAGAACTCACGGCTGATTTGTTCTCAGTTCCCAACCTGGCACCGGCACTGGGTCCGGGCGCTGAGTTCGGACTCCACAACAGTTCGCTGGACGACGTGGGGATGGACGATGCCCCAGCACCGGAGATGCTCGACGGTATCTTCTTTGGAGGGTTTGAACTGTGAAGTGGGCATTCGTAGCAACGGACGTGGATGACGACGATCAGATCGACGGTCTCGACAAGCTCAAGTGGCTCCTGGCCCTTTTGCGTGCCCAGTCGTGGAGTTACCAGCACTCGCACTGGACGGTGCGTGGGGACGCGTCCTACGGAAACCATCTTCTGTTTGAGCGCCTCTACAACAGCGTGCAGACACAGATTGATGAGTTGGCTGAGAAGATCGTAGGCATCTACGGCATTGCCGCTCTCGACTCCGAGGATCTCCTGGGGATGTTCCTCTACTGGAACGAGCGGTGGGATGTGGTGGATTGCCTCCATCGCCGTGGGATCACGAGCGAGCAGGATCTTCAGAATGTCGTCAAAGACACCTACGAAGACCTGAAGGAGAACGATCAACTGTCTCTTGGGATGGACGACTGGCTGATGGCGACAGCCAACGAACACGAGACCAATCAGTACCTCCTGCGCCAAGTGCTCCGCACCAAAAACGCCATGCAGGAATGGCAACCATTGAAGGAGGACTGAGCCATGCCAACGATTTCGGGACCATCCTACCAACTTCTGGTTGCGAACTTTTCGCGGCCCAATCCTGCTCCCGGATACGGAGCGGACCCTGAGACGAGCCGACCGACCAAAATCCGGTCGGGGTTCGTTTTCCGCCATGTGCAGAACATGGGGCTTTCGGCGGATCTGACCAATGCGACTCGCAGTCCGGCTCGTAGCGTCATCGTTTCTACGCTCAATGCTCAGATGCAGCCGTTCGATCCCAACGCACGCCCCGAAGGCGATGTGGAGGTGGTGTCAGATGTTTTCGCCGTACAGTCCGCAAGTCTGTTCATCGGCCCTTACGAGCTTATCTCCAATCGAGATTTCGTGACGGGAGGTGGGTTGGCCGCAACTGCGACAGCTATTGCTGACGCTATCGACAACTTGCCTGGGTATGATGGAACTGCGGTTGGCGCCGTCGTGACGGTGGAAGGACCCCGCGGACAGTTAGGGCTCCCTTTCACAGCCGCCTACCGAGGTGGTGAGCGCAATTTCGATTTCACGTATCTGGACAGCACACAGGATGGCGAACTTGGATACACGCCGGATGTGAAGCCCGAGGAACCGCCCACGATTATTCCGCCGGCTTCGCTCCAAGGGAGCGCCCCCTAACTAGGAAGGTTGCATGAGTGCAGCGTCAAAATTGACCCGAGACGAGGAACTTGCCCTTATCCCCACCGATGCCAAACGCGTCAAGGTGACGGATGAAATGGGCGCTCTCCGTTGGCGTGACATCGAAAAAGACGGCCTCGACGCCATCCTTGATGGTGATGAGATCATGTTCCTTCGTGGCGAGCCCATCGTGATGAAAACGAGCCCGGGTCGTCGCAAGAAAAGCGCCCCGATCCCAGGGGCTCCCGCTCCGGTCAGCACCACCGCTGCCCAAGTCAAAATTGCCAAAGCCGCGCACATCAAGCGCGATGTCCTTCTCAAGTCCGTTGCCCAAAGCGTCGATTCCGAGGATGTCCTCCATTACGCCATGATGGCGTTCGCCGAGGAGTCCGCCTCACTGGGGTTTGAGCGTACCGAGGCCGAGCGCCAAGGCAAGGAGACCAGTCAGCTTTCCATTCGTCGGATCGGTGCCATCAAGGCCCTCGTTGATTCCTGGCTCAAGCGGAAGGACCAGCTTGCCGGGAAAATGATCGATCTGGATAGCCCGGCGTTCGCCAATCTGTTCGCGTTCATGGTGGAGACGTTCCGGGAAGCCATGCTGACGGGTGGTGTGCCAGCCGATCAGGTTGAGACCATTTTCGTGGCGTTGAATGAACGGATGCTCGACGACACCTGGGAGCAAGAAGCACGTAATCGAATGAAGGGAGCGTGAGATGGCGAAGGGAGTAGGAAACCTAGCCAGAATCGCGCTCAATGCGGGCCGCCTCAAGGATGACTCCGGCGAACGTGATGTTGTAGACATCATCACGTTCATCGAAGCTGAGTGGGGGCTTTCGATGAAGCTGTACCCGATACAGAAGCTCATCTTGAAAGCTCACTACGGTATTCCACTCGACGACAACCCCATCAACTCCTTTTCCATCACCGATTGGAAAGGTGATAACGAGCGGTGGTTCACCGAGAAGACCTATCTGGAGATGCTCTACTCAGAGGGCCGCTCCAACATCAAGGAAGTCACTCCCGGCCAAGAACGTCGGAACCTGATTCTAAGCATCGGGAGGCGATCTGGGAAAACCACAATCAGCGCGTGCATCGCTGCCTACGAGACGTACAAGCTCATCAACAAGGGGTGGCCGCAGCACTATTACGGGTTCACCCCCAACTCGATGATCCAACTCATCTCGGTAGCGACGGGCAAGGACCAGGCTGGGTTGCTGTACCAGGAAGTTTCCGGGCACTTTGCCAATTGCTCGTTTTTCAAGCGGTACACAGCCAACCACACGCTGTCCTACGCTCGGTTCCAGACTCCCAAGGACATCGAAGATTTCGGCCCCTACCACGAGAACCCCAAGGCACGGGCCTCCATCAAGGTCACGTTCGCGGCCTGTAACGCCAAGGGCCTTCGTGGTGCCGGTAACATCGTCATCATTCTTGACGAGGTTGCCCACTTCATCGAACAAGGTGGGTCTTCGGCCGATCAGGTCTACGACGCGGTGTCCCCGTCGGCTGCTACGTTTACGCCCAAGGACGAGTATGGGCGTCCCATTGAAGGGAAAGACACCCCATCGGACGGTCGGATCATTTTGATCTCATCGCCTCTGGGTAAGCAGGGGTTGTTCTACAAGCTCTTTGAGCTTGGCAAGACCGGCGGTGATGCAGCCGACAACATGCTCTGTATCCAAGCCCCTACTTGGGAAGTCAACCCCACGGTTCCGTCGGGCGTTTTCAAAGAGAAGTACGCCCAAGATGCCAACGTGTTCTTCACCGAGTTCGGCGGTCAGTTCACCGACCGGACGTTGGGTTGGATTGATGATGTCGAGGATCTGTACGCTTGCATCGACCCCAACCTGAAGCCTCGTAGCCGTGGAGATGCTCGTCGTCCCTACTTCGTGGGATTCGACCTTGGGCTCGTGAACGATGCCAGTGCTATTGCTATCGTCCATCTGGATGAGCAGCAGCGTATCGTGCTGGACTACATCGCTCAGATCAAAGCCGGAGAAGGTGAGTTCGCCGACAAGGCTCGCTTGGAGATGGATGATGTTGCCAACTGGATTCATGTCTTGTCCAGGCGGTTCTACTTCCAGACGGGCATGTTCGATATGTGGAACGCGATTCCATTGGAACAGGCCCTCGCCAAGAAGGGGTTGCAGCAACTCAAGGGGGAGCACTTTACGGCCCCGCTCAACTCTCAGATCTTCCAAAACCTGAAAATGATGATGTGGGACAAGCGGCTCGTGTTGTTCGACATCACCGACGAGGAGCGCAGGAAACTCCAGGCCGCCGGCAAGGAAGTCCCAGACCATCTCCCCTACATCGAGGAGTTGAAAGAACTCCAGGCCGAATACAAGTCCAAGTACATCATCAATGTCCAGGCTCCTCAGACGGACGGGAAACACGATGATATGTCCGACGCCTTGGCCCGTGCCGTGTGGTTGGCGAGCCAGAGCATTGGAAACACCAAGCATTTCGCCGGCACCCGAAATCAAGACCCCAACCAACGGAATGTTTCGTCCAAGGCGCGTCGTCGAAACCATCGACTCCGCCTCCTTGGTGGGTCTGATCCTAAACGTCAGATACCCAAAAAGCGGAGTTGGTGAACCGTGGCAAAGGGGATCATGCCGTCGGACCCGTCTCGGGCCGACCATCGAATCATCCGGTACATGCTCGACGCTTTCTTCAAGAAGAAGAAAGTCGCCCCGGATCCTGACGAGTTCGACAAAGTGACCAACGTGTTCTCCGTTATGGGAGGCTCGTGGGAACGATTGTTCAAGGGATCTGCCAAAGACATCGACCTCCTCAAGAACTGCATCAAGGTTGCCATTGAGAAAGGGGTGCTCTCCAAAGCGCCGAAGTGGCGGTAGGGTGGAGAGCGGTCATGGCAAACCCCACCGATACCGAGCCGGAGCTTGCTCAAACGAATGTTGAGCGACAGACCATTCGGGAGGTTATCTCTGAGCGCATTGAACAGGAGCGCGAGGACAACATCCGCCTTGAACGGGTAGCGAGACGCCAAGTCAGGGACGAGCGAGCGGCCAAGCGAAAGAAGGCCCGGATAGAGCGTGTCACGGCCCAGAAGCAGCAGCGGGTGGGCGCCCTCGCCAACGCCCAACAGAAGGTCCAGAGCCACGTAGGAGACGCCTCACGGGCGCTCCGGCGGGCCCTCGCGGCCCTTCAAGCAGTCCCTATCCATCGGAACTCCCCAGAAGGCCGAGAACAGACGCGGATAGTGCGCAGCCTCACGGCAGCAATGGGCTCACTTCGGGGGGTCGGCCGATCCTCCTATTCCAACACAGATGGTGTGGACCTCGATTTCGATGATTTCGATGCCGGCACTATCGACTAACCCACAAACCACAAAACACAAAACCACAAGAAAGGACTGAGCCATGCCAGCCGAAGGAGCAAATAACGCAATAGCGGGAACATCCTCACCGTCCACCCTCAAGAAAAATGAGGGGGAACGAGAAGTGGCGCAGGTTCCGAATACGCGCAGCAGTCTTCAGATCGGCAAACCCAAACGTGTCGTCACAGGCACCATGCGGGGCAAGGCAATCCAAACCGGATTCCGAGCCAAGGTCGCGGCCTCCTGCGGCCCTGGTACTGGTGGTGGCACTGGTGGTGGTGGGTTCAGCCCCGGTGGCGGTGGCGGCGGAGGAGGTGGCGGTGGGTTCAACTCCGGTGATGTCACCTCCCAGGCCAGCAGTGGCAACTTCTACAGCCCAGAGCTTTCCACCGATTTCCTTGAGCTTCCGCAGTCGCTCAATGAGCAGTGGAACTACTATCGGTTCTTCTACGCCAACGAGCCTTTCGTGGGGCAAGCCATCGATCTTCATGGTGAGCTTCCACTATCCAAGGTTCGTCTTGCGCGACCGAAAGCTGAGAATCGAGAACTGGCGGACGCGTCGTTGCGGTTCTGCGAGAAATGGGTCAATCGCCGCGATTTGATGCAGCTTCTCCTTGAGATCGTCCATGAGTTCTACCTCATTGGCGAGGTCTATATTTTCTGCGAAGACGCCAACCCCGAGATGCCCCGGGAGATTACCCACCGGGTTGTCCGCAAAGTTGAAAAAGACGGGAGTCTGTCCGAGACCTGGGTCGAACGCGATGATGAGGAGTCTGTTGCAGAAGCGGTGGCGTGGCTCAAGAAGAACTATCGCGGGTGGACGAACATTCGGATTCTGCCCCCCGAGCAGGTTCACATCGAGACTTTCCCGTTCACCAATGATTTCCTCATCGAACTCATCCCGGATGCGAAGACCAACAACCTGATCAACATGGCTGATCAGGGGGACGAGCGAGCGGCTAAGGTCGTCGAGGGGATGGACCCCACGGTCGTCAAGGCCATTCGTTCGGGCGAGAACATCCCGCTCAACACCGATCCCGACGCGGGCAGTTTTGTTCACTACATGGCGAACAAGAAGTCGCAGTACGAACCGCGAGGACACTCGATCCTCCAGCGGTGTATGCGAACCATCGTCTATTTCGACAAGTTGCGCCAAGCCCAGACGAGTATTGCTTCCCGGCACATGACGCCCATCAGGCTCGTGTACGCCGAGGGCATGGATGAGAACGACACGGAGACCCTGCGTGACCAGATCGATCTGGCGCTGCAAGACCCGGACTACTCCATTGTCACGAACTTCCAAGTCACCTGGGAGGAGATGAATTCCAACGGGCGACTTCTGGAACTATCCGGCGAGTACGATTTGGTGGCCCGTCAGCTTTACGCTGGCCTGGGTGTCACAGAGTCCTTGCTCAATGGCGAGTCCAGTTACTCCGGCGACCGCATCAATCTGGAAGTCATCAACACCCGCTACATGCTCCTTCGGGAGAAGATGCAGCGATTGGTGGAGGAAAACTTCTTCAAGCCCATGTGCAAGCGGATGGGGTTTGTGGAGGAGGATGAAGATGGGGAGATGATCGTCATCTACCCGAAACTCAGCTTCACCCGACTGGCCCTACGGGACAATCAGGACACTTTCGATGCCCTGTTCCAGCTTTACCAGAAGGGTTCGCTGGACATCGAAACCATCCTCGATCTTCTCAACATCGATCCTTTGACGGTCAAGGAACGCCTCAAAGACGACTTCGCCACTTTCAACGACGCCCAGTTCAACGAAGTGCTCCGTGGCCTTTACGGTCGCATGGGAGATGCCTTGGCGGAAAACACCGACATTGCCGCGATCATCGCCCAGCGGTTGGGCCTGGAGTACGAGGAGAAGAAGGAAGAGGAGGGGCGGTTCTGATGGTTGATCCAGATGAGACCTTGGAAATCGAGGATCAGTGCGTCTCCGCGCTTCCAGGGGACATGGAGCCCGAGGAACACATCGTTGAACGCCTGGCTCCTACTGCGGGAGTCATTGCCCGGCAGATGGCTCAAGCCCGAGAGGGCCACCGTATCGCCGAGGAGTTTCCCGAGCGTGGCGCGTATCACGGAGGGCCTCCCATGGAAGACATGGGAGGCATCACCGTGCCAGCCGATCCAAGGAATTTGACTGGGACTTTCGTCCCTGTACCTCCAGATCAGGTTCCTCCTCCCAGGACGGGTGGCCGCAAGATGAAGATTCAGACTTTGGACGAAGCTCAAGCCGAGGTTCGTGAGGGTCGGGCCGTACACGAGGCCACGATGAAAGTCCGGCGAATCGCTGAACTGGAAGCGGAACTCGCCGATCTGAAGGGCGAATAGTCCCAACTTCGGTAAAAGGGCTATGGAGAGCCCTCTAGCAAGGGCTCTCCATGCTCCGGCTGCAACAACGAATCGCCAAACTGCATTTCGCCAAAGGTGCCCCCTTTGACAAGTGCATGGGCGAGAAATGCTCCAAAGCACCCGAGGTCGAGTGTATTTGGGCAGAGGGTCGTGGGCGTGCGTGGCATTGTGAAAAATGCCACTCCAAATGGGTCAAGGAGAACGAGGATTCCGAAGGCGAGGAGGGCTGGCTCCCAGTCGCCATCGTGAAACAGCGGAAAGTCCCCAACGGCACCGTTGGTGAGAAGTACGGCGAGTACCCGGAAACCAAAAAGGCGAAAG
>Ga0307380_10002243_pt1 | contig 27625 bp, 29 predicted proteins | sample UN3MG_FD_202239 | JGI IMG/M metagenome (GOLD analysis project Ga0307380, IMG submission 202239) | Soil microbial communities from Risofladan, Vaasa, Finland - UN-3 | ecosystem: Environmental > Terrestrial > Soil > Coastal area > Acid sulfate soil | place: Finland: Risofladan, Vaasa | collected... | reverse complement strand
GCGTTGAAGGTTCCGCGGTACTTGGCATCGACTGTGATGAAATGGAAGATGGAAACGCTGGCGTTGATGCCGGCAATGCCGTACAGGGCATCCTCTTTGATATCTACCGGAGTCGGAGGACCGGGTGTAGATGAAAATTCTCCTCTAACGCATTCCGGTTGAATACCGGCCCAGGGGAGTATGGACACGCTCAGTGTATCGCTGCCAAAAAGAAAATACCTGCCTGCCCGCAGGTAGGGAACAATGATATTGTTTACCAGCTGCAAGTCGCTATATGGAACAATATTGCTCCCCGCGTCCATATCCAGGCGGATGTATTCAATACCAGTGCCTATGACGTATTTCCCGCGTTCCCGCACCCCTAGATAGAGATCGAAGATAAAGTGCCCGCCCCAGAGGCTGCTGTAGTTGATATCCGAGGATTGATAGAGAAAAGTGTTCCACTGATATCGTTTCGGATTGATCCACTGGAAATACAGACCCTTCATCAGCTTGGAATCATCTAGCAATATAGGAAAAGGGATATCTGTTTTCTCGTAGATATTGTTTACATAGCCCAGATAGGGAACAACGATCCAGATGTCTTCTGCTTCAGCAGCGACGGTAATCGAGCCGGCTATCAGGATCATAAAGACAATGACGCTTATGGATTTTTGGACTTTCATCGAGAACCCTCCATTTTTAGGCTTCCAGAAACGATACCGTGGTAGTAAAGTATAGTCTATAAATATTCCAAAGTTATTCAAGTATGCACGGGTTGTCCGGTCCAGACTTGGTTGCCTGTTGAAAAGGGATTCCGCACGCCTCAACCCGAGGGTGAACCGGCTTTACACGCTATTGCTGCTCGACGGAGGTTCATGGAGATGGCCAAATATACTCAGTTCAAGCTGGCTGCGATTCAGGCCGAGCCAGTCTACTTCGATCGTGATGCATCGACTGAAAAGGCATACCTCCTTATCCTGAAAGCAGGAGAGCAGGGCGTCACGCTGGCTGCCTTCGGAGAGTCCTGGTTGCCTGGATATCCATTTTTCGTTTGAGGGTCAGCGACGGCATCGATGGCAGCCGAATATCTGGCGAATGCCGTTGAAATACCGAGTGCCGCCACCGACCGGTTGTGTCAAGCTGCCCGTCAAGCCCATATCGATGTTGTGATCGGTGTGGCCGAGTGGAACACAACATGTCCTTCCCGGTTACACACTCATGGCGCAGGGCACTCAGGTGCATATTGCTGCCTGACCCGGGATGAGCACCTCGCGCCACACGTTTTTGTCCAGGGCATTTGCTTCACAGGCAGGTGTTTACCTCATCGATGTGGGGGGCGTGCTGACACCCGACCATGTTTCAGAAGAGTTAAAGGAATTAGCCGGCAGTTATCCCGTAGAGAGCTGCATCATCGATCATAGGGGCAAGGTCCTATCCGGCCCGGCAGAAGGTGAGACCATCCTCATTGCTGGCTGTTCAACGATTCGCCTAAGTATCTGGCCGAGGAGTAAACACCGCCGCCCGGAATGCTGAACTCACGATCCGCCTGCCACGCACATGCCGGCAGGTGGATCCACTTGATTCTTGAAGAGGTGTGCCCTTGATTGCTGTAAAAGCGAAGCTCAAGCTGCTCGATGTCCTTGTCATCGCGGCCTGCATCGCCGTCCTTCTCTACATATACTATCGCGTAAGGATCCGGCTGCATTACGAGTGGAACTGGAAAGTCATTCCGCACTATCTCATCTCAAGGGACCCGGAAACTCACCGTCTGAAGGTGAACTACTTGCTCGAGGGTCTGCTCACGACGATCAAGCTGAGCCTCTGCGCAACCGTCATAGCTCTCATTATAGGGACTATCACCGGAATCTTCCGTACCAGCGGCAATCTGTTCCTGCGGATGGTCGGCAGGACGTACGTGGAGTTGATCCGCAACCTCCCTGCTCTGGTGCTGATATTCATCTTCTATTTCTTCATCAGCGCTCAGATAACGCCTCTGCTCCGCGTAGAGGCACTGATACGCGGGAGCAGCGGCAGGAGCAAAGGGGTCTTGGAGTTTCTCTTCGCCAAGACTTCGCTTTTCACGCAGTTCATTTCCGGCATCATAACGGTGGCGGTCTTCGAAGGCGCCAATATTACCGAGATCGTGCGGGCCGGAATCGAATTGATCGAGAGGGGACAGCGCGAGGCGGCGCACTCTTTGGGTTTGAGCTGGGGCGATCAGATGCGTTTCATCATCCTCCCCCAGGCGGTCAAGCGAATTCTTCCTCCCCTCGCCAATCAATTTGTCTCCACGATCAAGGATACGTCCATCGTCTCGGCCATATCTATTCAGGAACTTACCTTTCAGGGTCTGCAGTTGTCGACGAGCACCCATTTGATCTTTGAAGTTTGGATTACCGTGACGCTAATGTACCTCACGATAACCTGGTCGGCTTATCTAAAAAGCATCACCTTGGGCATCATCGCCAAGGCGCGCGCGGTGGCAACTTGCTGCTGCTGCCCGCCTGAAAGCTGCGCCGGATAGTTGTTTGCAACGAGAAATACTCTTTTAGTCGTTCAATAAATGGCACAGGTTTGTTTAGAAAATGGTTTTACTGAGCGGCAGTGCTCAAGACACCAGTAGCGATACGAGGCTATGACGCCTGCAGTCTGTACGAAGTCCCGTGATGTAGAGTCTAGGGTGGACGCCGAGAAAGACGATCACAAAAGCAAGCGTTCTCAAGACTATGGTCAGCGACCAGCTCGGTAGTAACTGAAGCCACCCCTCGGGCTCTGACAGAACCTGTCATAGGTGGATTGTTTTGTTCTTAGAATTAATGCTCATGGTGGGAATCGTCCTCCCGGATTCAAAACCCTAAATCCGCCCCATCGTAAAGCCTTCGCATGACTTTGACTACGAACCAATGTTCTTTTCAATCCTGAATGCGGGCCGTAGTACGTCGTTTCCGTACGATCATTTGCAGGCTGTTCAGGTTTTCGATAATGGACATGAGAATATAGACAGCGACCACGGGGCGGAGGATCCTGCCGACCTGCTGCCACAGATCCGGCTGGAGCGCGTTGCAGAGCGAAGCAACCAAGAATGCTGCCAATAGCACTGCTCCGATGTATCGGCCAAACTCATTCTTCGATACGCTCCCGCTACGCACTATACAGAAGGCAAATGAAACGATCGACAATAGACTCAACACCAACAAGTACAACGCCCAGTCGCTTGCAGTAAGGGTGAGGCTGGCTCAACTGATGATCGAACACAATCTGGGTGTATCTTCCGTAACCGCCTACGAGATCAAAAGGATAGATTCCGACTATTTTGTCGGGGACTAATTGTTGCCCTTCACCGAATTCGTCGTCCGCCGGAACCGCAATAAAAGCGAATTTTAGGACTCTAGAATTCGCACTTCGGCGAAACTGCATATCGCATAAACCCGGCCTTAGGCAGCATTCTCGCCTACTGGATTTCACCACCAGTGTGTCTTTCGAGCAGTTCTCCAAAGACAAAAAGACGAGATTTGCTGTAGAAAGACAGCTGCTAGCGATCGGGGAAGCGGCCAATCACATCTCAGAATCTTTTCAGAATGAACATTCCGAGATTCCCTGGCGGAAAGTAATAGGGCAGAGAAATGTACTTGCTCACGAATACGGAGAAATCCTTTCTGAACCAACTTTATCCCACTGCTGCACCACGGGCATTGACATATTTCACTGTCCTGCCTAGACGATCTGTTCAGTAATTATCTCCCCAATAAAGAAATATTGGATATGAAGCGATGCTCTGCTTCCCAAAGGTTTCTACCCTCTGCCGCCCCCAGACGACACTTAGAATTCCACTAACTCTTTTCTATACAACAACTAAGTGCCATTTTTCATTTATGGCACAGTTGTTGCGTATATGAATAGTAGAGTTGGTTCGGGAGCCATGTGAGTCACGGAACGCCCGTCGGTGTCGACGTTGATGATCACGGCGATAGGTCCAGGTTCGAGACCTGGCACAGGCACTGAACAGCCTATGTTTCTTTGAGTTGGCGGGCGATCATGAGCACCGTCTCGTCGAGCATCGTTGTAAAAGCTTCGACATCGAACATCACGCTGAACTTACTCTGATCGATCCTCTCTCGCAGCTGCGACAGAAACTCACTGTCCACTCCCTCCCGTTTCTCGAGAAATCCGCAGATGCGGGAAACCCCCTCGATCAGGCGGAAGGGTCCGTACAGCTGGGGCTCTTCAATGAGACCCCTGGCGGAGGTAGTCATGTAGCTGATCAGGTCGATCAGATCTCGATACAGCTCGACATCGATCATTTTGACACCCCTACACCACCGAAGGCTTCCCAGAACAGGACATCCGTGTTTCGCGGAGGCGGCTTGGGACTCTGATCTGAATAGCCGAGAATGATCAACAGCTCCGGTTGGATATGTTCCGGTGCATCCAGCAGTTCCCGGACCGCAGCCTGGTTGAACGAACGGATCACGCAGGAAGCCAACCCCAGATCGAAGGCCCGCAGCAGGATGTTCTGGGCTGCCATGGCACAGTCGAACAGGGAAAGTACACGCCCCGCCCTTCCCCGCTGCTTTCAGTGCTTTTTGCTGATCCGAGCAGATGCAGATGACCGCGCTGGTACTCCAGAGCATGCCCGGCGACACCACCCGTATATTGTGAACCATCTTGGGATCGGTCACACAGATGAATACCCAGGGCTGTATGTTTCCCGCCGTGAGCGACCAGATCGCTGCTTCCAGAAGCTCCTGCAACTTCTCCTTTTCTACGGGTTTATCGGTGAACTGACGGATGCTCCGCCTCTCCATGATTGCCTTTTTCAGCTCCATTGCTCCTCCTTGGGACCGACGTGTACCCACCGGGGGTCATCGAAAAATACGGGGCTGTCTCTACCAGCGAGACAGCCCCCATTTCCGTTGTTTCCTGTTGCTCTTATCAGGACTTCCGTTCCTTCTCCGGAGGATAGGGATAAGCCAGCAGACTGTGGCTCAGCTTGCTGCGAACCAGAAGCTCGAGAAAGCCGATGGCCGCAGCGGTTGGATCCACAACCGGTACGGCTCGTCCCTTCTCCCCCATCGTCTTCTCCAGTTTTTGGGCCAGCAGCTTTTTCTCCAGCACACCCTTGTCCTGAAGCTCCAGCACGGGTGTATCGATGTCTCGGATCGAGACGATGTTCTGGGACAGTCCCAGTTTCCGGCCGAGATCATCCACCAGAGGCACCACGCTTTTCAGCACCGTAACCACCGACCAGCGGCCGGCAATCAGGGAAGCGGTCAGGGCGGCAGGTTGAAACGCACCCACGACCGGGATGCGAACCATCTCGCGGGCGGCGTGTACACCGGGATCGCCGAAGCAATCCACGAACACCCCATCACAGCCGTCCTTCTCCGCCTGGACTACCTTCTCCACGATATCCGGGGAGGCAAGCATCTCGTCGTAGCGGCTCTCGATAGAGGTGGGGCCGTGTACGATGTTGACCACGTCGATTTCTGTGTCCGGGGCCTTGAACTGGGCAACCTCCTTGACAACCTCCTGGTTGAACAGGTCGGTAATGATCGGAACAACAATTCGAAGTTTCATACTCAGGCTTTCTTGGGCACCGCCACTTTATTACCGGTAATCAACATCAACACGAAGTGAACCACCGCAGCAACGATGATGGAATCCAGGGCCGGCGCCGTTGTAAAGGTGAATACCTTGAAGAAGGTCAAAAAGCCGACCAGGGTACCGGCGGCCCAGGAAAGGCAGCCATGATCAGAACCAGGGGAAACCTGATGAACATGCCGAAGACCATGGCCTGCGATGAGATATTCTCGCATCTTCGCCCTATTCTCATGACGGTAGACCCTGTGAGTTCAGTGATCTTGAGAATCTAGTTGGCCGACTCAAGAGAAGTGGCGGTATGGAGGGAGCACTGGGAGTGCATCGAGCGCGGTGGCTATCTCGCGGTCTATCTAGTCAATGATGAAGGCAAATCCATGTCGGTGGCTCAGAAGGAAGTGTTGTCGCAGGTCATCAGGCAATCGGACACCTTTCACGGACTTGCGCACAGATTGGGGGCGTGGGTGGATCGATTGGAGAAAACAGCATACACAGTGATTGAGTACGAGGAAGACCGCTTCAATCGGCTCCAATCGGCCAAGAGTGATGCAGTCATCAAGAAAAAGAGAAAGGAGTACGAGAAGGCGAAGGTACAAGCAGACAAGGCAATCGAGAGCTTCGATCGTTTCCACTACCTGTATCTCTGCCTGATAGGCACGCTCCAGGTATTCGATTACCATGGAAGTCCGAATGAGAGGCAGGCCGCCGAAACCACCGTCTACGCAGCCCTCGATCTGATGGGCGAATTGAAGAATGGGAGTATCGACAAGGAAGTGAAGACCATCCGCCGGCTCGTGCCGGAGCTCTTTTCGTATCTGGATGAAGCCGGGAGGATGGTGGGGGAACTGAAAAGCTACTCGGGGATTCCAGAAGAAGCGCTGAGAGCGTTGTGTATTGCCTGGCAATATCAGAAGAGCTGGATCAAAGCGAAGCAGGCTGAGAGGCGAAAGGACTACAAGTCAAGAGAGCGGGAAGAACTGGAACTCTTGGAGGATGAGCTTGGTGATGGATTTCACGAGGTGAAGGAAGCAGTCTATCTCGAACTTGATACCATCGTTCAGAGTTCCGCTATGGTCGAGAACATCAATTCCATTTTGCGGATGCACCTCAACACCACAAAGAATCACGTGACTCAGGGGATACACAATCTGTTCATGCACTACCACAACCATCGACGGTACGCAGCTGGGAAGAGGAAAGGCAAGACCCCCATGGAGATTCTCACCGGCAGGACACAGGACAAGGACCGGTTGGAGCTGCTGATAGAGAAAGTGCCCTGGGAACAGTCCAGCCTACTGAAGCCGGCAGCATAGACCCACTATTGTCACTGCAGGAGAAATCCCCTCATGTTTCCCCGTACCACAATTCCGCCTAATAGCTATCAGTACAGACAAAAAGTGTAAACTACTTTCCGGCGTTTCTGAAGGATGCCGAAAATGCAACATGCAGTTAAGTTAATCTAGTATATTATCAGCTGTATGTACCGATCGATAGGAGTTTCCCCAATAGAAAGAGCATGATTCAGAAAATCCTTCTGGCCTTTATTCCCGTGTTCGTGGCTGTTGATGCCATCGGAGTGCTACCTATTTATATCTCACTCACGACGGATCTAACTGGTCCCGAGAGAGGGAGGATCATTTTACAGTCGATGCTCACAGCCTTTGGAATCGCCGTGGGATTCGTTTTCCTCGGAAAGGCGATCTTCGCCGTTCTCGGGATAGCTATAGGCGATTTCATGATAGCCGGCGGTGCTGTTCTCTTCTGTATCGCCATCATCGACATCATCCGGGCGGAAAAGGCTCGACGAAGACCGGGAAAGGAGCTCGGAATCGTACCTCTCGGCACACCCCTGATAGCGGGACCGGCGGTCCTGACAACTTCTTTGATCATCATCGAGGAATACGGACTTCTTCCGACTCTGATTGCTGTGACCCTCAATGTTGCACTGGCCGGGCTGGTCTTCGTGTCAGCCGATATTCTGATAAGGATCCTGGGTGAGCCGGGGACCAAGGCCCTGAGCAAGATAACCAGCCTTTTCCTGGCTGCCATTGCGGTAATGATGATAAGAAAGGGTCTTCTTCTATTCCTGGCCTGACCCGACCCGTCAAAATCCACCTACTAAGCCGGGGATGAGTTACAGGCGGCGGATCTCCTCGAAAAACGGGGTGCGCCGTTCGCGCACGCAGGTCTCGGCGTACAGATACATGGACGCTGACCAGCTCTGCCAGTCCTGGCCCTGAGGAGTTCCATCCTGCGCCCTTAGCCATTCATTGAAACCGAAGGACACTTCGGCATTTCTGGTTGGCTGGACCAGCCGAGTCAGGCTCTGTAGCTTACGTTCTGCCAGGCGGAAGCGCTCAGCCGCTACAAGGGCGGCGATGTAGAAGCCGCAGATAAAAGGCCAGATACCGCCGTTGTGATATTCCCCAGGCTGGTTGTACCGCTCGTAACGGGGCCGCCAGTCGGCGTCCTGCGGACGGATGTAGGGGAACAGGTTCGGCGGAAGCTCCACTGCCAGGTCTCCTTTGTTCCGCAGCTGCGCACACTCTTCCTCCACCCAGGCGATTATTGCCTTGGCCCGGGAAGGGGAAGCGAGCCCGGACAGAATGGCCAAGCTGTTCCCCAAAAGATCGAAGCGCTCGTTATTATCCACCTTGTAGGACCACAGGGCATAGTAAGGCTTGTGATACAGCCTCAACCCTTCATGCACGTGGCGCTGCCGGGTGCCGCCCCGCACGGTAAACCTGGTCATAAGCTGACACAGGGCGTCCGCCTTCTCATTCTGCCCGAGCAGCCTGAGATAGCAGTAGACCACAGTATTCACGTACAGCCCGTAGCCGAGCACCCACTGCTCATCCCGCCAGTCGCTGGTGGGAAGCTGTCCGACAAGGACTCTATCATCGGGGCTACGATAGTCCATCCATACCAGCGCCCGCTGAACGGCCTGTTCCAGGAATTCCGGCTCGCCGATGGCATTGCGGAACACCGCGACGGCCAATAGAAAAAGCGGCGTGGTATCGCTGGCGCCCCGGTCCTCCGGATCATGCACCAGAGAGGGGATGTGCCCACGGGAACTCTGGTTTCGGGCTACTGTTTCCAGAACCCTGCGCTGCACGGCCATGAGTTTCGGATCTCCGGAAATCAGTACTCCCAGCGTATTGATCATTTGGTCTCTGGTGTAGGGCTCGGGATACTCCCAACCAGCGGTGCGGGGTAGCCCCCGAACAGGTCCCCGGCTGTTATGCAGCAGAACCTGCAGCGCCGCCTCCCTGGCCTTCAGGATCAAATCGAGGGTTTTGCCTTCCACACTCATACGTGACTCCAGTCAGACGTTTTTCTTATTCGCGCATGTCATCCGGTTCAAGAAATTCCCAGACGGCTAGTGATCAGGTCGATAAAGCGTTTAGTCACCACCCGGTAGTCGAAGCGCTCGATCACACGCTTACGGCCTGCCTGACCCATTTTTTTTCGCAGCTGTGGATCAGCCATCAACTCCAGAAGGTATGTGGAGACGTCCTGAACACTGGGACGGTAGTCCACCGTTCGGGGGGTTGGAAACACGAGCCGCTGGGGACCTTCACCTTCCTCCTCCTCACCGGTGTTTACCTCCTTCAGGACGATCTCCTGGGCCACCCCGGCCAGATAGGCTGTTTCACCGTGTACCAGGGTGTCGAGCATGGCCATGGCTTTAATGCCGATCACAGGCTTCTCGCAGGCCCCGGCTTCCACCTGGGGCATGCCGAAGCCCTCCAGGTGGGCGGGGGCGCCATAGATGTCGCAGGCTGCGATTAGGTAGGGCATGAAATTTCGGGAAATCACGTTGGTGGTATAGACCACGTTCTTTTCGATGCCCAGCTGGGTGGCCAGCTGCAGGTCCAGCAGGTTCTGTTTAAGGGTGCGGGGCTGGGGCCAAACCTTGCACACATACTTCCAGTCGGGAGCTTTATCCGCGATCAGGGCCAGGGCTTGCATTACCTCCCGGGCCCCTTTAGAGGCTGCATCTCCGCCGACGGTGAGGATCATGATCTGCTCCGGACCCACCCCCAGCGCTTCCCGCACCGCCGTTATTTTCGGATCGCTCGGGTCCCGGGCCCGAAAGGCGTCGGTATCGCAGCCTACCGGGAGTACCTCGATGATGTCGCCTTTCAAGCCATCTCTGACATAGACCTCTCTGACCCAGTTGGAGGTTACCAGGATCAGAGGCAGGGCGTTCAACGTTTCCTGGAACTCCCCGATGAATCCGTCGGCCACCAGCCATGGTACAGGCTGCATCCCGTGCCGCTGGGGATGGAGCACCAGGTGCGGCGCGTGGCCCCAGTAGCCTACACCGACCACCACATCGGGTGCGAACCAGCGGTAGTACCACTCCTTCTCCTGTGCCGATTCAAAGTGCACCGCGTGGGCATCCACCCCCGCTTCACGCAGACCCCGAAAGAGCATGTCCCCCTGGGTAGCCAGCCCGCCTGGACGAGGCGGGTAGTCGTAGAGCATCAACACTTTCATGGTCCGGTTCCTCCTTGTTCGAGCCATCGGGTCAAAGTCTCGGGTCTGTCGAAGCACCAGAACGCTTCGACCTTCGGACAGGCCCGAGCTTCCCAGCCTTCAGGCGGAAACCCGTAAAGCCTGGTAATGATGCGCAACTTTTCCGCAAAGACCTCGTCGGGGAGAGGCACGGTGCTGTGGGCCGTTGCAATGGCTGTGGGATAGCGGCTGCGCTGTCCATCTTCATAGGCGAACAGCCGCAGCTCTCCAAGGTAAAGGTCCCCGGTGGTCCACAAATCACAAATCGCCCGCCCCACTTCCTCGTGGCGGCGGTGCCGGGTGTACTCCCCGCGGGGGCTGTGGGTGAACAGCACATCGAAACACCTGTCCCCCGACAGCAGCTCCAATACAGCCTCCCGGACCTCTTGCGGTATAAGAGGATTCTGCTCAGGACCATCGTCCAGATCCCCCATTGTCCCGGTTGCTCCCAGATACTCCAAAACCCGGAAAAACTTCGGTGCTCTGTCCGGGTCGCTCCTGCGGCACAGTGTCACCACGGTCCAGTGGCAATCGGAATTCATCATAAGCGTTCCCCCTGCCCAGAGGGTCTCGTCGTCCGGGTGGGCCACCACCACTGCAGCTCTTGAGACCGACCGCCCCTCTATCCCCGGTATCCCACTCATTGCTACAGCACAGCCGCCAGAAGATCATCAAGCCGGGCCGTGGCCAGGCAGATACACATATCCGAAGCACCGTAGTACAACCTGACCTGGCCATCGCGGAGTGTCCAGCCGCAAGGAAAGACCACGTAGGCCACGTCTCCCTCCCGTTCGTACTTTTCAGCCGGTCCGAAGACCCATTCCTCCGAACGGGCAACGACTTTCCTAGGATCCTGCAGATCAAGGAGCGCTAACCCGAGGCGGTAGATATCCCCTGCGGCGGTCCCTCGAACACCGTGGTAGAGCATCAGCCAGCCCCTACTCGTTTTGAGCGGCGGTGGGCCAATACCAACCTTTTTGGAGTCCCACCATCCCCCATCCCGGGCGGGAAGAAGGACCTGATGGTCTCCCCAGTGCCTCAAATCAGGTGAAAAGGAAATCCATATTCCCGCTTTGTACCTTGTATCGGCCGGTGTGGGGCGATGGATAAGGGCCCATCTGCCATCAAAGGTTTCGGGAAACAGAGCGGCATCTTTGTCCTCAGGTGGCATCACTGGGCCCTGGCGCTCGAAGGTTCGAAAATTCGCCGTGTAAGCCAAGGCCACCAGTGGACCGGCCTTGGAATAGGCGGTATAAACCACCGCCCACTTTCCCAGCTCCTCCAGATAGGTGATCCTCGGATCCTCCAACCCCCACAACTCTTCTGGATGACGCTCGGGCTCAGGGGCCATGGTGGGGCGGTCCTCGATGGTCCAATCCGTGATACCGTCCGTACTGCGAGCGACAGTCAGATGAGAGATGCCTCTCCGGTCCTCTACTCTGAGCAGGAGAAGTGTGTCGCCGTCGCAGGTGATCGCGCCGGCGTTGAACACCGAATTGGCCGGATAGGGAAGATCCTTTACGGTAATGATCGGATTATGCTCGTAGCGGATGAAAACGAATCCTTCAGGTTGATACATGATTCCTCCTTTCCAGGAAATTCTTTGCCTGCATGGTGTACCCAGACGACTACCGGGGAGAGGCCTGCTTCTTTACGCAGCCCACCAGAAGCTGGTTGCAGCAGTACATGGCCAGCACGGCCAGGGGCCAAACCAGTGTCAACTCGGCCCTCTGGTTCCTTTTCATTTCCCCTTACGGCCACGGCGAAAGAGATAGTTTCTTACATAGCTTGTTCTAGCAAGCGGACCTTCCTTAACAAAACGAACATCTTCGATGGAATAAAAAGCATTTGGATTGAAATCGTTGATTAGTTTTTCTATATGTGGAAGATCTTGCCTTTTGATGACGGTGAATATGATTCGCACTTCCCCAGCGTCTCCATGGGCTTCAAGCTCCGTTGTCCTGAAACCTTCTGATCTTAGATGAGACGCTAATTGAGCTCCGCCAATTCGTATGATGATTCTTATTATGACTTGGCCGATAGAAAGTCTATCTTCAAGTATTATTCCGACAAATGTACCGGCAGCAAATACCAACGCATATGCGATGTAAGTGGCTATATTGGAAACATTATTCATAAGCTGTCGGATCGCAATGAGCCATATCAGGATTTCAAAAAAACCGCATACGGGAGCGAGTCTTCTTAGTCCTTTAGACAGGAAGATGATCCTAATTGTGCCAATTGTGACATCTAGAATCCGGGACAAGAAGATCAACAAAGGAAGAACAATCCACTGAAATACCATCGTATTGACAAACCCCATCTCTGTTGAACTTTCCTATATGTCTTTGTTCTTGCTAAAACTCACGTAAGGATTCCCGGATTCTTGTATATGGTTTATAGCAGAAAGTCAATCCTGACTCATTCTTATCCCATCCAAATACATCGATCCATTTCATGAGTTCCGCCTCCTTATTACCCGCGACATCGCGGTGACGTTTCAAAAAGGTGTGGATATAATCCAGATCTCTTTCTGGCTCCCGGTACACCGAGGCATTTCGGCCGCTTGTGTGGCTGGCAGTCATCTCCACTTTGCTCAGAAAAGCATATTTAGCTCCGTACAACGCTTGGATGATCTCGGGTAGCATGTCCTCGGCCCAGTTTCTATGGAAACGGCAGAATCCCAAATTGTCTACAATCAGCTCTTGTCTGAAGCGCTCAGCGTTCATTTGGCCAAGCGTTCGTGGGGGAACGAAGTCACTCCCGTAATACTCATAGTATATAGTACTTGCCCATGATAGCCCTCGGTGAGAGCACCCCGGGAGTCCAGTACTGATTCGGTACCATCCAGCCCCCGCGAGCGTAGGCGTTGTACACGAATCGATCCAGTACATCTTTCCCCTTGCCTCGGGCGAGGCGGGGGGCAACTTTTCGGGCTCCCAGCGAGAAATCTATAGGGTTTTTGTGCTGAATAATGCTGTCCAGTAGCTCAAACCCCAATTCAGCGTTCTGCATCGAATCCGTGTCAATACGAAATCCGGAAAATGCAAAAACTGGAAGCCTAGTCACACCGAGCTCTTCAGGGAGTAGCAACTTCGCGTCCAGGCATTCCATCAGCCAGCCAAGGACCCCGCCGATTGAGATAGCGTCAAATCCATAGCGGTCAGCATGGTGGTTGAGTTTTTCCGCTGCCCGCTGGTCGAATATCCCACATAGTGGGCCCATCACCTGGTAAGGTTCATAATCCTTTTTGAACTGTCCATGCATCTTCTTACACACTGCCGCACAAGGCTCTCCGCAGGTGCGCTGTTGCTTGCCCTGGATCGTCTCTTCGTTGAACTGTTTCAGGTAGTGATTGATTATGAACTGTTCCTGAAGACTCCGACGCTCAGGTTCCTCCATATAGATTGATCGATAATTGAAAGCCAAACGACGGCCGCCCATGCCAGAGTAGTTGACCCCAAAAGTACCACCGGTCCCGAACTTAGGGTCGAAGCGATATTTGGTAGTTGCCTCATAATCCTTGGCGGCTAGTTTCTGGTTGTATTTGTCCCGAAACCATTGGTCGGCTACGCTTCTATCCCGAAAGTCTTCTTCGATGAATGTCCCACCGTATATAATCGCTGCGATTCCGTGTTGCTGGAGAAGCTTACTACCAAATCCTCCTCGGCCGGCCCAGGTGTCTACATATGTCAGTTTCCCGTTACGAATCGGTACGGAACCGATCGCTCCTATATCGGTAGCCTTAGCTGCCGGTCCTACAGCTAATATTCTTGGATCATTTTCATACCTGTCACGAAATACTCATATACATGGTTCATCAGTCCGTAGACTCCACCCAGCCCTTGCGACCAAATACGATCCAGATCAATCGGAACGAGTTCGACCTCGATCTCTTCCCCATGTTTCCGATTTAGATAGAGGATTGAATAACTGTCACAGGAGCCGACGATCGAGAGCATGTTGATTCCCAGGTTGTTGAAGACGAGACTATCGCCGCCCATGGAGGAGATGAAAAAGCCGCTCCAGCAGGGTGAAAACCCGGTTACGATTATGCGATTGCAGCCAGGAAAGATGGAGCCAGCCAGCAAACCAACTCCTAAGTTCAAACTGTTCAATCGACCTGACAGGTGGAGTCCCAGGTCAACAGGACCAAAAAAAGTCTCCCAGCTTGTATCGATCGATCCTGTAGAAACCGGTGTGTGCATCTATAAGAAGAACTTTGAGCTGAGCGTTCATCGGTTACTTCGCCTCCGTTTCGGATTTTTTCGCGTTCTCCCCCTTCGCCCTCCGAATAAGGTCGCACCTGCCGGCCAGACCGATGATGATCACCCCCATGCCGATCATACTGAGGCTGGGGATTTTGCTGATTTCCAGAATGATCACTTCCCTGGCAATGGCCATGATTCTCACCAGTAGGACTATCTCGACCCGGATCTCATTGTTTGTGACGTATGCTTTATTGGTCTCGAACACCTCGATCCCGATGAGGATGAGTAGGAAGAACCCGAAAATATCCATAAGTTTGAAAATGCTGAGCAACGACCCTCGGGCCGTCGAGATGTCAGTGACGATCATCCAGCCCAAGCCCACAATCGATATAGCAACAACCACGGCCATGAGAGCAATTAGGATAACGGCGATAGCAAACTCGAATTTTTAAGAAACTTCAGCATACTCCTCTCCGTATCGTTGCTATTGTAACCATTACCTGCTACCAAGGATAGCTACTGGACTGATCCATTACCATACGATAAAATGGCAATCTCTTTTCTGAAACAGCTCTATTCGGGCGCAAACCCAAACAAACACTGCCAAAGTTGTTCTGGAAATGCTTTTAGCCTTTCTACTACCAGAACCTCAGTAACCAAGGACGGCTGCTGAAGTTTTGGTCTTCGCGACGGCTGAAAACTTCTCTGTTCTCAGCCCCTGGGCAGTGGGAATCTTCCATCACCCAGATTCTTCCTCAGAAATGTCCACCCCTGGGGTCATTCAGCGGGACAGGGCTCTGTTCACTACCTCCAGCAGCTCTTGGCGGCTGAACGGCTTGAGCAGAGAACCCTGGGCACCCAGGAGCCGAGCGGCCTGCAGAAACTTCTGTCCCACCGAGTGTCCCGACATAACGATCATGGGAATGCTGGGACTGCTCCTGTGAAGCGCACGGAGAAACTCGATTGCATCCATGCCGGACATGACGATGTCGGTAACGATCACATCAGGAACGTGCTCCGCAAGATGCCGTAATCCTTGCTCACCGTCATCAGCCAAGTGCACAATGTATCTCTGTTCGCTCAGGAGATGGTACATGAGTTGCAGCAGCTGAGGATCATCATCAATTACCAGCACTTTTTGACTTTCGTCTTGGTTCATGCAGCTTCCCCTCCCGTTTCTTCCTGGCCCACTGTCCACTGTTTCTCGGGAATTGAAAAAAACACCTCAACGATCCGTGGATCGAACTGAGCTTCCGACAAACGCCTCAGCTCGTCGTGTACCGCATCGAAGGGCAGAGCCTTGCGGTAGGGCCGATCGCTGGTCATGGCGTCAATGGTGTCGGCCACTGCGAACAACCGGGCCGACAGCGGGATCTGCTCGCCCTTCAAGCCTTGGGGATAACCGCTTCCGTCGAAGCTCTCGTGGTGATAGAGCACCCACTCAGAGGCTCCTTGCAGAAACCGCACTCCGCTCAACCGCCGGTAGCCCAGTTCAGGGTGCTTGCGGATGACTGCAAGATGTACCGGCCGGAGCTCCAAAGCGGCTGCTGAGAACTGGGCCTATGACCAGATTCGATTGGGGTTGGTGAATTAGAAATTAAAACACGCTCTTTCTTCCCCATTTCAAGAATGAAAAAAAACAACGATCTCTGTTGAGAAAAACGAAAATTGGTTGATCCTTCAGAAAACCAGTTCCTGCCTGTTACCACCAATCGGGCACTTTCGGTCTTGAAAGTCAGGTTACAAGAGGACTGCACCGGCTTGGCTAAATCCTTAGTAACCAAGCCGTGCATATCACCAAGCTGAAAGAAGAAAGCACGGAAAAGGGAATTTTGTCAGTGGAGGAAGACCAAAGCACTCGTCTTTGCGGGGAAATCCTCTGGAGAATGGATACTTCCTCCTTCTACATAGCACCCCTACTGTACGCCGGCTCGCAGGTCGCATTAAGAAAATGCAGTTGCCTGCCTGCCAAGATTGAAGTAAATTTCTCTTGTTCATTAGTGTTCTTCTCTTGGAGTATGCGGATAGATGAAGAGTAATCCTGGCTGCTGTCCGGTCCCGGACAGCCAAAAAAGTTACCCGAAATACATATCCCAGTAGAATTATCAGGGAGGAAGAGACAATGGCAAAACAGCTGCTGTACGATCAAAGTGCGCGCAGTGCACTCATGACGGGGATTCGTATCGTGGCAGACGCGGTGCGAGTCACCTTGGGTCCCAAGGGCCGCAATGTGGTTCTTGGCAAAAAATGGGGGGCACCGGTCGTAACCAACGACGGGGTTACCATAGCCAAAGAGCTGGAGTTCAAGGAACCCTTTGAGAACATGGGAGCACAGTTGATCAAAGAGGTGGCCCAGAAAACCAACGATGTGGCAGGTGATGGTACCACCACAGCCACAGTGCTGGCTTACTCGATGATGCGCGAGGGTGTAAAAAGCGTGGCCGCGGGGCACGATCCGATGATGATCAAACGGGGGATTGCCACAGCGGTCGAATTGGCCGTGGCTGAAATCAAAAAACAGGCCAAGAAGCTCAAAGGGCGGGAAGAGATCGCCCAGGTGGCTACTGTTTCCTCAGGTAACGATCGGGAGATCGGCGCTCTCATAGCCGACGCCATGGAGAAGGTCGGCCGGGGCGGGGTCATCACCGTGGAGGAATCCAAGTCCATGGAAACCAGTCTGGAGCTCGTAGAGGGTATGGAGTTCGATCGGGGCTATCTCTCCCCGTACTTCATCACCGATCGCCAGACCCTCCGGTGCGAGCTTGAAGACTGCTATATCTTCACTTACGACAAGAAGCTTTCCGCCATGAAGGATCTGCTGCCCTTGCTCGAAAAAGTGTCCAAAGCCGGAAAACCGATCCTGCTCATTACGGAGGACGTGGAAGGTGAGGCGCTGGCCACCCTGGTTGTGAATCACCTGCGGGGCACACTGAAGGCCTGCGCAGTCAAAGCCCCGGGATACGGGGACCGTCGCAAGGCCATGCTGGAGGATATCGCCGTGATCGCCGGGGGACAGGTCATCTCCGAAGAGCTTGGACTCAAAGTGGAGAGTATCGAACTGTCCCAGCTGGGAAGAGCCAGGCTGGTACGAGTGGACAAGGAAAACACCACCATTGTTGAAGGAGCCGGGGATTCGAAGAGCATAAAAGGTCGCATCAACCAGATCAAGGTGCAGATCGAGGAAACCACCTCGGACTACGACCGGGAAAAGCTGCTGGAACGGAAGGCGAAGCTGGCCGGCGGAGTAGCGGTCATCAAAGTGGGAGCTCCCACGGAAGTGGAGCTGAAGGAAAAGAAGCATCGCGTAGAAGACGCCCTCGCCGCCACCCGGGCTGCTGTCGAGGAGGGGATCGTACCCGGAGGTGGAGTCACCTATATCCAGGCGATCAAGGCTCTGGACAGGCAGAACCTCTCAGATGGTGCTCAATCCGAGAAGGTGGGCTTCCAGATCGTTAAGCGCGCCCTCGAGGAACCTCTGCGGCAGATCGCCCGCAACGCCGGGATTGACGATGCGGTTGCTGCCGAACGGGTCCGAACGGCCAAAGCGGGAATCGGCTTCGACGCCGAGAAGATGATCTGGACGGATATGGTGCAGGCGGGCATCATCGATCCGGTCAAGGTCACTCGTTCGGCACTGCAGAACGCCGCCTCGGTTTCAGGGATGATGCTGACCACAGAGTGCGTCATTGCCGACTTGCCTAAAAAGGAGAAAACCGCAGCGCCCCTATCGCCGGATTATGAGGACATGGATGAGTACTAAGGACTGGACTCGGGGGAACGAGCCCCGGGCGCATACACTGGGAAAAGTGCAAAGTTTGACACGCGAGGAGGTGAATCATGGAGACAATAGTTGAACTCATCTTGCGCGATATCGAGGACGACATCTCGATCAACGCCCATCGGGTGAACGTTGAACTGTCGGGCAAAGGCTTCCTGAAAACCAAAAAGTCGGTACGGCTGTTCGGAAGCGTGGACTCCAAGATGGATAAGGAAAAAGTGAAACGGATTGCCGAGCACCATGCAGGCGCTCAGTACCAGGTGCTGGACGAGCTTACAGTAAAGTCCCCCGGTTAGTTGACCCCCTGCGCACCCGGAGCTGGCCGGCTGGCCTTGAAGTATCGGACTGACTTTATCCTTAAAACCAGCGGGTTAAAAAGGCTTTTATTGGTCCTTTCGCTTTGACCATGATGAGGGGTTTTGTGCAACGTTTAGCGACCTTTTCGGGTATAGTACCCATGACTACCCGCCGCCAAAAAGCTTCTCGGGATGCACCAATGACAACCAGATCGGAATCAGAGGTTTGCTGTAGAATGGTTTTTGCGGGATTTGACGATTCAATAACTTTCGATTCCAGGATGTCTCTTTGGAAGTTAATCTCCGAGCAGATTGAGTCCAAACAGTCATCTAGGTGAAATTGCGGTGTTCTTGGTTGCCTGACATGCAGGCATACTATGCGACCATCGTTTTTCTCTACCATCAATCCGGCAATTTCGAGGGCCAACGATGAATTATGCCCTCCCGCCAGAGGTACAAGCACACGCTTAAACGGCTGATTCTCCATATTTCTAAACACCACTACATCACATGGCGCTTTTTCTAGAACTGGGTCAATGGTACTGCCGAAGATAAACCCTCTTCGGCGTGTCTGACGATTCCAGTTCATTACGATGAGATTTGCATCACGTTCTCGGGCAGCGCTTAGAATGCCTCGAGCGGTGTTACGGCAGTATCGGATAGAACTATCAATGAAGAAACGAGAAGACAGGTAAAGTATAGCTTCTGCAATCGCCTCCTTTCCCGGAAGAGTGTATCGCGCCGCATCGGAAAGAGGCACTTGGTCCGGCATGGTCACCATGTTCAAGAGTTCCACCGCGCCATTCTTCGCCTTTGTCAGAACCATGACCTGGCGAACGATCCCCAGGACATCTTCGATATCTTCTACCGGAACAAGAACGAGGTATCTTTCACGTTCTGGAGTGTATGCTTTTTCCAATGTGAGAATCTCCTCACGGATCGGAAGGGTTCGAGTTCGGGAATAGGTAAAATAGATCAGAAGCCCGAGTCCCACCCACGAGGGGGCGATGATCCAGGCTACGTAGCTCACATCGATGATAAAAACTGCAAGCACAATCTGCATAACGATCGCTACGGCCGGAATGAAGGGGAAAAACGGCATCAGATAACCGTAGTGGAGCTCATCGGCCATTCGTCTGCGCATGCGGATCACGCTTAGATTGGCAAGTAAAAACATGAAGAGGAACATGATGCTCGCCCCTGAGGCGATATCTAAAATGGGTAGAAAGATGAATGTCGCAATGATAATAGACGTGCACAGAATCGCAATATGGGGGGTTTTTCGTTTTGAAGAGATGCTGCCGATCAACGGTGGAAGCATGTGATCTCGCCCGAGAGCGTAGGAGGCACGGGCCGCGCTGTAGATGGTGGCGTTAAGAGCAGACGTCGAAGCAAAGATGACGATTACAACCGCTACGAGATTTCCGTAAGGAATAATTTGCTCCACCGCCGCACCGAATCCTTTTTCTCCAAAAGAACCGAGCCATTCCCAGGCAGGCATATTCACATCCTTGATGCCGGTGATCAAGGCAAAAGCTACCAACATGTATACAACAGTTACGATTAGGATCGAATAAATGATGGCTTTGGGAAGATTCCTCCTTGGATTCACAGCTTCGTCTCCGGCCTGAGCAATCACTTCGTATCCCTCAAAGGCAATAAATTCGAACCCCATGCAGACCAGAACCGCTGAGGCTCCGTGGGGAATGAAAGGCTGAAAGTTGAGGACCCGCGAGGGATCGGATACAACGACAACGATACCCACGGCGCCAATAAATCCAAGTGTCAGGGTTTGTCCCAATGTTAAAAAGCTTTCCAACTTACCTGTAGCGGATACACCCCTGTAATTGATGTAGATGAAGAGGATCGCCAGGACGAATGCCAATCCACGCTCTCGGAGGAAGATGGGAATGGGGAGCCAGTTCAACAGGCCAAGCAGATCCAGGTAGTGCAGTGTGTACTCAGAGAAAACAACCGCGTAAAGACTGCCGGCAACAGAGGAAGCAAACCAGGATATCCAGCCGGCGGTAAATCCTATTCCGCGGCCGAAAGCAATTCGGGCGAAGTTGTAAATACTTCCCGCCTTTGGCAAGGCAGAGCTCATCTCTGCATAAGCCATACCGGTGAAAAGAGCTATGAGTCCATTCAGAGAGAACGCAAGGAGCGTGCCGCCGGGGCCGGAAATACGCACAGAATGTCCCATCCCCAGCACAGCACCGGCTCCGATCATCATTCCTACACCCATCATGGTGAGCTGAAAGAGGCTTAACTCCCGGGAGAGGGTGCTAACAGTTGTCTCACGCCGCCTGTCTGTGCGTTTCATCTCTTTCGGTGTTTTATTATCTTGGTGAATTTCACGATTTCTCTGTATGACGTTGTCCGGCGTCGATGAATCTTCTCAATGATTTTCAAGTTCCAGACAACGAGTGCTATCAATGTCAAAGTCGCTATTGTAACGATCCCAAAACCTATAATTGTGATGAGTTCCATGTGGTATCTTTTTCAGTATGTTTACACGGCTGCAACTCTGTGTCAAACAAGTAACGATGAAAGTAAAAGTTCTTTACGGAAATAGGCAAATTTCACCAGATAGAAGAGACACTTCATCATTTGGAGATCGCCTGCCTGACCAGAGTGTCCAGATGAAAAAATCGGGCAAGCAGGAAAAGCCCCGCAGTTAAAAGCCCTGAAACCGGGACTGTAATCAGCCAGGATCCGAAGATATCCCGGGTGACTCTGCGGTTTATGGAGCCCAAACCGCAGGCCATACCAACGCCGAGGATGGCACCCACGATGGTATGGGTGGTGGAAACAGGCAGCTTAAGCAGGCTGCATCCGAGGACGGTGACGGCAGTGGCTATGTCAGCGGCTACTCCACGAGAGTAGAAATCTTGTTATTTGTCACCGAACAAAATTGATGGCAACGCAGAGACATAAAAAGGCTGTCCCGCAAGAGGACAGCCTTTTTATGCGCACAATTGAATTGTAGGAAGATCGAGGTGCACCGACCAGACACCCCAATCCTAGGTAAGCTTGTAGCTCGAGACTACCAGCGGTTGCGAGAACCGCCGCGGTCGCCACCGCCGCCACCGCCGCGAGGGCGGTCTTCTCGTGGCCTGCTCATGTTCACGGTCAAGCTGCGCCCTTCGAGTTCCGTTCCATTGAGAGAATCAATGGCTGTCTGGCACTCTTCCGGGGTGCTCATCTCGACGAAGCCGAAGCCCCGCGAGCGATCCGTGTACCTGTCCGTGATTACTTTGGCGGATTCAACAGTACCGTGAGGCGCGAAAAGCTCTTGGAGCTGCTCATCCGTTATCGAGTACGGCAGGCCGCCGACATAGAGTTTTTTGTTCATCTTCTCCTCCTAGTGAGTGTTCCTGTCATCGCCCTTTGATACTCACCGTGAGAGAAGCAAAACAAGGTAGGATTCACACCTGATACCACTGTCTGGTCGGTTGTTTCTTACGGTGTAATATGCAAGGTCAACACCATCGGGCTTGTTTTTTTTCTTTATTTTGACTTCAGCAAGCCCTTTCTGAAGATCACCAGATAAAACTACACAATTTCTTCGTTGTAGTCAACTATACGAACACAGTGCTTGTCCTCCCTGCTGGTCGCCTTAACCCCATTGAACTTTCCCCGGATTATCTGCTACGGTTGGGCAGGAGAAAGAGTGAAGATGAAAGAATACAAGATGCCTCATCCCAACCATGAGAATCACCTCTGCTATCTAGAGAATATCGGCTATATCCAGGAGTTTCCTGAGGTGTATAAGGACCTGGTGAAGCGGGGTAAATTCTACTGCAAAGTTTGCGGCCGAGTCGCCAAGAGCCAAGAGAACCTCTGCATACCTGAAAAATTGTAATTACTCTACAGCGGGCTATTCAAACGTAGCCACGATCCCCGATTCTATGATTCGTCTGTCCCGTGTCATCAAGGTTGCCCCTGTTACCTGAGCCGAGGCAACGATGATACGGTCCGCCGGATCGCGGTGAAAGGTTTCCGGCAGTGCGGCGACTGCAGCAGCGATCGCGGCTGAAATCCCTACCCCACGGACAAGCGGAGGCGCCGCTGCCCTTTCCAGCCATTCCCGCAGGGGAAGATCCAGAGAAATCCTGCCGAGATTGTACAGGGTAGCTATCTCCCACAGACTGATATCCGAAAGCAAAAGAGGATTCTCCGCCGATGCCTCTTCGATTGTTCGTTGCTCCGAAACCGCCAGATCCGAACTTCCACTGAACCAGTACAGCAGGATATGGGTGTCTAGAAGTAAAGTCAATTTCATTGCCCTTCTGCTTCCCACACTTCCGGGTTGAGAACCGGTTGTAGGATATCACCGCGGATCTGAACAGTACCGATCAGGGTTTCTTGAGGATAGGTCTCCTTTCGCGGGACAGGCGGTACAAGCTGGGCAACGGGTTTGCCCCGTTTCAAGATTGTAACTATCTCCCCTGTCCGCTTCACTTCGTCAAGAATGGCCAGGCATTTCGCCTTGAACTCAGAAGCGTTGATTGTCCTCATATGACCAGTTTAAATGACCAGTCAATTTTTGTCAATCGAAAATAATAGTTCAGATCCACTTCTTGGTAAAAGCACTCAAGCCTTTGGAAGCCTTGGCCAGCACCAGGGGTGTAACGCACTGCCTGGCGATCTGTTCGGCTACGGTGGGAACTCCTACCTGACGGAGGAACGATCCTGCCAGTCCCAGTACGACCAGATCGTGCTTCTCCGCCTCCTGCAGCACCGCCTTGACAGGATCCATCGGCGGCGTACCTTTCAACTGGACCTTGACCGGTTGGTGCTCGACCCGACGCAGCAGTCTGTCCAGGTACCGCTCCTCCGACCACATACCTCTCTGCTTGTTTGCCGCCCCCCGTACAGGCATGGCCGTGATTACCCCGTCTTTCTCCTGGGCCATCCGCTCCGCCGTGTCCAGAGCAAAGGCATCGTTGGCTTCACCGAACAGAGGAACCAGGATATTCCTGAAAGTTTTACTGCCGCAATCCTTCAAGATCACGATATCGCAGGGGGCGCGGGAAATCACCGGGTCCAGGGTACTTCCGATCCGAAAGCGCCTGTCCCGGCCCTCCCCGTGCCAGCCCATGATCAACAGGCCGATCTTCTTCTCCCGCACGGCGCTGGTGATTCCCCGTGCGATATTGCGGCAGTAGCGAAAGGTCGTGGTCACGGGGAAACGCTGAACCAGGTACAGCATGGCCTCTACGATGCCCTCCCGTCCCTCGGTCATATACTTCTCCGCATCGCTCAAAGCCACCTGGTCCGGAACAGGCACCATGTGCAGCAGCTTGATCTGCGAAGGCCGGGATCTGCCTATCTTGTTGGTGTTCCAGGCCAGGGACAAAGCAGTCTCCGGATTGGCCACCGGCACCATGATCCTGTATTCGTCTCCCTCGGGAGCCTCTACCTCTTCGAGGACGCGGATCTCGCTTTCTGCGGGCAGCGCCCGGCTGCGGGAATAAAATCTGTAGATAAACAAGCCGGCGAGGATCCAGGCGGGAGCAACGATCAGGGCGATCAGGCTCATGTGTCTGAGCTCCGCAGCCAGCACCACCTGCACGGAGATGGCCAACATGGGCACGATGGGAAACAGGGGCGTCAGATATCCGTACTGCAGCTCGTCACTCATGTTGAGACGGATCTTGATGACGCAGAGGTTCACCAGGAAGAAGAGGAAGAGGAACATCATACTCGCGCTCGAAGCCACATCCATCGTCGGCAGGACCGTAGCCACCACTAGTACAATGAATCCCGTGGCCAGGAGAGCAAACCAAGGGGTCTTTCTACGTTTGGAGATTCTGGCGAACGGCTTCGGAAGCATCCGGTCCCTGCCGAGGGCGTAGGAGGCCCGGGTGGCGGAATAGATCGTGGCGTTGAGCGCCGAGGTCGAGGCGAAGATGACCGCCAGGGTAAGCAGGAAGTTACCGAAGGGGATCAGTCTGGCTACCGCCTCTCCAAAACCCCGCTCCCGGAAACTCCCGATCCACTGCCAGGGTTCACCGGTTACACCCGGAGAGCCCGCCTTTACCGAGATCACCGTGGCGAAGGCAACCACAACGTAGGTAATCCCCACGACGTAAACAGAGTACAGCATGGCCTTGGGCAGGTTCTTCTTCGGCTCGATGGCCTCATCCCCCGCTTGAGCGATCACCTCGAACCCTTCGAAGGCTACGTAGGTAAATCCCATGGTGATAAACAAAGGCGACCAGCCGAAGGGAAGAAAGGATTGAAAGTTCTGCAGACGAGAGGGGTCCCGAATCGCTACCACCACACCGACCACGCCGATCGCAATCAGAAACAGGGTCTGTCCTGCCGTCATGATTGCGCCGATCTTTCCCGTCTCCGATGCGCCGCGATAGTTGATATACAGGAAAAACAGGGCAATCAGTACGGCCACCGGCTTTACAAGAAGCGTGGGCACGGCCAGCCAGGACAAAAACCTGAGTTGTTCCAAGTAGCGAACCGTGTAGATGGCAAAGGTAATGGCATACATGCTTCCTGCCACGCTCGAGGCAAACCACTCCATCCAACCGGCCAGGAAGCTCGTACCCCCGCCGAAGCCGATGCGGGCGAAGTTGTAGGCGCCGCCCGCCCTGGGAATGGCCGAGCTGAGCTCGGCATAAGACATAGCCGTGAAGAGGGCTAAAAGCGTGTTGAGGGCGAAGGTGAGAAGCAGCCCTCCGGGACCGGCGATGCGGATGGCATTTCCTATGCCCAAAAACACGCCGGCGCCGATCATCATGCCCAGACCCATCATGGTCAGGTGAAAGAGACTCAAGTCACGGGACAGCTCGGTTGTGACTATAGGTTTATCCATGCCTGTTCTTCATGATGTCGCGGTAGGTGGTGCGTTTCATGCGGGAAATCTTTTCGATCTGCCTGCGGCTGTAGAACACAAAGGCCGAAGAAGCACCCAGGCAGAACACGATGACCACGGCTCCAATGATGATATCCAACACTCCCTTACCCTCCCGCCTGAAATCAATTGAACATTATTAATAGGCCCGGCGCCTGTCAAGGCTAAGGAGCAGCATGGCTGGAATCCCCGGTATCAGAGAAAGCGCTCCATAAGCGAGGGGATGCTGGGTGCCTTACCCTTGGCGCTGTAGCGCTTGAGAGCGCTCTCGCGCAGATGCCGCAGCCGGGCATCCAAGACAGGTTTTTGGATGCTGTAGAACACCCCCGTGTAGACGGGATCGGTAGAGTAAGCCAGCTCCAGGGCCGCCGCCTTGTCGGTGAGAGGGTGACTCTCCGGCAGGGGCTCGGTCCGCTCCCTCAGCGCCTTCTGCTTGAGCACCGGAAAGGTTACACAGGGGGAGAGGATGTGAACGACGGAAAAACCGGGGTGCTGCATGGCTTTGGAAACCACCGCCGAGATTTCCTCGATCCGCAAACTGGTCGTACGGGCTACGAAGGAGACATCGTAGGCGAGAAGAATGGGAAGCACATCCAGGGCATCCTCGGGCGAGCCGTACGGAGAGGTCTTGGTAACGCAACCCCGCGGCGTGGTCGGGGAAGATTGGCCCTTGGTCAAACCGTAAGTATTGTTGTCCAGGATCAGGAAGGTTAGATCCACATTTTTGCGGGCCGCATGGGGCAGATGTCCTCCGCCGATGCCCAGGCTGTCTCCGTCTCCTCCTACAACTAGCACCTTCAGATCGGGGCGGGCCGTCTTCACTCCCGTAGCAATCGGCAGGGCTCGTCCGTGGGTCCCGTGCAGGGCATAGGTGTTGAGGTAGTGGGAAAAGCGCCCGGAACACCCGATCCCGGAAACAACGACCATCTTTTCCGCCGGAACCTTCAGGTTGCCGAGAGCTTTCTCTACCCCCCGGAGCACACCGTAGTTGCCGCAGCCGGAGCACCAAACAGGGCGGATCTGTTTCCTTCTATAGTTTGGCAATGCTGTACTCATCGATGATCCCTGCCACTTTCTCGATCCCCCGCAGGATCTCCTCCGGTGTTATGGGTATGCCTTCGCACTTGTGAAGCTCGATCGCCTTGGCTCCGAAGTGCCCCTTGATATGGTGGGCGAACTGCCCCGTGTAGTTTTCTTCTACTATAATGAGATGTTCCAGGCGAACGAGGAAGTTCGATATCTGCCGATGGGGCATCGGAGATAATGTGTGGGGGTGCATATGCCGCACATGGATGCCCCTCTCTTCAGCCAGATAGCGAGCCTCCCGAATCGCCCCGGCGGTCGAACCCCAGCCGAGAATCCCGATCTTGGCATCAGCCCGTCCCCAGATCTCAATCGGATTGGTGTCGAAGGAACGGGCGATTACCTCCATCTTGCGAAAACGCTTCCTGCTCATTTGCAGGTGGTTCTCCGGTGTATAGTCGGGCTTTCCGGATTCCGTATGTTCAAGGCCGGTGGCCAGATACTGGCCGCCCGGGGTCCCCGGTCGGGCTATAGGCGAGACTCCATCCGCGGTTATCCGGAAACGGCGGTAGTCTTCTAATTCCTTCGCCGTTGGTTCCGCTCTGTGGATCAGATTGATAAACTCAGGCTGGGGAATCTTGACCTTGGTGCGGGCGACGTGGCTGTCCAGCTGGATGATATGGGACAGATCGGGCATACGCACCGTAGCTTTCCGCAGACCGATCGATTGATCGGTGAGCATAATCACGGGAAGTTGGTACCGTTCGGCCAGGTTGAAGGCCCGGATCGTCTGGTAAAAGCTGTCCTCCACCGATGTGGGAGCAAGAACAATCCGGGGGGACTCTCCGGAGACACCGTAGATGGCCAGGTTCAGATCCGACTGCTCGGTCTTTGTAGGCAGTCCCGTGCTGGGCCCTCCCCGCTGTACGTCCACCAGTACCAGGGGAACTTCGATCATCGAGGCCAGGTTGAGTTGTTCCGTCATCAGCTGAAATCCAGGCCCGGATGTGGGCACGAGGGCTTTTTCTCCCGCAAAGGATGCACCGATGGCCGCCGATACAGCTGCGATCTCATCCTCCATCTGCAGAGCTCTGCCGTCTACCAGGGGAAACAGGCGGGTCAGAGTCTCGAAGATCGGCGTGGCCGGCGTAATGGGGTAGCTGGCGGTGAAGCGGCAGCCGGCAACCAAGGCGCCGAGGGCGATCGCCTCGTTTCCCGAAAGCAGCATAGACTGAGACCCCTTGGGCCTCAGATCGGCCATAAGCAGTATGCGCTGCCACCCCTGCTCGGCGGCGTAGGCGTATCCCGACTGAAGGGCTGCCAGGTTGCTCTTGACGACCTC
>Ga0307380_10002242_pt1 | contig 27634 bp, 31 predicted proteins | sample UN3MG_FD_202239 | JGI IMG/M metagenome (GOLD analysis project Ga0307380, IMG submission 202239) | Soil microbial communities from Risofladan, Vaasa, Finland - UN-3 | ecosystem: Environmental > Terrestrial > Soil > Coastal area > Acid sulfate soil | place: Finland: Risofladan, Vaasa | collected... | reverse complement strand
GTTATGAGTTACCTGAAATTTACTGTTCCACAGATTGTGGATGCAGTGTTACAGTGGCTATGGGCACTAATTACCGGTGTCCTTAAAGTTGCCTTCGTGATTCTCTTTTTCTATGGCTTGTTGGCTACGCTATTTGGTTCGTAAATCCCATGCTGGTCAGCAAAGTTTGAGAAAAAAACTAAAACTGAATACAACGACCCGCCTGATGCCTGAGGCATCAAGGTACCGCAAGGTTTAAAGGGTCTTTTTCTATTGGAAAATAAGCTATAATAAGCTCATGAATCTTTCCACGTCTGTTAGCAAGCTTTTTATGGTCGGACCAACTTATGGACGACGTTTAAAGAAACTAGAAATTGAAACAATTGGCGATTTACTCTATCACTTTCCTTTTCGCTACATTGATTATTCCTTAATTTCTCCCATTGCCCGCATCCAACCAGGTGAAACAGTCTCAATTAAAGGTGAAATCATCAGTATTAAAAACGAATACACTAAACGGGGCAAAAAAATTCAAAAGGCGGTTCTCAAAGATGAAACAGGCACAATTAATATCGTCTGGTTTAACCAACCTTTTTTAGTTAGAACTTTAAAAATTGGTCTTAAAGTTAATTTTTCAGGAAAGGTGGGTTGGTTTGACCGAAAAGTGGCTCTTGTCTCGCCTGAATATGAAATAAGAAAAAAAGGTTTAGCTATCCACACCGGTCGGTTGGTACCTGTTTATCATGAAACTTACGGTCTTTCTTCCAAATGGCTTCGCTCCCGGATTGCACCTTTAATTAAATCCCTGGCACCAACTGTCAAAGATTTCTTACCAACGCCAATATTTAAAAAACATGATTTATTAGCATTAAACAAAGCTTTTCAGCAAATTCATTTTCCAAAAACAAAAAAGCAAGCTAATGAAGCCAGAAAAAGGTTTGCTTTTGAAGAACTCTTTCTTATTCAATTAGCCTCGCTTAAACGAAAATTAACTTGGCAAAAACAAAAGTTGGCTTACCAATTTAATATTGACCAAGAAAAAATCTTAAAGTTTAGCCAAAATCTTCCTTTTGAATTAACCTCAGCCCAAAAACGGGCCTTAAGAGAAATCTTTGCTGATTTGGCTAAAAACACACCGATGAACCGTCTTTTGGAAGGGGATGTTGGTAGTGGTAAAACCGTGGTGGCTGCTGCCGCCATTTTTGTTGCTTATCTTAATGGTATCCAGTCGGCTTTGATGGCCCCGACTGAAATTTTAGCTAACCAACATTTCAAAACTTTAAATCAACTTTTGATCCCCCTGGGCCTGAAAATCAGTCTTTTGACCGGCGGTCAGAAGAAAACAGAAAGTAATTTTGACCTGATTATTGGCACTCATGCTTTGATTCACAAAAGAGCCAAATTTAAAAAACTGGGTTTAGCTATTATTGATGAACAACACCGCTTCGGCGTGGAACAGCGCGCCAAACTCATTCATCAGGGAAAAACACCTCACGTTTTGACCATGACTGCCACCCCCATTCCCCGAACCATTGCTTTAACTCTTTATAGTGATTTGGATTTGTCTGTACTTGATGAAATGCCACCAGGCAGACAAAAGGTAAAAACCTGGGTGGTGCCACCCCAAAAAAGAAAGTCTGCTTACCAATGGATTAAAAAACAAATCAAAGCAACTAAAAATCAGGCTTTTATTGTCTGTCCTTTAATTGAGGAATCTCAGCATGAAACTTTACAAGCAGTCAGAGCGGTCACCAGTGAATTTAAAAAACTGAAAAAAGAAATTTTTCCCGACCTTAAACTAGGTTTACTTCATGGCCGTTTAAAAAGTCAAGAAAAAAGGGACATTTTAGAAAAATTCAAAGAAGGCAAGCTTAATATTCTTGTTTCCACACCGGTGGTTGAAGTGGGTATTGATATTCCTCAAGCGACCATCATGATGATTGAAGCTGCGGAAAGGTTTGGTTTGGCCCAACTTCACCAACTGCGGGGTAGAGTAGGCCGAAGTAATCAGCAGGCTTACTGCTTGCTATTCAGCGAGCAGTTAAACGAAAAAACTTTAAAAAGACTTAAAGCTTTACAGCAGATTAACATTGGCATGAAATTAGCCGAGTTTGATTTGCAATTAAGAGGCCCAGGTGAAATCTATGGTACCCAACAACACGGTTTTACCCAATTGAAAGTGGCCTCTTTTTCTGACTTGCCTTTAATCAAAAAAACCAAAAAAGCTGCCAGCCAAACCATGGCAAAAATCAGCTTATATCCTAGCTTGCAACAGAAGCTAAAAGAGTATACAATTAAGCATGTCGAACCGAATTGAATGGCTTTACCAAAAAGAAGAATTTCCACCAGAAGAAAGGGTAAAAGAAGAGCGGCGATTAAGCTTGCCCGCCCTACGCTGGTACGGTGTCCAAATTGCGGCAAGTCAAAAAAACCTCACCAGGTTTGTCCAAGTTGTGGGGTGTATAAATGAAAACGCCACACGACCCGAGACATAAAAAGAGAGAAAAAGCCATCAAAAATTTATTCCGATGGTCTTTCAAAAAAGACCAAAAAATCAAAAACGAACTGGTTCTGACAATTATTAAAAACTTAAAAAAAATTGACGCCATCATCACCAAGGCGGCACCCGAGTGGCCAGCTGAACAAATCAACAAAATTGATCTGGCGATTTTACGTCTAGCGGTCTACGAGTTGAATATTTTAGCTTCAGAACCACCAAAAGTGATTATTGATGAAGCGGTTGAGTTGGCCAAAGCCTATGGGAGTGAAAAAAGCTCGTCGTTTATTAATGGTGTTTTAGGAACTGTTTTAAAAGATAATGAAAAATCACCAAAACCTAGAAAAAAAACTCGGGGTTAAATTTAAAAATCCCCGTCTTTTAAATCAAGCGCTTGTTCATCGTTCTTATCTTAATGAGGCAACTGATAAAAAACTGGTCTCTAACGAGCGACTTGAGTTTTTGGGTGACGCTATTTTGTCTTTTATTGTCTCTGAATGGCTCTATCAAAATTTCCCTGATTACCATGAGGGAACGCTTACCAATCTTCGTTCCAACTTGGTGAAAACTGAAACGTTAGCTAAAATCGCCAGTAAGTTTCAAGTGGGCAAGTATTTACTTCTTAGTCGGGGCGAAAAGGAGTCTGAAGGACAAAAAAACCCTTCGTTGTTAGCCAACACTTTAGAGGCAATTATTGGGGCTGTTTTTTTGGATCAGGGGCTTCAAATTACTAAAAAGTTAGTCAAAAAAAATTTTAAACCATTACTTGAAAATCTAATTAAGGCAGGGGAGTTTAAAGATTACAAAAGCCTTCTCCAAGAAAAAATTCAAGCCAAAACAAAGCAAACTCCAGTTTACAAAACCATTAAGCAAGTCGGTCCAGACCACGCCAGAATTTTTACTGTCGGTGTCTACAGCCAGGGCAAATTATTGGCTAAAGCTATAGGAAAGAGTAAACAAGAGGCAGAGGGCAAAACAGCTGGTCAGGCTCTTGAAAAATTAGCCTCTTGACAATCAGACTCAAACGAGGTGGAAAAAAAAATCAACCGTTTTTTCGGATTGTCATCGCTGATGCCAAAGAAAAAAGAGATGGCAAAACAGTCGAGATAATTGGTTTTTACGACCCCAAACCTGACCCACCGGTGATTAAAATTAACCAAAAAAGGCTTGATTATTGGCTTAAGCATGGTGCTCAACCAACCCCAACCGTGAGAGAGTTAATAAAAAAACAGGTATGAAAAAACTGCTTCAATTTTTAGTTGAATCAATTGTTTTTAAACCAGAAAAAGTTTCTATTGAAGAACGAGAAGATGAAAGGTTTGGTTTTACTGAGTTGATAATCCAGGTTCACCCTGATGACCTAAAAATGGTCATTGGTAAAGGCGGGCGGACGATTAAAGCCATCCGCGAATTGGTAAAAATTAAAGCTTTAAAGGAAAAAAAGAAAGTCAAAGTTAATATTCAAGAAACTCCTAAAAAATAAACGGGTTTTCTTTACCGCTTGGAATTAAAAGCCACTCCTCCACTTTTTCCGCCGCTTTAAATCTGGTTAATTCCTGATAAGCTTTTTCTTCTTGCAAGGTAATTAATGCCAGGGGGTTTTCAATCACCCCCAATTCTTTAGGCAACAATAGGAAGAAAGTGGCCAATTCTAGGTTTGCTTCAACTACACCTTCATCTGACTGAGCCATCCCAATACCTCTAATTTTCATCAGCGGCATGATGGTTTCAATTCTGTCAAAAAAATTTCTTGCTTTCTCACTTTCACCCTCAACTATTAGGGAAAAACTTAATAATGGCAACCCCGACTCGCTTTTGGTCTCTGGTTGGGCTGAACGAGTCGAAAGTTCTCCTGGTGACACTTGAATATCTTTTAATCCTACTTCAGTTTCTTGGCTTAAGATTTTTAAAGTGTACAGGAGACCGGCAATATTCTTTTCTGATGGTAAAGCTTTAAGAACCTTCTCTATTTTGATCTCTAATTCTTTTTCATCTAAACCCTCCAAAGCATTAATCTTTTGCGTTAATTGGGCGAGTGTGTTTTTGTCTTTGGCAATTTGTTTCCGAAGTTGAAAAATACCTGTAATTTTGGGTTTTAAAAAAGCCAAACCAATTATCGCCACCACCAGAAAAATAATGCCTGGCCATAAAAGACTTTTATAGTTTTTTGATTGTTCAGAGTTTTTCATCGGCCTTTAGCAATAAACTAAATTTATAATCGCCATCTTCGCTACGGCTTAATGAAGATAAAGTAATCTTTGAAAAATGAACTTCTTCTGACTGCTCACTTACCAAATCTTCAAGAAAATCGCTCAGGACTATCACATTACTGGCGGCTCCTGAAATATCGACTCCACCTTTATCTGTCAGTTTGAAATTATCTAAAACAAGTCCTTCCGAAGAATTTTCTTCAAAATACAAAAGAATCTGACTGTAACTCGGTTTTTTTTCAAAGACAACTTTTGTCAACAAAGACAGTCGCTGTTTTAATAAAGTTTGGAGTGATTCTGTTTTTTTTAAACTTGAAATTCTTTGTTTTTTAAGGCTAATTTCTTGTTTAACCTGTTCGCTTGAGCGACTAAGTATCAACCAAAAAGAAAAAGTTGCCCCAACCACCAAGCAATAAAAAATTAAAAAAACAATACTGCCGACTTTTATCGGCCGACGAGCTTTAGTTTTAACAAGCCTGGCTTCTCTTTCTGCCCGAATAAAATCAACTCCTTGTGTCATTTTAATTCTTTCATTGCCAAGCCTACGGCAATCACATAAAAAAAAGTTTGGCTCGCAGGAACTTTTGCTTGTAATTCGTCTTTAACCACTTGCTCAAAAGGATCACCCAATTGAATCTCGAGATTCAATTTTTTTGCCAAAAGGCTAGCCACTTCTGGTAAGCCGGCAGTACCACCCGCCAAAATTACTCGACTAATCTTCTTGTTTCCACCATCGGACTGGTAAAACTGAATAGCTTTGCTCATCTCGCTGGCGATTTTTTCAACCAGTGGCCCAATTACTTGGGCAAGTTTGCCTTCAAGTTTTTTGGGATCAACCCCATAGGCTTTTTTGTAGGCTTCAGCTTGGGCACTTCCTAAACCTAACCCTGCGGCTATGGCCCTCGTTAAAGCCTCACCACCGGTGCTAATCGAGTAAACAAAAACAGGCTGGCCATTTTCAATCACCGCTAAATCAGTCGCGGCAGCACCCAAATCAACGAGCATCACCGCACCAGAATTTGGAGCCACCACACTTCTGGCCATGGAAAATATCTCTGTTTCCAAACTAATCGGATTAAGTCCAGCCGTCTTTAAAACCTCAACCATTTTTTTTATCAGACGATTAGGAGCGGCCACCAGCAAAACTCGAGTTTTTTCTTTACCATTTTGCCTAATTTGGCCAACGATTTGATGAGTTAAAGTGGCTTCATCCAAAGGAATAGGCACAAATTGTTCGGCTTCCCATTTTAAGGCTGAACTTAATTCTTCTTCAGAAAGTTTAGGCACAGTAATAATCCGGGTAAACACCTTATCTTGGGGAAGAGCAGAAACGACATTTTTGGTTCTGATTTTTGCCTCCTGGTGGAGTTTTTTAATCACCTCAGCCAAAGCGACTAAATCAGCCTCTGCTTCGGAAAGAAGGCCTTTAGCGGTCGAGGGCGCAGAACCAAGAGCGACAAGCTGGTACTTGTCGGCTTTCCGACGCAACTGGACCATTTTGATTGAAAAGGTACCGATATCTAAGCCGAAAAAATCCATAGGCAGTCCCGCCTTGGGCGGGATTATTTTTTTAAATCTTCACCGGAAAATAAAACATAATCAAATATGGCTGGTGGTGCTTTATAAGTTTGGCACTGTTTTACCTTCCGAGTAATACCTGACGCTTCGATGACGGCGGTAGAAATGTAACATTTCCCTTGAGAAGGAATGGTCACTCCGCTCCCAACTGCCTTTACTCCCAAGATATGAGGAGTATCACTATTATACAAAAGCTTCAAACGTAAGGCATATTTTGTCCCAGCAGGAAGAGTGATTGTTTTTTTGAATTTAAAACTTTTTCCCTCTAAAGTATAACCGGCGCTGCCAATACCTGAAGAGTCAAATTGATTACAATTGGCTGCTCTAGCTCCATCTGGATCAAGGGCGTATCTTGCCACTTTATAACCACCACTATCATAAATAACGCTTGCCTCAAGCGCGGGAAGGGGATTACCAGAACAGGCGCCGCTACCAGGAAGGGAAATATCGCTACTTCCCCAATAGAGGTCAATCTGACTTCCGGTATAAGTAACACTTGGATTGAGATTACCGTCGCTATCATGCCCCACTAACCAAACAGTCTGGGTATCGCCACTTAAAAATTTCCCACCACCAAAATCATATTCTGGACTACCACCTTGCTCGACAGAGGAAACGTAATAATCAATTTCACCCACCGGTCCGGATAAAGAGGCGCCTACTGCCAGATTTTCCAAGAGTGCTTCTTCAATACCAGCTTCGGCGGCAGAAAAGGCTCTAGCTGACTCCTCTTCTTGTTGGGAAATTCTGATATCAGTCACCGACCGGGAAACAACAGCCAAACCCATGGTCAAACCGACAGCCATGACCAAAAGAACAATCAAAAGGGCCTGACCAAATTCTGATTTTTTCATACCAACCTCCATTTTAAAGATAAAGACGTTCTAAAGTCAATAATTTCTTAAAGTCACGGCTGTTTGAAAATTAACTAAGGCTTCCTCTTCTGGCCGAGCAGCTGTTCCTGCCTGTTGAAGGGTAAAATTAATCGTCACTACCGGAGGCCCTCCAACAGCTTGAGTGCAACTTATAAAATCGTTACAACTTGAAGAAACCTGCACTTTATTACTCGTCAATCTCGCTTGCTCACACGTCAAACTGCCACTTTTTGAAGCGATCATAAGTGGACTACCGCAACAATGAAAAGTGGTTATCCCATCATCAGGATTTGTGATTTTTAATTTGCTCATCCCAGATTCACAAGTTTCAATCTTTTTTGCGTTCCTAATCATTCTCTCCATCACATTAATTACATAACCGCCGTTTTGTTTAACTTCAGTCAAAATTTTGGTTTTACTTGAACCTTTAAGAATCGTAAAAAACATATTTGAACCAACAACCAAAATAATCACCAAAATTCCTAAAGCAACCAAAATTTCTATTAGGGTGAACCCATCAGCATTTTTTTTCATTTTATTTCCAGTTAGTTAAATGAGTCACCAGTTTTGACTCATGAGGTATTCCTGCTTCTGACCAAGAAACAATCACGATAATGTCTCTTTCATCTCCGCTTCCAGTACAAGCAACCGTCCGAGTAAAAGGTAAGGGGAGAGCATCCAGGGTTGGTGGACAATTACTGGTAAATGTCTCCCAAACCACCTCGTCTCTGTAAGCCCTGACTTTTTCCATTCCTTCCTGAGCATACTTAGTCGCTAAAGCGCGATTTTTGGCAAAAGTGGCATTTCTGATAGAAACCGTCGTTACCCGAACAAGAGCAAGAATGACTATTGCCATCACCGCCAAAGCAACCAAAACCTCAATCAACGATTGCCCTTTTTCTCTTCTCATTTAATATCTCCTGTTTTAGTCACTGTAACGGTCTCATCATCCACTCCAGAAAAACGAAGAGTAATAATACCTGCTCCTTCTACTCCTTGGGCGAGAACTTTAAACAAAATTGAGGATGGACCAGAAACTTTACTCACATTTAGTCCTAAACTTAAACCGGTTTTAACATCAACCTCGCTTCCACAAACAGCCACAATTTTATAATTTTTATTATCAACTGCAAATTTTAATCTATGACCAGACAAAGAAGTACTACCACATCCAGATGGTTTTTCACCCGCCAAGGCTTTGGCTTGGGCAAAACGAAGATTATTTTTTAATTCTTGAGCTGCCTGGGCTAAAATTTGCCGGCGGTTAAATTCATTATACTTGGCGAACCCAATCCCAAAAAGGATGCCGATGATGGACATCGTCACCAGAAGTTCAATTAGGGTAAAACCACGGGCAGTTTTTTTCATCATTCAATAAATCATCTTTCATGACTCTATTATTTCTTATGGCTGATTGACTTCATAATTACAAGTTCCGCTGCAATTGCTGCCGCAACCAGTACTACCTCCGCCTGTTTCTAAATGAGCGCAAAGTCGATAAGATGAGGCACCTGTTCTCGTGTAATAATAACGAAATCCCCCTGGGTCATTAGGAATTTGCATATAGGTTGCCCCGCCACAAGTGATATTGTTTCCAGAAACTAAAGTTCCAGCAGGGTAACTACCTGTATCGCTCCGGCACATCTCTAATGCTGAGCGAACCTGTTCTAGATCAGCTTTTCTTTGGCCATCCCGAGCCGTTTTTCGAGCCGCCGTGAAGCCAGTCAGGGTCAACCCCGCCAAAATACCGATGACAGCCATCACCACCATTAATTCAATTAGAGTAAAGCCTTTTTCCTTCATTTTTCTTGAAAGTTCCATTATAGATTACAACTTGGTCTGCTAGCTATACTTGTAGCTCTCCCTGCCTTACCGTTTGAACAAATCTCCCAATAACCGCCGGTCTCAAGAGTTACATATAAAACCCAGTTGATAGCATTGGGGTTAGTGGCGCCTGTATTATTACCATCGCTATCATATCTATAAATATGATTACCCGTGTTTAAAGGATCTACTGGACAGTTGCCGGTAACCTCAAAGTAACCCAAAAGATCAGTACAAAGGGTAGTGTGAGCATAAACATCAGTCGTTCTCGAAGGGTATTTCCCATTGTTGTTCGAAGCGAAAGCCTCGAGAGTCGAGCGATATTGACCTAAGTCTGATTTCCTCTGGGTATCCCGGGCGTTTTTTCTGGCGGCGGCAAAGCCAGTTAAAGTCAACCCGGCCAAAATGCCAATAATGGAAATAACAACCAAAAGCTCAATTAATGTGAATCCTTTTTTCATTTTTCACCCCCCTTCAATCTTGACAAACAACATATTGACTACCAGTACCTATCCCACATTTAGTCTGGCTTTCAATTATCTGTTTATCTGATGGATTTTCAAGCACGGCGATAATGGTAAAACTATCAATACCAGTATTATCATAATAGTAATTATCATGGTCAGGTGCAAGGGGATCAGCCGGCAAAGGCCTCATAAAAACGGTGCCGTCTCGATCCCAAACACTACCCCAAGTACACGAACCAGGACCAGGCGTACCACAGCCAATGATACTGCCACTACTGTCGGCTGGATATTCACCCCAAACACTGTAATATAAAGCTAAACCGGTCTTTATTTGTCTTAAATCTGCTTTCCTTTCCGCATCGCGAGCCCTTTTCCGAGCATTATTAAAATTAACCAATAGCAAACCAGTCAAAATACCAATAACAGCAATGACAACCAAGAGCTCAATTAAAGTAAAACCGCAATCTTTTCTTTTCCTCATGGGCTTTCATTACTACTAGAAACACCATAATTGTAAGTGCCTGCACCACAAGCTCTTTCTGTAAGGCAATCTCCATCATTCAAACAGCCAGGATCATTTTCATTTTCTAACTGAGCATAAAGCTTATAATAACCACCATTAACATCGCTGGTATAGCAGTAATTGCCACCTTTAGGATCAGAGGGTACTTTTTTCATATACAAAGCACCATCAACTACATCTGTATCTTGCCAGTATCCACCACCTGAAGGAATAGTAGGGACTGGATACTGGCCTTTATCATTAAAATACATTTCCAAAGCTTTTTGGATTTGTTCCAAATCATGTTTTCTCCGGGCATCCCGACCCTTGAGTTGGGCTGTCCGAAAGCTAACCAAACCAATGGTGGCTAGCAAGCCTAAAATGGCCATCACCACCAAAAGTTCGATTAAAGTAAAGCCTTTTTTCATTGACAATCTGGGTCTAAACAACACATGGGATTGAAATTATCTAAAACGCATCTCATTTCACTTCCAGGACAAAAGGCGCCGCACTCTGTCGGCCATAGTGCCCGCAAAAAATTACATCGGTCATCCTCAATACAACTAGGAATCGGCGTTGGCGTCGGAGTGGGTGTCGGTGCCGATGTTGGTGTTGGTGTCCCAGACGGAAATGTTGGTGTCGGTGTTGGTGTTAACGTTGGTGTTGGTGTTGCCACCGGCGGCGAAACGGTTGGCTCTGGCGTAGGAGTAGTGGTGGGAACTCCTGGTATGGTTGGCCAAATTTCACCATCCAACTTGTTCACATCGGGCATATTGGGACTTGAAACCCAATAATTATAATTTCCTGAAGGCCCACAACCTCCTTCACATCCCACCTCCGCAATTATAGGATCTTTTTCATTCTCCAATTTAGCATAAATTTTATACCAACTTTTACAGGTTGTTTCTCCTGAATCATTGGAATAAAAATAATTGTAATGAACATCATTTACAGGGTCACACGGTATCTCGGGAAGATAAGGAGAAAAATCTGCACCACACACCAAGTCATTAGAGTAACAATTATAATCATTTAAATAATCTTCCAAAACGTTTTGCAACTTATTCAAATCTGCCTTTCTTTTAGCATCCCGGCCCTTAGCTAATTGACCTCGATAAGCGAAAATGGCCATTAAAATCAAAACTACAAGAATCGTTAAAACAATAATTATCTCAATTAGCGTCAGGCCTTTGTTTTTTTCAAACTTTTTCATAATATTAACATCTGCCGCCAATACCACTGCCAAGCCACCCAGCCCCAAAACAAAGCCACCCATGTTCCTCCAGCTAAAAAGGGTCCAAACGGAACGTGTTCGCCAAAATGTTTTTTGCCTAACAAAATCAGTATGACACCCACCACTGACCCTGTCAAGAAAGCCAAAAAGAGAGCAACGACAATCCTCGGCCAGCCTAAAAGCAAACCCATCAAGCCCGCTAATTTGACATCGCCCACACCCATACCCCGACTTCGAGTAATCAAAACCAAAATTAAAAAAAATCCAGCCGCACCGAGACCGCTGAGAATAAATTTTGAATCATGAAGCCCAAATAAAGAATAAACCAAGGAAAGAAAAATAGCTGGATAAACCACTTTATCCGGAATTGTCATGTACCGCAGGTCAGAAACAAAAATCGCAATAAGGACATAAGTAATAAGCAAATTAAAAATTAGGTCAACTGACAGTTGATAAACAACCACGGTTAAAATCCCGGCAGCCAACTCCACCAAGGGATATTGCCAGGAAATGGGGGAGTGGCAATAACGACATTTGCCCCTAAGTAAAATAAAAGAAAATAGGGGAATGTTGTCATGCCAAGCCAGCTTGTGTTTACACTTCGGACAAACCGATCGTCCCCGGAAAGGAGATAAATTGTGATTCAACCGATAAACCACCACATTGAGAAAACTCCCCACACAAAGACCAAAAATGAAGATAAAAAGCCAAATCACACCTTAAATATACCACATTCTCTAATCACTAGATCTATTTCTTAGCAACTAAAATTAAACCGCCACCAAGCATTGTCCAATTAAACAACTCATCGAGCCAAAACGGAATTGAAAAAAACTTTTTCATCTGCTCGTTAGCAATAAGGCTACTTAAGAGTCCAAACGAATCTGTATAAATCCTCTTCTGCTTAATTTTCCTAAAAATTAAAGGCAGATATACCAATCTGTGCCAGAGAAGACTCAGCGGAAATCCCCAGTAATATACACGCACAATATTAAAACATTCAGATTCAAGAAGTCTGATTAAATCAGGCTTCTCGTACCGACGGTAGTGAGCAGAAAAGTCATCATTCGCATCCCAAAGCCACATATGTGCTGGTACAGAAACGACACATATCCCTCCTTTTTTCAAAATCCTATAGAAACCTTTTACTGTTTTTTGATCATCCTTCAAATGTTCTAAAGTCTCGCCTGATACAACGATATCAAAATTTTGCTTAATTTTAGTAAGAGCGCCTTCGTCACCCTCTTTGGCTTTGATGGAGTCGGCAAAACCTTTTTCTTTGGCTTTCAACCTTAAACAGTTTAAAGCCAACCTTGACTTATCTATTCCAGTACAAACAAAACCTTTGGCGGCCAACCGAAAAAGTAAATTACCACTGCCCACACCGAAATCTAAAACCTTCCCCTTGGTTTTTTCACGAATGATTTCTTTGATAATCAATGAGTTTCTAAACCAATCTCTGGGCCCAGAAAATTCAGGGTCTTCACCCCACTTCCTTAACTTATCCATTAAGTTACAACTCTTTCTTTTTTAAAATAATTGCTCTTTCATCCGAATAAATCTTTTCCCAATCCCCTTCGATTTTAACAATTTCTTCGAAAATGGGGCTGGGAGAGATAATCATCCATTCGACGTTATATTTTTCTAATATTTCCTGCCATTCTTTTTTAAGATTAACTACTTCTTCATATTCAGAAAAGATTTTTACTCCCGGAACTCTCCCATCAATAAAAACCGGGTATTCTCTTAACTGCCAAATTAAAAAGCCGCCCCAATTGTAAGGATTAAACATATTACCTAATGGTTTTTGTTTTTTAATAAATTCAACTGCTTTCCATGGGTATGACCGGGATTGGCTATAGGAAGAAATTGAACTTCCTTCCGTAAGAATTTTTTTGGTGGCCTGAGGTAATCTTAAAACAATCACTGAAATCATAATAAAAATCGCGACCAAATTAAAATAGGGGAGAAGTAGCTTCATTCTTGGTCTTTTAGTAAACCTTCCTGTTTTGCCAATAATTATGGGAATAAAAATCAAAAAGAAAAAAGGCACATTCCGACGCGATAAGGTAGAAAAATAGATAAACCCTAAAAGTAAAATCAAATCTCTAAGATTACTTAGAGTAAGTGGTCTTAAGATAAAAACTGCCACTGAAAAAACGATTCCTAAAAAAAATAAAGTGCCAGGCAAGCTTGCCAAAAAAGGAGGAAGCCATTCACTAATCGCTGTTCTTACCCTGCCAGTAGAAGAAACCTCACCAGCGATATTCACTGGTAAAACCAAACCTTTAATAAGATCAAAAGACAACCTTCCTGCTTGCTGGGCTTGCGGTCTAAAATTAGACAAAGCCAACGAAAGTAAAAAAATAACCAAAAGGGGAATAATTTTTTTTACATTCTTGCCCCTTAAGGCAAGAAGCAATGTCTCGATTAATAAAACAACTAAAACCAAAAACAAACCGAGAAAGAATCCCGGGTGGGCATTGGCCCAGATTAAAAATAATAAGGGGAAAAATAAAATATATTTTAATTTTTGTTTTTTTTGATATTTTAAAAGAAGAACCACCAGAAGGCTAAAGAAAACTAGACTGATGTTTTGCGGCCTAGCACCAATTCTTAAAACCAAAGATGATCCCCAAAGCGCCCAAGTAATAATCAAAAATTTGTTTAAAAGACTACCCGGGAAAGAAATTGCCGGAATAAAAAAGGCAAGTGAAGTAAAAACGCCCGAAAATAAAGCTAAGCCCAAAAACGACCAGCGATTAAAAATTAAATAATAAACCGCTTCGGCCAACCACTCAGTATCAACCACACTTTGGCCAAGAAAGGTATGAGAATAAGTGTCTTTAGTTAATATTCTTTTGCCAACCGCCACTTCTTCTCCATAACGCAAATGCCATCCTAAATCCGGATCCCCTGGTAAGTAGTAACTAAAAGAAAAAATAAATAAAAATAATAGACTATAGAACAAAAACAAAAATGGTCTGCTTTTCATTAAAAGATTTTTATCAACTTGCTTGAACAGGGCTTTTTATCAAAAACCTCAGCCCAGCGTCTTTTTTTTAAAATAAAATACTGCCAAACGATACTATTTTTATAAATCAGTCCCTCTTTTTTAGGATAACCAAAATTTTTTATCCCATATTGATGCCTTTGTTTCCAAATTCGAGGAAAATTTTTAACAAACGAAGCATAAGCAAGCAAAACTGCCGAGGGAGTATGGAAGTTTTTGAAGCCAAACAAATAATAAAAAAGTGCAAACAAATCCATCACCATTCTTATCGGAAAAATAAAAATTAATTCTTTAATTTTAAGATTTTTAGCCAAAAGAACTAGGTGATTACGGTGATTAAAAAAAGTCTTTTTAAAAATATTTCTATTCCCCGTATAACCTCCGTAATGCAAAACTTGAACTCCAGGAAAAAAAATTACCTTGTAGCCCAATCTGTGGGCTCGAAAACACAAATCTTCTTCTTCTCCATGAATAAAGAAAAAAGAATCAAAACCACCCAATCTCTCAAAAATTTTTTTTTGGCAAAAAAGCGCCACCCCACTAGCCCAAAGAACTTCCCGTTCATCATCGTACTGACCTATATCTTCCTCAATTGACCCAAATATCCTTCCTCTAACAAAGGGATAGCCAAAAAAGTCAAGATATCCTCCAGCACCACCCGCATATTCAAAAAATTTTTTGTGTTTAAGCCATTTGATTTTTGGTTGAAGAAAGGCAATTTTTGGGTCTTTTCTCATTTTCTGAACCGGCTTTAGCAACCAATCAGAAGGAACAACTGTATCGTTGTTAAGAAAAACTAAATATTCCCCCTTGGCATTTTTGACACCAAGATTATTACCACCCGCATAGCCAAGGTTTTTTCTACTTAAAATGATTTTTATTTTTCTTTCATAACGTTTCTTAAGACGTCCAATCTCTTTGTTACCCGAACCGTTGTCAACTAAGATAATTTCAAAATTATGATAATCACTTTTCAACACAGAATCCAAGCAATTTTCAGTAATTTTTCCGCCATGATAGTTGAGAATAATAATTGAAACTAAAGAAATTTTACTCATTCCTCATCCTGTGAAAAAAATTATTATTTAAGTTATACTTAATGGTAACAAAAACTGATGAAAAAAAACACTGTAATTCAAGCTCTTTTGGCAATCGCTATTTCTTTTCAACTCATCTTTTACCACCTCTCTGAAGAAATAAGATTCCCGCTGTTTTTATTGTTTATTTTATTAATAACTATTCTCTGGCTCCAAAAAAACTCTCTTTTAATTCCCAAAACATTTGCCATTCTTTATTTATTCTATCTGTTAGCCAATTTTTACTCTGGTTTTTATTCTCCTGACAAATTCCAAGCAACTCTTCAGATAATAAAACTGATAAGTATCTTTTGCCTTGTCATTTTGGGAATAAATATTTTCCAAAACAAAAAGTTGTTTTTAAACACTTTTTTTATTCTTCTTCTGATTACTTCTTTTTGGGCTCTTTGCGGTATTTTGGAATCCACCGGTAGAGTTAAACCAGAAAAAGTTCTCCCTCTTTTCGAACCATTTCATTGGCCAAGTTTGGCTGCTTCTTTTTTCCTTCTTGTTTTTCCCCTAACTCTTGTTTTGTTTTTAAACGAAAAGGGGAGGGGAGTTAAAAAAATTATTCTTTTTACCAGCCTTTTTTTTATTACCGTCGCTTGGATCCTTAGCCAGTCGTACCTGACAATTCTCCTTTTAATAACCATCGCCTTACTACTCTTTTTTTTCTATGTCACCAAAAAGCAGCCCAAGGAGGTTTTTCTTTTTTTTCTTTTAATAGGCGTCGTTATTCCAAATCTTTTGTCTTCTTTTGGCGGAAGGCAAATTCCCAAGGAAATCTCTCTTTTTCAAGACAAAATTTTCTTTCAAGATAAAGATGACGTTTGGAGATTCTCCACCAAAAGTATCAAAGAGAACCTCTGGCAGGGCATAGGCCCAGGTAACTTTGGCCGCGTTTATCGTCAAAATATTATCAAGCCCTGGACATGGTCCGACTTTGCCTTTAATGAATTGTTGCATACCTTTGTCGAAACAGGCCTATTAGGCTTCGCTGCCCAATTGCTCATTTTTCTTTACCTCAGCTTTGTTTGTTGCAAGCAAGTTGGTTCTTCCTTAATAAGCAAAAATCTATTGGTTTTCGCCATCTCACTCTCAATAATCTTCTTTTTATTCATCAATCTCAACAATTTTTCTTTCCGAATTTTCCCCATCACCATCACATTTTTCACCTTAGTCGCTGGGCTTCTTGCTCAAGAAAAAAAAGTTACTTTAAAACCCAAACTCGCTTCGTTTTTAATCCTTCCTCTAATTTTTTTTGCTTTCTTACTATTTAGTGATTCAAACTTTTTAAGGATGGGCCAAAAATCCATCGTTAAGAAAAACTATCAAAAAAGTGAAAAAATATTAAACTGGCTTTCCCAAAGACCAACTCCTTTTCTAAACCCACGAGTGTTCGTGTGGCTTTCAGCCTGGCATCTAGATAACCACGAGTCTCAAAAAGCGATTGAATATCTAAAAAAGGCCAAAATTATCAGCCCCTACAATCAAGAAATAGACTACCAAATCGCGGCCATTATTTATCGTCAAGAAAAAATAGAGGATGCAAAAAAAATCCTTGAAGAAGAACTTGAATCAAACCCCTTTTTACCACCAAAATACTATTCTTCTTTGGCTAAGCTTAACCTTGAAATGGATGATGAACCCACCGCTCTTTACTGGTTTAAAAAAGCCAGCGATTTATTTCCAATCTTACCCACAACTTCCTCTTCACAAGTTAAGCTTTCTATTTTACAAAATAATAAATATCTTTCCTTTTTATGGGAAATATATTTCTATCTCTATGGCTTAACTCACAACAAAATCTATCTTGAGGCTTTAACCAAACTAAACTACTAATCCTTCTACTAATAGCTTCTCTTTTTCTCTTATGGTAAGCACGACCAGAAATTTCCTCCACCCGTGCCATTACAATCAGCCCCAAAATCACTAGGGAAACCAGTAGTACATCGAAGGTTTGCGTCGTCTAAAAATGACTTTGATTTGGGAATAAAACAAACATAAGTACTATCACCCTGCGTGCCTCGATTATAGAGCCACATAGTATTGTAATCAGAAGCCATAATTCTCGATCTAAATGCTTCTTTCAACTCACCAGTGGAGGTAACAAGTTCATTGATAACCGTATCATTAAGGGTTTTAGTATTAGTCATGCTATTCATCACAGTAGCGTTAGTTTCATCATCAGCTGAGCTCTGCCAAGGATAATATCCCTTTGTGGCATAGAACCGATCAACCCCGCCTATAAGTTGTTCTGCATCAGAACGGCTCCCAGTATCTCTACCTCGGTTTATTTGCTCAATTGGGTTAATGGCGGCCAAAACAGCTACGGCCAAAATCCCAATCACGGCAATAACAATCAGCAACTCAATCATCGTAAAACCTTTGTTTTTTCTCATTTTTTCACCTCCTTTCTGAAATTAAAATGTCAAAATTAGAATTGACTCGTTAGACTGTAAATAGGCATAATAATAGATATCATCAAAAAAGCGACACCAACACCCATCACAACCAGAATAATGGGCTCTAGCGCCGTTGTCAAGCCTTTAACCATAGTGTCTGCTTCTTGTTGAAAATAAGAAGCAACTTTGACGAGAATATCATCGATTTTGCCTGTTTCTTCACCAACGGCAATCATTTGGGACATCAGTGGCGGAAAAACTTCGGTTCTGGCTAAAGCCGTTGCCAAAGGCAATCCTCTTTCGACATCTTTGCTGGCGTTTTTGACAGCATTAAGAAAAATTGAACTCTTCAACGAACGCTGGACAATACTCAACGCCTCAACCACCAAAACACCTGAACCAATCAAAAGTCCCAAAGTCCGAGCAAACTCGGTTAGCAAAACATTCCGCCGGAGCTTGCCCAGCAACGGCACTCTAAAGAGAAATTGATCCCAATATTGCCTAAACTCAGGTTTTTTTGCCAAAACCCGACCGCCAATTACCAAACCGATAATCATCAATAAACCCAACCACCAAAAGGAAGTAGCCAGTTCTGAAATTTTCATAAGCATTTTTGTTGCCGCTGGCAAATCTGCCTGAAATTCTTCATAAATCGAGGTCATTTGGGGAATGACAAAGATAACCATGACGGCGGCGACGGCAATCATGCCAAAAGTCACAATCGCGGGATAAAGCATGGCTCCCTTAATCTTGTTATTAAACTCCCTTTGTTTTTCCAAGTTATCAGCCAAACGTTCCAAAACTTCATCCAAAACACCGGCTGCTTCACCGGCTCGGACTAAGGCAATGTAAATCTGATCGAAAACGTTCGGTTGTTTTTCTAGGGCTGCCGTCAAGCTTCCACCGCCTTCTATCTCTCGCAAAATTTCACCGACCACCGCTCCCATAGCTGGGTTAGACTGGTATTCAAGAATAGACAAAGCGTCAGTAATGGGCAGACCAGCTTTAATCATGGTCGCCAACTGGCGGGTAAAATTAACTTTATCAGTCTCTTTAACCCGTTTAAAAAAACCTCCTTTAAGCTCAGCAAACGCTCCTTGTCCCTTGGGTTTGATAGAAATCACCCAAAAACCTCTTTCCCGAAGCACATTGGCAGCCTGCTTTTGGTTTCGGGCCTCAACAACTCCTTTTTTTGTTTGGCCGTCTTTGTTTTTCGCTTTGTAGTCAAACTTTTCCATTTTTTTACTTCCCTCTCAACAACCTCATCAATCCTTGCGGCCGAAAAGCAAATGATTTGGCTATCTCCAGATTAATTTCACCGCTTTTAACCAATCTGGCCAAATCCATCTCTAAAGTTTTCATCCCCAACTCGACTGAAGTTTGGATAATATTATCAATTAAGTGGGTGTTGCCTTCCCTGATGGTGTTTTTCACCGCCGGTGTCGCCACTAAAACTTCCATGGCTGGCACCACGCCTCCTGCCAAAGCTGGTATTAATCTCTCTGACAAAATTGCCTCCAAGGTTGCTGAAAGCTGCATCATCACTTGGGCCTGTTGAGACTCAGGAAAAACACTAACAATGCGGTCAATCGATTGAGCCGCAGAATTAGTGTGCAAGGTAGTAAAAACCAAGTGGCCGGTTTCAGCAATGGTCAAAGCGGCAGAAATGGTTTCATAATCTCTCATTTCACCGACAACTACTACATCCGGGTCTTCCCGGAGACAAGAACGAAGGGCAATTTCCCAAGAGTGAGTGTCATTTTTAATCTCTCTTTGAGAAACGATGCTTTTTTTATGAGTAAAAACGTATTCAATCGGATCCTCGATGGTAACAATATGAACCGGCCGAGTTTGATTAATTTCTTCAATCATTGAAGCAATTGTCGTTGTCTTACCATGACTGGTAGGTCCGGTAACTAAAATGAATCCTTGTTTTAACTTGGTAAACTGATGACAAATCTTGGGCAATTTCAATTCTTCGATGGTGGGGACTTTGGCAGGCAATAAACGCAAGGCGGCAGCGAGTTTGCCTTTTTGGAAATAGGCGTTGGCTCGAAAACGAGCTTCCTCGCCATAATCAAAAGCAAAATCTAATTCTTTGTTGACCATCAAAAACTCTTTCTGCTCATCACTAATTAAGGAAAAAATTAATTGCTGGGTTATTTCGGGAGTTAAAACCTCCTTGTCAGTAATGGGCACCAAATCACCGTTGACTCTAATCGTAGGTAGAATCCCGGGAATTAAATGTAAATCAAACGCCTTGCGGTTTAAAGTAATTTCCAAAAGTTCCTCGATTTTCATTTTTTCCTTTCTGGCTAGTCTTGAGCCACTCGTAAAATCTCCTCTAGAGTGGTGGCACCTTCAACAGCCTTCAAATAACCGTCTTGCTTCATGGTAATCATCCCTTCAACCAAAGCCTGTTTTTCGATATCACCAGCTGGCGCTCGTTCTAAAATTAGGCGAGCCACTTTTTCGGTGATGGGCAAAACCTCAAAAATACCAACTCGGCCTAAATAACCAGTACTATTACAATTATTACATTTTTTACCTCGAGTTAATTTAATTTCTTTTTTGTCAGCTAAAAGTTTACCCAAAGTTTCTTTAATATCCTCAACTACTTTTGGTTCAGGTTTATATTCTTCTTTACAATCTGGGCAAACTCGACGGCAAATTCTCTGAGCGACAATACAAGTGATTGAAGAAGCTAATAAAAATGGTTCTGCTCCCAGGTCTAACAAACGGGGAATGGCTTGGGCAGAATTGTTCGTATGGAGAGTTGAAAAAACTAAGTGGCCAGTTAAAGAGGCCTGGATAGCTAAACCGGTCGTCTCGTTATCGCGAATCTCACCAACCATAATAATATTGGGATCTTGTCTTAAAAAACTTCTCATCCCTGAGGCAAAAGTTAAACCTGCCGCTGGGTTAACTTGAACTTGATTAACCCCCTGAATTTGATACTCAACCGGATCCTCAAGGGTAATAATGTTTACTTTAGAAGTATTGATTTTGGCTAAAACAGAATAAAGGGTGGTTGTTTTTCCTGAACCAGTGGGCCCACAAACAATAATAATCCCGTGCGGTCTTAAAATCGTATCTTCAAGATTTTTCAAAGCTCTGCCTCGCAAACCCAACTCAGGCAAATCAGGAACACCACCGGTTTTTTTAAGCAACCTCATGACGATTTTTTCGCCATGAACTGAAGGTAAAGAAGAAACCCTTAAATCTATCTCCTGACCAGCCGCTTTAAAACTAAAACGACCGTCTTGGGGCACTCGTTTTTCATCAATCTTCAGGCCTGATAAAATCTTAATTCGGGAAATCACTGCCTCATGAATTTTTTTGGGCAAAATTAACTTTTCCTGCAAGATACCGTCAATCCGATAACGAACTCGGGTTTTCTCTTCCAAAGGTTCAATATGGACATCAGAAGCTCTGGCTTTAATGGCAAACTCCAAAATAGTGGAAACGACCTTGGCCACTGGTGCTTCTCTGATTACCTCACCAAGCTTGGCAATATCCACCGCCGCCATTTTTTTAGGTTCAACCGACTCTTCCAAAACCGCTTTTACTTCAACCCCCAGGCCTCGGGCATAATGGATGTCAATGGCTTTTTTAATCTTGGTGGAGGTAGCCATCAACGGTTTAATTTTGGCACCTGTTTTTCTGCCAATAAACTCAATATCATTTAAGTCAAGGGGGTTGGCCATCGCCACGGAAAGTTCATTGGTCTCTTTGCTGTAGTCAGTTGGCAAAACAATAAATCTTTCTGCTACTGACTGAGGCAGCAGATTTAGGGCTTGTGGTGAAATTGCCGCTTCAGCCAAGTCAACAAAAGGAATATTTCTCAGTTTAGCCTCAGCCTGGGCAACCTGTTCTTCAGAAGCGTAATTTTTTTCAGTAATAATTTCTTTAAACGACTTACCCGTATTGGCCTGTTCAAGTTTAACTTTCTCTATTTGTTCAGCGTTCAAAACACCCTGAGAGGTTAGAAGATCGACAATATTTTGGGCAGCCATACAACTTACCATTATTATATTCCTATGATAAAATGTCAACAGAAAATGGTTCATGCAAAGTTAATTGTTGGCGGCACCAGCCAACAGCGTCAAAAAGCAGTCAACAAAATCGTCAAAGAGTCTTTAGGCTCAAACTTAGCTGATTATCACCCAGACCTAATGGTAATCAAAGGTAATAATTCCATCGGGATTGACCAAGTCCGGGCATTAAAATCAAAATTGGCTTTAAAACCTTATCAATCTTTAATTAAAATCGCTCTTATCTGTCAAGCTGAAAAACTAACAGTGGCAGCCCAAAACTCTTTTTTAAAAACTTTGGAAGAACCACCTGCCAGAAGCCTTATCATTCTTGAAACCAGCAATCCCAATCTGCTTTTACCCACCGTTGCCTCTCGCTGCCAGATTATCAAACTAGGCTCCTTGCCTCAAATCCAATCTGAAAAAACCGAAATAGAGTCTCGCCAACAATTAATCGCCAGGATTTTAAAAAGTGGAGTGGGGGAGCGGTTAAAATTAGCGGCTGCTTATGCTCGAAACAGGGAACAAGCAATCCAATTTACCCAAATTCAGCTTTTGGCCTGGCGTCAGTTGATGCTTAAAAAACCGTCTGTCTCTTTTATTAAAAACCTCCGAGCCAGCCAAAAAGCCTTAGAAATGCTCCAAGCCAATACCAACCCAATTCTAACCATTAGCAATCTTTTTCTCGCCTACACACCTTGTGTCAAGAAACAAAATGAAGTATAATTAAATGGTGAAAAACGCTTCTTCTGAATACACCGCCGCGCAAATAAAAATTCTTGAGGGTTTAGAGCCAGTCAGAAAACGTCCCGGTATGTTTATCGGGTCAACTGATAGTAAAGGTCTTCATCATCTGCTCACGGAAATCATTGACAATTCGGTTGACGAATCTTTGGCCGGGTTTGCCAAAAATATTCGAGTCACCCTAAATGAAAACGGCACTGCTCAAGTTGAAGATGACGGCCGAGGCATTCCGGTTGGCAAACATCGCTCTGGTCTCTCGGCTCTGGAGGTAACCATGACTAAACTTCACGCTGGCGCTAAGTTTGATGATAAAACTTATAAAGTCTCCGGGGGCTTGCACGGCGTAGGCTCATCAGTTGTTAACGCTTTGTCCTCCTGGCTTAAAGTAAATGTCCATCGGGATGGTAAAATCTTTTGCCAAGAATACAAAAGAGGCAAACCAATCACCAAGGTAAAAATAGTTGGCAAAACCCGCAAAACAGGCACCGTAACCTGCTTTTTACCAGACAAAAAAGTTTTTAAAGGCATTGATTTTAGCGGACAAATCATCGAGCAATCAATCAGAGAAAGAGCTTATCTGATTCCTGGTCTCAAGTTTCATTTTCAAGATAAAAAAAATAAAATCGAAAAACATTTCTATTTTGAGGGGGGCATCCGCTCTTTAGCCATTCATCTTAATCGTGGCAAAAAAGAACTCAATTCACCTATTTATATTACCGGCAATGTAGACAGCATGACTGTTGAGGTAGCCATTCAATACACTGACACTTTTTCAGAAAATATCCACTCTTTTGTTAATGTCATCAACACCAAAGACGGTGGTACTCATCTGACTGGTTTTCGGATGGCTTTAACACGAGCCATTAATGATTACGCTAAAAAGACTGGAGCCATCAAAAACAGCAATGGTTTTACCGGTGAAGACACTAAAGAAGGGTTGACGGCCGTGATTGCTGTTAGAATCCCAACTGATACAATCCAGTTTGAATCCCAAACTAAAGCGAAACTAAATAATCCCGAAGCCCAAGGCTTGGTAGCTACGGTCGTTAAAGAAGGGTTAGATACCTACTTTGAAGAGCACCCAAGTGATGCCAGGAGAATCGTTGAAAAAATCGCTTTGGCAGCCAGAGCAAGACTAGCCGCCCGCGCCGCCAAAGAAGCCGTCATCAGAAAAGGGGAATTAACAGGTTTGAGTTTGCCTGGGAAATTGGCTGATTGCCAAGAAAAAGATCCAACCCTTTCTGAACTCTTTATTGTTGAAGGTGACAGCGCTGGCGGCAGCGCCAAACAAGGAAGAGACCGTCGTTTTCAAGCGATTTTGCCACTAGGTGGTAAAATCCTCAACACCGAAAGAGCTCACTTGGATAAAATTATCAACTTTGAAGATTTAAAAAACTTGGTTATCGCTTTGGGAATGGGAATAGGGGAGACGACTAATCCGAAAAAGCTTCGCTACCACCGGGTGATTATCATGACTGATGCTGATGTCGACGGCGAGCACATCGCTACCTTGCTTTTAACCTTTTTTTACCGCCATTTGCCGCTGGTCATCGAAGGCGGCTATCTTTATATTGCCCAACCACCACTTTACAAAATTCAAAGCGGCAAACAGGTTAATTATGTTTATGATGATGAAGAAAAAGAAAAAATCACCGCCGAACTGAAAAATTTTACCATCCAAAGATATAAAGGTTTAGGCGAAATGAACCCGGAACAACTCTGGGAAACAACGATGAATCCGACACAAAGAATTTTAAAAAAAGTGGCCGTTGATGACGCTCAAAAAGCGGATCAGGTTTTTACCATGCTTATGGGCGCGGAGGTGCCCCCGCGAAAGCGGTTTATCCAAACTCATGCGAAAATGGCAACTTTGGATATTTAAAATGAACCAAAACAACCTTTTTCATCAAATACCGGCTGGTCCAAAACCACCTAGAGTGGTTAATTGTTTAGTTGAAATTCCTAAGGGTTCAACTAACAAGTACGAATACGATAAAAAATTTAATGCTTTTCGATTAGACAGAGTGCTTTATGAAGCTGTCTTTTATCCTACCGAATATGGTATCATTCCTGGAACTTGGGAAGATGATAATGATCCTTTGGATGTCATGGTTTTCTCCACATTCCCCACTTTTCCTGGCTGTGTTTTAGCTTGCCGGCCAATTGGCGCTTTAAGACTGATAGACTCAGGAAAACAAGATAATAAAATCATTGCCGTTCCTTGCCATGACCCCCGATTTGAGGAAATTAAAGAGCTGGCTGATTTACCTGCTCATTATAAAAAAGAAATTAAAAATTTTTGGGAAAACTACTCTGAGCTCCAACTAGAGAAAAAGATAAAAATCGAGGGGTGGAGTAGTAGAGAAGTAGCTTGGGAAATGATTAAAAAAGCCATCAAACACTACCAGGAAAAATTCCACTCCGCAAAATCAGACTCCACTAGAAAGTAAAAATGAGTAAAAATATCGGTCGCGTCAAACCCGTTGATATTACTGAAGAAGTTAAAGCTTCTTATTTAGATTACGCCATGAGCGTCATTGTCGCTCGGGCTTTACCTGATGTCCGTGACGGCCTAAAGCCAGTCCACCGCCGAATTTTTTATGCAATGCACGGACTGGGTTTAACTCATAAGGCTAAATACACCAAAAGCGCTAAAATCGTGGGCGACTGTATGGGAAAATATCATCCTCACGGCGATTTAGCCCTTTATGACGCTTTAGCCCGTTTGGCTCAAGATTTTGCCATGAGATATCCTTTAATTGACGGTCAAGGTAACTTTGGCTCGATTGACGGTGATTCCCCGGCGGCCATGAGGTACACCGAAGCTCGCTTGTCTGCCATCGCTCAAGAACTGTTAGCTGATTTAGACAAGGAAACAGTTGATTTTCGAGACAATTTTGACTCCAGTTTAAAAGAGCCAGTCTTCTTGCCAGCGAAAATCCCTAACCTTCTGCTCATGGGTTCAGACGGAATTGCTGTAGGTATGGCCACCAAAATTCCGCCCCACAATTTAAATGAGGTAGTCGATGCTTTGGTTTTTATGATCGAAAAAGGGGTTGTGGTTGAACCCCAATTAGAAATCAAAAAAATTGATCTTGATGAGGAAGATTTGGGCACAACCGCCCTCAGGATGTCTTTTGCCTCTGAGGTGATTATCGAAGATTTGATACATTTTATTAAGGGGCCAGATTTTCCGACCGGAGCAACAATTTACAATAAACAGGATATTATCCAAGCTTACAGCACTGGTCGAGGTAAAGTAATCATGCAGGCCAAAGCCAAAATTGAGGAAACCAAGGGAGGCAAATTTCAAATTGTTATTAATGAAATCCCTTACCAAGTTAACAAGGCAAGGTTGGTGGAGAAAATTGCTCGCTTAGTCAAAGATAAAAAAATTAACGGAATAGCTGATCTTCGCGATGAGTCTGACCGTCATGGTCTCCAGGTAGTTATCGAATTGAAAAAAACCGCCAAACCAAAAGCCATCCTCAATAATCTTTACAAACACACACCGATGCGCACCAGTTATCCTTTTAATATGGTCGCTTTAGTCAATGGTGTTCCCCGAACTCTTAACTTGAAACAAATTTTAACTGAATTTATTAAGCACCGCCAGCAAGTAGTGGTTAAACGGACTGTTTTTGAACTTCAAGAAGCCAAAAGACGAGCTCATATTCTCGAAGGATTAAAAATTGCTTTAGATAATCTTGATGCAGTCATTACTACCATTAGAAAATCAGCCACTGTTGATACGGCTCGGACTAACCTGATGAAAAAGTTTGAACTCACTGAAATTCAAGCCAATGCCATTTTGGAAATGCAACTGCGTCGCTTAGCAGCCTTGGAGCGAAAAAAAATTGAGGATGAATACAAGGAGCTTGGCAAAAAAATTGAGCATCTTACCGATCTTTTAGTCACACCTAAAAAAATTCTTAACCTAATCAAAAAAGAGCTAGTTGAGCTTAAGAAAAATTACGGTGATGAACGACGAACCAAAGTTTACAACCAGCCTTTAGGCGAATTCCGTGAAGAAGACCTTGTTCCTAAAGAAAAGTGTTTGGTTATCTTAACCAAGGGTGGTTACATCAAGCGTCTGCCAGTAGACACCTATCGTTCCCAAAGAAGAGGTGGTAAGGGCGTAACTGGCATGAGAACTAAAGAAACAGACGAAATTTCTCGTTTTTTTACCACCAATACTCATGATAATATTTTGTTCTTCACTAACAAAGGCCGGGTTTTTGCCACCAAAGTCTGGGACATTCCTGAAGGTTTAAGGCAAGCAAAAGGCTCAGCAGTCATTAACCTTATCAATATTGACCAAGACGAAATCATCCAGTCTGTTCTAGCCACAGCTAGTGAACAAAAAAAGCATCACCTTTTAATGGCCACCAAAAAGGGTGTGGTCAAAAAAACAAATATTAAAAAATTTGCCAATATCCGCAGTTCTGGGCTGATTGCCATCAAACTTGACAAGCAAGATAAGCTTTGTTGGGTCAAACAAACCACTGGTCAAGATCATGTCTTATTGGTCACGCGTCATGGAAAATCAATTCGGTTTAAAGAAGCCAACGTCAGGCCAATGGGGCGAGACACCAGAGGAGTGAGGGGCATCAAACTTAAAAAAGACGACTATGTTGTCACCATGGAGGCTTTCCCGGCTCGTCAGGTAAGACCCAAAGACAGACGACGAAAGTTCTTCCGCGATGTTTTGGTGGTGATGAAAAATGGCTTAGGAAAAAGAACCAAACTGACTCAATACCCACTCCAAAAAAGAGGCGGCATTGGCGTCAAAGTGGCTAACGTCACACAAAAATCAGGTAAAGTTGTCACCTGCCAATTGGTCAATCATGAAATCAAACAGATAATTTTAACCAGCAAAAAAGCCCAAGTCATCAAATTGCCTTTGAAAAATATTCCCCGCCTCGGGCGGGACACTCAAGGGGTGATTTTAATGCGCTTTTCCAAATCCGATGACAAAGTCGCCGCCGTCACCTGCTTGAAAAAGTAAAACTCTCTGTTTTAGAAAAACTTCTTCATCGAGAAATAGAAGAAGAGGTTAATCTTAAGGTGAAAAACATCAAATATCTTTTAAGCCTTACTTATATTCGTTCAGATAATATCCCCACTATCATTATTAGTCTTTATTGTGATTATGATTCAGGAAAAGTAAAGCTTTCAGATGAATTGATAGAATAT
>Ga0307380_10002241_pt1 | contig 27640 bp, 40 predicted proteins | sample UN3MG_FD_202239 | JGI IMG/M metagenome (GOLD analysis project Ga0307380, IMG submission 202239) | Soil microbial communities from Risofladan, Vaasa, Finland - UN-3 | ecosystem: Environmental > Terrestrial > Soil > Coastal area > Acid sulfate soil | place: Finland: Risofladan, Vaasa | collected... | reverse complement strand
CGTATCCTCCGGGCCATGTGAATGTCACCCCACCTTTCCCGAATCCAATAGAAGTCTTGTCTTGTGACTTCCTGGATTGCCATATCTCCGATCTGTGGCAGGATATACGTTTCGAGATCCCGCTGTTCGATGGCGATGGTAGAATCCTTTTTGTTCTCAGCCTCAAGCCATTTGTAGGCAAGTTTTTTGACGAGGTGCTTCGCTCGCTCCCCGGGGAACCAGGTTTTGACGGCCTCATAGTTGCCCAGCATCATAGCCTGATTAAAATAATCGCAGAGCTTTTGGATATCTTCAGACGGTAAATCCTTGAGCCGCTGCCCCCGCCAGGAAGTCAATGTCTTGTCGAATCCCGGCACCGTAACGCGGATATACCCCCTCCCATCGATGTAAGCTGGCATGGATAGCCTCCCTGTAGGTTCAAGGGAAAGCATATCTATTTGGGGGGTGGCGGTCAACATAGTTATTCCTGACGCCGAGATAACCTGCCGGGCTATGCCCGGTCAGAGTTTATGGGATTGTTAGCCGCTTCTTGGCGTAGTTTTTCAATTTCTTCAGCGGCCCACAACATAGTATTGCCCCAGCCGGGAATATCTTGATCGGCTATTTCCTTGGCCTGGGTTTTGAGTATGTCTATAATATCCATAAGTTCTCCTTTGTTTTAGCGGCTAACCTGACGCTGTTATCAGCCGCCAGGCTTATCCTGGTCGGCTGGATTTGCTTGTTGGGCATTTTCACTCGTAAGATGAGGACATCCCGCCCCACAAATAGGGCAAAAGGGTCCATCATGAGGTGCCCAAGAATTAATTTCTGTATGTTCGCCTTGCCAACCACATTTGATACATTTAAATTTCATAGATACCTCCTTATTAAAAATGCCCAACGCTACGATCAGCCGCCGCCCTTGGCGGTCGGTTGAATTGCGTTGTTAGATTGACATTTAGGGCATATATCATCACCATCTCTAACATCCCACCCATGATTTCTGCTGTGAAAACGTGCCAAGAAAACAGTATCAAGGTTGCTTCCTTTATCAACAATAGTTCGGCTTATTCTGTTATCGCAGAAATCACAATCAATATTCAGATCAATACAGGCAGTTACAGTCATGTTTCCTCCTTAAATGTCAATCTAACGCTGTTATCAGCCGCCTGTCTTATCGGGTCGGCTGGATTGACCTTGTTCGTTTTCGGCTTTATTGCCCTTGATGATCTCATTCTCAACATCAATAATCCCGCATCGGATTTGCTCTAATTTAGTGCTTATTTCAATTACATACGCCTGCAAGTCTTCCCTTAATTGCCTAAATTGTTCTGGTTGCATTTTTCACCTCCTAGAAAACGAACGCTGTTATCAGCCGCCTGCGGAGCAGGTCGGATGAATGCTCTTGTTAGCCGCTGTTCTATAAACCTGATAATTGCATATCGGGCACACAAAAACACCCCAGCCATTCTCTAAAAGAATATGATCATCGACAATTTCTATGCCACATTCGGGGCATGTCCAATCAATAGTAATAATTATTTTTTTCATAGCGGCTAACGCCTAGATAACCTGCCGCTTATGCGGTCTGGTTGATTGGATTGTTAGGGGTGCATCCGGTTCTATTATCTCAAAATTCTTTAATGCGACTTGCCTACACCCCACACTGGTTGGCAAACTATCGGTATCTATGATAAATGTATATTCGCCAGCATCTATTTCGACTATAAATCGTATTTTCATAAAGCACCTCCTAACAGCCTGCATACGTGGAAAATTTTCCATCTATTGTTCTATCTCCTTCTCTATCTCTTCCCCACAATCAGGGCACCTGTCAGAGCCATCGTGCATTTCGGTGTCGCACTCCGGGCCTTGCCAATGACAGATAGGAGAGGGACAGTAGGCTATGGTTTCATCGGGCCAGATCATTCTTTCCCTGCCAAGCTCTCCACGTAGCTCAGATAATCCTCGCACACCGAACCGTCTGCATTTTCCTTATATCGACACCGATCCTCACAGTAAGCAAGATATACGCGATCCGCTGCAACCTCCTCATTGGTGCATTTTACGGGATACTTTTCTTCTTCTCCGCTTTCACCCTCCGTTTCATCCTCAGAATCCCCCCCAGGAAGAGCATCCTGCCCCGTGGCTGCATCTTCTGCCTTTAGGGGTGGGGTAGCCTTGGTTTTCCTTGTTCTCTTCTGTTTTTCTTTAGGTGGGGGCGCTGTGGGTCCTACATCTTTCGGAAAAAGTTCATCGGTAGTAACCCGGCCCTCTTTCAAAGCTGTTGCCATGCCTTTGAGTTCTACCAAGTGTTCAGGAGTCCAGTTATCGGCAGGTGTTCCCAAGGCATTTTCTATGCGTTCTTGGCCTACGCCGTAACGCTTGAAATACTTAATCGCTTCGGCTCGGGCAATCTCCAAGTTTTCCCCCAGTCCCTTCTTAACGGCTTGTTGTGCTCTGTCAATGGCCCTATCTACAAGCCAGCGGGGAACGCCCTCAAATATAGCATTGCGTGAAGCCTTGCTCAGGCCGATTTGAAAGGAGATATCTTCTTTCCGGTCAATATCATCACCCATACCGATGTTTGGCTGTTTTCGTTGGCGAAATGGTCTCCCGAAAGTAACGCCCGTTTCAAGGTCAATGAAATATCCCTTGAGGATATGATGTGTTGGCGTTTCTTCCACGAGGTCAGCATCCACAACCGAGTTCCCCCAGTTCCGGGCGATACTGGTAGCAAGAGAAATGGAACCTCCCTGAATCCAGCGTTTCCCTTGTTTGGTGGTAACGTTCCAGCCATAATAAAAGGCTTCTCCTGCCAATTCCGCTTCTTCCAGAACGTTGCTCACAACGGTTGGCAGAGAGCGCCTTTTCTGCACGGCGACAGCCGTTGCATATTGAGTTCCTACCTTCTGCAATGTAAAGCCATTGCGAAGTAATCTTTCAGCAGGCAACATCTCTGTGGGATCGCCACTGAACGGTTTGATGCCTTCTAAAATTTCCGGTGATAACGCTCTTATTTCTTCCATGATTTCCTCCCTATACCCATTGTTTAGATGAATTATTGCCAACATACGGACACGTATAAAAGTATCCGCACCACTTTGGATCACACCACCAGGCCGTAGGGTTGGCTGGCGGGAATACGCCTTTGTTGAGCATGGTTTCAAACATCCTGATCTTGGCGAAAAGCGCATAATAATGAGCATCCGTAGGGGTCAATTTCTGTTCTTGCAATTCCTCTGAGGTCGGGCCGTCTTTGCCTCTTCTCGCTATCAGAATATGATAGACAAATTCCGGTCTGACATTTGTTGTCGATTCATGAGAAAAGCAATAAAAGACAGGTTGGATCTCTCCATTGATTCTGCCTTCAGGCCATTTCATAGATGTGGTTTTGAGGTCCCCCACTTTCGGCTTTTCCTGATAATCCATTGTGCCCTCAAGAGGTAATTCGATGCCAGGCACTTCAATATGAAAAGGTTCCTCTATCGCTATCGGGTTTATCTGAGGAGCAACGGCTTCAAGATAAACTTTAGAGCAACGGAGAGCATCTTCGAGCCCTTCATTCAAGAGTTTATCTTTGGCCGGTTGATCTTCTTTTGCGAGATAAACCCCGTTTTTAAAAGCCTTCACGTAACCGTCCCGCGTAGCATCTTGAATATCAGACAAAGGCATATCCTTTTGACTTTTGAGTTTTTGCAAGAGATTTACCTTGCTCGCAGCATGAACGCCGGTGCCCCGTCCTGCAGCTATGCCAGGGGGGATAATTTCTTTTTCAAGATATCGGCGCCGAAACTGTTCCCCGCAACGAAAAGCCATGCCTAAACTGGATTGATGAATTGCTTTCATGGTTCCTCCGGTAATCGTTCAATTCGCAAAACCCCAGCATGATAATGCACCTGTACCCCTTCCCCACAGTCGCACTTGCCATATTCGGTGCGACTTCTGAGGATATCAAAAGGTACTTTTATAAATTCTTCACACTCATAGCATTCGACTTTGATGAATTCGATTAGGTTCATGGCTTCACCTCTTCCTTCACATGGGTTCTGGCAGCGTCTAACTTTGCTGTGGAGCGTTCAATCGTTTTCTCAGCATCCCTGATTTGCCCTCTGTGATAATGAACATGCCAAGACCAGGTGCGATTGTTCTTTTCCTTCCGGTGGATTTGGGCAAGTTTCTCCTTATTCCACTCTTCGGCCAATTCCTTGGCTCTGATTTCAGCCTCTTCTTTGGTGGGAAACAGGTCTGTGTCCTTCGCTATACGGCAACCACCCCCAAATGAATCAAACCCATATTCAACATAATCAGGATTGATTTCCACCTTGCAAATCGTAACTTGGGACACCTCAATATGCTGCTTGTAATAGGTCACATACCCTCTTGGTGGGTCATACCCTGACGCACACCCAGCACAATTAATTGTGACTTTGCTATCATCACCTAAAATAACGGTCAGGTATTTCTTGCCGAAACATTCTGGGCAGACTACTTGCTCTTGTGTGCTTGTCCGGCCTGCGTACCAGACTTTATCACCTATGTTGTAGGACATGATTCCCGCCTTTCCCCCCGGGATTTCGCCCCCGGGGGATGGCGTCTTTCGGAATGAAAGAGTTATGCTAATTCGGTTGAAGTACTGGATTTCTCCAGGAACCTCCGAGGGATGGGGCTAGAATTACGAGGTCGCGTTTTGATATTATCTCAGGTCGCAAGCAACTTCTAGCCCCTTGCCGCCATCCTTGCTACCCACCCGCCCTTCTTGGCCAACACACACATGTTAAGGTTTCACCCTGGCTCCACCAACACAGGGTACAGCGACAAATTTTGATTTCAATGAGCATTGTGTCTTGGGTTAGCAGAACTTCTGCAAAGTGCTCAGGGCCTCATCCAGCGTGCTTGTGAGTTCCGACAAGCACTGCTTAAACTCTCCACCTATCGAATCTGCCTTCGTCTCTACAGGCTTTTCACGCTCAGATTTCGATGCTGGCACATGAAGCTGATACGCTTTGGTGCGAATTTCCCGGCCCAAATCAAGACAATTTGAAAGCCTATCCCTGATTTCATTTACATCAGTTTCACCCAATTCCTTGCCTTCCATTGATTCCTCCCTTCTAAGGTTACGCCTTGGGTTGCCCTCTTGACTCCCCTGCCTATCCCCTTACCGGACCGTGCTCGTCCTAACTGTGTAGGGAGCTTGTGTCTCGGGATCGGGGAAAATCAAGCCGAACCGGTCAAGCCAGATATGGCGTTGAGTAGTAGGGCTAAGGTGTTCGTACCAATCATGATAGACTTGTGAGGCTGTGCCCTTCAGGTGTACCTTATGAGGGCAGTAAAGGCCCCGGAGCATGGTGAGTTCTGTTATCATCGTAACCACCAAATAGTTAAATGAATGCCAAAATATAGAATCGTTATGATACAGACAATGAGGGTTGCGCGTTTGAGAGCTTGTTCTGACATGATGCCCTCCTGGAGTGTTTGAATCAGGGTATCATACCTGTTTTGTGCTTGTCAAGCACAATCGGAATAAAAATAAAGCCCACGTGCATTTTTTTCCGTGGGCTAATCTAACTTATTGATTAGTCTATAAATATGGCGCTCAGTAATTTTTCATACTTTTTTCTAGGCATTCGTTTTGCCAGCGTGAGCAATAATCTAGCAAAATCATCCCCTGCCATAGTCTGTCTAGCATTTTCTTTGTGATACCATGCTGTTCTGTCAATCCCAGCCATTTCCGCAAGTTCTTGCTCACTGAATTCACTAAGTATACGAATCCGCTCTAACAAGATTGGAGTAATTTCGGCTTTTTTCTTTCCGCCCAAATGAGCCCCCTTAAAAGTGCTTGACAAGCACAAATTATTTTTATATATTAGTCAACGTGAAATCTGACATTTCTCAATTTGTCAAATCTGTTCGGGCAAGAGCGGGATTAAGTCAAGAGAAGTTCGCTTCTGCAGTGAGTTCTAACCGATGTGCTATCGCTAATTACGAGAACAACAGGGCAATCCCACCAGGAGATGTCTTGTTGCGAATTCAATGCTTCGAGTCCACTCTACACCAGGCCAAAAAATCAAAATATACCACACTAAACCGTATCTTCAAAACACTTTTTATGCGGGGAACTACCTAGTCCAAACTAAGTATTTCTACCTACGGAGGGAGCCATGCGTAAATACAAAAACGGTAAAGAGCAATGTAGTCTGTATCTCGAAAGCGACCTTGTCGAAATAATAGACCACGAAGCCGGTAAGCGAAATCTTAAACGCTCTGAATTTTGTAGTGTGGCCATTGAGGAATACATAGCTCGTCTTTATGCCTCCAAACTTTGTATAGCATTATCCCGAAAACGCAAATGAAAGTAAAAGTAGAGTCTAATTAAAATAATTAGATGAAGGATTTCGATAGGTTATGAATGAGTTGATACTAAGAACCGGCCCATATCGCACAACATTTGTTGGCACCGAGCTTGTTAGGGAATCCACAAAAGAAGAATGGGAAGGCTATGGTGGAATACTGAAACGAGTGGACGAAGCCAAACAATGGGCCATAGGCGACTGGCTGGTTGATGGGAAAAGGCATTATGGGGATGGGTTGTATCAGGAGGCGGAAAGGGTCTTAGAGTATCATTACCAAAATTTGGCCCAATTTAAGCGAATAGCTGAATTATTTGAAATTAAGTGTCGTCACTTAAATGTTTCATACGCTCATCACTACGAAGTCGCCTCTCTTAAAGAAATAGAAATCAATGCTGAAAGAATGGCATGGGGTAAAAACCATGACATGAATAAGGCTCAAGAATTTTTAAATAAAGCTGAAAAAGAAAAACTATCAATCCGTGAATTACGCCAAGTTGTACAACAATACATCGTTGATAAGGAAAATGAATTTCGTCTAGCCAATGAACCTAAGAAATATCACGTCATTTATGCCGACCCCCCTTGGCCAGTTGGCTCTATTATCGTGGATAAATGGGAAAGTCCTATTGAAGATAAATATCCCACCATGAGCATTGAGAATATCAAAACTCTACCTATCGCTAATCTCGCTGCAGAACAATGTTCTCTCTTTCTTTGGACTACTCATACGTTCCTTCCAGATGCATTAGACGTAATGAAAATATGGGGATTTAAATATTTCTGTCTCATAACGTGGGATAAGGGAAATGGGTGGACCCAAAATGGATTTCATAAAAAAACCGAATTATTGCTTTATGGTTATAAAGGCAAAATCAACATAGAGCAATATGGTGATGCTATACCAACCCTTATTAGCGAAACTAAAGAGCAACATTCTAAAAAACCGGATAAAATTCGAAAATTAATCGAAGTAAAAACCATAGGGAATCGTTTAGAGCTTTTCGCAAGGGAAACTTATGAGGGTTGGGATTCATGGGGCAATGAGATTTGAACGAAGCCAGGAAAGAATGCAAAAATTGTCTTTATTATCAGGGTTGGGTTGGTGAATCCATAATTCGTACTTTTCTTAGCAATCGGGACTTGCCCTATTTTCAGGCTGATATTCTTTATCGATATAATAGTAATTGGTTTTTGGCTGAGGTTAAAAGACAAGAGCGATACAAGCCGCCACCGTTCGAGGGTCATGGGCTTCCATTGTGGCAAATAAAAAGGCGATTAGAATTTCAAAAGCAAACAGGGATTCGTGCAGTGTTATTTATCGTAGAAAAGCCAAATGATGTAATTTTTTGGAATTATCTTGATATTTTATGGATGGATAAAGCTCACGAAACAAGCGGGAAAAGGCCACGAGTTATATTCCCGTTAAACCATTTTAAGGAACTATAAGCATTTCAGGGGATTATGCCCCAAACAGTCATACATGAAGAATTCGATTACGATGTCAGCATTGCAGATATCAAGAAATACTTTCGCACCAATCACACCGGCCCATATTTTAGCATGTTTGAAACCGGCTTAGATAATAACCGGTTTGACCTTATCCGGGTTAATCCATACAGCCAGCACATACGAATCTATGAATTTAAATCGTGTCGGCGGGATTTTATCTCTGATAAGAAATGGCAGAACTATCTGGAGTATTGCCATACGTTTACATTCGTTTGCCCACGAGATGCAATCAAGAGAGACGATTTACCTCGATATGTTGGCCTTATGTACATCTACAAATGGAGATGGCACCATGAAACACGACTTGATGATACTTGGATTTTAGAACAAGAATGGATCAAACGGCCTAAAAAGCGAGAGATGGAGAAAAGCATGGTATCAAGAATAGCCTTTATGCTTATACACCGGACAAAATGGCGCAAAGAGGATGTTTTTTAAGGGGCTTATGACTAAACCTACGCAAGCCAGGCGCGAACAAATCACTAGGCAAATCGCCAGTTACACGGGCGCCCGAGGCAAAGGGCGTGTGGATAAATATTGCACCGTCTGCGGCAGAAAGTTTAAAGGCCCACCCGGTGGATTCAAGCGGAGCCCAGAGCCTGGGATTTGCGACAAGCACGAGGATGAATACGGCCCAGAAGATTGGAATCAACATGATAGGGGGGAGATATGATCACTCCATACGAAGAAGGCCGCCTAGCTTACCTGCAGGGTGGAAAGCTCGAGGACAACATATACCCGGTAGGAACCGTAGCGGCGGCAGCCTGGGAAATGGGATTTAAGGACTGTGCCGCAGAGATCAGGGTGGGAGGGTAAGTGACACCACAAAAGAAATATCAATACATTTCTTGGTTTCCTCGATGGCATGTATCTGGATTCATCAAGGCAAAGTATGGGATGTCGCTTATCTATGATTGGTATCTATGCCTTGGCTTTTGGGAAATCAGAAAATGGCATGAGCTAAAAGACGGAGATATTGTGAGGTATAACCAAGAGAGCGGAGGGTAAGTGACACCCGCAGAAATCCGAGACCTCATCAAAGCGTTTGAGAAGGTGGATAAGCGGGATGATTGGATAATGGAAAAAGACGACGGGAAATACAGTTGCGATGTTTGGGATAAGACCTGTCACCGGCATTGGGTTACAGGGCAGCCTACTCTTGCCCTGGCTATCTGTATGGCATGTAAGAAAGCAGGGGAAGAATGAGCGGAGGCAAATCACCACGCACCAAAGGCTTCGATTTCGAGAGGGAAGTGGTCAACATTGCCAAAGATGCGGGTATCGATGCCGTCCGCAGTGTTGCGAGTGTCTACCCAGACGTGAAACTCAACAATCGTCCAGTATCGTGCAAGCGCCGAAAGAACGGGCTTGAGTGGGCATACAAGGAATTGGAATCTCCAGAACCGCACGACTTTGTATTGTTTAGGGCAGACCGGAAACCCATTTTGAAAATCAGTTATTGGAAACCATGATTAACCAATGGTGCCCACGTATCCGGCCACATCGGGTACACCCGGACGTCTGCCTTTGGCATTATCAACAGAGTGACCGGGAGTGCAGGGGCTGTGAAATGTACGCGAGTTTGAAAGGGTATGAGGCGCTACCGGGGAGAAAAGTGATGGAATACCATGTCTGATTACCCGGATAATTGGTCTGAGATAGCTGATGAAATTAAAGATAAAGCTGGCCGGAAATGTGAGAATTGCGATTCTGATTCTGTTCCCGGGAGGATCCTCACTGTACACCACTTAGATTTGAACAAGGCGAATTGTACATACGAGAATTTGTTGGCTTGCTGCCAAGTCTGTCATTTAAGCATTCAAGCGAAGTATAGGCCGGGGCAAATGTGGCTGACTGAAAAGCCTGAATGGGCAAAGAAAAGGAATTTATGAGGCCGAGGGAGAAACGGGAGGGATGACAAAAGCACCAGCATTTCAATTTTATCCTAATGATTGGATGCACGATTTAGACGAGCATCCTTTAGAGATAGAAGGTGCCTGGATAAGAATCTGCTGCAAGTTATGGTGGTCTGAGGAACACGGGAAACTCACAAAAACAATAACTCAGTGGGCTCGGATTCTAAGGGCAACGGAACAAGCTACAAGAGAAATACTTTTATACCTTAAAGATGAGCAAATAGGCGACATTATCTTCTCTAATAACGGTAAGGTAACGGTTATGTCACGTCGTATGCTCAGGGATGAAAAGGAAAGGGAAAACAATAGATTAAGGCAAAACAGATTCAGAGAGAAGCGTGACAGTAACGCTCCAATAACACCACTGTCACAACCCTCTTCATCTTCTTCTTCACCTTCAAAGAAGGTAAAGAAAGAGGATATGGAGGAGATTAGAGAATATATACGGCTCACAACCGAGCAATACACCAACCTTAAATCTCAGTTTGAAAAAGAAAAATTGGAATGGATGTTTAATAAGCTCGACTTCTATCTATCTACCACGAAAAAGAAATATACCGGTGCTTATGGATTCTTTAAGAAGGGCTCCTGGCTCATCGAGGAAATGGAGAAGCATTTTAATCTCAGTCCGAAGGATTCAGGTTTATGTGAGCATTGTGGCAAAGGCCAGAAGTATCTTGGGGGCCTGTGCATCGATTGTCATTATAGGAAGGATGAGGATGTCTGATCACCTCTGCCAAGGATGGAAGCAAATAGCTCAGGTACTAACCGATGGGGAAGGCATACAAATGTATTCGGCTGAGGCTATGAGACAGAGATTTAAGGATGAAATGAGAGAGGCGGGTGTTACTTTTAGGATGAGCAGAGGCCATAGAAATGAACGGACCTGTGCCTGGGCAAGCAAAGTCAGGATGTTTTTTGAGTTACGGGGGAGGGAGTAAAAAAGTTGCTTTTTTTCTCTTGGGATAGGGGGCTTGGAATACTAGGTCTAAGATAGTAGGCTTGGGATAGCCCATTTGACATTTAAAAAAGGTGCAATTACAATGACTTACAATGATTCTCGATAAGACAATCGCCGTTGTCGTTCCTGCCTACAATGAAGAGCGCCTTATCTACGGCACGCTCACCACTATCCCTCGCTTTGTTGACCATATTATCGTGGTGGATGATGCCAGTACGGATGAGACTCGCCGGATCATGTCATTAGCTCAGGGCGAAGATGAAAGAATAACTTTGTGCTACCACAACGCAAATCAAGGCGTAGGGGTGGCGATTTGTGATGGTTATAGGGCTGCTTTAAGCGCAGGAGCCGACATTATCGCAGTCATGGCCGCAGATGGTCAGATGGATGCCGGGGATCTCTACCGGATCGTGGAGCCGGTGGCCCTGGGAGAGGTGGATTATGCTAAAGGCAATCGTTTTATTATGCCTTGGGTGCGCTATATGGGAGGGGTGGCGCTTTCTTGGCTTACATCTTTCGTCTGTGGCAGACAAATTATCGACAGTCAATCTGGTTTTACTGCTATATCTCGTGATGTCCTCCAAAAACTCCCTCTAGACAAAATCTATCCCCGCTACGGTATGCCCAACGACATGCTCATCAAACTCTCGAAGGTAGGAGCTCGGATCAGGAACGTGCAGACAGCACCAGTATACGGACATGGTGAGCAATCGGGGATTAAGATACATAAGGTGATTTGGCCGATACTCGGCATATTAGCGAGAGGGTTATGGCAAAGGATTTCACCCTTACGGCTTATAAAGAACTCTTAGGCTCACTCCTCGGGGCTGGCTACAAGATCATCACGGCTGAGGAGTATTTCAGGCTGAAAGAGCAAGGGCCGTTCGTTGTCCTCCGGCATGACGTGGATCGCAGGCCTGAGAATGCGCTGAGGATGGCAGACCTTGAGGCAGAGATAGGCATTAATGGAACTCCAAGCACTTATTACTTTCGTCGGAGTACATTTAATCAAGATATCATCGAAAGAATCTATAACCTGGGCCACGAAATAGGCTACCACTACGAGGTAATGGACAAGGCCAGGGGTGATGTAGGGGTGGCTCATGCTTTGTTTAACAGTGAGCTTGAGAGGCTTCGATGCTGGGTCCCGGTCAAGACCTGTGCAGCTCATGGGAACCCGTTGACCAAGTATGATAACCGGGAGTTTTTTGAGAGCTTCGACCCTGGGCAGTTTGGATTGGTGGGGGAGGCGGAGAAGGTAGGAGGCGAATATATCACCGATACAGGCAGGGACAAGCCTGAATACAACCTCAAGGACTGGCCTGAAGGCGATGGTGCAGGTGTAACAGTTGATATTTATTACAACATCCACCCCGAGCGCTGGAATGATGGCCTGGCTTGGTATCGGCAGTGGGTGTTTGACTGGGGGTGTAATTTGGTGAAGAGGTGCATAAAGTGTTGAGAATTAGAGTAGTTGTTACTCATAAAGAAAAAGAAACCGAATATCTTAAATTTCCGCATTGTCTTGCTCTGCTTGATTACCAATTAGGTCTAGGGATTGAGCAATTAGACGAGATTGAATCTTTTGACGTTTACCCGGAGCATTTATTTAATGAAAATCCTCCTCATTAACCCACCCCTAACCGCAGAGCAACGCTATGGCAAGGACCTGGCGCAGTTCGGACCATGCTCTGAGCCCCTGGGATTGGCTTATGTGGCGGGGGCTCTCGAGCAGGCAGGGCATGAGGTGAGGATATGGGATGGGCAGGTGGAGAGGCGCACACCATGGGCACCAGAGGCCGAGCTTATTGGAATTACCATGAATACCCCTTCATACCAGGTCGTCAAAGAAATGTGCATTGCTCTGAAGTCTGAGCATAGCACCATTTTCCATGACATTCCTATCATCCTCGGCGGTCCTCATCCTACTGTGATGCCTGAGGAGACGGCAAAAGACATTCCAGAAGCGGATTATATCGTAGCTGGTGAAGGTGAAAGAACAGATATTTGGGATATGCCTTCAGGTACGATCGCTCATACATTTCCCGTTAAGAATCTTGATGATCTCCCCCTCCCCGCCCGCCACCTCCTCCCCATGAAGCAGTACCAGATCACGGCCTCGCGCAACAAAGGGCATCACGCTTATACTGTGATAGTGGCTCGAGGCTGTCCATTCGAGTGCGCCTTCTGCTGCCGGTTGCATGGCCGCAAGGTGCGGTTTCACTCAGTTGATCGGGTAATTCAAGAGATAGAGCTCCTTGTGAGGGACTACGATGCAAAGGAAATCAATCTGGAAGCTGATACCATTACGGTCAATCATAAGTGGATGTATGGCTTGTGTGATGCTCTTATTAGCAGCGGTCTTAATCACCGTATTTCATGGACATGCGAGAGCCGGGTGGATACGGTAGATGAGAATATGCTGCGGTACATGAAGCAGGCCGGCTGCTGGCAGATAAGTTATGGAGTGGAGACAGGAACCCAGAGGCTCTTGGACTTCATCAAGAAGGGTATCACGTTAGAGCAAGTACGGGAGACATTTGCAATAACCAAGAAGGTAGGTATCAATGTACGGGCATTCTTTATGCTGGGGATACCTACGGAGACACGGGAGGAATCAGATGCCACGATTCAATTTGCTAGACAGCTTAAAGCGGGTTGGTCACAGTTCACAATCTGTGTGCCATTCCCTGGAAGTTCTTTATATCAATGGTGTCTTGAGAATGAACCCGGAAGAATATCGGGTAATTGGGCAGATTTTAGAACGCATGGAGGATGGGGTAAAGGACCTCTCGCTTATTTTCCAAAAGCACGTACCCAAGCCGAAATGAAAGCCCTCCAAAAAGAAGCATACCGCAGGGTATATCTCCGGCCAAGTCGTGTATGGTCCTATCTTGCCAAGGTGCGCTCTCTCAGGCAACTGTGGCAGGGTTTCAAGGGTGCCTGGGTGGTAGCAAAGACGAGGTGGGCGTGAAAAAAATAATTGGTTACTGTCTTGTTCCAACACCTTTATTTGTGTTCTTGATATTTCTAATTAGCATGAAAGAATGGGGAGCAGTTATCGCCCTTTTTGTAATTGTTGCAGCATTTGTGTGTATGGGTATTGGAATGACACTTATTCAAAAATGAAAAACTGGCCCTCACTCATAGCAACCTTTCTCCTCGTGATCTTCGTTCGTATCGTGATCACCAAAGAGCAAACAGTTCTCATGGCGCTCTCCTCCGGGCGATATGGCGAGGCATGGCTGGGGCTCAAGGCGCTCTTACCCTCCGGGTGCCCCCCCAAGAAGGTCGTCAGAGTCCCAGCCAATGTCTTGAAGGAGTGTGCCAAGGGCTACGTGGATACGCCTCTGTATCATACCGGGGGCTGGTTGATGAGGTGGCTGCAATGGGGCAAGTTGAGGGCGTTGTGGAGGCTTTTAGAAATAGGAAAACAAAAATGGATTTAGACACTACCCCTGTTTCGATAAAGGATGTCATAATGTGTTTCGTCATTGCTGTGGGCCCACTGTTTTTAGCAGTTGTTTTAATGCTACTTGTTGGCTATTTTTTGGATTAGCTATGAACATCCTTGACTTCGGTTGTGGAAACGGCGTGATGCTGCCTACCCTGGCAGAGCACTTCAGCTCTGTGGTGGCTTTTGATATCTATACCAAGGCCGCAAATCAACTGAGAATGAAATATGGCTTTGAAAATATAGAAATTCGCAAAGGACAATCAAGATGGCCTGCTTATGTGCCTTTTGATGCAAATAGATTTGATGTGGTCTGGGCCTCATCTACCCTGGAGCACATCAAGAACTTGGGCATGGCAGTGTATCAGCTTCACCGTGTCCTGAAACCAGGAGGTCAGCTCCTATGTCTCTCCCCAAGCGAAGATTGGCTCTACAACCTGGGCCGGAAACTGTTTAGATTGCACAAGCCAGCGGATCACTATCACACCGGCAAAGAGATTCATGAGGCATTACAGGAGTATTTCACCTGTGAGGCAAAGAAATCATGGCCTCCGCTCACAGGAACTTATTTGATGGGGAGGTATAGGAAATGAGATATGTAACGATTATAGGGTTGGCCTTGCTTCTAACAGGCTGCCTTGCAACAACCAAGAGTGTCCAGGCTCCTCCACAGGAGATAATCTTGACCGTCAAGGCCGTCGATCAGCCGGTGGAGGTTGCCAAGGAAGATGAAGGCGACAAGATCAACCGGACCATGCAAATTCAAAACCAGGAAGGTGTGCTTTCTGCTTTGTCATTCAAATGTGATGGAGAGGTATTTATCAAGTTATGGTCTGCCCTTACTGTTGTCGATGTTATGAATATCTGGAGTGATATTACTATTTTGGAGAAAACCACAGATATTCGCACGATTCAACTTTTTATCAATTCTCCTGGCGGTGATGCCTTTTCCGGGCTTGCTCTTGCCGATGAGATCAAACGTGCAAAGGTATTAGGCTTTACCGTGATAGGTCATGCCTCCGGTATCGTTGCCAGTGCTGCTGTACCCATATTCGCTGTTTGCAATAAGCGTATTACCGCCCCCAGTACAATATTTATGGTTCACGAGACATCAATCTGGAAGTGGCCGGGAAGGGAAACACATTCCGATATTATTTCTCAAGGGAAACTCATGGATTTGCTTAGGGATCGGTACATGGACACATTGACTGAAAATAGCAAACTCTCCCGTGAGCAATGGGAAGCAATGGAAGCAAAAACCACATGGTTTTCTGCTCAACAAGGCATGGAATGGGGCCTGGTGGATAGGATAGAATGACCCGCAAAGTCACAAAAGAGGACATGGAGCAGGAAGCTGATGGACCGACTACCATCAAGAAGCGGATCGGCATCAACCGGCTTTTGGACAAGCTCGAAGCAGAACTTGATGCCTGCGAAACAAAGGTATTTTCAAATGCACTGGGTGTTATTTACTCCGATGATCTTACAGCATGGAACATTCGTCAAAAAGCCCGTATGGATGCACATAAGCTCCGGGGTGACTATCCAGCAGAGAAATTTGAAGGTGAGCTCAGGTTGCCTAATGCTATGGCCCTGGTGGTAGAGGCACGGCAGGAAGCCAAGAAGAAGCCGAAGAAGAAAGGAAAAAAAATGACTGAGGATGAGATTAAAAGACATTTGCTTATATTAATCGAAGGAGTAATTGATGAAGAGAGTTTAACTAATGGTGAAGGATTTGTTGAAATGGAAGACGGAGTTATTCACCTTGCCCTAGAAGATAGTAACCATTATTTCCGAGTTACATTAAGCAAGGTAGATGAAAGTGAATATCATTGCTAATGCAAAGTGAAGCCATAGACATATTTCAGGAGCAAGTTAGAGAGTCTGAGAAGGTGTGTGAATCCTTTCCCTACTTCGTGGGTGAGTATTGCTGGATCGAAGATAAGATCACGAGCCAGGCCATACCCTTCAAACTATGGCAATCACAAGAGCGGATCATGCCGAAGGTAGTCGGATCAAAGCGCCTTATCATCCTTAAAGCTCGACAACTAGGGCTTACGTGGCTCACGGCTGCTTACTGCCTATGGCTTGCAATGACCAAACCTCTGCAGCTCATCGTTATTATCAGCTATAAGGAACAAATCGCCTGGGAAGTGACGGCGAGAATCAAGTTTATGCTCAATGCTCTTCCCGAATGGCTTTATCCTCCCATACGCAAATCTACTAATGAAGAGGTCGTGTTTTCACATAGCAACGGCCTTGAATCCATCATTCAGAGCATAGCAACCACGCCTTCAGGAGCACAGTCAAAGACGCTCAACCTCCTGGTGCTCGATGAAACGTGCTGGAATCGGTACGTGAAAGAGATTTACTCGGCATCAAAGCCCGGTGTTGACTCTGCCCAGGGCCGGATTATCGTTATCTCAAACAGCATCAAGACAGCTCCGGGATGGTTCTGGACCCGTGAGATTTACTCTGGAAGCATGAACGGTGCCAACGACTTTGAACGTATCTTCATGCCCTGGTCTGATCACCCGTTACGCTCTACAAAGCTCGTCTATGACGAGGACCTGAAAGAGAAGATCCCTGAGTTTATCAAGCAGCAAAGGGATGGAGGTACGGACGATGAGGAGATATCTGAACACTATCCCGCTACCGAACAGGAAGCTATTAGCACTATGCTTGGCAGTTATTTCGGAAAGGTGCTGGCTCGGCATACGTTTACGATGGAGGGCAATCGGGGGCATCTTGAGCTTAACAAGCACAAGGAAATAGAGTTTATCGCTGATAAGCGGGGAATCCTGGAAATATGGCGCTATCCCTATCACATGATAGGTGGCTGGGATGGTAGATACTGGGAGAATCGGTATTGTGTCGGCGCCGATGTTTCAGAAGGTCTGGGGGAGACCTACAGTACAGGATATGTGATCGATCGGAAGATTGACGAGGTTGTGGCCCGGATGCGGTCAAACAGAATAGATGCTGACCAGTGGGGCGAAATGCTCTTTATGCTCTCACAGTATTACAACAACGCAGATGGTAACGCCCTGATATGCCCGGAACGTACAGGCGCAGGGATTACCACCTGCAAGCGCTTGGAAAAGCTCGAAGCAAACCTCTATTTCAAGATGATACCCGCAAAGATAGGTGGTCCCACCAAGGAAATAGGATGGTCTGAAACACAGCAAAGCAAACATGAGTTGTGCGGAGATTTCAAGACCTGGCTCCGGCAGATGAAGGGCACCTTGTATGATGCGATACTCATTGGCGAGTGCTCCACGTTTATCCGTGATGAGAGCGGCAGGCTGGGGGCAGAGGAAGGCAAGTTTGACGATTGTGTGATAGGTGGCGGATGTGCGGTACAGGCAAGCCAGTTTATAGGAGATAAGGCGGTACAGGTGCCGGAAAAGCCACAAGGATGGCTCAGGAAATGGCAGGAGGGGAAATATTGATGTTTGTTCCTATCGAACCCGGAAAATATTACTGTCAACCGTTTTGGGACGGGAAGAATCAGCCTAGACGATTAATCGAATGCTACAAAAAAGTTTGCTTGATTCAAGATGATGTTGGCCCACGCGAAGAATTGGTTTGTGATTATGAAGGCTACACGCATCTTGTCGCTTTAACAGGAATCAATAAATGGGAGCCAGAAAACAAAATAGTATAGCATAACCCAATATCAGCCCCGATCCGCAGGCGCACGGTAGGGGCGAAAGCCAACATGAACCTCGAACTCTAGCTAGAGGAGTTCGGGGTTTTTTGTTGGCACAAGGAGCACATGAGCAGGCGAAGAAAACAACCTATGAAGATCGACAAGGACTTTAAAGAAGGCCTGGAAGAACTCAGGCACCGGGTAGAGAACCCCAACAAACTCCCTTCTATTCATCTTGTGGGTAACGTCTACAAGCAGAGAGAAATCAGGGAAATTCAAATGCTCACGTTTCCCCCATGGGAGATAGGCTATCAGGTTTTACCAGTACCGGATATGGGCGGGGTGTTCGTGCGGAATATCTTCTTCAAACTACCGGGAGAGAAGATTGATGATCTCAAGGACGATGATGTTGATTGGATTCTACTTCATGCCAAGGTGCTCATAGATGAAGGCCAGGGTCCCCCCGTTATTCAGAAGATAAACTTTGACTGCATGAAAATCAGCCAACACTTCATGCCTCTTCTGAGGGTGGAGAAGAACCCAAATATCGTAGTACCGGGAGGAACAGGCCATGCCTGAAGCGTTTGAGAAATGCAGAGCAGCAGGCGGGAAGATCAGGACCATATCAGGCCCGAGCAAACAGTTCAACGTGCCTGCGGGTAAGTACCGCCATATCTGAATTAAGGGCGGCAATGTCCATTTAGGGCATTTAAAGACGAAAAAAGGCAAGTAATGGAAACCATCGACCTGAAACGATTAGAAGCGGTACTCGGAGATAAGCCCGATGCCAAGAAGATACTCGAGGTCTACTCCTATCTTAAAATCTACAAGGAAGATACGGAACGCGGGAAATGGATAGAACGCCGCAAGATATGTTGGGGCATCATCGAGAATGACCGGGAATCCTGGTGGACGGCACAGGAACTTGAGGAAATTAGGAAGCAGAAACAAGAACCCGTTGTCACCAACAAATGCGTCAAGGGTGTCCAAGGCAAGGCCGCAATCGTTACGGACCAAAAGCCTGAAATCAAGTTCTTTCCGGTTGGTAGTTCCGACCTTTACATTGCCGAACTCCTGAAACGTGCCCACGACCTCGTATGGACAAAGAACGAGGGTAACGATGTTACCTATGATGCCGTGGAAGAAACACAGGTGGGCGGGATCTCCTTTATCAAGGTATCGCACAACCCCTCGAAAGGTCCGTTTGGCCGGATTGTGTTCGAGGAAGCCCCCCCCGATGATTTTTACTGGGATAGAAACGCACGGCAACGCGACCTCTCAGATACCCATATCATAGAAGCAAAACTCCGTTCAAAGCCCTACCTCAAGGAACAGTACGGCGACATCATCACGGATGATGATCTGAACTTCAAGATAGAGCTCAAGGACGAAACCGGAGACAAGTCAAGCGGTGTAACCGGGAAAGACAACTATCCAGAGGGCAAGGACAAGGTAGACGACCAAGGGGATGCCACGGCAGAACCCGAGAACATTTGGGAAATCGATGCCTATATGCGGAAGGTGGTTAATGAGGATTGGGTAGTTATCTCAAACGAGAAGGGTCTGCCTATAGCCCAGCCTATTAAACTTAGCAAGGATCAGAAAAAGAACCTCAAGGCCGGTGATGCGGTAGGGGATGCTGTCTACTGGCCCCGAAAGCTCGAAAAGAGAATCCATCGTTTCATTATCGGCAAGAAACTCATTGAGGAGAAAGAAAACCCTCACGGCATGGATGCTGACGGCAATCCTGTTCTGCCTATAATTGCACTCCGGGCACAAAGAACCCGCAGTTCCTACCCCATGAGTCCCACGGCCTACGCCAAGGATATCAACCGGCAACTCAACAAGTCCACCCTGCAATTTGCTCATGCGGTGGCGCACCTCGCCAACTCCCCCATTGTCAGACCTAAGAGCGCGTCAATGTGGGTAGGGGAACCGGGAACACCGGGTTCTGAATTGCTTGTCAGCAATCAGGCTGCTTTTGCTCCTTCACGCCTGGGAGCAGGTTCTATTGATGCGAACAAGTTTCTTGAGATCCGACAACTATCCGAGGCCGACATCAACGATATGTACGACCTTCAGGACGTAATGAGGGGGAAGATACCACAGGGAACAGACCCCTCCGGGCGGGTAGTCCTGGCCCTTCAGGACATGGGCGGCATGATGAGCAAGCCCTTTCTCCGGACCCTGGAAGCTGCGCTTATACGGGTTGGGAAAGTCGATATCGCCATGGTTCTGGCAAAATGGCCCCGGTACATGTGGGAGCGCCTTCTTGAAGAGGATGAGTGGACCAAATGGATGCCGGATGAGGAAAAGACCAAGCTGGGCGAGGATATGGAGGAACCTGATGAGGATATGCAGGCGCAGATTCGGCAGAAGTGGGAGGACGCGCTTGAGAAGATACGGCCCGCCGATGCAAAGAAACCCCCTGGAATCAAGCTCATCGACCTTGATGTGAAACTCACGGCTGGAAGTTCCCTGCCCACCAACCGGATAGCAAAGATGCAGGTGGCAATCGAATACGTGGGCGCTGGCATCTACGATGCCGAGGCCGCACTTGAATATGTGGATGATCCCAACAAGGACAAAATAGCTGCCCGTATGAAGAAGAGAGAAGAAGCAATGCTTCAGGCGGGAACACTAAAAAAATGAAAGGAGGTACATCATGGCAGACAAAAAGAAACCAGATCATGTGATTCAAGGTGAAGTCGTGTTCAAGAAGGTTGATCCTCTGGCCTGTTATTTTGAGATGGAGCCGAGCAAGACATTATTGAGCAATCGGAGATTCACCCTGGACAGATCAGTTTTGCCGACAGACTTCGACCCTGAGAAGTACGAAGTCACTGGCAGCTTCAGCATTGAACTGACCATTAACAAGAAGTAACCGTCTTGACCCGGAAGGTCATGCAAATAGGTCACTTGGCAACCTGAATGCCATGCGAAAGGAGTAATTCTCATGGGAGATGAAGAATTCACGGAAGAAGAACTGAAGATATTAGGCGAAGAGCCTGAACCGGAACCTGGAAAACCAGAGCCGGAACCGGAACCGGGAGTTCCGGAACCCGAGCCAGAACCAGAGCCTATTCCTGAGCCTGGGGAACCAGAGCCAGAGCCAGAACCAAAGGGACCCGTACCACTTGAGAGATTCAATGAGGTGTACGGGAAGAGCAAGGAATTTGAACGCAAACTCGACCTTTTGAGGCGTGATCCCCAAGCCTATTACGAGAAGTATCCTGATGAGAAATCGGAAGAACCGGAACCGGTCCCTATTAGTGACAACTTATATGCTGACCTTATTCATTTGCGCGTCCAAAGTGGACCTTATGATGGGAAAAGTCTTGCAGAAGTGCATGAGATTGACCCACTGGCTGCTATGGCGATTTATAACGACTATCGGGACGACCAGCGAGAAACACAACGGACAACCAAGGACACACAGGAGCGGCTTAAACGAGAATCAGAAGCGGAGGTTAATGCCTTTGGTGCCAAGATGTCTGTAGAGATGTTCAGCAAGGAAGTGGACAAGCTGGACGGCAAGGAAGCCAAACAGATGGAGCAGTTTGTTGATGAAATCGTAGATTGGATAGGGAAAACGGGCAGGGCTAACAACATGGAAGATGCCTATTTTCTCATGCACCGTGACAACATCCTCAAAACTGCTCAAGTGAACAGCACCAAGGCCCTCATTGAAGGACTGGCAAGTGGCGAGGTGAAAACCGTTACCACGAACAAATCCATTGAGGGTAAATCAGGATACGGGCAATTTATGGAGTACACGGTAGACCAACTTACTGCACACATAGATGGTTTAACTGATGTGGCATTTAAAAAGTTTGCCAAGGATGCTCCAAAGGAATTGAAAGACAAGTTTCCGCAAGCGGCTTGGGATTAGCGTCAAGAAAGGTCATTAGATTAGGAGGTATTTCTAATGGCCGATTGGACTTTTACAACCGCAGACGCTCTCACCGCGCAAACCTGGGCGAAAAGGTGGTGGATAGAGGCCAAAACCGAATCCTACTTCTACGGTCAGGGCTTTATCGGTGCGAGTGAGGAAACAAATATAATCGTTGAGTTCCCGGATCTCGAAAGAGAACAGGGATATCAACACACGTTCGGGCAGGTTCGGAACCTGAGTGGTGCCGGTGTTGCCGGTGATCTTATCATGGAGGGGAACGAAGAGGTCCCCAATGTCTATGACGATGCGATTACGATCAACCAAAAGCGGAACGCAGTCAGGACATTCGGTAAGCTCTCCGATCAGTACCCTTCGGATAAGGCAGTTCGCCAATGGGCACAGCGATTGCTCAAGAGATGGAAGGCCGACACCATTGACCAGGACATGTTTGACGCTATCTGGTTGGCTCCGACCAAGGCCCTTTATGGCGGTGATGCTACAACCACGGCAACCATCGAAGCTGGCGATTACATGACGCTGGCCCTGATTTCCAAGGCCGTAGCGTATGCCAAGAAAGCAACCCCAAAGATCATAGGAACACCGGCAGGTGGCAGACGCTGGTATGTTTGTGTCATGTCTCCCGATCAGGAATTCGACCTCAAGGAGCGTGACGCTGCATGGGCACAGGCACAAAGAGAGGCCATGCAACCCGGTCCCGATAATCCCCTTTTCACCGGGGCTATCGGACGCTGGAACAACACCATCCTGCATGTTCACGAGCGAATCCCCACTTCAACAGCGTGGGGGGCAGACACGCCGCCGACTTTGGCTGGTGCTGAGGCCGGTTTCTTCGGTGTTGGATGTGCGGGAATTGCCTACGCCAAGCGGAAGGTCTGGAACGAAAAGACCTTTGACTATGGCAATAAGGTAGGTTTCTGTATCGGTGCGATTTATGGCATGACCAAGGCTGTTTTTAACACCTACGACAATGCCTTTGTGGTTATTCGCACCTATAGAACGAATAACTAATGATCTTTGGGTGGATAGCTGAAAGCTGGCCGCTGAAGGCGAAAAGGGATAACTCCCGGTCCCCTTCCACTCATTGACTAACGGGACGATGGGAGAACGAAAATGGCAAACGCAAAACTCATAGATCCGGCAGATAAAGCCGTGAAAGAAAAGGAAGAAAAGACACTCGATCAGGAAATGGAATCGCTCAAGGTGGATGGTCTTACCCTGGATGATTTCAAGCCGGTCCCGCAGGCGATAGCACGGGCGGCGCATCCTTTTGACGGATACCCGGAACGCAAGATCAAGGTTGTTATAAACGGGCGTGAGGGCATATTGAACGTAACTCATGTTGTGGCAATGAATCCCAAAGAACCGGAGATACAAGACCCTTCCGGCGTGAAAGTCTCGATCCGCAAGAAAGTTGGAAAGATGGAGCGGGAAGAGAAAGTCACGCTGAAGAGTTCTCACAGTAGGCCGGTTCGGGACTACGAAAATGGAGGCATTACTACTGCCAATGTGTTTGACCGCGATATCCCCCTTGCAGATGGAACCGTCATGCAGAGGTGCTGCATCGTGCCCAGTCACAGTGCGAGGGCTCAGATTTGCTTTAAGCTCGATTTGAAAAACGGACGGATATTACCTGATAATCGGTATGTTGTTCCTGATGGAAAACAGTTGAATCGGCTTCGTCGGGTCTATGAGATGATCGTGAATCCTCAACTGAGAACCGAGAATTTGGCCCGGTGGGTTGCCGGTGAAACAGCCGAAGAACCGCCGGAATTGGTTGAGGAAGAATAGAGGTGAATAATGGCTAATATACATCCAGAAATTAAGCCGAACGGGGTTAGCGACAAGTACCTCATTGATTTGATGTATATGTTGCAGCAGTCCATGTATGGGCTTTGCCTGAAATTAGACGTTGAAGGCACTGGAGGTGTTGATTACGTGGACCTTTGCTATACTGCCTTATTTCATACACAGGTATGGGATTACCGGGGCAATAAAACCCAAAACGTGACGACCTGCGATCATATCATCATGCCAAGTGGAGGTTTACCAAACGCTGCTCTGATCCAATGGCTTTATGATTGGATCAATGCCTTTGAGACTCTGGTTGAAAAGCTCGATGCTGACGCCGGCATTACCGATGATACTGACTACGAGGATCTTTGTTATGAGGCAATCATTTTGCCGTATATCTTTGAAAGCGGCAGATACGATCAACAGACCATCTTAGGGAATACCGTTTCAACAGGTGGTTTTGATACTATGTTGGATACTGCGGGAACTCCCTGGTTGGTGACGAGGATCGGACCAACCGGAAGGCCGAATGATAGGGTTCTTTGTGATCTACTCTATGACATTCTCAATGCGTGGGAAACGATGTGTGAAAAGATTGACGCGGACGCGACTGCGGCGGCTCCACCCGCGGCTAATACATACGAGGCTCTGTGGTATACGGCAACGGTTCTTATGCGAGTGGAAAACAGTCAGGCCAGTGTATTAGGCAATGCACAAACCCGTTTAGGCTAACTTAACAAGACAAGGAGGAACAAGAAAATGAGAAAACTCTTAACTTTTATACTGGCCCTGGCATTGGTCTTTGCTTTGACTATGCCCGCCAGCGCGACCTACAAGAATATGTGGGCCTACGTCTACTCATGGGATGGGGATCTTACCGCAGACGGCAAATATGAGCTGAGCAGGGTAGAAAGCGGAATCAGTTTTGTGGTTCTGCAACATGACTCTGATGCCACGATGGAAACCCTCTATGTGTATGACAAGACGCCCCTCGTCACAACCGGCATGGCTCAACCTGTTACCGGGACCAGCTATGCCTCGGATACTGTCTGCAATGACATGGTTGCATTCAGGGTTGACCCCAGCGAAACCGACGACACGGATGTTGATTTAATCGTGGTGGACCAGGCCGGGGGCTATACGGCAGTGGTGAATGGGTTCAACGAAAATACACACACCATTGTTATTGACGAACGGCCCCTTGTGGAGCATTGGGGAGCGGCATGGTTGGTCACTACCGCTACGTCAAGCGAGATCGCGGCTGGAATCGACTTTGCTCGTCCGTCAATAATCCATGAGATGAAGATCAAGGTATGTACCGCATTTGCGAGTTTGACCTGTGTAAATGTGGGCCTGACTGCGGCTGGAACCAACGGAGATGCTGACGGTTTCATTCGTATGGAACAGGTAGCGACACAGGGCTGGCACAGCATTTACAGGCCCGGTGTCGATCTTACAAGTTATCTCGTGAGTAGTGGCGGCGAAAGATCGTCTTATTGCAGCACCCATGAAACCGCAGATGGAGTAATGGGACCCAGCTTAGGGACGTACCTGGGTAATTTTATGGTGGGTACGGGCGCTAGTGCTCTTGCTAGTCCTGGCATCGGAATCATGAACAAAGAATCTCTCATGATTCATGCTACCTGGGAGCAAAGTCTTACCTATACCTTTGCCTCTGGTGCTTCCACAACTGTTACCGCGAACAGCACGGGGTGGGGCATCGTCTGGTTCCGCTTTATAGCGATTAGGTAAGAGGCAACCTCTAACGGAGGCCTCGGAAACGGGGCCTCATAACTAAAGTGGAGATGAACATGAAAAAAATCATTATAGCCATAGCACTCATAGTAAGCCTGACCTTTGGCCTGACTGCTGCGAATGCAGGAAAGCCCGTAGGAATGCAGGATTTTTGGGCTTACGTCTACCGATGGGACGGCTCTATGACTGCTAACGGCCTGATGGAAGTTACTAGGGCAACCAGTGGTGTTACCTTTGTAGTCTTACAGCGCAACAGCGTTGTTACCATGGAAACATTGTATCAGTATGGCAAAAAGACCATGATTACCACTGGAATGGCGCAGCCTGTTACCGGGACGAGTTTCGGAGCTGTTCTCGTTTGTGATGACAAGATAGCTTTTGCCGTGGACCCCAGCGAAACCGGGGACACCTACGTTGACCTTATTGTCGTTGACCAGACGGGCGGGTACACCAGCGTTGTGCGGGACTTTAACCAATACATGCACACGATCATCATTGATGAAAGACCGTTGATAAAACACTGGGGTGCGGCTTTTCTCATAACAACCGCAACCTCAACGGAGATTAGTGCGGGCATTGAACTTCCCCGACCTTCGATCATTCATGACATGAAGATCCAGGTTTGTACTGCCTTTGCGAGTACGGCGGTTGTGCATGTTGGACTTAGCGCAGCCGGGACCAATGGGGATATTGACGGCTTTATCCATGGCGAACAGGTAGCGACGAAGGGCTGGCACAATATCTATAGGCCGGGTGTCGATCTTACGAGCTATCAGGTCAGCAGCGGTGGCTCAAGAGGTTCCTATGCAAGCACACGGACTCCCACCGATGGGGTTCTTGGTCCTGCCCTTGGCACATACCTGGGTAACTGGATGATAGGTACCAATGTCACCAATGTCGCCCTAACGGGTGAAGGCATTGGCATTCTGAATAAGGAAGAGCTGGTAGTTCACGGCACCTGGGAACAGACGCTTTCCTATATGTTCGGCACCGGCGCGGCTTCGGCGGTGGCGGCTAACAGTACCGGATGGGGCATTGTGTGGTTTAATTTTACGGCAATCAGGTAATGCACAACCTAACTTTAACCGGGGGCTCCTGCAAGGGGGCCTCCGCTGGGAGCTTATGAAAAAGAATCTTATCATTTTCGGGGTGCTGGCCGTTGCGATCCTCCTTGTCTATTCCAATACGTTCAAGGCAGGACTTCACTATGACGATAGTGTGAACATTACCCATAACAGCATAATTCAGATTAAAAGCCTGGATTGGGAGAGCATTAAGGCAACGTGGTTCGCGGGTGGCGCACGGGGGGATATCTATCACCCGGTGCTTTACCGGCCCTTGGCTATGTGCTCCTTTGCCCTCAATTACTATTTCAACGGCCTTGATGTGTTCTGGTATCACGCCGTCAATACGCTGATCCATATCATAACCGCTATGCTTCTCTTTCTGTTTATCAAGGAAGTATTGCTTTTACCTGCACTGAGAGAGAAATATGGCGATTATGCTTTGCAGATTGCCGGACTCGCTGCTTTCTTGTGGGCGATCAATCCGGTGCAGCTCACGAGCGTTACCTATATCGTGCAGAGGCAAAATAGCCTGTGCGGGATGTTTTATCTCCTTGCATTCTACTTCTATATTAGGGCCAGGAAGAGCAAATCGCCCCTACAGTACACTTTCTCCGGCCTAGCCATAGTCCTGGCTATGCTCAGTAAAGAAAACGCAATCCTGGCCTTTCCTGCGATTGCCCTCTTTGAAGTGATGTTCTTCGGCATGAGCAGGAAAAAGCTCACAATTTTCGGGTGTTTTATAATTGGCGGGTTCTTGCTTATTCTGGCGGTCCAGGGCTGGGAAACTTTCAGCATCGACACCTTAATGAAAGGCTATGCAAAACGCGAGTTCACCGTGGGCCAGCGGGTTCTCACGGAATCACGGGTTATGGTGTTCTATATCATGCTCCTGCTTTGTCCCTACCATGGATTTCTCTGTCTTACTCATGTGGTGCCCTTATCTCATGGGTTGCTCAATCCACCTGCAACTCTGGTTTCCCTGCTTATTATCGCAACGATCTTTACCCTTGCCATAATCAAGATCAAGAAACACCCGCTAATATGTTACTGCGTGTTTTTCTTTTTCCTGAATCATCTGGTGGAAGGCACGGTTATCCCCCTTGAGCTTATCTATGAGCACCGGAATTACATACCCTCATTCTTCTTTTTCCTACCGATAGCGATCCTTGTTATCCATGCTTACCGCCACTGGTTCAAGTCTATGGCCCTCGTGACAACCGCGCTGATCGTGCTTTTCATGGGATACAATACCTATATCCAAAACAAAGTATGGGAAACGGATTATAA
>Ga0307380_10002235_pt1 | contig 27680 bp, 36 predicted proteins | sample UN3MG_FD_202239 | JGI IMG/M metagenome (GOLD analysis project Ga0307380, IMG submission 202239) | Soil microbial communities from Risofladan, Vaasa, Finland - UN-3 | ecosystem: Environmental > Terrestrial > Soil > Coastal area > Acid sulfate soil | place: Finland: Risofladan, Vaasa | collected... | reverse complement strand
AAGGACAAGTAAGTGAAGGACTGGTAGAAACAGAGGATTATGACAAGCTTTCCAATGAAGCACTGGAAGCATTAGTCAAGACTGGCGTGAAACCTGCACCTGTTGTACCTGCCGAACCTGTTAAGGAGGGCGAAGAACCTCCACCTGCCGAACCGACCGAAGAACTGCCTGATTATATCAAGGGCAAGACTGCTGAAGAACTGGCCAAAGACTATGTCAACTTGCGTAAGAAATTAGACGAACAGGGTAAAGAGGTTGGCGAACTGCGTAAATTCAAGGAAGATGCAATCGACCTCGATACCCAGATGAAGCAGTATCAGATAGATGCTACTTCACGGCGTATTGTAGAAACCGAGATAAAAGGCATGACTGATGCCGAGAAACAGCAGTTCTATGATGCCTTTAGCGAGGACCCTGTTAAAGCCCTGATGCCCTACATATCAAAGGCAATCAAGCCGATTGCAGTGGTACAGGCAAGACAGGCAAACGAAAATGAGATAAACAGGTTAATTGAGGCAAATAAAGACGGATTAGTCCCTTATGACCGCAAGGCAGTTGATAAGATCATAGCAGGTTTTACGGGAGCAGACGGCAGGAATAAGCTGTTTGAAATTCCCGGTACGACAGCCTTTGAAGAAGGATATAAGATTTACAGGGATAAGAACCTTCCAGAAGCGTTACAGAAGAAAGAGCAAACAATCATTGAGAAAGCAGAAAAAGAAGCAGAAGAAAAAGCCCAGAAGAAACTGCGAACTTACACCGAACCGCAAGGCATTCGTTCTGCTCCAAGTGGATCAACCGATTATGATACTATGCCGATGGAACAACTTGGAAAATTAGTCGGGAAACCAAAAGACTAACATAAAAATAAAAATTAAATAGTCTTATAATTCACGGGGGAAAACAAAAATTTAAAATTAAAAGGTCGTGAATTATAAATGTCAACTTCAACTACAACCTCAACCCTTACCCAGGCATTAAAGACTTATTACGATAGAAAACTATTAGAACTTGCCGAACCAGTAATGGTAGCAGATAAGTTAGCAGACCACTCTCGTGATATTCCTCAAAAAGAGGGTAAGGTAGTAAATTTCACCCGTTATGTCCCTTTAGCTAAAGTAACCGCTGTAACTGCCGAAGATGCAAACTGCGATTATGTCGAATTGGAAGCCTTCGAGTTTGAAAAGACCGTTGGTAAATATGCTAACGCTATAAGACTTACTGAAGAAATACAATTATTTAGTTATTGCGAACCACTTGATAATGGGGTTCAACTTCTGGGCGTAAATATGGGTGAATCAATAAATTATCAGTATAGAAAGGCAATGGCTTTAGGTCTCTATCCGATGAGGGTAGACAATTCAAGCACTTATGCAGTTAGTGGAGTAGTTACTTCTGCACCTCTTACTACCACAATAACAGCTGCTTTATTAACCCAAGCAGATGACTTCTGGAATGACGGAGTAATCATCTTTACTTCGGGACAGAACGCAGGATATGCAGGGTTAGTAAGCGATTTTGTTGCTTCAAGTGATACGGTTACTTTTGGTCCTGCATTAAAAGATGTCTGTGCTGTAGGCGATACTTTCCGTATCGTTGTTTCTACAGGTCTGGCTGCTACTAATATTGTAACTGGCTCAGCAGTAGAAAGAGCAGTAGCTATCCTAAAACACAACAAAGCACCTAAGTATGATGGAAAATTCTATGCAGGGATTATGAGTCCCTTCGTAGTCTATGACTTCATGCAAGATAGTGCATGGGTTAATGCAGTACACTATGCTTCTCCCCAAGATATTTTAAACGGAGAATTAGGCAAATGGGGCGGAGTTCGCTTCTGGGAAGATACCGAAGGCTGGACAGAAACCATTACTACCGGAGCTTCTACTTCTGCAGCAAGAGGATTTGGATACTATTCTGCAACAGGTACTATTAATCACACCCCGATATTCGGAAAGCATTGTTTTGCAGGTACAAGGATAAGCGGCGTAAAGGACAAACTCATCATCAAAATCCCCGGACCGCAGGATACTTCCAACTTTATTAATGCCTGGAGCATGGTATCTTGGAGAGCTTACTTCGTTGCTGTAGTATTAAACGGATTATTCGGAGTAAACATTGTAAGTGGTGCTTCAACACCAGCCTAACAGAATAACATAATAACAGATTAACAAAATAAAATAGAGGGGCGTAAACTGCCCCTCTTGAGAAAGGAGATAACTTAAATGTTAGAAATAAAAAAATCAATAGAACAAGGATTTAGCGGAAAGCCAGGCGGATTATACGATATCTTAAAACAACTGCAAAATATGGCAATACTTACACCTTGCAAAGTCTTTTATGTCTGGAAGGGTGGTAATGGTCAAGGTGGTGAATCTTGGGAAACTGCTTATCCTACAATTACTGAAGCCATTACCGAACATACAAGATACAGAACAACAATACCTTCAGCACAACAATCAATCTACGATTATATTATTATAGCACCTGCCACTTATGATGAAAATATTACTGCATTACCATTTTCTTGCAATATGATTGGATTAGGGCATCCTGGAACTGATAAACACGTTGAACTACATCCTTCGGCTGGTATTCCAATAGCAGGAACGGTTTCTGGTTTACGTCTTATTAACATGAGATTTGAAGCAGTTGGTGCAGTTGACTTACTTGATTTCAATATTTGTAATAATGTTGAAATTTTAAACTGTACGTTTGCATGTGCTGATGCTGATAATGTTGCTGCTATATCAACCCAAAATAGTAGTTATTTAACTATAAGAGATTGCAGATTTGATTGTCTTTTAGCTACTGCTGGATTTGCTTATTGTTTATATTTTGGTGGTGGTTCAGATAAGTACCTTGCTTCTGGTGTTATAGAAAATAACGTATTTAGTGGAATGGATGCGGCTGGAACTGCAATATATATAGCCAGCGATTGTACTGCCTCTGAAACTATAATCAGGAACAATATAATTAAACTTACTGGTGCTGGAACTGGTATAGACGACAACAATGACAATGCAATGGTTTTAGATAATGTTGTATTCCATGTTAGTGGAACACCTTACGATATAAATACTTCATGGTCTAAAAACAATTATGCAAGTGATGCTGGAACAGCAACTATAGTACCTGATTTAGCTCAATTTTAATTAACAGGTTTCGCGGTTGTCCGATGATACAACCGCATTCTAATAAAAAGAAGGTGATTTTATGCAAATTATAAGAATTGCGGCTGATACACAATTAGCTTATGCAGTGCCGATTACAATATATGCGGCAAGACTACAATACCAAGGCGATACTACTGCTGCCATCTATGACGAAGCAGGTGCAACGGCAGGCAGTCCTACTGCTGCATTAAAGAGAATTGGATTAGAGACATTAGCCACTTATAAATCAACTGATGATGCACTCATTCCAGCAGGAGGAGTTAAGTTCGCAGTTGGCTGTTATGTTGAATTTAACGCGGGAGAAGTATTTTTGACCGTAGATTAATAAATAAGAAAGGAGGAAATTATGCCAACACGTATACCGATATACCGAGATGAATTATTTGCAAGGCTGGATAAGGATAAGGCGGAGATAAAGGCGGAGCTGAAGAAAGAGATGAACGACCTTGCCCTGCTTATCCTTAATAAGTTAGAGCCTTGCGTATGTGAACCTAAAGAAGTTAAGAAACCAATAACAAAGAAACAATAAAGTTAGGTGATATAGATGTTAGCGACAATAGCTGAAATAGAAACCAGCGTAAGATATCAAATAAGAGAAGCTACTGCAGGTTTTTGGACATCGACAGAAATACAGAGTTACATTAATGAAGCCCAGGAAAAGATTGCCACTGAAACAAAGTGCCTATCTAAATTATATTCCCGTCCCTTAATCGCTGCCGATATCGTTAATGACAGGGAGATCCGCTTCTCCAGTGATTTTGTTGCCCTTGATGAGGGTGGAGTCCTCTATAACGATAAACCGCTTGAACAGACCTCATTAAAAGAACTTGACGAGCATTTAGGTAATTGGCGGAGTACCACAGGCACGCCGACCCGCTTCTATTTCAGAAGCGACATGATGGGATTTTTCCCTAAACCATCAGCTGGGGATACGGTGAAGTATTACGGTATAGAAAGGGCAACCGAGTTATCAGGCTCTACCGTTCCCTTATCAGGTGATTATAGGACGATAGCCTTCCGTATATATATGCGTAATTATGCTGTTGCTATGTGCTGGTATGCAAAAAATGAAGATGGTAAAGGTGATAAGTGGATGGCAAGATTCGACAGGGGGATATACAACATTAATGCCATATTGAACGGACACAAAAATCAGGGGGCGAAGATGATACCCGAATATCGGGCACGAGGACATCGTTACGGGATTAATTATGGTGATACCTCACATTATTGATTAATTAAGAAAGGAGAATAATTATGGCATTTGCAAAAAAACATTTTGTTGACGAGAAAGCAAGAAAGAAAAAGATACAGGCAACGCAATCGAGCCAGAAATATGGTTGGAAAAGAGTACAGGCCAAAAAGAAAAGTTTAACTAATTATAGTGCTTCCACAAGCGGTATATCACCAGCTAAGAAAAAAGTATCTCCATTAAAAAGTATAGGAAGTAATAATCCTACCATCGCCAATTTACTTAAAAAGAGAAAAAGATTAGGCATTATAGGCGGACGGTAATTAAGTAAAATAAAATAGGGCGTGATTAAATGACCAAAAAAATAATATGGAAAGCACTCGATAACCTCTCACCGTCTGACGTAAAACTGACGCAACTCCCACGCAAGCCGGATGGCTTATATAACATGCATTTTAACGAATACGGACAGTTGGTCAAGCGTGCAGGTTATGCCGAATATAATGCTACTTCAATCGGTGCAGACCATCCAATCAAGGGTATGCACCGATATTATAAGCAGGATACTTATGATAAAACGTTTTTAGTGGCCTGGAATACTGATGTATATAAATTTATAGTTATACCCACAGCTACAACCTGGGATTTACAATATTTGTGTACCGTTAAACCTGATGCTGATACTCCGGTATGGACAGCAGGTGGAACAACCGGTTATGCCTCTTGTACTGATGGGATATTAACCATTGATACGTCTGCTGCCAATTCAAGAACCTGTTATTATAATAGAACGCCGGATATTGATTTTTCCAGCGGCTTCCTTGTTCAGTTTGAGGCACAGATGGTGTCCGGTGCAGGGAACTATCCATTTAGGATTTATATTCAAGATGGTTCACAAAACTTATGGATTCAAGTATCTCTTAAAACAGATTCTGTATATCATTATCTAACTAAAATATGTGATTTTACTACGACTGACGAAAACCATGTATATAAAATAGTTGTTGTCGGTACGACTGCAACCCTATATATTGATAATATCTATAAGGGCGAATGGGCAGTTCAAGGACCTGCTTATTGTACTGATTTGGTTCGGTTTGGAGATAATGATACTGGAAGTTCTTGTAAGATTTATATTAATTACTTTTATTATACCAGCGATATTACCACAATATGGGGTGTCGCCTCAATCAAGTCGGGACTTACCGCTGAGTCTGATACCTACTTTTGCGACTTCCTTAATACCTGCTATTTTCTGAATGGCGTTGACGGGGTCTTTAAATATGATTTAGCCAATGTCAGGACGGTATGTCCTGCTCCGCCTGCTGCCAAACCGACAGGAGTAGGTGGGAGTACAGGCGGTCTACTGGGTGTAGGAAATTATTATTTTTGCTATACCTATGTAGATGAAGATGGATATGAAGGTGATCCTTCACCTGTTTCTGACGCTATTGACGTTGAATCAGGGGAGAAAGTTACCTTAACTATCGTCAACTCCACTGACGCCAAAATATCCTCAAAGAATATCTATCGCACTTCACTTGCAGGTGCGATTTATTATTATGACGGAGAAGTGGCAGATAACGACATAGAGACCTATACTTCATCCCAAGCCGACAGCACTTTAGGTACTGCAGTAGCAGAAAATCACACCGTACCGCCAACCACAGTACACCTCATTGCCAAACGCAGGGAAAGACTCTATTTAGCCTACAACGATTATGTCTATCCTTCCCATATTTCAGATGTGGAATACTTTCCTGCTACCTGGCGACAACGAACAGGCAACAGCCAGAAGATAACGGGCTTAATTGAACTACTAACCGAACTTCCTGTATTAACGGAAGATTCCGTTGAACGGCTGACAGGCACGGATGAAGATAATTTTGAGTTTAAAAATGCCTATTCGACAGAAGGTTGTATTGCCATAAGGAGTCTGGTTGATTGTGATAACCTGGCAGTCTATTTAGGCTATAACGGGATTAACTGGCATAACGGGACTGCTTCGGGGATATTCAGTCAGGCACTAAATAAATATATCAAAGATAATATCGTGGATGGTTCTGCCTACTTATCCTGTGCAACTTACTGGGACAATAAATATATCCTCTGCTACCCCAAGACAGGCGGGACTTATCCGACTGAAACCATCTGGATTGACTTAAAGAATTATACCTACGGCGTATACAGTTTTGCCTTCAGTTGCTTCTCGAAGTGGGATCGTGGAACGGACGGATTACAGTTAAAAGGCGGGAGTAATACCGAAGGCCAAATCTATTCTGTCTTTTCAGGACTTGATGATGATGGTTCAGCTATAACTGCCTATGATGATATCGAACCGCTGGATTTGGGAACACCCGAAAAATATAAGCAGTGGTATTCGGTTTCTGTAAAGATTAAAAGCACTACAGGAACAGCATTCCGCTTATATTACGAACTTGATGATGGTTCGGCTGGTACTTATGCCAGTAAAACCTTAACCGTAAGTACCACAAAATGGTATCGGATATCATTAGGTGCTGGAGGAAAACGTGCAAGGGCATTAAGTATAAAACCCTGGATGTCTGACAAACTTGACTTTGAGATACACGGATTGATGATTTGTTATGAAGAAGAGTCTTTTATGGAGGAAAACGAATAATGCCTTTTGATTTTGAAGATTTTAATAAGAAAGATGAACAAACTTCAAATGCTATATTACAGGGAATAAAAGACACGATTGAAGGCGGTATCCGTTCGGTTAATATAAGCGAGTTCCGCAATATTTCTACCATCTATTGCCAGGACAGCCTCGATAATAGTTACCCCCTGTATGTGCATTTTAATATCACCAGTGAAATGGTCAAGATCGTATCGGTAAAGGTATCATTCTGGATACTTCCTTACAGGGGTTATCCTGCAACCGGTATCTACGAGGAAGATAATTCACCGACCATCAAATTCTATGTCAGTGAGAATGAAGGGATTTCCTACAATGCTATCTTTTTTGGCGGTTATACCACCAAACAAACGGATGTGGATATTACTTCTCTTTTATCAGGTTCAGGCAATAAACTGCTTAAATTTACCTCATCGGCAAGGGGAAGGTTAAGCGTGCAAGTTACAGTTAAGTTAGACGTTAAGGCGAGGTAACAGTAAAGAAATATTTAATAGAAGTGGGGGATTTTATTTAAGGAGCGTGATTTTTTATGGCAAAAAAATGCCCTACAGTAACTACACAAGAAAACCCAGGATGGTATGATGAAGATGGAAATTTAATTACTTCCTCCGGCATTAACCCCTCAACAGGCGTGGCATGGACTGGAGAAGAATTGGTATCAGCAGCAAGTACCGGTGCTCCCTCAACTACTTATGGACTTGAAGCATGGCCTGAAAATTTTCCCACCACAACGGAGGAATATAATGCTATTAGACCGACATCAGAATATCAAAAACTTATATCATCTTCTGGCGTTAACCCAATAACAGGCACTCCAAGTGCTGGAGCCGCAGCAACTACACCAGGCGCCTTTGGCGCTAATATCCCCGCACCGGCAGTCACTCCCGCACCCGCTTTTGAGATTTCCCCCGAACAGAAAGCCTGGGAAGAACAGATAGGCGGATATATTTCTGAAACGTTGGAAATGGGGGGCAGAGGTATCCCCGAAGAAACACAGGCACTAATGACTCAAAAGACTACCGATATCTTAAAGGCAAAAGAAACAGAAGATATCAGGGTCATGCGTAACAACATGGAAAGGCGGGGTATTACCAATTCGGGTTTTGTCTTCTCTAACGAACAGAAGATCAGGTCAAATACCACCGTTGCTCTTGCTAATTCCATTACCGACTTAAATATACAAAATTCATTAATGAAGTTATCTTCTTTTGAAACAACAATGGGTCAGGCGGCACAATTCCTGGGCTATCTCGGTGAGATGAGTCAGTTAAAGTACCAGCCTGAATTTGCTACCTGGCAGGCAGAGCAATTAACTAAAATGCAGGCTTGGCAGGCACAGATTGATATACAGAAGATGGCGATTAATCAGGCGTATCAACAGCAGAATATTAAATTAACCGGAGAATTACAGAGTCAGTTATCTGAACAGCAACACGGATACGATATTGAACTGGCTGAAATGGAATTAGAGGCAAAACAAAAGGCCGCAGCGGCAGAAGGTGCTGGAAACATTATGGGAACTGCCAGTGGAGCTATAATTTCCCTAATAAAACCATCATGATAAAACAATGTCAAAACGATAATAATGTTTTTTTAGAGATATTAGATAAATTAAAAGAGGTAAAGAACTGCAAAATAACATCCAATATTTTATATAATTATATGATTTCAGAACAAATAGACAAGAGTGCTATGACTTTAGTAAGTTATGACAACGATAAAATGAATGGATGTGTAGTAGTAAAAATAATTAGAGATGATTTTGGAGAATTATCTTTCTTTATGACATTTATTTGGATTAATGCTCGCTGCCCTAATTTAATGCAGGAATTTATAGACTTTGGAAATGAAAAAGCAAAGGAATTAAATATCAAAAAAATTGTTTTTGCTACAAGTAGAAAAGAAGAAATAATTTTAAGACGAATGGGTAAATTTGGATTTAAAAAAATATATACTGCTTACGCAAGGGATGTAAAGTAATAGTGTTTGATAAAAAAGCATATATGAAAGAATGGCGAGAAAAATATAAGGAATATACGAAAAAATATAGTAGAGAATATTATATTAAAAATAGAGAAAAAGAAATAGAACGGTCTAAAGAATGGATAAAAAACAATCCTGTAAAAAGGGAAGAATATAATAAATTATATCGTATAAATAATCTTGAGAAAGAGAAAAAACGGTGGAAACAATATCGGTCTGAAAATAGAAAAGATATAAATCAAAGAAAAAAGTATAAACGTAAAACAGATTTAAAATTTAATCTTAATCATAGAATTAATACAGCCATAGGATTGTCTTTAAAAGGCAATAAAAATGGAAGACATTGGGAATGTTTAATTAACTACACTTTAACTGATTTAATTAAACGATTAAAATCTACTATTCCCAAAGATTACAAATGGAAAGATTTTTTGCAAGGTAAATTACATATTGACCACATTTTACCTATAAGACTTTTTCAATTTAATAGTCCAAAAGATAAAGAATTTTTACAATGTTGGAGTTTATATAATTTAAGATTATTATCTAAAGAAGAGAATTTATCAAAAAATGATAAAATAATAAATCCAATACTTTTAGGATTATTATTAAAGGAGATGATTTAAATGGCAGGAAATTACTCTGGATATTTCCTTAAGGGTTTAGCTGGTGGATTACAGACTGGGGTGAATTTAGGCACTCAAATACAAGAGATGCAATGGCAAAAAGCCCAAAGGAAAAAATTAGAAGAAAAAGAAGCGAAAATTGAAGAAAGTATGTCCACTATTGGTAACTTATTTAAACAGTATGGAGCTGATAGCACATATTCAGATGATGAGATTATGCAATTAAATACAGCTCTTTCAGCTGCTGTTCCTGAAGTTCAAGCAGTATGGAAAGATGCTGTTAATGCCATACAAACAATGAATAAAAATAAATTTGAGGAAGACCTTCAATGGTTCGATTTATTTATAAGTCAAGCAGAAGGATTAAACCCAGGTGATGTACAAGGAATATTTGATATGGCTAAAAGTCGTTTTCAAACCGATAAAGCTAAAAATTATTTTACGGCCTATGAAGAGATACAAAAGAAGAAATATAAACCTGCCCCTGAAACATTTACTTCACCTTCGGGAGTTACAGAAAAATATCCAGAAGCAGGTTATGAATATAGTGCTACCGCAAAGGGGTATGTTCCAATATATCAGAAACCGACTGCACCAGAAAAACCAACCGACACACAGGTCAAGTTAGCCGAGATAGACAAGCTGACTTTCCTGACCGAAGAAAGACGCAACCAGATGAAGGTTAATACTCTTGCCAATGATAGTGCTACTGCTGAAAAGGTAAATGCCATAAGGGCGGCAGGTGGCACAGATGCTGATATATTAGAGTCACTTGGTGCAGGCGTACAGGGGGTTAATCCACCGAAACCATCAACACCCTTAGTTGTAAGAATGGTTGATCCCAATGATGTGTTATTTGGTACTAATGGAATAATGAAGGATTATATCAATAGCGGTAGTCAGTTAGGTGAAGAACAAAAAGCAGAAATTAGAAATAATTACAATGTGATAAAACCTGCATTAAGTGAAGAAACCAGAAAACAAGTTGAAGATTATTTGGGACAGATAGGAATTGATGTAACTACACCCATTACCGAACCTATTTCCGAATCTACACCAGAACCACAACCCAATATCTTACAAAAAGGTATTAGTAAAGTCAAAGATTGGTTAGGTATGGAAGGTATTCCAAAGACCGGAGAAACTCCAACTCCGAAAGTTCCAACAGAAATAAAAGAAGCATTAATCCCGACAATGACCAATGATGAATTATATAACGCATTAAAAGGTCTTGACCCTTCAGACCCAATTTATAAAGCACTTTATGATGAGGCGGTAAAGAGAGGACTTATCGAAAAATGATAGATTGGAGTTTAGTAAAGCCACCAGAAGAAAATGAGAAAGAAAAATTAGATTGGGCAACTATTGAACCACCAAAAACACAGGAAGATGTAACCACTCCTGTACCTATAACTACACCTATAAAAACTCCATTAGGTATAGGCGGGCAAGCTAAAGGCGGGGTAATTCTACCTGAAGCAGAAAATAAACCTATATTATCTGATATAAAACAATCTATCCCTTCTATTGCCAAAGGTGTCTGGTATGGCATAATTACCTTACCACAGGCTATTGGTAGTCTAATGAGTCAATGGGGCGAAACTGAACAGGTTATTTCCGACCCGACTAAATTTGTAAGTGAACCAAAATGGGAAGGTGTAGATAAAAAGATATTTGAAGCCATGTATGGTAGTAGAAAATTACTTAACAAGCAAATAGGTCAGGCAGGTAAAGTTGTTTCTGAAAAAGGGCAAGAATTAATTAAAGCTAATCAAGCATATACGGAAAAATACTTACCTCCTAAAGATACAAGTAAATTAAATAAATTCCTATTTGAATTAGGGTCTGGAGCTTCTTCAATAGCACTTGCGGTTGGCGTATCTTTAGTTACTGGTAATGCTGGGGCGGCTGCGATTGCTTTTGGAGGACTGGCTTCAGGTAGGTCTTATCAGGAAGCAAAGGAAGCAGGAGTAGAACCTTTAAAGGCAAGTGCGTTAGGTGCAGTTAATTTTGCCACAGAATCTGGATTAGAATATTTAGGGCTTAATTTCTTGCTAACCAAATTACCTACTTCAAAATTAATAAGTTTAGCACTTAAAGGTGTTGAAAATGCAGGTCAGGAATATTTACAGGAAGCAGGTTCTAATATCGTTGCTAAAGTAGGCTGGGATAAAGCAAGAAAATGGAATGAGGGAAGTGCTAAAGCTGGGGTAATGGGCTTCCTGTTAGGTGCAGGTGCGGATGTAGTTATAAGTAGTGTTGTCAATGAAACCAATGCACCTGAAACATTCGTTAAGAATATTATTGACAGAACATATTCACAAATGGATACCGTAACTAAAAGTGTTAGTTTTGATAATGTTGTTAATCAAGCTAAAACCGACCCTGAAATTAAAAAGACAATAGAGGAAATAAAAACCGCAGAGCCGATACCAATAACCACAGGCAAAGGTAAAGTAAGCAAGATAGCCACAAGCATTGAAGCAAAATCTATCGAGCAAGGCTTAACTAAAGGGTATGGTCATTTAGCCGAATATACCCCTATTGTGATTAAAGAGCAGGCACAAAAGGCAAGTAATTTAATAAACACCAATATTAATGAAGCAAGAAAGATTATAAGAGGCGAAATACCATTACCCGAAGGGCTAAAAGGAACTGCCTTAATTACTGCAATGGAAGATTATGTAAAGAAAACCGCAGATGGCGAATTAGCCTCTGAACTGGCCAGTTCTCCACTTGTTTCAGGCACATCAGCAGCAGCACAGGAATTAAGACTGGCAGCCGAAAGAGACCCTGAATCACCTGTTAAGGCAATAGCGGATATTAATAAACTATTAGAAGAGACTGCTCAAAAAAGATATCCAAAACAGATATTAGCCAAAGCAAAAGAGAATGTAACCAATAGTATTAAAAGTGAGATTAAAAAAGCCAATACTGCTTATTCATGGCAAGCATTTATCGAATCAATACAGTGTTAAGAAAGGATAATATATGTATTGTTTACCAAAACCTTTAGCCAATAAATTTATAGAAGGATTGAAAAATGGAAGTATTGACCCCGCTAAACTTTCTGAAATGTCCTCTGAAGGCAGGCGAACTTTCTTTCAAGAAATTATGGGCGAGATACATGCTAAATATACCAATTCATTATTTGAGAGTAAGTTATTATTAAAAAATCAACAACGGGGTATGATTACATGGGCGAAAACAGTTTCAGGATTAAAACCTGAAGCACAAAGAGATATCTTATCAAGAGTCAATAAGATGACCGAGATATTAAATCCTGCAACCGAAAAAGCCTTTTTAGAGGATTTAGTGGCTCATAAATTAAAAACAAAAGTTACCATAGAACAGGCGAATAAGATAGCTGAATTGGCCAAGATAACCGCAGATAAAAAGAATTTAATGAATGAAGGTATAGGGGACAGGTTGGAATACGGAAGGGCAGCAGTGGCATTTGGAAATTATGTTAGCGGACTTAAAGAAGATGCTAAGAAATTAACAATATCAGAACAACTCAAGCCCGGACAGTGGGCAAAAGGTGTGGTTAATATCGGAGGAATAGCAAGGTCATTAAAGGCTTCTATGGATAATAGTGCATTATTCAGGCAAGGGTGGAAAACTCTTTGGACTAACCCCGGAATATGGACAAAAAATGCTATAAAATCATTTATTGATATTGGCAAAATAATTGGCGGTAAAACAGTGATAAATGAAGTAAAAGCCGATATCGTATCAAGACCGAATTATGACAGAATGAGAAAAGCACGGTTAGCAATAGCAACTATTGAAGAAGAATTTCCAAGTGGATTACCCGAAAAGATACCCGCTATTGGCAGGGTATATAAAGCAAGTCAGGACGCTTATACTGCTTTTTTATATAAACAAAGAGCCGATATATTTGATAAATATATGGAAATTGGGGAAAGGTCTGGGGTTGATATAGATGATAAAACACAACTTGAAAGTATAGGCAAAGTAATTAATTCTTTAACAGGTAGAGGGAATTTAGGTATACTCGAACCTGTTGCAAATATAGTTAATAATGTATTCTTCTCTCCGAGATTACTTAAAAGTCATATTGATGTTTTAACCGCACATAGATTTGATTCAAAAGTTACTCCTTTTGCCAAAAAAATGGCGGCAGTTAATCTGGTAAAAATAGTAAGTGGGACAGCCGCAGTACTCGTTATTGCAGGTGCAGCAATGCCTGGAAGTGTTGACTGGAATCCCAACAGTGCTGATTTTGGTGATATAAAAGTAGGTAGTACTCGTTTTGACGTATCAGGTGGTATGGCTTCAATAGTAACATTAGCTTCCCGCTTGATAACTAATTCTACTAAAAGCAGTACAACTGGTATAGTAAAAGAATTAGGGACAGGAGAATTTGGAGAATCTACAAGATTAGATGTTGTTTATAATTTCTTTGAAAATAAATTATCTCCATTGTATTCAGTGATAAAAAGTCTTGCAATAGGAAGGGATTGGGAAGGTAAGAAACCAACAGCAGGAAGTACTTTAAAGGATTTATTTGTTCCGATTATAATGACTAACTATAAAGAATTAAAAGATGACCCGGATTCAGCCGATATGTTACTTTCGATGATAGCCGAAGGATTGGGTATAAGTACAAATACTTATTCGGCAAATACAGACTGGTCACAAAATCCCGGTGTAGTATTACAGCAATTTAGAGAAAAGGTTGGAGAGCAAAGATTCAAGTTATTAAATGATGATTTTAATAAGAAGTTTAATTTATGGTTTAAACTTATGCAGGCAAATCGAACATATAAATCTCTATCAGATGAAGATAAACAAAAGGTAATTACCAAGAAAAAAACAGAAATAAAGAATGATATATTTAAGAAAAATTTCTTTAAATATAAATCCGCACCAACCAAGAAACTACCTAATCTTTAAAATAATCAGGGAAGCACATAAATATTATTATGCATATAAGCATAAAAACAAACCAATCAGCTTGTAATATTCTAAACATTATAATAGCCGCAACAGCATAATAAAACATCTTCATAACAAAAAGGATAACATCTTGCAATTTACTGGTCTGATTATTCATACCACATTCCCTACCATATATATTATCCCCGCAATCGCCAGTATAACCAACCCGAACAGCAAGGTCTTTCCGACCTTTCGCATATATGCTTTCATAATAGACCCCCTTATGGAAGATAGAGCAGGTAAGGAACGTGAGTCTGGTACATGGGTAGTACCAGAACTTGAGAACCTGCCCTGCCTACCACCACATTAGGCAAGCCGAGAAAGGACGCAAACCCGAAATAGCCACTACAACATAAACTATTCTGGGAACACGGAACTCGGCTCACCTACTTCAAAATTCACACCTATCATATATCACAAATAAATATAAATGTCAAGAGGTGACCAAATGACCGACTGGACTGAAGAAACCAAATCACAAGGTCCCCACTGGAAAAGTGAGGATATTACCGATAGAACGGTAACACGAGGCAAGACTGGAGCTATGACACGAGGCGGGATGGCCAAAGCTATCCATAATGATATTGCCGCCGAAGTTGTGCGTCTGGATATCGAGAACGCATTTGGCAGTAAGAATACTACTACCTTTACGGAGGAAACTAAAACCACGGTGACGTGGAGTGAGGAGTCAAAAACATGAAAAAATATTTTATACCCTTATTTATTATCTTATGTTTAATTGCCTATATTATAGGTTATACCACAGTTACCAAAACCGATAATTTAGAATTATCTATGCCTGCCACAGAAGATGAAACGGTTGACTGGTATGATACCATGAACGCTAACATGGTCTTAATTGATGCTGCCTTTGATGATGTAATGGCATTTGATGACGGAGAGTATATAGAAGATAGGGCAGGTGCAATGTGGACAGGCAATACTGAAACATTTATTACTATGACCTATCAAGATGCCGATAATACGGTTGATGCAGTTGTACCCGTCAAAGATGAAGATGATATGGTCTCCAATTCCGCTACTCACCTTGCTACTCAACAAAGCATTAAAAAGTACGTGGATGATTATGTAGGGCAACTAACCGAAGAAGAAGTAGAGGACTATGTAGGCGGAATGTTGGGGGGAACGGAAACATTTATTTCTGTAGATTATCAAGATGATACAGCAGATATAGATTTTGTCATTCCCGTAAAAGATGAAGATGATATGGCCTCGGATTCTGCTACTTATTTAGCTACCCAGCAGAGTATAAAAAAATATGTTGATGATAATGTCGGATATTCCAATCTAACTGAATTTGTGGGACAGAATAATTGGAAGGTTTTTTATTCTAATGGTTCTGGGGATGTAACAGAACTTGCTTTAGGTACTAATGGACAGTATTTAAGGGCTAACGGTGCAACTTCTGCACCTACTTTTGATACGCCTACTGGTGCAGGGGATATGTTAAAGGCTGTGTATGATACTGATCAGGATGGTGATATTGAAGTATCGTCAGGTGGAACAGAAAAATCATCTTGGACACTCTATGCAATTCCCTATCTTTCTGGAACTACTGCTTTCGGAGAAATACTAATAGGAACAGATAATTACGCTTTAACTGTTAATGGCTCAACAGGATATGACTGGACACGGCTTGAGACTTACGATGCAGGTTTAGACAGTCTTGCAGCCTTAACTTATGTTTCTGATAGTTTTATAAAGGTTACTGCGACAGATACATACGCAATTAGAACTATTGCTCAAACTATAACAGATTTAGCACTGGATAGTGATGATCTTTCAGATGTAGCCTCTATTGCCATGCTTAATGAAGCAGAAGCAATTACTGGGAACTGGGTTAACACTACCAACCCCTGGGCTGACAATGAAGTGGCTGATAATATCACTATTGATTTAGCCACGTTGGCTACAACCTTTACCGCTACCGATAACGAGAACGAAGCTCTTGCCTGTCTATTAATTTTTGTAGATGGAGCAACAGGCGCACAAGGTGGTGAAACTGATGGAGATTTAACTTATAATCCTTCAACTGGAATTCTTACAGTGCCTTCAATCGACTTAACCACAGCTTTAGTAGATGCAGACGTAGCCGATGACCTCACCATAACCGCAGCCGATACTACTGACACGACGACTTTTGTTGCATTATGGGAAACTGTAACAGGTGCTCAAAAATTAAAGTCTGATGCAGGGCTTACCTATAACGCCGGTACAGGACAGTTAGGTGCTACCAACGTATTCTTCGGCTCTTTCGCTAATGCTGTTGCCCCTGCTGTAACTGATGATATAACTTTAGGATATGTGGTAGGTAGTATATGGATAGATACAACCAATGATGACGCTTACACCTGTCTTGACAATTCAGATGGTGCAGCCGTTTGGTCATCAAGCGGTGGTTTAAGTTTCCTTAATTTAAGTGATACTCCTGCTGCTTATGACACTGGTAAGTACGCTCGGTCTACTGCTACAGGTATAGAATGGGATAGTTCTCTCGGAGTTGATACTTATGGTACTCCCGCTGATAATGATATCGCATACTTTACCGACACAAACACAATCGAGGGTAAAACTCAATCAGAATTGACGTTAATTAATTACTCTGGCACTCCTGTTGATAATGACTTTGCCAAATTTACTGACGCTGACACCGTCGAGGGCAGAAGTTATTCAGAAACCAGAAATGATTTAGAAAACTATGTTATCTATCCTCAACCCTATGCCGAAACAGGAGATGGAACAGTTGAGACCCCTTGGGCTGGCTCTTGTATCGAAGATGCCTATACTGCCTGTCCGACAGGTGGCACGATTTATTTAAGGGCAGGTTATTATCAATTAGCCGGGAAATTAACACTTGCTAAAACCATTAATATAATCGGCGAGGGTATAGGCAAAACCATAATACTTACTGCGAATGAGACTGGTTTTTGGATTACTGGTGATTATGTTTCTATTAAAAATCTTACTATAGATGGAGCAGCAGAAGTTGATGGAACCGCATACTATGCTCCTATACAGAATATCGGTAATGAATATACATTATTGCAAAATATAGAAGCAAAAAATGGTGGATTTTATGGAATAGGTGCTTGGCAAAATAATCATTCCACACTTCAAAACATTTATGCACACGATAATTATTATGATGGTATACATCCCGGTTCTAATGCGGTAGGAAGAAACAAGTGGAATACCTATCGAGATATTTATGTTTGGAATAGTGGTAATGCAGGATTTTATGACAGGGGTGATGGGGAAGAAGGACATCCCATAGAGGATTGTCATAATGTATACGACAATATACAGGCTTGGGATAATGGTGATCAAGGCATAATGATAGATTATCAAAAAGACGGTGTGGCATCTAATTTACGTTCAAGGAACAATGGGATAGGAATAACTTTTGATTATGTTGAAGATTTTAACATTACTAATTGCTCGGCAATCGGAAATGACGAACAAGGAATGATATTAGAGGGTTCAACAAATATTACTCTCACAGATGTAATTGTGAAAAGTAACAATGTTGGTTTTACCGAAATTGCTGGAACACTTATTACTAGTTGCTCAAATGTAAAACTAACTTCTTTTCAATCTTATGAAGGCAGAGTAGTAACAGGAACTGATATTGCTTTTGTAGATGGCGGTGCAGGTGCAGATACAATAACCAGAACTACTGGTGATTTTCTTACTTCTGGATTTGTAGCAGGAAAAGCCATTAATATTTCAGGTTCTGTTTCTAATAACGGCAATAAAACTATTGTTAGCGTGGTAGCAGGAACGATTACTTTGGCAACAGGCACTTTAACCGCAGAAATAGCAGGAGCTACAGTTACCATCACACAATATCTTCAATATAGAGGATTAGAATTAGCTGGAACAAATACAAATATAAGTTTAGTAAATTGTAAATTAGACCCAAATATTGCTTCAGGGATAGCTGGCACTACCGCAGGAATAGTATCTTGGGGAATTGTTAATGATGATATTGATTTAGTCTTTGGTAGTGATAGAAACTGGTTAGTTCAATATGACGAAGGCGTTGACGACCAGTTATTATTCCTTACCGCTGGAACGGCTTCTATCGCTACTACTGACCCAATGTTTGAAATTATAGTAGGTGCGACTCCTACCGCTGACCAGCAGGTATTTGGTGTAAGTAAAGGGACTCAGGCAAGTAATACACCTTTATTTACTGTTGATGAAGATGGTGATGTTGTCATAGCGGGGAATATTGCAGTAACAGGAACTTATGACAAAGTCAATGACGCTGACACACTCGATACTCACGATACTTCTTACTTCCAAACTGCTATAACTGGAACAGATACTTATGTTTTATTTTTTGATGGTGCAAATACCCCCGCTGGTGACGCAGGTTTGACTTACAATAAAACAACCGATACTCTGACCGCAGTTGAATTTGTTGGTGGTGGCACTGGTCTAACTGGTGTTGAAATGGCATTAACCGATGAAGCAAGTTTATATAGCACGCTTTCGGATGTAGACCTATTTTTAGAGGATTTAGTTGATGATACTACACCACAATTAGGTGGTCAATTACAATCAGGCGCACATAGTATTAACTTCACAGAACAGGTCTTAACTTCTGGGGCTGCTATAGCTTGGAATTTGGGAAACAGTAATAAAGCCACTTTGACCGCAGAACATAATTTTACTATTACCATAACTGCTCCATCTGGTGCTTTAAATGCACAAGTAATCATTACTCAAGACGGTACTGGTACGAGAGTAATGGATGAAATAGTAACTCAATCAGATGCAACCATTGTTGAAGCAGAGGTTCATACAGATACAGAGATTATAGATTTAACTGTTGATATTCCTACGGGTGCAAGGATTAGATTTAAAACTTCTGGTGTTATCCCAACCCCTTTAGTGGCAGATACTATTTACTGGGCTATTAGAAGTTCAGAAAATCACATTCAGGTGGCAACCACAAAGGCTCTTGCAATAGCTGGGACGGCTGTTAATTTAACTGATGATGGCACAGATACTCAGACCGTTCAACAATTAGTAAAATGGACAGGTGGAACTTTAGGAGTTCTATCTACTACAGCAGGTTCAGAAGATATATTGGGACTAACCTACAAGACCGCTGATAAGCAATGGTATGCAGTTTTAAATAAAGATTTCTATTAAGGAGAAGATATGAAAAAAATATTATTAGTGATTATAATAACTTGCCTTATTTTATGGGTTATTATTTCATGCGTTACTAAAAATATTGTAGATAGTAGGAAACAAATTAGCTTATTAGAGGAACGTATTAAATTAGCTGAAGAATGTCTAAATCTATCTTTGGAAATGCAGAAATTAATACAAGAAGATTCCCATGATAAAAAACGCATGGATGAAATAACGTTAAAACGATTAAAGTTGACAGAACAAATTCTTTTAACTTATAAGGATAAGATATGAAAAAAATATTATTAATCATTGCTCTTATAATGGCGATATTTCAGATGATTGTTTTAGCAACTGCTATTGATATAGGTGAAGTTGCTAAGAATAGAAATTTTGCTTCTTCACCTGGCTATACTGACGTAAATATAGGAAATTCTGCAAATGCAACAGGTAAAATCAACTCAGTGGAAATTTGGGCTGAGACGGATATAACTGGTTGCGAAGTAGCTACTTTCTATGTAGTATCAGGGAATTATTTATCTACTCGTGATAGCGAAACCATATCTGGAACTATAACTGCTGGAGCAAAACGAACTTTTACTGTTGACCTTGATGTGGTGGTAGGGGATTTCATTGGAATGTATTTTACGAGTGGCAAAATAGAATATGATGGTGAGGGTTATGGTGGATTTTGGCAACTATCTGGCGATAATATTCCTTGTACAAATACAAACTTTGGAAATTCTTATGCAGGTGATGCCATAAGTCTTTATGGTACAGGGGCAACTTCAGCAAGTAATGCGATAAATTTTGCGATTAATTTTTAAGGAGATGAAGTCATGTCAATATGGTTTTTAGTCATTTTATTGATAGGAGTAGGATTATATTTGTCAGGTTGTACTCCAATAACACCGACCCCTAACCCCGACCCTAACCCCGACCCTGAACCGCCACCTATACATGACCCGCTTTTTTGGAAATGGCCAAAGAAGGATATGACGACTGAACGCTGGGATATCTATATGCAGGGCATGAACTATATCACATCTGATACATTAATGGCTCTTGAAATGAAAAATTATAAATGGGTAAGCGATTGGGATTTATTCAATAAAGAGGATTTCTGGGCGCCTCCTGACCTGGTCTTTGAAAATAAAAAAGATGATTGTGATGGTCTGGCCATGCTTTCCGCTGATGGATTAGGCAGATTTGTAAAAATTCCTGAAGTCTGGTGGTGCGAGTTCTATGGTTATTACAGGTATTATTATTTAAAAGACGATAAATGGACTTACGATATCGAACTGGGCGGTCATGCAATCACAGTATATGAAAGAAATGGCAAGCTGACGGCATTCTCTAATACTTCATGGTGGGTAGATAAAGGATTTAATGATTATGTAGATATAGGTGAACTGACCTTTCCGGAAGGGATAATCTTGATCCGTTGCCGTCATTGGGAAACGGGCAAATTACAGTGGATTGCAGAGGCAAAGCAAGGGGAGATATTAGAAGGGTCTTGCATATTTGATAGAAGCAAAAAGGTGGTGGAATAATGCCTGAAAAAATATCTCATCAATCACTGGCGATAATGATTGGCAATCTTGATAAAAAAGTTGATGGAGTTAATACAAGGTTAGACACATTGAATGGCAGAACATTTAAGAATAGTACCGACATAGCAAAGATGAAAGGGCAGAGTGGGGTTATCGCTTTTTTTGTTTCTCTTATAACATCTATTGTTGGTATTTATTTTGGTACGAAACGATGAATTGGATAGATAAATACCATATTATTAGGCGGTCATTATTAATCATATTTACTTATTTCTTTCTGAAGATTACCTATAAGATTTTCTTTAATGGTATCACATTAGATACATTCAAATTAAGTGCCTATATATTCTTTGGCGGGATAGAAACATTTATCGTAAAGTTTTATCACGATAGTAGAGATAAAGAGGAAGGAGGTAAATTATGAATACAGGAATTTATGAACATCTATTTGAAGAATACCCAATAAATGAGCATTTTGAATTAAATGTTTTTCAATGGGCTTTAATTACAAAAGCAACATTACCATATATTAAATTGCTTGACTGGGAAGATATTAAATGAATATTCGCCAGTGGTGGGTAGTAAGGCAATTAAAAGATATTGCTTATGAGGTAAAAAAACTATCTGGTTTTCCTGCCTCTGCTATCATTTCGCAAGGTATCTGGGAAACGGATTGGTTAAAGAAAATAGCTTGCGATACAATTACCGGAAAGAAATCTAATAATATTTTGGGTATAAAGGCTAAACCGGGTAAATACGAAGGCACAAATGGCTATGTAACTTGCGGTACTCATGAATGGGATAAAGTATTAAACAAGTATATTTTCATACCAAAAGCGACCTTCAGGGCATATTTTACTTACAAAGAATGTATGCTTGATTATGTGAATGTAATCAAAAATTCAATGATAGATATAAATGGAGTAAAACTCCAAAGATATAGAAGGGCACTTACCGATGAAGCCTTAAAAGATATGCGAATATTTATTCGAGAAATTTGGGTAGCCGGATATGCCACCGATAAATTTTATCCGGACAAAGTAATTCAAATAGCTGAACAGTGTAAGTTAATTCCAAAGGAAAAGGCATGAAAATATTTAAAATTATTATCTTAACCTTATGTGTAATCAGTCTACTATCTATATTCGGTTTATGTGAAGAAATCAAAATAATAGAATTAAATGCTGATAACTACGAGGCAGAGGTGCTTAAAAGTGATATACCGGTTGTGATAGATTTCTGGGCTTCATGGTGCAGATATTGTAAGTTAATGGACCCTATCATTAAGAGGCTGGCCATATTCCACAAAAACAAGGTTAAATTTGTAAAGGTAGATGTGGATAAAAGTCTTAAATTCCTGAATAATTTTAGGCCACTTCGAGGGTTACCAATCTTAATATTTTTTAAAGATGGGATAGAAATTGATAGGCTAATAGGATTTACACCCTTTCTTACCATCAACGATAAAATAATGCTCATGTTGAAAGTAGAAAAGAAAGAGGATAAAGACGATGGTTGCAAAGGTGGAATTTGCGAACCACCGGAGGAATATGACAATGACTGACCCGCAGATATTCTGCCCGATATGTATTACCGCTATGTTACTGGCTGAAGCCACAGAGGAGGGATTGGTATATATCTGTCCTAAATGTATGTTTCAGCTTAATTTAGGATTGGTAAAGGAGGAATAGTGGAATATCCAAAAGATTATATCAATCAAATAATATGTGGTGATTGTCTTGAAGTGATGAAGGGGATACCCGATAAGAGTGTGGATTTAGTGGTGACTGACCCACCGTATGGAATAGATTTTAAAAGGGGTTATAAAAATAATAGTGAAACCATTATAGGGGATACAGGCTTTGAAGTTATGGTTTTCTTAGATGATATCTTAATGGAGTTCAAGAGAATTTTAAAAACTAATTCAGCTATCTACTGGTTTACAAGATTTGATGTTTACCCTTATTTGTTTATCAAATTTAGGAGATACTTCAAGGTTAAAAATCAAATAATTTGGTATAAAAAAACTGAAGCTACAGGATTAGGAGATTTAAGAGGTAATTATGCGAATAATTACGAATCTATTCTTTTTGCCGTAAAAGACAAACATATCCTAAAGGAAAAAAGATGCGGTAGTGTTTGGAGTATAAAATCTTGCAAAAATGAATTTCATTTTACTCAAAAACCTTTAGAAGTCATTTATAAAATAATAAATTATAGTTCCAATAAAGAAGATATAGTCCTTGACCCCTTTCTCGGTTCAGGTACAACCGCAGTAGCTTGTAAAGAATTATGGCGTAGATATATCGGTATAGAAATAAGTCCGGAATATTGCGAGATAGCACGAAGGCGACTTAATGCTATTCCAGAATTATTATTTAAGTAAGGAGGAAATAAAATAGCTACAAAAAAGATAGCTAAAAAAGTTAAATGTCCTATACACAGATTAAAAAAGAAAGAAATATTATGGTTATACAGCCATAAGTGTAAACACAGCCACAACTATCTTGAGCATTATAATTGTTATCTCCAAGAACACCCCGAAATCCAAGAGAAGATAGGATTTTTAGATATTGAATGTTCTAACCTTGACGCTAACTGGGGAATAATTTTAAGTTATTGTATTAAACCACGAGGCGGGTCAGGAATACTTAAAGATGTAATAACCATAAATGATATAAATAAATACCCACAAGATCAGACAGATAAAAGAATAGTTAAAGACTTAATAGCAGATATGTTGAAGTTTGACAGATTGGTAGCCCATTATGGTAGACGGTTTGATTTACCCTATATAAGAACAAGAGCTTTAATTATGGGAATAGATTTCCCACACTTCGGTAGCATACAAAATGATGATACTTGGTGTATAGCAAGGAAAAAATTAAAACTAAATAATAATAGATTAGAAACAATAGACAGAGCTTTAAACGGTAAAAGTATAAAGACACACCTTACACCAAAGTATTGGATTGCAGGGGCAAGGGGAGATAAAAAAGCTCTTGCCTATATATTGGACCATAACGAAAAAGATGTTATTGCTTTAGAGGATATATGGCTAAAACTAAATAAATTCGTAAGTAAGACAAATTGCAGTATTTAATATGGGGGCGTAAGGTTTCGATAGCGGAATAACACCGCTAAATAGGATTAGGGCACTCCTAACAGGTGCGAAAAGCTACACTCGGGTTCGATTCCCGACGCCTCCACCAAAAACGGGAAGTAGTAATGAAACTGGATTACTACGAGGATTGACGAGGAAGTTGGGGTTTGAGCAATCCATTCATCAACCGCCCGTTGAGGGCTTTGGCTAAAGACGGGCTATAATTTCTTGAAAATGCTATTTTAAGGACGCTTTAGAAATGAAGCAAAAAACCTATCTCGATAAGTTAATGGAGAATGAGGAATTTAAAGAGAAATTTGTTAATGAGTTGGAGAAAATATTCATTGATGAAGACCATCTTATATGGGAGAAGCAGAGGGGTAATCCCTCAGATAATGATTATCTAAAAGGTTATAGGGATTGTTGGAATAGATTAAGAGATAATGCGGCAAGTTTAATTGGGATTAAGAAATAATCTACCAATGCGACCTTATCCGTAAATGTCGCCTTAGTCACTAATGCCAGACTTTCGATTATGTTGGCATTAGTGGATTTGTTATATCGAAACTGCAAAAGTGCGAACGCTGTAAACATAATTGCATTCCTGATATAACAAGTTACGGCAAAAAGTGTTCATACCGTAGATTCACTACCAAACGAACATTTAACATAATGTTAGCGTGAAAAAGGAATATATTGTTAGCAAATAATTATTTGAGGAATTATGTTTAATCAAAAAGAATATAGTAAGCAATATTATTTAGATCATAAAGATAAAATAAAAAAATATCATCATCGATATTTAATTGAACGCAATTATAGCTTATCTTATAAAGAATGGTTAAAGATGTGGGAAAATCAGAATGGAAAATGTGCTATTTGCGGGAAGGAATTTAAAAATAAGTCCGATGCTTGCATAGACCATGACCATAAAACCGATAATATTAGAGGATTGCTTTGTAAACAATGTAATTTTGGTATTGGTTTATTTAATGATAAGCCAGAACTATTAATAAAAGTAGCAGATTATTTATTGTTATATAAACTTTGAACTCTCTTTTAAAGAGACTTGTGATAATAAGCGACAACGCTATTATCAGTTATTAACCTAAATACTAATACTTGTTAATAAGTATAGAGGTATAAGGACACTTAATTAATGGAAATATATATTATCGACATCTGGTTTAGAAAGATAGGAGGTTAGTTATGAAAGACAATATGAGAATTAAAATAATTGACGAAGTTAGGTTTTGTTGTAAGAAAATGGAAGATTATTATGAAAGCCACAGTGATATAAAATTTGATAGCACAGAGGAAGTCCCGCCATACCTAAATTATAAAATGTCTTATGAAGGGAAGTGGATTAATAAATGTCCATTTTGTAAGGCACATATAGAAATGGATATATCCAAATCACATTGGTTAGGAATATGACAATAACCATTCTCGATATCTGGCTATCAAAGTTAAGATATGGCTGGGAAAAAGAGATTAGGGAAGCGTTTACATTATACATATAAGACACAAATGTATCAAATGTGATATGCAAGTAGTTAAAAAGCGTAACCAGTAGGTGATAAAATGACACCGACTGAGTTACCAGACAAAATAACGAATGTAAGGATAAGGCTGGTAAAGTTGACATAGGAGGTAGAGATGTCAAGTAAGAAAGGTTTAGTTGACTTAAAGAAAGGAGGTTAATATGAAAGTATTTATGATTGGTTCTACTGCATATCAAGATAAGATAAATAAATATGCAGAAGAATTAAGAAAAGAAGGTCACGAGGTTTTGATACCCGTCTTTGATAGTTGGGAAAATGCAACCGTATTAGAAATTTTAACCGAGAATAGACGACTAATGAGATTAGCCGATGAAGTGCACATGATTTATGACGGGCGGAGTGATGGAACAAAGTTTGATTTTGGAATGTGTTTTGCGATGGGAAAACCATTAAAAATTATCTATACGAATGATAAGCATTTAGTCGATGGCATGTATGAGTATGAGGCGAGTCTATGAAAGAATATCATGGCCATCCATTATTCTATAAATTAACTAGTGAAGAAATAGAACTGCATAATCAAAAAAATTATCAATATGCAAGTGAGAAAGACCCATTAGGTAATTTCAACCGTGTAGGAATACTATGCCGTAAAGTATTACTTAATCCTGATGTACCGGATAATTTAAAAATTGGAATGGTGCAGATGGCAAAGCAGATAGATGCAGTTTATGACATTATTGGCGAGGGGAAAAAGAACACCATAGAATCGGTTGAAGATAAGTTGAGGGATATATCGGTTTATTCAAAAATTAATAATATTATGTATAGGGAATGGATTAATTGCAGGATTGTGCCATAAATGGTAATAACCTTACCTACTATTACTCAAACCTGCAATATGTGAACTAATAAATGGTTAAAATGTGCAATATAGTAGTCATAATTGACTACTATTGTATTCAATTCGAGAAAAGTCACGAATATTTTAGACTATCCGGTAATTCTGGATAGTTCGCAATCATATACATGATACATACCATTAATGATAACTATGGTGTAACAAATTAAGAAAGAAAGGAGATGATAATAATGGAGGACATGATTTTAATAGTCATACGTGCTTTGGCTGTATTAGGCGAAAAGGGAGTCCATTCCCTATTAAATTCAGTCAATAATGCAGTACTCGCAAGCCCCAACCAGATAGATAATGAGTTGTTTAAACTGGTAATCGATTCAGTTAAATCCTATGAAATAAAAAACTAAAGGCAAGGGTTAACCCCAGTTATATGAATGCTTTAGGTTATATACTGGGGTTATATGCCCTGTATATGTTTCGCAAGTTAGGATTGGATATAGTATACCAGAAGGAAATAATGGAATGGCTGTTATATACAAAACAGCAAAGATTCGCTAAAAAAGCAGAGAAACAAATATTAGATGAAATAGAAAGATATATGAGTGGAAAGAAAACTATAGAAGAATTAATGAAGGAGAAATTTCCCGAACCTGAATGGATCATCGAAGATAATACACAATCCCCCCAACCCGGGCCGAGCGGGTAATCTCGGATCATTTTTTCCTCCCCCTCTGGGAATGCAAGAGTCCCAGGGGGTAATTTTTTATTATAAAGGAGATAATATGTTAAGTTCAAGAAAAGGAACAATAAATAATATATCTTATAATGATAACAAATATTTAGATTGGAGAATGTTAAAAGCAGAAATAATTACAAGAGATAATTATACCTGT
>Ga0307380_10002234_pt1 | contig 27682 bp, 24 predicted proteins | sample UN3MG_FD_202239 | JGI IMG/M metagenome (GOLD analysis project Ga0307380, IMG submission 202239) | Soil microbial communities from Risofladan, Vaasa, Finland - UN-3 | ecosystem: Environmental > Terrestrial > Soil > Coastal area > Acid sulfate soil | place: Finland: Risofladan, Vaasa | collected... | reverse complement strand
CCTGGTCAGAGGAAATCTGCCAGGTGATAATCTTGTTTCGAATCGACCGAAAGATTCGGTCCGCCAAGGAAAGGCGTTCGCTAGCGCCAATGTTGCGTACTGTTCTCCCACCGATAGAGCTCACGCGATCACCCCGGTATTCAAATATGTCACGTAATATATTACGCACTATATAACACGAAATTGGTTCGTTGTCAAGTGGGCCTAAAGCGAACAGCAGCAAGACGCCTTGACATTCCAGGTAACAGGTTATCTAATGGAGAGGCGCAATGTCGCCACTAGAGAAGGCGGAGCAAGATATGGCTGAGACGTTTTACGAGATTCGCAGGATGATTGCTGATGACGCTGAGGCGGTTGTGGAGCTGTCACAGCTCTTCGAGCCGGTGTCAACGACACTTTGGCGGGGGCTCGATGCTAAAGAGGGAGTCGATTGGGTGCGAGAACGATTGGATCTGCCCGAGTGGGCCGGTTTCGTCGCGGAGGTTGAACACGAGCTCATCGCGTTTGCTATCTGCAAGGACATAAATGACGACACGCGTGGGTTCATATTTCCACAGGCAAACGAGACGGTGCACCTTCTTTATCTTGCAGTCGATGAAGCCTTCCGTGGACAGGGCGTCGCACGTGCGCTCCTTGCCGAGTGTGAGAAGCTGGCACTCGCATGGGGACGAAGCGGCCTCCTCCTTGATGTCGCTAACGACAACCCGGCACTGCGCATCTACGAGCGATTCGGGTTTAAAGAGCTCGGCTCGCTCGTCTTCCTGCGCAAGTCGCTCTGATCTTCTCCTACTCAGGCACGGGGACAGTTATGTTCTGGCTGACCGGATCGGACATCGCTCCTTTTGAATCGACGACAACGAGTTCCACCATCGTAGGAAGAGGCAGCTCAACCGGGTACTCCACCGTGAGAATCGGATCGGTCACGGTCTTCGTTGTGCCAAGGGGAGCAATGATCGTTACTCCGTCTTCATGGAATGCCCACATGTAGTTTACGATCTCATCGTTGTCCGGATCGGTCGATCCTGATGCGTCGAGGATGACGACAAGTTGACTGTCAGGATTGTTCAGATCAACACCCCGCGTAACAGTGAACGACGCCACCGGCGAGTGATTGGGGAAGAGGAAACAACCGCCAACTCCAATTACAGCCATCAAGAGAAGACCAAGGAAGATCAATCGCCATCTGTTCATAGAACCACCTCCATCGACCACAATACCAGAAACCGCCCCTGGAATACTAGCCCTGTGCCACATCCCGTAGGACGCGCGCGACGAGCTCACCGATCACCTCGCGCCTGTAGTCAGCGCTGGCACGCACATCATCGATCGGAGATACGCCGCGCGTAGCAGCCACCTTCGCCTGCTCGATCAGCGCGGGAATGACCTTCTTCCCGGTCAGTTCTGCCTCCAGTTCGTGTAATCTGATTGGCCGCGGAGCGACGGACCCGGCTGCCAAGCGAATCTCACCGATCCTATCATCCTTCATGCTGACGAGCGCACCGAGCGATGCGATGGCGATGATCATCGCCTTGCGTCGCCCCACCTTATGGAAGAAGGGAGAGAACTTCGCGCTGGGAATAGGGAGCAAGACACTTCGCACGAATTCACCGCTTGCAAGCGCGGTCTTCCCCGGTGCGACGAGGAAGTCCTCTACAGGGATCTGCCGCTCACCCCGCATTCCAGAGATGATCACCTCAGCCTGATAGAGAAGGAGCGGAATGGCGCTGTCGGCCGCTGGGGAGGCGTTCACCAGGTTCCCGCCGAGGGTGGCACGGTTCCTGATCTGGGTCGAGCCGAGGGTACATAGTACCGTTTTCAGCAGCGGGAGTTTCCCTATAACCACCGGATCGGCAATGATCTCACCCACCGTGGTCGCGGCGCCGATGATCACACGATCATTCTTCTGTTCGATTCCTCGCAGGCCCTCTGTCTCCGAGATGTCAAGGAGCAACTGGGGATCGACCGCTCCAGAGCGCATCTTAACGACGAGGTCAGTCCCCCCGCACAGGATGCGTGCCCCTGGCTCCTCGATCCGTGCGAGAAGCTCCGGCACCGTCCTTATCTTCACGTAGTGACGCATATTCATCCTCCAATAACATCCTTGGGTCGATCGATGTCGATCGTTGCCCCAGGATCGTCCACTTCGACCAACACGAGATCCTCCTCGTGTTGGGAGATATAGTCGCGAGCACCGATCTCCCCACGCAGCGTGGGGATCAGCCCGTCGCGGCACCCGCGATCGAGATAAACCGGAAAACCGCGCGTTCCGTTGTAGATGGGGGCGACAATCTTCGTTCCTGTTCGCGCCCTCTCTATGATCGATCTCACGGTCTCCTGTTTCACGTATGGCATGTCCGCATGAGCGATGAGAAAGCCATTTGCCTCCTGAGATACGAGGCTAACTCCAAGAGCGAGCGAGCTTGCCATCCCGCTCTCATAATTCGCGTTTCTTGCAACGATACAGCCGGAAAGATCAACCTCTTTCTCGATCAATGTTGCCTTGTAGCCGAGGACGACGATGATTCGACCAATCCCCGCACCGCGCAGGGTTTCTACCACCCGCGCTAACGCTGGTTGGCCATCGATCTCGACGAGCGGTTTGATCACGCCCATCCGCTCGCCCTTTCCCGCCGCGAGGAGTATCGCTTCGATCTGTGACGCTCCGCTCAACCCTTCTCCTGTCGCATCAGTTCCGCCGCGTAACGGACCGCATCGAGGATCTTCGCGTAGCCGGTGCAGCGGCAGAGATTCCCCTCCAGCGCGGCCATGATCTCCTCATTGCTCGGTTCTGAGTTAGAAGTCAGGAGAGCATAGGTGGACATGATAAACCCCGGCGTGCAGAACCCGCACTGTACCGACCCTTTCTCCACAAAAGCTCGTTGGATCGGATGGAGTTCTTCTCCTTCTGCAATCCCCTCCACTGTCAACACGTCTTTACCGTCCACCTGTGGGGCGAGGACGAGACAGGAGGCGACCGCCTTTCCATCGATGAGGACGGTGCAGGCACCGCACTCCCCTTCTCCACACCCCTCCTTGGCGCCGGTCAGTTGCAGGTCGTCGCGGATGAGGTCGAGCAGGCGCTGGTCCTCGGGAACATCCAGTTCCACGGAGCGTCCATTCACTGTAAAACTGATCTTCATAGGTGTTCCTTTACTTCAGCGAGGGAGGGCTCGATCTCGATCGCTGACCCTGCCACGCGTTTCGCGGTGACGATGTCCTTGAGGCCGTTCCCGGTGACCATCACCGCCGCTCTCTTTCCCGCGATCTTCCCCTCCGCGGACATCTTCAATAACCCCGCGAAGGGAGCTGCTCCGGCCGGCTCGGGGAAGACGCCCGTCTTTCTGGCCATCGTCGCGATCGCGGCCATGATCTGTTCATCGCTCACGGTAATGAATTCACCACCGTTTGCGTGCACGTACGTCACCGCTTTCACGATGTCGCGCGGCTTTCCGACGCAGATGCTGTCCGCGATGGTCTCCGCCTCGATGTCATCGATGGCGACGGTCTTCCCATCGTATTTTTCAAACGCGGCGGCGATCGGCGCCGAGCCCTCCGCCTGAACCCCGATCACCCGCGGGAGGCGATCGATCATTCCCAACTGCAGTAGCTCAGCGAACCCCTTGCAGATTCCGCTCACCACCGAACCATCACCGACGCCGACGAAGACGACATCCGGTGGATCCCACGCGAGCTGTTCAGCAAGCTCAAGGGCGCCGGTCTTCTTCCCCTCCACGAGGTACGGGTTCACGGCAGCGGAGCGGTTGTACCAGCCGAACTCCGCCGCCGCCTCGGCGGTGAGATCGTAGGCAACGTCGTACGATCCGTTGACGAGGAACACCTTTGCCCCGTAGATGAGAAGCTGCGTCACCTTCGCCTCGGGCGCGGTGCGCGGGACGAAGATCATCGTCTCCAGTTCCGTTGCCGCGGAGAAACCGGCAAGCGAACTCGCCGCGTTACCCGTGGAGGCAGCGGTGACCACGCGCTTCTTCTTCTCTTGCGCCTTGATCACCACGACCGAGCTTGCCCGGTCCTTGTACGATGCGGTCGGGTTCTGACCATCGTCCTTGATGTACAGGGACTTCAGTCCGTATTCGCTAGCCAGTTTGGGAAATGCGTAGACTGGCGTGTACCCAACGCGTAGGGGCTGGATGAAGCGACGATCCTCGATTGGAAGGAGCGGCAAGTATCTCCACATCGTGCGTTCCGCATCACGCGCGAGTGTCTCCCGATTGAACACCTTAGAGACCTGTTTGTAGTCGTAAATGACCTCTAGCGTCCCGCGCCGTGGCCCGCAATCCGGGCACGTGTACTCGATATCCTTCTCCGAGAACTTCCGTCCACATGTTATGCAACGTAACGCCTTCACCTCTCCCATCCTGATCTTCTCCTTCCTCTACTCTGCCGTTACTACGCGAAGAACGGTAGCGATCTGTGTACCCCACGCAGGACGCTGGCCATTGTCGCAATGCGCAAGAGCGACAGGTTCCCGTCGAATTCTTTTTTCAGATGCATTCCTTCAACTTTCAGTTCCGGCGAGAGGGTGATTATCACGTGTTCGTCCTCGTACTCCATCTTCTCGCCAACGATCCTCAGTTGCACCTCGCTCCCGTTGTAACGGGACCTGATGCGGTTATTATCGATCTTAAACGCGTTCTCCTCCTCCTGCTCAAAGTCTCCTTCATCGAGGAATAGGCGCGGTTTGTCCAGGTAGGGGTTCCCGTCGTGGACGCAGAAGGTAGTACAAACGCCGCAGTTATTGCAGAAGTCATCGACATGCAGTATCTGCCTGTCTTGGTTCAGCGAGAGTCTCTCTTCTCCCACAACCTGCAGGGTGCCGCCGTGACAACTAAGTACCGGAAGCGTTGCTTGGAACGGAGTGATGCGGTACGTGTAGTTCGCGCGATTCGGGCAGACTTCCACGCACTTATCGCACACGGTGGAACACTGCAGGCAGCGCGACGCCTCGGCGTGGGCCTCCTCCTCGGTGAACGCCTTCTCCACCAGATCGAAGCCCGATCGCAGTGCAAGGGGAAGGACGGAGGGGCGCACCTGTGGCCCTTTACGCGCACGCTCACGCTTGACCTCTATAATCTCCTCTTCGGATAGGCTCGGATGCTGAACTTCTAGCCGTTTATACTCGACTCCCAGCTTTAGACAGATCGCCTTTGCCGCACGGCACCCGTCTGAAGCCCCCTGGATGATCGTCGCCGGCCCGCGCGTCGCGTCGCCTCCGGCGTAGATGCAGGCCACACCGGCATCCCCGGTACCCTCTTCAGCGGCTATTCGCCCCCTGTCGGTGACTGAGATTCCGCTCCCATCGAGGAACGTAAGCTCGGGGCGTTGGCCAATGGCAATGATCATCGTGTCGGCAGGGATGTCGATCTCGCTTCCCTCGATCGTGACGGGACGTCGCCTCCCATCGGGACCAGGTTCGCCGAGCTTGTTGCGCAGACACTTGATGGCGACGATCTTTCCGTCCTTGCGGATCATGCACACCGGGGATAGCAGCTCATCAATGCTGTTCCCCTCAGCTAGCAGATCTTCGATTTCGTCCACATCCGCCGGCATCTCCGCTCTGGTGCGACGGTAGATCACCGTTGTTGGCACACCAGCAACACGGGCCGCCGTGCGCGCTGCGTCCATCGCCGTGTTCCCACCACCGATGACGACGATCTTCTCCCCGAGGTCAACCTTCTCGCCACGTCGCACGCGCTCCAGCATATCAAGTGCGGTGAAGGTCCCTTCTCCGTTAGCTCCGTCGATGTCAAGCTCCGCGTCGCGCTGGAATCCGCTTCCCACGTAGACTGCGGAGAACCCCTGTTTGAGAAGCCCTTCCGGAGGGGTATCAATCGGATGGCGAGTCTCTATCTTCACGCCGAGGTTCCTGATCCGCTCGACATCCGCATCGATGACCTCCTGCGGGAGGCGAAACTTGGGAGCGATCGCCGGCATCCCGCCAACTCTATCCTTGGCCTCAAAGATGGTTACATCGATCCCGTTCAGCGCCAGGAACGAAGCGGCGGAGAGACCGGAGGGCCCGCTCCCGATCACCGCCACCTTCTCAGTGGTTTCTGCAAGCGGTGCGATCGAGGCGTGTCCATTCTCAACCGCGAACCGCTTCAGATCGCGGATCGCCACCGACTCATCGTAGTTGTTGCGCGTACATTTCGTCTGGCAGACATGCGTACAGATGTAGCCCATGACTCCGGGAAGGGGATTTCTGGCAAGGATCACCGACAGGGCGCGGTCGTACTCGCCGTGGGCGATGAGCCACGCGTAGTCGGGGACGTCCTGCTCAACCGGGCAGGTCGCGCTGCACGGGGCGGTGATGCAATCAAACATCGAAAGATCAGAGATGAGCTTGGGAAGGCCGAAGCGGTGGTACTCTACCTTGTAGCGCCGATCTGTGTGTGCGGCCGCGACGGCGTGCGTAAGGTTCGCCAACTTGTCGCTCGCCAGATCGTCGAGGCTCGTCGCTCTCCGCTCCTCCATCGCAGTCTCGATGTTCTCTACGAACTGCAGGAGACGCGAGTACCCGCCCGGCTTGAGCAGTTCCGAGGCGCAGGTCACGGGGCAGGCACCAGAAGAGATGATGTCGACCACGTTCAACGCATCCGCGCCACCGGAGTAAGAGACTTTCAGATCGCCGTCGAACTCTTGCATCAGCTTGTTGAATAGGCTCATCGTAATCGGGTAGAGCGTGCGGCCAGACATGTACATCTCGTCGCCGGGGAGGACATCGCGATGATTGGCCATCGCCAGGGTGTTGCTCAGCTTAACCCCGAAGAAGAGGTTGTGATTGGCCGCTGTCTTCTTCATGTCGCTGATCAGGCGGACCGCCCGCTTGTACTGCAAATCCTTGTCAAAGACAGCATCTGGAATTTCAATATCCGCAAATCCAAGCTCGTTGTGCAGGATGTGCAGGACTTCTTGTTTACCGAGCAGGGTTGGATTGAGCTTGACGATCGTATGCAGGGCGCGTTCTTCGATCAGATAGCGGGCGATCTGCTCGATCTCGTCGGGCGGGCAGCCGTGCATCGTAGAGAGGGTGACGCTGTTCGTCAACCTAGTTGGAATCTCAATATCGGCGAACTCCGGCCATTTATCGGCGAGCATCTGTTTGATGGCGGCGATCTCCTCGGAGGCATCGATCATCGCATCCATTAACTTGACCATGCGCGGCTGCTTGATCCCTTGCAGGTTGTAGCCGACACTCATGTTGAAGATCGTGCCGAACGGCACCTCATTCTCGAATCCGAGCACTCGCCGGAGGATGTGGATCACGGCCCAAGCGTTGATGTACTCCTGCACCGATTCCTCGAGCTTCAGTTCCTGCGACCACTCGACGTTGTACCCCTCGTCGGCCACGTCGATACACGGGCGCGGGATCGTCAGCTCGTCCATGATCTGCACGGTCTTCAGCTCCATGAACCGTCCACCGGAGAGCCATGCCGATATTATGTTCCTCGCCAGTTGAGTGTGCGGCCCGGCGGCCGGGCCAATGGGGGTGGCTAAGTGACTTCCGAACATCTCCGTCGCGTACGGGCTGCCCTTTTTCGGCACGAAGAAGAGCGAGCGATGGATCCCAAAGATGCTCTCGTTGTGTTCATATTCCTGCAGGATCGATCCTAGCAGCTCGGAGAACGATTGAACCCTCAACTTATCTGACATTTCCTTTCCCCCTTCATGAAATCCGCGCCCACAGTGCCGTCGCCTCCTTGCGCGCCTGCGCGTAGACCGCGTCCTCATCGAGGTTGGCAAAATGCGCATCCCTGATCACTGAACGCCCAGCAACGATGAGATCGGAGACGTGCAGGTCATGCACGGCGATTCCAAATAATACGTGCCCGAGGACATTCCCCGCATCGATCGGCGTGGGCGGATCGTAGTCGAACAGGGCGATGTCCGCTTCATACCCGGGAGCGATCCGCCCCAGCTGCGCGCCAAGCAATTGCGAGGCGATGTGCGGGTTGTTGTCAAACAGGATCTTCTGCAGGTCGCCAAAGCCAGCCGCGAGGGAGTCCTCCGTTGATACCTTCTGCAGGATCCCTGCGGTGAACAGCTCGCTCAGCATGTTCGCCCCCAGCCCGTCCGTCCCCAGGCCGACTGTGATCCCTCGCCGCAGGAAGCCGCCCATGTCGAAGACCCCAACTGCATTGTTCATGTTCGATCTAGGATTGTGCACGACGGTCGCCATGCTACCTGCGACCATGTCCTTCTCCGCCTCATCAATATGCAGGCAATGGGCGAGCACGGATCTCTCTCGCAGCAGGTTGAACTTGTAAAGGCGCTCGACGATCCGCATCCCATGCTCAGCCTGGCATTGCTCCTCATCCTCCGGGCCTTCTGCAACATGAATGTGCACTCCAGCGCCTTCGGGGATGCGCTCCGATACCATTGACAGGCTTTCATCGGAGAGGGTGAACGAGGCGTGCAGCCCGAACAGGGCTGTGCACATCGTGTCTGTTGGATCATCACTTGAGAGAAACTCCAGGTTCTCCTCGATCCCCACATCGCGAATTGCCATTCCATCTCGATCGGAGAGCTCGTAGCAGAATGCCCCTCGTAGGCCGATGTCGTCATTCACGGCACCCTTGACGGCGCGCAGGCTGCCGGTAACGGCGTGAGGGCTGGCATGGTGATCGATCAGGGTAGTGACGCCACACCGGGCGGCCTCCATCGCTCCAACCAGCGCGCTTGCGCGCACTGAAGCAGGATCGAGGGCCTTATCCAGCCGCCACCAGAGTTGTTCGAGGATCTGGGTAAACGTGCGCGGGGAGTAGTTCGGCAGAGCCATCCCCCGCGCAAGGCTGCTATACAGGTGAGTGTGCGCGTTGACAAGCCCGGGAATCGCCAGCTTACCATCACCATCGATTCTCTCCGCGCTCGCCGGCGGCTTATAGCGATCCCGTTCAGCACCCGTGAGGACCGCCTCGATCTTCCCGTCGTCGATGATGATCGTTCCCTTCTCGTCAAATGAATTTGCCCCGTCCCAGATCCTCGCCCCATCGATCACCCGTTTCATCTGACCTCCTCTGCTCTTCCTTTGATCGGTACTATAGCGGATTGGCTCTGGCAGGGCAACCAATTCCAAGGTTACCAAGCGAGTATGCTCTTAAGCTTGACATTTCGATATTGCCGCAGTATTATGAATTCATCATGGTGGGTTTGAAGACACTCATAGGTAATAGTAGGCATTCCTTGGTCATGTTATCTCCGTTTCTTTCTGATTGTATCCTTCATGCGCGAAGCACCGCTTTTGATAAGGATGGAGATGCGCGTGTTCGACCGCACTGCGGAGATGAAGGCGTATGAGGCTACAAGGCGCTCTCAACCTACAGAATCCGGGTGTAGACAGCACACCGTATTACGATTGTCGGAACACCTCCAACCTAACAGAGGTTCCGCTATTCCTATCTCAAAAACTTCGGGCTAATAGATATGTAAACAGTTGTGGATGACGGTTATTTGTTAAAACTACAGCTTCGTGATACCAAAGAGCAAAACAGTTATTTCACAAGAGAAAGGAGGAATGAATCATGCAGAAGAGATCGCCTGTAGCAGTCTTGCTTCTCCCGTTTGTGACTTTTGGCTTCTACAGTCTATACTGGCTGGTGCGGACGAAGACGGAGATGAATAGCTGCGGTGCGGAGATACCAACCGCGTGGCTGCTGCTGATACCTTTTGTGAGCTATTGGTGGGTGTGGAAATTCGGCGAGGGAGTAGAGAGAGTGACTCACGAACGCATGAGTACAGGAGTCGCGTTCCTGTTGCTCTGCTTACTCGGCAATATCGGCGCGATGATCATCCAAAGCGAGCTGAACAAGGTGGCTACGTAGTGAAGCTCCCCACCCAAAGGGTGGAAGGTCAATTTGACAGCCACTTGAACGTATTGGTGGCCAAGCGTTCATTGTCGTACTCGTAGATTACTGGAATGCCATCTGCATCATAGTCTATGCTCACAAAGATGTCGCTGTCACCAATGATTACGAATCTCCCATCCCCATAGTGGCCTGCAACCAAGACAGGTCTTCTGTCGGGAGCAATTGCAATATGGGAGCCACCTTTTCCAGAGATTGACGATCCTCCAACTATTTGAATACGAGATACTTCATGCGTGACGGGATGTTCGCTAACGGGGTCAGCTTCATAGACCACATCTTTATTGATGGTATAGCCGAATTGTGCTGCGACTTGGTTGAGTGGGAAACTCTGGTCTGCCGCGTGCCACGACCACGCTTCTCCCATTAACAGAAGCCCACCACCAGTGCTTACGAACTGTTTTATGAGTGCCAGCTCCTGATCTGAGAAAGGAGATGAACTCCAGCCGATTACCAAAACGTCCGCTCCCTCAAGGCCAGTATGGGTAATGGGGCCCTAGGATAATGTATTCACTATATATCCAGCTTCATCTGAGAGTGACTTTAAATCTCGGAACCCATTGGTTAACGAGTTTGCCCAAATCACCCCGTGGGATTCATCGAACAAAATCGATGCGGCCACTTCTCCTTCTCCAAGATCAATGACGGCTTTAGTGGAATAGCTTACCTCGTAGTCATTCAGATTCCCATCGACCACATAGTCTGTATACCCGTATCCGAAAGAGGCCTCAATGGCAGGCAGACCCTTGTAATAGACTTTCCTGTAGCCACCAACAAGTTCGCCTCGACTGTTCAAAGGCAAGTGACTATCTGGCGATCTATAATCGATTAGGAATCTTGTTGCCTTCTTCCACACTCCGGATGTGGTTCTGACCTCCGGGTTGAAGATGACTACCTTGAATCTGTCTCGCTCAACGTCTGGTCTTCCGGGATTTTCCCACATGAAGTTAAGAGCGTTAGATCCAATGATCTTGTCTCCTTGACCGGCGTTGATATAAAGGTCAACGGAGGCGTCGATCCCTAAAGAAGGAACTTTTAGAGTGACTACCCAGTGTCTGTACATAATATCATCTTGGCTGTCCGGTTTGCAGACCTGTGCCCCTTCTAAATCAGGATCCATAAAGTAATTAATGTTCTGAGATAATCTTGTTATCTCCTCTTTTATAAGAGAAACTTCTATCTCTCTGGCCTCCAACATTCCTCCAACATCGACTTGGTACTCCAACATTATCTTGTCCGGGCAACTAGGGTCCCTACTGTCAATATTGCTGTACATACGCGGGAGAAGTTCAGGGGCTCTTGATGATGCACCTATATCGTTGTCCTGAATATCGTTGTCTTCATAATCGCTTAAACCAATCTGAATTGTGAAGTTCTTCCTCGTTGCTTTAACGGGGGGAAACCCGCAATCGCAAACTGGATCATCGTAGATGCTTGCCCAGCCTGCCTTAATCATCAGATCTACAAAGTGAGGTTGGTATTCCCCGTTCGTCGTGAATCCACATCCTCCAAATAGAAGAACCCAGCCGGTTTCTGATAACTCATCCTCAGCCAGCAGTGCTTTGTACCTTACACCAGTGTAGTTCTCGCCTGTGGGCTCAATAGCACAGTCTGCAGCCATGCCGTAGCCAGTTTGAATCAGGAGCAATGGGAATATCAGTACCAGAAGGCAAAGGGTGGACAGATGCGTTCGCCAGTAGGCCTTCTTCACAGCTTTTGTAGTTTGCTTCATAGAGATACACATTTTGCACACCTCCCAATCCTTCACTCCACTGCGGTGCCTTGCCAAAAAAGTGCGGGTTGTATTCATCCCAGCTGACTATGTGGCGTTGTCTGCAGCAACAGCACTGCGCTGGGTGTTACAGAGCTTGCCGCTCGCTCAAATGAGAGGCCAGTTCCAGGGCTGATACAGCAGAAAGAGGGATAGACTCCTATCTTGGTATCAGTATCTTGGTATCACTATCAGGTTTATCGTTCCGCGCCCGACGGCTGTAATCAGTATCACCATATCGCGAAAAGCGGTTGTAGAAATGAGATCAGCTAGAGTTTGAGAGGAGCCAGTGAAATATGCTTCCAATAAAGCCTCTCCCTCTTCGAATTTACGCTGGATAACATTTCTGACGCCATAAATCCCATCTAGACGGTGCCTGAGTTTTATCAAGTCTCCGTATGAGACATCGATGATCGAGATCTCAAGACGTCGGCCGTTCAGCAGGAAATCGCTCCATGCCTCGGTAATTTTTTCTACAAATGCGTCGGTTAACGTTGGAGAAGCTCGACCAATAGCTTGTTTGATAGCCATTTCTTGGTTTACCCCAACCCCATTTGCACGGGCAGAACTCTCCACGAGCCTTTCCCCTGTGTCGAGCCAGAACGATTCTGCCGATAATGCAATGACGTATCCCCACATGCTTCCTGTCTTTGTACAGTTTTCTACGTCCATTTCTGCAAGTACAAACACCTCTGCAAAGCAATTTTCGTATATTTCAGCAATCGTCTCTGGTGTGATTTCCTTCGGGCATTCTTCTTGTGGGCAGACGGCTACTAAGAAACCTCTCGTCTTCAATTCTTTCTCAAGAGCTTCTTTTAAGAAAGGATCTTCTGAAAGAACGATGAACTGAGGGTTGTCCATGGCCCCTAGCAATGATTGGAGATCAGCCTGAAGGGGAGACACACTCACAGTAACCCTTGCTGCAACTGTCACGACACTTTCGGTCACAGTAACATCAAGTGTTTCGTATGTCTTTATATAGCCCCTAGTCTTGGTAAAGATTGAGTCTTCGATAGAGACAAAGTTCCTGGTGAAGCTCTCTGCGGTTACCCACGTTCCTATAGTCCTCCTCACCGCAACCCTGAAAGCGTCCTCTAGTGCCGCTTCCTTTGCTGCCACGATATCTTGGTTATATATTGCGGCTTCGCCGATAACCTCTAACGTTTCCGTTTCGTTTGCAAAAAGAAATGGGGCAGCAACAAGAAAAACAATCAGAACTGTAACAAAACCTATTAGCCTAGAAACTCGCATAACCCTCTCCTTTCCTAGTTGGAGTTCTCTATTTGTTTGAGCATCTTACGAGCTCCTTTATGCGATGGCGCCACATCGAGCACCTTTTGAAACCAAACGGCAGCTTCCTCTTCCTGCCCTAGTGCGAGGTAAGAAAGTCCTAAATGATAGAGCGAATCAATGAAGAAGGGCCCCATTGCTGCGGACTTTTCGAAAGCCTTCGAGGCCTCTTTGTATTGGCCTTGCTCAAACTGGATTAGCCCAATGTAGTAAGCTGCCCGACCATCTTCGGGAGCCTTATTCAATACCTCTTTGAAGAGCCTCAGCGCATTGGGAAGGTCTCCTCTCTGCATGCAAACCCTTCCAAGTCCTAATATTGCATCCCTAGAACCCGGAGCGAGCTCTAAGGCTCTATTGAAATGACTCTCTGCTTGTTCCAAATCGCCGAGTTTGAGATATGTTTCCCCTAAGTTGTAGGCAGCCTGTACATGTCCCGGTTCGTAGGCCAGAACCGCCTGGTACATTTCTGCAGCCTCTGGGTATTCACCGGTTCTATAGAGAGAATTAGCCAGTTGGAAGAGTGTTTCTACGTCATCGGGATCCTTTTCCTGAGCCACTCGGAACTGCTCCTCTGCCTCGCCATAGGACCCAAGCGTGTAATAGCAGAAGCCGAGGTAAAAGTGTACCTCGGCAGGATCATATCCAAGTAAGAGGGCCTTCTCGAACTCCTTGCTACTGCGTCCATAGTAGCCGAGCAAGCAGTACTCTTCTCCCAGTACAGCGTGCTCTATGCCGGTATTGGCACATCCTATTCTAAACCTCAAGAGTTGGTCTATCGCGTTTGCTATGGTAACGGTATGCTCGTCGGCGGATACCGCAAGAGGATTATGAAGAAGCCTTTTGTACAGCACGTATTCGCGTATGAAGTCGCCATTTGTATCGTACACTTGAATGGCGCTATTCGTTCTGTCGACCACGTATAGAAGGTCGTCAACGATAGCTACATCGCTCGGAGACTTGAGTTGCCCGACTCCGTATCCCTCGTCTCCAAACCACCTGTAGCTCCTCACGCTATCGATTCTTAGGATTCTTGGAGAACCGGCAAACAGAACGAAGATCTCACCAAGTGAGGTGGAGAGGGATATGGGAAGTCCCACGTCCGGTGGCAATGGGATTCCCTCCCGAAATACGCCGGCAGCGTTGTAGACAACCACAACATTGCTGATATCATCTAGGACGTAGACCCGACCATCCTCGCCGATTGCTACGTCAATCGGGCGCTCTAGTCGTGTTCCAAAGCCCCCTATAGCGGCACTCAACTCGCCACCAGGGTTGAAGATCAAGACTTCATGGGAATCCGGGTTTGCAACGTAAAGGCACCCATCTTTGCTGATTGCCAGGCCATACGGACGAAAATGCCCCGGAAGCCTTAAGCCTAGAGGCTGCATGGTACCATCTATCGCTTGGCAAAGGATCTGATGCTGTTCTGCATCCGATAGGAGCAGGTTCCCCTGTAAGTCCCGCTCGAGCGACAGATGTACCCCGAGATTTAGTTTGCCGTCTGCTGTGCCAGCGACCTCAACCAGCTCGAGAAACCAGCTAGGCTCAACCTGTTTGGCAGGCTCGGCGCTGTGAAGGGCAAATACAACGCCCAGAAGTAGCGCAAATGCACATAACACAACCCTTGTGTATAAAGTAGCTGCTTCAAGCTTGCTCAAAATTACAGCACGCCCCTTCACACCCATGCCTCCTACGGTAGCACAGAAATACTGAAGTTGTCGAAGCTGGTTGTGGTCTTCGGAGTGCCACAACTCGAACTGAGTACTCCAATGCTGCTGCGGGGGGGGTACGAGACAATTAATCCAACAGCCGATGGTTCCGCTGCGTCGTACAAGGGGTCATTGAACTGGCCCACCTGTTCTCCATCCCGGTAGACCGTATACAGACTCCCCTCAACGCGGATCTTGATGTGAACCACATCACCAGATTTGAAACTCAGAGTACCTACATTATATGCACTGGTGTATGTATCTAGCTGGTAATCCCATAGCTGCCCACCGCCCACCAACGCCATCGTCATGCTGGGTGCGCCAGAGAGGCGCGTCACAACATTGTGATCAGCGCCAGCGGACTTCGATCTTCGTGCAAACACGTAGGCCCAAGCCTTGCAGCTACTGTAGCCATAAGAACCGAGATACACATCGGTCTCCACAATGTAGCTGTCTCGCTGTCCCACGTAGATGGTTGCTGTATATGCTCCGGCCGCTCTCTCTATCGGGGTGAACCGGTTGTTGATCACGGTCCAAGTGCCACTCTCTATCTCCCATTTCTCATCTTGGCGCAGAGTAAAATCATCAGAGAACAACAAGCCTTCTGCTGTGCCCTGCTCCCCTAACGCTGTCTCTTGAGCCTCCGGGAGAGCTGTGGTGCAACTCTCCCTGACTCCCGAACTGAGCGCTTTCACAACGGACGGAGTCTTGTTGATACTGACTGCTCCAGCCGTGATGGCCTGGGCCGTCTCCACATCTACCAGGCGGCCCCTTATAGCGAGGGTGTCCCCTTGGTCGTTTATGCTTCCGATCAGGATCCCTTCTACTCCGAGCAGCTTTCCAAGCTCCGCTGCTGAGGAGAGGTCGAACAGGCCCGTCCACTCCTTTGCTTGCTCGGCGAGAATCTCGGCCAACCTCTTCCGTTCGACAACTTGCATACCTCGTTGGATCATCGCGGTGTAAAATCGATCCTCGATGTCTTTACTCAGATTGTTGAACCTTTCGCCATAGGGGAACTCGGTGATCGCGATTCGCTCGATTTGTTTCGTTAACTGATAAACCTTGTCGCCTTCAAGTATTTCCTTTGACTTGTTGATGATGCTGGCAAGCGACATTTGTTCCCTTACTCGAGTTATCGCAATTTCCCCGATGATTTCTTCCTGATGCCCAATGATCACCCCTTCGGATACAATTGGCTCTCCGAGGCGGACCACCTCAAACCTCATTCCTTCAAGAATACCCGAGTCTTGGCCTAAATCGATGTAAACCGTGTCGCCAGATATAGACCTAACACACCCTTCATTTGCAAAGGCCAACCGGTCCGCAAGCTCATTGATTGCCCCAGTGAGATCGGCCTCTTGCGAGAAGGCAACGTTGGTGAATACACTAAAAAGAAGCCCTATCAAGAATAGAAACGCGATCCTTCGCATAAATTACACCTCCCTCAATAGTCTTTGCCGTAGTCTACAACTCTAAGGAGTCTCTTCAATCCGGAAGTTGGTGAAGGTAGTCCTATCAGAAGGCTCCCTATTAACCCCATAGTAAATCCCTACTCCAACATCTGCTGTTACACCCTCCTTGTATGCAGGGTCGAAAAACTCTGAGATTTTCTCGTTGTTTACATATGCAGTGTATAAACCTCCTCTGACCTCCAGCCTCACGTGGATAGGGCTGTCACTTGAGGGTCCCTTTATATCGATATTAATGCCCCCTGCCTGTAGCACACTCTGCGTCAGTTTGTGGTTTTCCCCCTTTAGCTGAAAAAAGACACTGTGCTGATCACCATCTAGAGAGAACGCTCTTGCGAGAATCCGCCCATAGCATGAATAGCCACATCCATAAGAGCTCTTGCAACAGAGTCCGAGGAGCACATCAACTTCGATCACATAGTTCTGTAACTTCCCAATATCAACGCTGGCGTCATACCATTTTGCACACGCCATTTCAAGCGCGGTGAACCGGTTGTTTATTACTGTCCACTTTCCGTTAGTTATGTCCCATCTTTCATCCGGGCGTACTTGGAATTCATCTAAGAACATGAAGTGGCCTTCCGGTAATTGCTCAGCTTGTTCCTCTTGCCAGACAGCAGAAGGTTTGCTTCTAATTCCCGAACTAAGCGCCGCTATAATCGCGGGGGTTTTGTTGATGCTACTTGAAGCAGCCGTGATGGCCTGGGCCGTCTCAACATCTACCAGGCGGCCCCTTATAGCAAGGGTTTCTCCTTGATCAGTTATGCTACCGATCAAGACCCCTTCCACCCCCAATAACTTCCCAAGCTCGGCTGCTGAGGAGAGGTCGAACAGACCCGTCCACTGCATTGCTTGCTCCGCGAGAATCTCGCCCAACCTTTTCCGTTCGACAACCTGCACCCCTCGTTGGATCATCGCGGTATAGAATCGATCCTCGATATCTTTGCTCAAATCGTTAAATCTCTCTCCATAGGGGAACTCCGTGATCGCGATCCGACTGATTTGCTTTGTTAACTGATAGACCTTGTCGCCTTCAAGTATTTCCTTTGACTTGTTGATGATGCTAGCAAGCGACATTTGCGCTCTAACTCGAGTTATCTCAATTTCTCCGATGGTTTCTTCCTGATGCCCAATGATCACCCCTTCGGATACGATGGGTTCACCGAGACGGACCACCTCAAACCTCATCCCTTCAAAAATACCCGAGTCCTGGCCTAGATCGATGTAAACTGTATCGCCAGATACGGACCTAACATACCCTTCATTTGCAAAGGCCAACCGGTCAGCAAGCTCATTGATTCCCCGCGCAAGCTCATCCTCTTGTGAGAAGGCAACGTTGGCAAGCACAGTAAAAAGAAGGCCTATCAAGAATAGAAACACGATCCTTCGCATGAATTACACCTCCCTCAACAGTTTTCCTGTAGCTTACAACTCAAGGAATCTCTTCAATCTGGAAGTTATCGAAAGTGGTCCTTCCTTCGGAGGATGGGGAACCACCCTTGTAATATATGGCTAGTCCCAGTCTACTTTTTTCAGCTAATACCTCCTGATGTATAGGATCGAACAGCCTTGAAACTTCAGTCCCGTTTACATAGGCGATGTGCAAGTTTCCTAGAACCTCGACTGTCAGATGAATAGGACTCTTGGCCCTACTAAAGCCTGCGGTTATTTGCTGCGTCTCCTGGGAGGTCTTAAGCTGCCACATACAGCTCTCCGTTTCACGAGAAGTTGAACTTCGTCCTAGTAACCATAGCTCAATTCCTTCACTGGTGTCGCCTATTTTCCTTGCGTAGATACCAGCATACGGAAGACAAGAACCGCTTCCCAGATATACGTCCACCTCAATCCGATAACTTCCCAATTTCCCTACGTCAATAACCGAATAGTATGTCTGGTCAGACTTTGTTTCTAAGGCAGTAAAACGACCATTTGTTACTGTCCATGTTCCATGGGATAAATCCCATTCATCGCTAGGCTTTGTATTGAAGTCGTCAAAGAACTCAAATTGCCCTTCGGACATCTTCGGCTCTCCCACTTCTTCCTCTCCTCTTTGAGTGACTAGAGGCTTTCTTCTGACCCCTGAACTGAGCGCTTCTGTGATGGAAGGGGTTTTGTTGATGCTACTTGCAGCGGCCGTTATGGCCTGGGCTGTCTCAACATCTACCAGTCGAGCCCTTATAGCAAGGGTCTCCCCTTGATCGGTTATGCTACCGATCAAAACCCCTTCCACCCCCAACAACTTCCCAAGTTCCGCCGCTGAGGAGAGGTCGAACAGGCCCGTCCACTCCATTGCTTGCTCCGCCAGAATCTCGGTCAACGTTTCCCGTTCGACTATCTGCATGCCCCGTTGGATCATCGCGGTATAGAATCGATCCTCGATGTCTTTGCTTAAATCGTTAAATCTCTCTCCGTAGGGGAACTCGGTGATCGCGATCCGCTTGATTTGCTTCGCTAGCTGATAAACCTTGTCGCCCTCGCCTATTTCCTTCGTTTTTCTAGTTATGCTGGCAAGCGACATTTGTTCTCTTACTCGAGTTATCGCAATCTCTCCGATAATTTCTTCCTGATGTCCGATGATCACCCCTTCGGATACAATCGGTTCCCCGAGGCGGACCACCTCAAACCTCATTCCTTCACAAATACCCGAGTCTTGCCCTAGATCGATGTAAACCGTGTCGCCAGATATAGACCTAACATATCCTACATTTGCAAACGCTAAGTGGTCTGCAAGCTCATCGATTGCCTTGGTGAGATTGGCCTCTTCTGAGAAGGCAACATTGGCAATTGCAGTTGCAAGCAGACATATTAGTAAGAACGGCCATAATTTTTTCACGGTTGGACACCTCCTTCCACTATGCCGTTCTTCGTTATTCAACGACGATTATAACCTTCGCTTCACCAAAGAAAGTGTTGATCACGTCTAGACTAAGTATCTTTTGGGCATCTTCCTCGGTGAGTACTATGTCTGCGCCATATTCGCCACTTACGGAGATGGCCTCTACAATCAAGGGAGTACCGCCGACTCGGGGAGATTTCTCCGTAACTTCCATGTCTAAGGAGTACTCCACAAGGCCCTTTTCAATAACAGCGTTCGGATTGGCGCTCATTAGGTCATAGACGACTTCACCAGCCATTGTGATCAGCCTTGGATACATTGCAGGCTGCACCTCAAGCCCTCGAGCATCCACAATAAGGCCGGTATACGCCTCTCCTGGTTCTACTGCCTCTGATATATGCTCTGTGCTGATTTCGTAGGCAATCCCAATTCGCATTGCTTTTTCCATCTGCACTGGTAAAACCACACTGGCAAGGCCTTCTCTTCCCTTTATAGGCATACGCATCTTGATTTGATAGCTTCCATCTTCGAAATGCCGAAGCGTGACAATCTCGGCGTTTTGAATGAGCCCGGAGACCCTCGTAGCTACCACATGACTTTCGTTGATATAGTTGACTGTGGTCGACTCTGTATCCACCCTTACTGCCTCAGCCATCTCGAGAAGCCTAGCATATGCAGTATCTATGGCTGCCCTCTTTGCTCTAACCCGAGCTTGCGCTGGACTTATAGCGTCCGTTGGAGGTACGCCGTCCCCAACGGCATAGATATACCCTTCTTCCCAATCGATGTGGCCGATCATTTCCTCAACAACGGTCACGACTTCCACAAGTGTACTTCCAGTTACTCCTGCTTCTTCCTGTGCATAGCCACCTAGGCCAATCAACAGGGTCAACGAGAGAACCAATATAGCTATACGTTTCACCGCTTCTACCTGAGTCCGTTTCACTTCATACACCTCCTTAAATTCAGAATAGGGCCTTCCGCAGAAAAAGTCAATAGCAAAACTCTCTCTCGTTCCTCGTGGATTCATCCAGTATGGTATACTGTCGCACCGGCCCGGCCAGGGGCGAACGGGGAGTTGAGAGGATGGAGAAGGAAGAGCTGCGCAAACTTGTGTTCGAGGTGCTGAGGCGCGATCCGCAGACACACCTAAACGCGGTCGAGTTCCAGGTGCGCAGCCTTGCGGAAGACTACGATCACCACGATGCGCTGAAGGTCCATGAGATCATCTGGGATCTCCTCGTGCAGGGGGTGCTTGCCCCGGGGAAAAACTCGCTCAACCTCAACCTCCCCTTCTTCCACGTCACCGATTACGGTGGTGAGTGCCTGGAATCGGGATCAATAATCCTGCACGACTACGATCGCTACATGCATGACCTGGAAGCACGGATCGGTGAGCCACTCGATCAGACCATCCGCACCTACGTCCACGCCGCGCAGAAGGGATTCCTCTCCGGCAACTACCTGGCAACGATGTCCCTCCTCGCCGAAGCCGGGAGGAGATGCATCGACATGGTCTCCGATCTCCTCCCAGAGACGCAGTATCAGGGAGTAGACGAGGGAGAATGCTCGCCATACGCGGAACTGGAACGCATTCGCAGAGTCCTGCCGTCGTTACCCCTAAAGGAAGAACAACGCCAGGAAGCGACCCTGCGCCTGCAGGGACTGGAGAACCTGATCAATCACACACGCGATAGGAACGGCCACCCCTGCGCGGTGAGTATCACTCACCGCAGCGCGCAAGGGACGCTTCTTCTCTTCCCACAATACGTAGGGACGATCTATTCTTTGATCGCCACGATCAGAGATCGTAGTAGAGCGTGAACTCGAGGTTGCGGCGCAGGCGTGCATCGATATTGCGAATCTGATCATCTCTATGAGGAATAAGGGGACACGATACTCAATTCGCACACGTCCCCCCTGATTCTGTATTATACCCCCGGATCCCCTAATAAGAGGAGGTAGGAGAGTGGATACACTGGTTGCAGTTCGATGGCCTATCGCTGTGGTAGCGATAGTGATGTTTCTTGCTTTGGTATTCAGAAAGCCACTGGCAGATTGGATTCGTCGATGGCAGAGACTGCGGACACGAATCGGCAAACTGAAGACCGAGATTGAATCACCTTCAGGGCAATCAACTGAGGTGTCGCAAGATATCACGTGGAACAGCAACGAAGTGTCGCATATCTACTGGCTTGGGCACGATTTGATGTATCTTCTTGCAATTCTTAACCTTGCTGGAAGTCCCGACGAGGTCAGACATGGGTTTAGGCAAAGTATCTCAAACCTTCGAAAACTCGGGCTTCCACCAACGTATGAAGCGAAGCTTCAAGCCTTGAGCCAGACGTACAACCAGAAGAATAGTGATCAGATCGGGGAGCAGGTTGCTCAGTTTCGAATGGAGATCGGAAACCTAATCGAGAAACTCAAGCACTGAAGGCGACGATAGCGAGGACCTGCAGGCATTGGTACGTCATCCGCGGGGGGGGCAGATCTTGTCTTTTGATGTCAAGAAGCGAGATCCCGGATGTCCTGTCCAGGACCGGGGATTGAGGTTAAGGAGTTCTTGGCCAGAGAGACCAGCCTGCTAAGATTCGCCACAGGTTGGATGTGGCAAGGTGGGTGGGGGTAGACATGACCAGAATCATGCGGGAAGGGTTTGAGAGAGGACTCAGGTTAGTTTCTGCTTCTGGTGGGTGGATCGCTTTGATTGGCACGCTGATCGCTTTCATCGGGACGGTGTTCATGACGTCAGTCAGCTTCCGTCCTCTATACTTCATCCCGGAGATGCTTTCTCGAATCGATAAGCGTGAAGCAGCCTGGGCGACGCTCACGGATTTCGATGATCCCGGTATCATTTTCGAGGTTAAGAATCAGATTCCAAAGGATGAAAGGGGTTTCACGGAGCTGCTTCGTATGATAATTGCCCGAAACAAGATGGTCTTACCACATGAGGTCACTGGAATGCAGATCTCGCCAAATAGCTATTACAGCAATGGGGAGTCATGGACCGGAACCTATGACGTAGAGCTACAATTCCGGGGCCAATCCGAACCGTTCATTGTGGCAGAAATGAGCGATGTAGATGGATGGATTCGTGATGAGCGCTTGAATTGGGGAATAGTGTTCGGGTTTCCCGTACTCATGTGGGGCTTCGTAATCTCCCTCATTGCCCAGTTCATTACCCTACGCACGAAGGGCAAAGACTGACCTTCTGCCAGCGAACAAAGCTCATTTCCATTTGACTTTCAGGATAGGATGGGGAATCGGGGGACATAATACGCAATTCGTACACGTACCCACCCGAATCCTTGTATGTCCCCAGAATTCGTCCCTGGTCTCAGGTCCTACCGCAGAGAATGTGGCAATGCAAGACCCGACCCCAAGCAGCACACTTCCTCGAGTGTCAATGTCGTAGAGACAACTAAGCCATCCACGGCTTTTCTCACATGAAGCGGGCTCCGTGTCACACCCCGATGTTGGGATCCTCTTTAGCCACTCGTTCGGGGCAAACCCCGGCATCTGGAGCATTGAGTAATATGGGCGAATCAGCTGGTGTAGGCAGAATGACGCACCCCTCGGGGAGAGGTGAACCCTCGGCGGCTGCTATAAGTGCCTTTTGCGCTCTCCGAGCTCGTCTTTCAGTCTCTTGCGCTTGCTCAATATCCTCCGGGATCCACACATCGGGCGTATCGGCACGGGCGAATATCGCCATTGATTGCGCAGAAAGCCGCCAGCGGTGTCGTCCGATCTCCGTGAGGATTCGCCGCCCCTCGATCACGAGTGCGACCAGTTGTTTGGACGTCAATGCTTCCTGTCGCTCCTGAGCAGCCATCACCACCTCAACGGGCGTATCTGCAGGTGGAAATAGCATTTCGATCATCGATACAGCGGCCTTCAACAGGCGTAACTCCAATGACTGCAACGCAGCGTTGCGTTCCCGCTCATTGTTCCTCTTATATAGCATTTGTTCTACCTCCCCAACAAATAGGCCGAACCTATTTGTGCTTTTCAGGTTCAGCCTCTTGAGGCAGTCGAACTCAATCTCACCACGGGCGCGTTCATGTCTCGATCCGCGACCCTAAAAGTCAGTCTACTCGCTCAGACGCCATGAGTCAAACCGATGTGTCTTCTCCGTCAAGACCACTCCTGGAGCTGATCTACTGAACTCTGTCTCCAAACTGTTGTAGAGAGCTAGCCCTTACGGAAGCAACTCTTAGTTTACTACGAGTGCGCGCGTTCAAAGCACTCCCTGCCCCTGGTGACGCTCGTTGCGTCTTGGGAAAACGGGATCTGCCGAGCCGGGGTCCCTCGTCTCTAGAGGCTCACCCGCCATGCTGTAGGAGGGACGAGGTGGGGTCGCTCCACACTCTGCTTGATCAGTTCAGGTGCATCTCAATTGACCTGTTCTTGCATCACGCTAGGTTTCGGTAGCACACTGATTGCTATGGAAATAGTCCTCTTGGTCTTTGTGGTAGCGGGCGCGTTGGCAGTACTCTATCTGTTCGGAGGGTTGTCTGCTTCGGTTAAGACGGCCACCACCACACGACGAGCTGCGTTCAAGGTGCGGTACGGATTAAATGTACGACAACCCATCTCGGAGTTTGAAGAGAAGATACGAGTTGGCATGTCTCGTGAGCGAAACGAGGTATGGGTAGCAGCATTTTGCAGTGAGAGCGAAGTTCTCAAGGTGACAGCGAACGTGGGCAGTCGATACAAGTCACGCGCCTCTGACAATGTAAGCAATTGGCCAAAGGAAGCCCACCGAGTTGGCGCTTCCCAGATTCGCCAGTATCACAGTCACCCACCAGGGCTCGGCTGCTCGTTGTTCTCTCAGATGGATCGAGAGTTGTATAGCAGCCTGAAGCCGTTCTTGACGCAAAACGGGCTTCAGTTCCAGGCATACCTGGTGTATCCTGCACTTCTCGGCTTCGACTACCGCATCAAGCCGTTCTTTGGAGAACGAGATCCTCACTGAGATAGAGGTGATACTCTCTCCCAAGGGAGGCGACACGGGCGTCCATTCATGCTCCGATGAGATATCAAGGAGGTTGCGATGACATATGTCGTGGTTGTGCTGGTCGCGCAAGCTGTTATTTCTGGGGGTCTTAGTTCTTATCTGGCAAAGCAGAAGGGCTATAGTACCGCAGGGTGGTTCTTCGTTGGTCTTCTCTTCGGTGTATTGGGGTTAATTGCGTGTGCTGGCCTGCCTGTGGTGAACGAGTCAACGGATGTCTATAGTCGCGACGAGTCCCTCGTCAAGCGATGCCCCAGCTGTGCCGAACTTGTGAGAATCGAAGCAAGCGTGTGTCGATTCTGTCAGCATGAGTTCAATGATCGTACCAAGGTCATACAAGAGTTAGAGAACTCGTTAGCAGAGGAGGAAGAGGACGCGCCGTTTGCCGTGGAACTGAAAGAGATCCTTAAGTACCTTGGCGTCAGGCACGAGGAGCGACAGGAGAGCACTGAGAACGCGGAGCGGAAATAGAATCCCTTCAATAAGAGAGATGACCAAGGGTCGTGAGGCACTTCCCTCTCTGATGTGCCGCAGCTAAAGCTCAGCGACTTGGGATGCCGCCGGACAGTCTGGAGCAGCAATCCCGACAAGGTCTCGGCCATACAGTGGTTCAGACCTTCATTCTTAGGATTTCTACTGGTTTCTCGACCGCCTGGCGGGCTGCGAAGACGGCGGACTCCACTTGCGTCTTGTCGCGCTGCATCATGCCAACACGGCAAGCCCAAGCAGCGCCAACGCTGCTCGAACCTGCGCCACAACGATGTCGCGATTCATCCTGATCTCCTCTTGGATCTAGGTTTTGGTCACCGGAGCAGGTGTGGATTAAGACAGTTTGAAGCCTCAAGTCTTCCAAAGCGTTCGGATGGGCACAGCGTAGAGTCCATCACCGGACCCGGCGCTTATCTCTCCGTCGTATAGCACGATGCCTGTGGTAAAGCGTTTCCCCGATGCCTGCCTCAACTCTCGTAGGTCACATCGGCCAATTGCAGGTTTGCGTGTCGGCTATTTGAAAGGTTGCGCATCGACATCTGGCGATTATCTCGATAGATACGTCGCGGGTATAATCGCGGTATGGATAACATCGATAACGACGAGCTGCGGGAGAAGCTCAGCAAACTGGGAGAAGGAGACACGGGGAAAGAGACTCTGTCTCTCCGTGCCCCTCTTTCTTCTAACGATGAAAGCTTCTACGAATGTAGCTTTCGCGCCGCGATGAACGACAGCCCGGCTTTGGTGAGCGCGACTGCCGTACGGTTCACTGCGTCGTGCTTATCGAGGTAGTTCAGCTCCAGGTAGGGCATCAGCCCCTGCTTCTCGATCTGCTCCTTGGGCAGGAAGTACTCCAGAATGTCGGATGGGTGCTCGCGCTTCTCATCGATCTGTGGGCCGGCCCCTTCGTGTTTAGCCGAGATGTTCGCCACATGCGGCGCAAGCCGTACTAGTTCATCGGTCCGGTCATACGGCTGGATGACGATCGACTTGTACGTCTCGGTGATGTGGTGCTCGAAGCGAACGACATCCTCAAACCCGAGCGCTCTGCGCATCGGCGCGGTCGCCTCGATTGTCTCATTGTTCACCGAGTTCGACCAGTTGAATCCGATGAGCGACGTCGTTCCATCCGGCCGGGAGAAGAGCTTCGCGCCGATCAGCGTCCACAAGGCTGCATAGGGATTGTCGTTTCCCATGTATACGGAGATCTTGAACTCGATATCCACGCCCAGCTTATGCAGGAGATACGCGAGGAGGACCGTCCCCGGGTTAATGTTTAGCACCTGTTTTATCCCGTATGTCGTGTAGTAATGGAGATACTCATCGAGCCACTGCACGGCGTGATCGTTCGGCTGACCAATGCCGCCGAAGTAGCCGGTGATCGTCTCCGGACCGCCGAGGTGGATGTTCGATCCGTCCGTCCCCTTGGTGTCAAGCGTTTCCACGTAGCTTGCCCCGATGATCTGCATCGCCGCGGCGATGGCGAGGATATCCCCGTTATCCGCAACCTGTTCTTTCATGTTGCGCACGCGGATGTAGCGACCGGGCATCAGCTCGCCGTTTTCTATCGCCTGCTTTGCCTCGGCGATCAACCACGGGAAGAACTGCAGCGCACTGATCTCCAGCGTCACCGCGTTCTTCTCAACGAAGGTCATACCCTTCGCGCGATCACCCAGCACCTTCCGCCGAAAGGCATTGATGGAGATGAACGAGCCTTTGTCGCGCTGATCAGCGAGCCACTCCACATCGGAGAGATACGGAGATCCGCTCTCGCGTAGCCGATCGAGGAGCGAGTCCAGATCTCGCGCAGCGCGCGCCTTGGCGTTTATCTCCTCGGGCGTTCCGTAGCGCTCTACCACCGCGAGGAAGCGATTTATTACCTCGTTTCCCGGATCGAGGAGAAAGTCATTGATCGCCCGTAGTTGTTCCTCGTCTATCCGCAGTCGGTCACGCAGATCGCTCATCATTCCTCCTTGATACGAATCACTCGTAGTCCTTGATCATAGTCTCGAACTTCTCCGCCTCTCCAGCGAGCATGTGATAGCAGTACTCGTCGGTGGGGAAAGCCTCTTCCTTAACGTCCTTGACGTAGGAGCGCATCGCATCTGTGACCACCTGCGCCACGTTGGCGTACTTCTTGACGAACTTAGGGGTGAACGCCTGGAACTGACCGATCAGGTCGGAGACGATGAGGAGCTGCCCATCGCAGTATTGGCCGGCGCCGATGCTCAAGACGGGGATCCGAAGCTTCTTGGTGATGAACCCCGCTACCTCGGGGGGAACGGCCTCTAGCAACAGGAGCTGTGCCCCCGCATCCTCGATTGCCAAAGCGTCCTTGATCACCATGCTCGCGGATTCCACCGTCCGTCCCTGCGCCTTGTGGCCACCGAGCTGACCGGAGCTCTGCGGGGTGAGGCCGATGTGCCCGCAGACGACGATCCCCGCATCGAGGATCGCTTTGATCCGGGGAATGACGCGCAGCCCACCTTCGAGCTTCACCGCGTCGACTCCCGCTTCCTTGAGGAACCTGCCGGCGTTGCGGACCGCATCCTCGTTGCTCGTCTGGTAGCTCATGAACGGCATGTCACCGAGGACGAACGCCGTCGGCGCCGCTCGCCGCACCGCCTCACTGTGCACGATACACTGATCCATCGTCACCGGGATCGTCCCCTCGTAGCCGTAGACGCACATCCCGAGCGAGTCGCCGACGAGGAGCATCTCCAGCCCCGCTTCCTCGGCAAACTGGGCCGTCGGATAGTCGTACGCCGTCAGCCACGTGATCTTCTCTCCCCGTTCCTTCATCGCCAGCAGGTCGAGGATCGAAACCTTCTTGCGCGTGTTCGCCATGCCAAGCATCTCCTTTGTTTGTGGTCTTGCCTCGCGTTTACATTCTAACTTCGCCCGCTTCAGGCGAGCAAGTCTAGCCCCGCCTCCCTCAAGAGAAGGACCAGACGACAGAGGGGAAGGCCCATGACATTGAAGTAGTCACCATCTATCCCGGTGATGAACGCCGCTGCCCGCCCTTGAATCGCGTAACCGCCCGCCTTGTCCACGTATTCGTTCGTGTCGAGGTAGTGGTCTATCTCCCGCTCGGTCAGATCCCGAAACCATACCCGTGTCTTCTCGCACCAAAGGTACATGTTCGCATCATCAGTGCGAAGGACACACAGGCCGGTGAGCACATCGTGTGCTCTTCCACTCAACAGTGTCACCATCTCTC
>Ga0307380_10002232_pt1 | contig 27700 bp, 22 predicted proteins | sample UN3MG_FD_202239 | JGI IMG/M metagenome (GOLD analysis project Ga0307380, IMG submission 202239) | Soil microbial communities from Risofladan, Vaasa, Finland - UN-3 | ecosystem: Environmental > Terrestrial > Soil > Coastal area > Acid sulfate soil | place: Finland: Risofladan, Vaasa | collected... | reverse complement strand
TGTGCGGCAAAAGCGACGATTCCCGTGCCGAGCGGTTTGGTCAGAATGAGCACATCGCCGGGACGCGCGGCGGCATTGGTTACGATTTTGTCCGTTTCGATTGTGCCGGTGACGGCGAAGCCCGCTTTGATTTCACTGTCGTTAATGCTGTGACCGCCGATTATTGCGACTCCGGCCTCGTTCATCTTGTCGATGCCGCCGGACAGAATCTGGCTCATGGTTTCGTCGGGGACCTTGCGAACGGGAAAACCGAGCACTGAAACCGCGGTCATCGGCGTGCCGCCCATGGCATAAATGTCACTGACGGAATTTGCCGCCGCCACCTGCCCGAACGCGTATGGGTCGTCAACGGATGGGGTAAAGACGTCCACGGTCTGCACGAGGGCCGTGCCGTTGCCCATATCATAGACGCCGGCATCGTCTCCCGCCGGCACACCGACCAGCACGCGGGGGTCGTCCACGGCGGGCAAATCCTTCAACACCTGCTTTAGAAACGCCTGGTCGATTTTCGAGGCGCAGCCGGCCTTTTCCACAAGCTGTGTCAATCGTACTTCTCCGGTAGGGGCCTCAAGCCGCTCGCCGGCGCACAGGCAGATGTTCTTTTCCCTGAAGAGATCGCAGGGGCAGGGCTTCTTGGGATCGCAAATGCAGTGGCCCAGCCGAATCGAACGCTGCATGACTCGTTTTCGTCTTTCCGTATTTATCATTTTGATACCTCTATAATAATGAGCAAAAATTATATTCTTTACATATCCACAATGCAAGCGAGGCCTGACAGATGTTATGTGCTTGCTTTTTTCAGTTGTTTCGATGCCAGTATCGCCGCACCGAGCGCGCCGGTCATCTGCGGATCGGGGCAGATGCTGACGGTTTGCCCGAGAGCGGTTTGCATGGCGTCGGCCATTCCGGATACCATTGCCACGCCGCCTGTGAAGATGATTGGCGTCTCGGCGTTGCGGCCGGCCATTGAAATAATACGTGCGGCAATAGAAGCCTGGACTCCGGCGACGATGTCTTCGCTGGCCGTACCGGAAACGAGCAGGCCGGTAATCTCCGTCTCCGCAAAGACGACACACATGCTGCTGATGGCGGCGGGATCCTGGCTGTTTGCGGCCATCCGGCCGAGGGACTCAAGCTCGACGCCGAGACGTTCGGCAACGACTTCGAGAAAACGGCCCGTGCCCGCCGCACAGCGGTCATTCATGGCAAAATCCCGGACCCTCCCGGCGGTGTCCAGCCGCAGAAGCTTGCTGTCCTGGCCGCCGATGTCGATGACGGTCATGGCCTCCGGCACAAGATGATGCACTCCTACGGCGTGACATGTAATTTCGGTAATCGTCGTATCGGCAATGCTCACGGCGCTGCGTCCGTAGCCCGTAGCCACGATGGCGGCGACGTCTTTTTTGTTTATGCCGTTCTTCTTCAGCACTCTTTTGAACAATTCCGATGCGAGCCTGTCCTGCTCGACGCCCTGGTCTGCAAGCCCTTTGGCTATGACCTGCATGTTCTCAGTGTCTATAAGGATTGTTTTTATTGCTCTTGAGCCGGCATCTATTCCTGCACAAATCATTCTCTTCTCCGTTTTCTTCGCTATTTTTGACGACGGGCTTTAACAGTTTCTACAAGGGCTTCCAATCGTGTGTGGACCGTCGGACGCATCGAGTCGGTTACGGGCGGCACTTCAATTTCCAGTACGGGAATGTCGAACTTGTCCCGCACGATTTCGCTAATGACCAGGCCTTCCAGTGCACAGTGACTTGCGCCGGGGATGCGCGATATGAGAACCGCCTCGGCGCCGAACAGGCGAATATCGCCGCATATACGCTCTGCCCGGTCGATCGATGAGCCTGCCATCGGGTCGGCAAGCGCCATCTGCGCCAGAGCCTCGAGCGGCGGTAAGTCTTCCGGAATTATATCGAGCGCATGTGTGAAAAGATATTCGGTGCCGCATATCCTGCCTCCGCAGTCTTCGAGAAGGTTCATTACCTGCAAATCCGCAACGGGATTAACCCAGAAGATTCTGGCCGCATCGGCGTCGAGAATACCTTTACCGGCACGGACGCGGGATGTCACTTCATCGAGTAATTCTTTGAGCACGTTGATTGTCTCCTGCCGGTCGGAACAAAAGTGTATCGCAAGCATCTCGGCGATGAGCATTTCAAGGGCCGGAAGGGGGCACCGTTCAGCAGTGAATGCGAGATGTCGAAGCTCGGTTAGGTACCTGCGAACCTGATTCGCTTTTTTAATTCCGGCCGATAGTTTCCGCTCATCTAATTTTTCGCCCGCTAATCCTTCCAGAGTGGTCTTGATTCGTTCGAGCTGCGATTTGACGAATTCGACCTGGCATTTTGGTGCCGAGAAACCGCCCGGCAGATTTACCGCTGTCTCATCTGGCTCGGGCCTGCGCCGATGAGGAATTTCCCACCAGAAGATGGGGTGCCCAAGGCCGTTTAGCCGCTGGGCGATAGCGGAAAAATCATCGCAGGTTGCGCCGACGCTGCAGACAAGCATATCCGGAATCGGAAAATGTGCTCCGGTGACAAAAGCGCCCAGCATCGCGCGTACCGGGCAGAAGGACTCATCGATACCGAGTGAGTCGGCGATTTCCAACAGCCCGGCACCGAGTTCCATCACGCATGGAATCCACCATGCACCATCGGGATAAAAGGCAACGATGTTTTCAAAGCAATACGCCATTACCGGCACGGTTCCAAGGTCCTTCATTGTGCCGACGATTTTCCTGCCGGCGGCCCGGGCCTGGTGGAGGCGGTCTTCTTCCGTGAGCAGGAAGTTCCACAGCCTCAGGGCCGCGGCGGAATTGTCATACCGAAGCTTCAAAAGCCGCTGGTCTCCATCCTCGACGTGCCGGCTGAGCGGGCCGCCGTAGTCCGGCTCGTATGTCCCTGCTTTCTCCAACTGCTCGTATCGCAGGTCCCATTCTTGAAGCGTAATTCGTTTCGGTATATCGCTCACTGCAGCATCTCCAGGAAAGCGCGGATTCGATTTACCGTTCGTTGCTGCTCGATGTCGTTGTCACCGGCTGTGTCGATGTCGAGCACGGGCAGGTTGCTGAAGTCCTTCAGACGCCGGAGTTCGGCGTGCCAAATGTCACACCACAGGTACCGGCGGAAAATAATCCCCTGCACATCTCTTGAAGCAAGCTCTCTCTGAAGCCATTTGTAAAGCTCGCTGTTCGGCCGGCGGGAAGCATCCCGGATGCCGCCGAAATACGCATCGGCCAGTTCCATCAGCGGCTCGTCGCGTAGCCGTCGGTGGTCAAACGGAACGCACAGCCCCCGCTCACCGGTTTCGGTCGCATCCAGCACGATTCGTCCGCCGGATTGCTCTATCAGGTCGAACAAATCAAAATCCTGCTTCATTAGCGGCCCGCCGATCATGGCCAGACGAACACCGTCGGTTTGCGGCTCGGTGCCTGTGATGCGATTGATCGTCTGATCCGGTCCATTCCGGCCAAATGCTGCAATTGCTTCTGCGTATTGCCTGGCGGACAAATATTCTCTTGCCGTAAGAATAGATCCCCGGGCGGCGTCGTATTCGAGCATTATCTTTGCCAGCGTGTTGTTTGATGGTGACTTGCCGCCCAGACGGGACAGGAATCGGCTAAGCCGTTTGAGTTCGTCGATATACAATTTTTGCGCTGCGAGACTCTGCCATGTGTTCGGCACGTTCATAAGAAAAGCCGGCAGATTACTCTTGCGTACGAGGACGTCGAAAGCTCGGCGCATCTGATCGCATACCGTTGTCGCGACGACTCCTCCGGCACCTTTATTTTTCATCACTTCACTGATAAAGCTCCGAACGAAAGGACAGACACCTTCTGTTCGAATGAACATAGAGGCCGAATCTACATGGTCGAGTAATAACCTGCTTGCGCGCAGGCCATGCGCAGCAATCCATTCGGCAGGCACATATGGACACGTGTAAATGATCGTCTTCATCAGCCCGGGCACTCCTGTTTATTGGCCTGTTGGCGGACTGTTTCGAATAGCGCTTCAACTCTCAGGGCAATGCGTGCCGAATCAGATGGCGAGTAATCCGTTTCAATTCTAAGATATGGTATGCCAAGCTCTTTCTCGGCCAGCTCTTTGACGAGATATGATTCGACATCGTATGTAATGCAAGCCTGCCAGATAAGATCGATGATGCATTCCGGGCGGTATTCTTCGGCCAGGTCACACAGCACCTCTAATCGACGGTCGTTCGTTGTCATGACCGAGCAGGGCAGGCGCAGATACTTTTCGGCCAGGGCAAGTATCGGGTCTTCTGCTGCTTCGTCAACGTCATCAAGAATGGGTTTGAGTCCCGTGCAGTTGTCCATGCAGACGGCAAGCCCCCCGTTTGACTCGATAATATCAAGGACGCGTTCTGCTCCGTGAACGATGGGCACGCCGGTCAGCAGTACTCGCACAGGAGAATTCGTGCCGGAGCCGGCCTTTTGTTTTTTGAGCAGCTCAATTGCTTTTGCATATTGGTCGAAGTCGGCATCAATCCCCGAAATGATGCTCTTGAAATCCAGCAATTGCATGCCGGTCAGCGGGGGGGATTGGGATTTCATCAGCGCCGCCAGCTCACGCCTTAATGCCCGTTCGCGGTTCATCGTTTCGATGGCTCGCCTTATTTTCCCATCGGTAAGCTCGACGCCGAAATGCTCTTGCAGCTTTGCCTTGAATTTACGAAGCTCACTGACCCAATGTGCCATTGCGTCACTGTCCGTTGGCTTCTGAGGCAGTTCCATAATATATGTCGGCCGTGTGCGTCCCATCAATTCGTACATTTTCTTTTTGCCGTCGCAGGTCGTCTCGGCCACGATAAGATCGGCCATTTCGAGAAAGGGATTCGCCTTTTGAATGTGGTAACCGTAGGTCGATTTTATGAGCGGACAAAGGTTTGCGGGCAGGTGTTCTTCCGCCGGGGGGATCGTTTCAGCCGAGCCGCCGCACAGGCATACCGGCACGGCATCGGCGGCCATAATCAGTTCGCGGGGCGTATATTCGCACATAATGCCCACTATATGCTTGCCTTTGGCTTTGGCATCGGTGGCGTATTCGTAGCAGTGCTGTATCATGTTGCCGAACCAGCCTAAGGGGCCAATCGTCGGCCCCTTGGCTGCCGGCTTTGGAGTCGAGCATTTTAGCTGGGGAGGATTACATGGATCGCCTGGTTGAAAAACTTTGCTATTTTTATTGTTACCGCAGCATTTTCCCATTTTTTCAAACCTCAAAACCTGCGATAAAATCGCAGGAAGAAACCCCCCAAATAAATTTGGGGGCTAAATATATAGCCCTGCTTTTTACGCGGGGTCTCATTCATCTTTCTTTTGGGCGACAAACAGACCTTGTGCGATTTTGCCCGCATGCGCCAATTCCTGCATAAAGACCATTTCCGCTGCCATCGATTTCATTAGCTCGCTGTCGAACGCGATGATTTTCAAAGCATCGTATGTCAACTGCATATTGAGCATGTTCAGATAGAGGTCAACGTACGGCCCGAACCGGCCGGTGTCCTCGGCGGCGATAACTTCGCAGTCGTTTGCCGTTAGCGAGCTACTGTAGCCTTCGAGGTTCTGTATATTCGGAAACTTCATGAAGGCCAGGAACCTCTCAGCTTCGGCATCCGTAAGTCCGGTATCGCCCTCGATCCAGTCGGTAAAGGCAATCACACCTCCCGGCTTAACAATACGGGCCGCTTCGGAGATAAGCTTCTCCTTATCGACGACGTAGCACCATGCATCCTCTCCCCAGACGAAATCCGCACTTGTATCCGCAAGGCCGCTGTCACAAACATCTGCAAGCGTAAATTCAATTCTATCCGACAGTCCCTCCTGCTCGCACCGGCTGCATCCCTGCTCGACGACCTTTTCTGTTGCATCGATGCCCTCCATCCGGGCGACATCTCGAAAACGCACGAGAAAGCGCATCCCGGCTCCATTACAGCAGCAAAGGTCAACGCCATTGGTGCCGGGGCCGATGCCGGCTTTTTCCGCAAGGTCCATCGACGAGGTAAAACCGCCGATATGAATCTGCTCTCCCATAATCAGCTCCCAAAGCTCGCCTTCGGGCCCATTGTAAACTGCTTGTACTTCCTTTAGGCCGATTTCCTTAAAACTTTTCATGGCGACATCCTTAATTTTGCTTTGTTTCTTTTCGTTCCAATAAAAAAGGCGGGCAAGAGAGGTTTTCTCTTTACCCGCCGGTGCTCGTGGCTCGATTTTGCTTTACTCTATCATGTGCCAGGTTTCCTCCTGCTTGATTTCAAAAGGCCCAAGGTCGATATCTATCTGTACCTGGAACCTGCCTTTGAAATCCTCTGGCACTCGCCACGAGTACCGGCAGGTGCCACCTCATGTATATGTGAAATTATCCGCGATCAGCACAGTTCCTTCCTCATCTACAATTTTGAATGGGATCGGCGACGGACGTTGCTGGCCTTGCCGACAAGCTGCTGTGTATTCCTCGCCCGCACAGCCAACGAAGACCGGACTGATCGACACTCTTTCGGAGCCTGCTGTCCCAATGTCTGCTTTCACGACCAACGGCGGCCCGATCTTGATCGATGTCGTCTTTCCCGGCTCAATCGTGAAATGCTCAAGACGTCCCAGGCGGGTGAGCGTGAAAAAGGAGTTGGATGAAAGCGCCCATACGTCGCCCGATGAATCTGCCTTCGTGAGAATAGCATGGATCGCATTGTACTCGCCGGCCGGCAGTTGCCACTGACGGCCTTGCGAAAGGTGTTGATCCGCGGCATCGGACCACAATCTCAGCTCCATGTCAGCATCGTTCGATTCTATGACAAGTGTCCCTAACTGCGGCTCGGTTCTGGAAAGCGCAAGGTTTCTGCTGTCGGGCGCGATATCGATGGCATAGTACTGGTCTGCTACTTTCACTAATCTCCCGAGCGGCATGACCTCGGACTGTTGGGACAATGATATCTCGAATGTCCCGTTTTGATTCAGGTCGATGGCGAAGACGTCACAGGCGGGAGACCGCCATGGGCGATCAAGAGGCAACGGCAGGATCGAGTTGAACAAGCCGTCGCGATCGCCGTCCACCACTGCGACTCGATACGTCTGGCCGGCCAGACGCAGCCTGCCCGTGCGGAAGAAGGCGGGAAACGGGATCAATAACCCGCGTGCGTCTTCACGAAAACAATTCACATAGAACGTGCCATCGGTCTTGGCGGCGCCACTGCCGGATACCAGCGAGATCGGCCCAAGCCGCTGCCTTCTGCCGCTTACCGGCGTTTCTTTGCTCAGCCTGGCTGTAAAGCATCGTTCCTCCGAGAGGATGCCGTCGCCATCGGTGTCTATGCACAGACGGACCTGTTTCCGGGAGAAGTCTGCAGCCATTAGGATCGGCCTGTCGCCGCTCTTGATTTCATAGTAGCGTGGTTGCTCAAAACCGTCAGGAACGCCCTGTGCACGGTCCGGCTTGTCATCCAGGGGCTTTATGTATTGATAGGCAAGCCCAATCAATTGACTGTCCGGGTCAGCTTTCCTGCGGCTTAGCTTGCACCGGCCTTCTTCGATCGGCTCTGGGAACAAGACGAGCGTCAGCAGAACGACCGCAACCACGGCCCCCAACGCCGCGATTATCTTGGTCCGTCGTCCCATGTCTATTCCGCCTTTCTATATTGAATGCCACGTTTCGTCGTGCTCATACTCGAACGGCCCAAGGTCCATATTTACCTTTACCTGGTACTTGCCTTTGAAATCCTCTGGCACTCGCCACGAGTACCGGCAGACGCCGCCTCAGCCATACTCGAATTTGCCCGAGGCGAGCTCCTGGCCGGACTCTTCGACAATTGTAACCGTTGGTGCCGGCAGGGGGCCATTATGAGTCAATACCTGCGGACTGTAGTGTTCGCCGGCCTGGCCAACCAGTGTAAGGCCGATTGATACTGTCCGATTATTGCGTTGTACATCAGTGCGAATTTCCAAGGGCGGGCCAAGTTTCAAAGCAGTAGTATTCCCTTTAGCTACGTTAATTGTCGCCAGCTTTCCCCACGGCTCGTTACGGCAGAGAATCGACCACCATTGATCGCTGGCTTTTGTCAGCCTGACGACGATCCGCTCCGGCTTATATGTCCCGGCGCGGATCCCAACCGACTCGTTTCCAGATACAGAAATTGCCTTACTGCCCCATCTGCCGCTCAAATTCAGGTCTGTCTCAAAACCGGGGGCCTCAATCTTGACATAGCCGGTCTGCTGCGAATAGTAAAATACGACAAGTCCGATCAAAACGACTACGATAACCGGTATGACTATTATTTTCTTCATAAATACGTCACCGAAAAAACATTGCCGGACTGCTGCGCTTCAGTACCTTTAAGAATTAAGACGCCAAAGCAGCGATTCTGTTACAAACTTTCCGGAAAAATACCGGAATTCTACTGTTACGTTACTTCAGAAGCACCGAAATATGCAAGAAAAAACCGGGATTCCATAGTTTTCTGTCTGCATGAGATTGGGAATAAATAAGCTGTTTAATTCCATATATCTTCGATTTTTTTCTCAAAAGGTCCCAGGTCAATATCTACCTTAACCTGGTATTTGCCTTTGAAATCCTTTGGTACTTGCCACAAGTACCGGCGGCAGGCGCCGCCTCAGCCATATTTGAAGCTGCCGGACTCAAGCACGTTTCCTGTTTCATCTACGATTTTGATTTTCGCTCCGGTGACGGCCCGGTCGTTTTTTGTTATGAAGTTCTCGTAATGCTCGCCCGCCTGGCCGATGATGGCATAATCTATTGAGAGTATATATCCGTTTTTTTTAACTTCAGGTTTGATCAGAAAAGGAGGTCCAAGTCTGATAGCTGTTGCCTCGTTGTTTCGAACCTTGATTTTTGATAGGTCTGCCCAGGGGCCGCGGCTTTCGATCCGCCATGTGTGCCCGTCTTGTCCCATTGACAGGCTCAGGAACTGCGGCCTATAGATACGAGCACTGATTTCAGCCGGCTCACCGCCCGAAGTAATCGTTGTGTGAACGAGCCAACTGCTGTTAAGCTGCAGTATGGCATTAGCACCCCCGGCATCGATCCCTACGAATCCTTTCCGCTGCACATAGAACAAAAGTGTCAAGCCCGACGCAGCTATAATGGCTAAAGAAATCGATATGTCCTTTTTCTTCATATATCTGCTGCCTCTCGGATGTTTTGTTCTTTATAGATTTAGACGCTGAGGTGATTGTTTTGTTACGTCTTTTTCCTAAAATTTCTGTCATAAAGACGAAATCTCACCAATTTTGGGTCGAATTGCTCTCAGTATTTGAAGAAAAACGAGCCGCGATTATTCCGACAAACCAATTGGTTATTCTTGCTGTCGATCTTTACGGCCTGTTTTCAGCTTATCGAGTGCCAGGTTTCATCCGGTTTTGTTTCAAACGGTCCCATGTTGGCATCCACCTGCACTTTGAATTTTCCCTTGAAATTAGCTGGTGCTCGCCACGAGTACCTGCAGGTGCCGCCTCAGCCATATTTGAATCTGCCGGAGGTAAGAGTTTTGCCTGCCTCGTCGACAATGTTAAAGGCCGGCGCCTGCTGCCATTGGTTGTTCTTTTGGACGCCGCCGGCGTATTTTTCTCCGGCCTGGCCCTCGACAATAAGACCGATGGAAACATCACTGCCGCTGATCTGGACATCGGTCTTAATCAAAAGGGGCGGCCCGGTTTTGGCGCTGCTGTCCTTGAGGCCGGCAAGTGATTGTCCCTTGGCCAGGTCGAGAACCCATTTGTCGCCGTTTTCATCTGTCGTAGACAGCGAGGTAAGGCCGAGCTGTTGCCGGGAAGAAGCCGGAGATGAAAAGATGCCTCGCAGCAACGCCCCGATTACGACAACCGCAACTACCGCCGCGGCGGCAATTACTACTGTCTTCTTTTTTTCGGAAGAATTGTTAATCATTACGGAACCTCATTTATAGCCACAGCAATTTTTTTATCTTATTCAATCCTGAATATACGAAAAGCGGCCCGGAGACCTTAATACTGAGGTCTTCATAACCGAAACCTGTCATAGAGACCACACGCTTTTAGGACATTATAACAATTCGGGACTGCAAATCGAGCAAAATTCGATGAAATATTGGTTTTTACAGGGTAAAAATCGAAAAAAGATGTAACTAAATCGCTATATCATCGTCTGTATTATAAAGAGAAGAACTTACCTGTTTATGAAAGGAGCGTTTTTACCGAATCACACGGGATGAACCTGAGGTAATTATTGAATCACAAAAAAATGCGATGTCTTCTTGATTTTTATTTCACTGGCGGACTAATAGAAGTATAATAAAAAAACGGCATCATTGATGAGCAGGAACAGGGAGAATATAGCTGCCAGAACGATAAAATAGCTAAATAGCTGCAGGAAGTTATTGAGAGAGGCTTTGGCAATGCGAATGCGAAGATTATCAGCGTTTACGCTAATAGAACTGTTAGTCGTTATTTCTATCATTGCGTTGCTTATGGCTATCTTGCTGCCTTCCCTGGGTAAAGCGCGTGAGCAGGCCCGAAGGGCGACGTGCATGGCTAATTTGCGATCGATCGGTCAGGGCATATTTCTCTACGCCCACGACAACGACGGCAGGCTCGTTCCCGGTGACTGGAGAGTCTCGTGGGATGTCTGGGGACAGGTGGCGGAGTATCCAAGGGGTTGTCGAATGCCTCCCGTATTGGAATCGAGAGAAGTTAATCTGGGGCATCTCATTGGATCCGGAATCCTGCCGTTGCCCGGCAGCAATGATAATGTGTTCTTCTGTCCTTCCAGCCGTACGCCGGAAGGTAATCGATGTTACGAAGATTTCGCACGTGGCTGGGGCAGTGCCGATACTATTGCCACGACAAGCTATATGTATAATAATTCCCTCGATGGTTTCGACGGCTTTGTTCAGGATGGGCAGTTTGCCGTGCTCTCGCACAAGAACAAGATAAACTTTCTGCGAGGAGACGGCAGCGTCGGTACTTTCAATGTCAAGCCGCTGGATTTTGGTTCCCCCCAGGGTCCTGAACTGTTGCAGGAAGCCTCGCTCAGATACGGCGTATGCTTTCCCACTGCTTTGCTGCACCGATGGCTTGCCCGCGGCGAAGTCAACCTGGATGAGGCGATTGAATTTCTGAGCAGTCCTCAGGGTTGGGCTGACAGCCACAGCACATTGATGAACGGTCCGGCATGCAGGGCGTTCTCTGAGCCGGTCCTTCTTGCAAGCGTAAGCACCGAATCTTTGGCTTGTGATGTAGTGGGTGTGTGGGGTGCGGCGCCGCCTTCCGGGTGATAACGGATAGCCGGCGGCCGTGTCGACCGCCTCCCCGAAATCGTCGGAAAAAGCTTTTCTCGGGCTGCATTATTTGCCCTTCGGGATTTGTATTGTGCTGTTTGCCGACATAATTGCTTGTGCGAGCCTTGATGTGACCAATGAGACATGGCTATGAAAGGTGATGAAATGAGGAATACTCCGATATGTTTCTTACAACTGAGGGGGATTTATAGGGCTCCGTTTACTTTTTTCCTCCCGGCTGCCTTTCTTTTTGTGCTTATATTGCCCGCGGCGGCGTTTTGCGAATCCTGGGAGTGTGTAGGTCCCAGCGGGGGATATTTTCTCGGGTCGGTGACGAATCCGGCGGATGCTTCACAGGTCACCGTTATCACCAACGGCCCTTCAAATGTCTACCGGAGCATGGACGCCGGTGCAAACTGGAGTAAAATCGGCGAAATTCCCACCTCCTATTATGTCCTTAACGACATGAGCGCTTTCGATTTCTCGACATTGTATGCTATTACGGGCAGCCAGTGCTACAGATCCACGGATGGGGGCATTACCTGGTCTTCCGCTAATTTCGCTTCCTCAGCAAGTGCCTATCGTGTTTGTGTTGATCCGATCGATAGCAGCAAAGTTTATGCCGTGGGACTCGAATATAATGGTAACAATCGCACTTACAGTCTGGCGTTCTTCAAGAGTACCGATGGGGGGCAGAGATGGACTGTTTCTTCGTTATTTTCCTTCGATTCTTTGTATCCCTATGGCATGGCGGTTTCCAGGAGCAACCCGGATGTAATCTATATTGCCGGATACAAATCGACCGGTGGTGAATATTACGGTGCTTTATTTAAAAGTTCCGACGGCGGAGCTACCTGGGCGGACATTTCCAGTTCGGTTGAAACCGAGACTTACTCCTTTTTCTATTCCGTCGCCGTGGACCCTGACGATGCAGAGAAGGTTTACATAGGTGGGAACTTTTGTATCTATTGCTCCGAGGGGACAGGCCGGGGCAGCGACTTGACATGGTTACGCATTCCGATTCAGCTCTATACATTATCCATAGGAGTCGATCCTGTCGAACCTTCCAGGCTTTATGCTGCCGGCGTCAATATTGTCGGGAACCGAATCGCCTACAGCGTCGGTGTCAGCACAGACTACGGTCAATCCTGGACGCTGCATGACGATTGCATTCCGAGCGAGGCAGTTCAGGTTGAGGTGGCCGGCGCTGCTCCGTCAACAGTTTATATTTCCACGTACAACGGATTTTTCAAGTCTATCGACTCAGGCAATAGTTGGGCCATTGCTCACGAAGGCATTCACGCCACCAGAATCACCGCTTTGGCGGTAGCGCCCTCACAGCCATCGACCGTGATTGTCGAATATGATGGCTGTGGATTGATGGGTTCATACGACAGCGGAGATAACTGGGATTATCTGGGCTACTTCGTCGGCTGTGGTAACGTCTGTGATATTCTCATTGATCCTGACAATGTAGATGCCGTTCTTGCTTTAGAAGGATCTGGGTGAGGCAACGCCGAGCTCTACAGGAGCACGGACGGATGTTCCGTCTGGAATGAAGTTGACAGTTACTTTGCAGATGGCTACTGCCTGGCACAGGACCCTTTCAATCCGAACGTTGCTTATGCCGGCGGTTCTTACTACAACAGTACAACACGCAGCTACTCGATGTCTATCTGTAAAACGACAGACGGCGGAGCGACCTGGGCAGAGCGAAGATCGCTGGGGTCCGGAGGAGACTCCCGCACCTCCTGCTGGGATATAGCCGTGGCTCCGAGCGATTCAGCGATCGTGTACGCCGGAGGGCAGGAGAATGCTTATGTGAAGATTTTCCGTTCAATCGATGCCGGCGATTCATGGACTGATATAACCGAGGATCTGGCTTCGATGCACTCAGGAAGCCATATGATTTATACGATTTGGGTCAATCCTTATGATCCTTATTCTCTGCTGGTGGGGACAAGCAGGGGAGTCTATAAGACCACGGCTCCGATAGGAAGAGACCCAAGGGTAAGAGGCTGGGCCCCTACATCTCTGACGTATCCGACCCGTGCCTTTGCATACTACCAGGCAAAGGAAACTGTTTATGCAGGGACCGAGAGCGAGGGCGTCTATTTTACGTCGGACGGCGGCTCCTCGTGGCGTCAGTTGAACAATGGCCTTGAGTGTTTGAAAGCGTTGTCTATGGGTCTGGATTCCGAGAATGGCTGGCTCTATGTCGGCACTGACGGCGGCGCAGTCTGGCGTCTCGGCATCGTGGATGTGAACAATGACGGCATGGTGGATTTTGGCGACTTTGCCGCCTTTGCGGACAACTGGATGAATACATGTTCCGCTCCCGACTGGTGCCGGGGCTGTGACTTTAACAGCAGTGGTGCGGTTGATGCGCAGGATTTACAAAATCTTGCCGGCCATTGGCTTCGATAGAAAAACTATCGGTGTTTTTTTGTGCGACAGATTATAAGGTTCTTTACCGCTTGTATTATTAAAATATCATTTTGAGAGGTCATGACATGAGAATAAGGGCAATGTTTCTTTCAAAAGGGCGTGGCTTTTATACTCTTCCACTGTTTTTGTTGCTGCCGGCCGCTTTTCTTTACCTGATGATGTTCGGATCAGTGGCGTTTTGTGCCTCATGGGAGCCGATCGGTCCCGAAGGGGGAAATTTCATCTTTTCGGTGACGAATCCGGCGGATGCCAACGAGGTGACGGCAGTCACGACCAGTCCCTCTCCCTCAAACGTTTACCGGAGCACCGACGCAGGGGCAAGTTGGAGCAAGATTGGTGAAATCCCCTCTTCCTACATATATGATGTGAGCGCTTTTGATTTCTCAACGCTTTATGCGATTACGAGTTCCCTCTGCTACCGTTCAATAGATGGCGGAGTAAGCTGGACCGTTGCATCCCTGCCTTCCTCGGTGGGGTGGGCTTATCGTGTTTGTGCCGATCCTACGGACAGCAGCAAAGTCTATGCCTCAGGGTACATTTCTGACTATCAGGACTACCCCTACACTTACAGCATGGTATTCTTCAAAAGCACCGACGGAGGTCTGAGCTGGAGCGCTTCATCGTTCTTTACCTTTGACTACTTCTATCCTTATGACATGGCGATCTCTGTGAGCAACCCGAGCGTTATGTACGTTTCCGGTTACAAGCAAGTCGGTTCCGAGTCTTTCGGAGCCCTGTTGAGAACATTAGATGGCGGAAACACCTGGACGGACATTTCCAGTTCCGTCGACGCCGAACGTTACAATTATTTCGAATCTGTCGCCATTGATCCGACCGATGAGAACAAGGTCTATGTCGGAGGCACATATTTTTATCGCTCCACAAGAACCGGGCGCGGCCGCGAATTGTCATGGCTGCGCAGTCCAGCGCCTCTGTCTGCCTACTCCATCAAGATCGATCCCGTCGAACCTTCCAGGATTTACGCTGCCGGTTATGAACGTGTGAGCGTTAGTACGAACTATGGCCAATCCTGGACGATTCATAGTGATTGTATACGAAGATCAGGACGACATATTGAAGTTGCTCCGGCCGATTCCTCCAGGGTTTATGTTTCATCTTATGCCGGCTTCTATAAGTCGCCGGACTCGGGCACAACCTGGAGTTCAGCCCACGAGAGAATCTATGCCACGAGTATCGCTGCCCTTGCGGTAGCTCCTTCGAAAGTCATTGTCCAGAACAGCGGCTATCTAATGGAATACAGAAAAACCAGGACTGCCACATGGCAGGACGTCGTTACTCCTGAGTCCTGTGGCGAGGTATGCGATATCCTGATTAATCCCGATGATCCGGATACCGTATTAATTCTTGAGGGCTATGGTTGAGGCGGCGCAGAGCTCTTCAGGAGCACAGACGGATGTTCCGTCTGGTCAATAGTCAATAAAGAATTCAGCGACGGCGGTTGTCTCGCTCAAGATCCCAGCAACTCAGACGTCGTTTATGCCGGAGCAACTTACTACAACAGTACAACGTATAAGTATTCAATGGCCGTATTGAAGACAACTAACGGAGGCATCAGTTGGCCGACTCGCAGCTTCCCAGGGATTGGAGGGGATTACGGCACGTCTTGTGAGGCCATCGCCGTAGCGCCTGGTTCTCCGGCCACGGTGTATGCCGGCGGCCAGGAGGACTATAACGCAAAGGTTTTCCGTTCGACGGACGCCGGTGCCACATGGGAGGATATCTCGGGCGCCTTGACTACAATGCTACCGAGATACGAGACAGTGTATGCGATTTGGGTGAGCCCTTACGATCCGGGTACTTTTGTCGTAGGGACCTCCGGCGGAATTTTCCGCTGCGCCCTGGAGGGTCGAAGCCAGACTCGCACCTGGAATATGACAACGATCGACCAGGCGACCCATGACTTTGCTTACGACCAGGCAACGGAAACGATATACGCCGCGACCTACTTGGGCGTTTATAGCTCGGATGACGCCGGTTCCACCTGGCAGGAAGTGAATGAAGGCCTGGGGCATTTGGCCTGTCTGTGTATTGATATAGATGCTCAGAGTAGGCTGCTCTATGTCGGGACCGGCGGCGGCAGCGTTTGGTGTCTGAGCCTCCCGGACGCATCGGGATACGAATATTTTGCTGTCGTGGACGACTTCGAGAGCTATACCGATTATGATCAAGGCGGCGAAGCCATCTGGCAAACGTGGATTGACGGCTTGGACGTTCCTGACAACGGTTCACAGATCGGTTATCTAATGCCCCCGTATGCCGGGCAGACGATTGTTAACGGCGGTACTCAGTCGATGCCATATTTCTACGACAACAGTTCCGGCTACTCTGAGGCGACTGCGACGTTGATTTATCCACGTGATTGGACCATGTACGGCGTTGAATCGTTGTCGCTGTGGTTTTATGGCGACCCATCCAATGCTTCTGAGCCAATGTATGTGGCGATCGCCAACAGCCGGCGCTCGCCTGCGATAATTTACCACGAAGATCCGAGTGCGACGCAGGCAAGCGCGTGGACGCAGTGGTCTATCGACCTGGGAGCGTTCGCCGATCAAGGCGTGGACCTTACCAATATCGATAAGTTCTCTATTGGCTTTGGTGACAAGTACAACCCGCAAGCCGGCGGTTCAGGTCTTGTGTTCTTTGACGACGTTCGGCTGTATCGGCCCCCGGAACCATAAGCCGATCTTGGCGGCAATTAGTTGCAAGGCTGAACAAAATCACACAGTTTCAGCCAAATTAGATGTGTTTGGTCCGCTCTGGTAGACAAACTGCTTGCTTTCCCTCGTGGATGAAGTAGAATGGGATAAGGTATATTTCGTTTGAACGGCTCCCATTTTATATAATTCGAGGTAGCTTATGGCAAAGCAGAATGATTCCGCCGAGGCCGTGTTGAGGAAGTTGCCGGCCGTAGATACCCTTTTAAAAGAACCTGATTTTGAAAATAGTGTTGCCGAACTGGGCAGAACGGTTGTCGTCGATTCAATTCGCCGGGCGATTGAGGAAGTCCGAGAGCTTATTTTAGCCGAGGCACCTGCTGAAACAGATGAAGGCACAATTCGTCAGAAAATAATTGCCGATGTCAAGCAACGCCTTAAGGCCATTTCCCGGCCGCACTATCGAAGAGTCATCAATGCAACCGGGATCATCCTACATACTGCCCTTGGGCGGGCGGTTCTCCCCGTTCAGGCGCTGCGCCAGATTCAGGATGAGCTGTCGGGATATTCGCTGCTTCAGACCGATACCGAAACCGGCAAACGTTCAAAGCGAGATGGATATATCGAGCGGCTTCTGCAGCAGCTAACCGGTGCCGAGGCAGCTACCGTAGTCAATAATAATGCAGCGGCCACCAGCATTGTGCTTAATACCATTGCTAACGGCAAAGAAGTCATCGTCTCTCGCGGCCAGCTCGTCGAAATCGGCGGGGCATTCCGCCTGCCGGATGTGATGGCTTTCAGCGGGGCAAAACTCGTTGAGGTCGGAGCAACCAATAAGACGCACCCGCATGACTACTTGAATGCCATTACCGAAAACACCGCTGCGATTCTCCGCGTTCATCCGAGCAACTACAAAATTCAGGGATTTTCATCAGAGGTATCGCTCGACGAGCTTGTTGAGATAGCTCATGCGCACGAGCTGGTTATGATCGACGATGTTGGCGCGGGTGCACTTGTTGATTTTTCGCAGTTCGGATTCGAACCTGAACCGACTCTAAGCGAATCGATTGCCAAAGGGGCCGACATTGTCACTTCGAGTGCAGACAAGTTAATTGGTGCTTCCCAGGGCGGCATTATCCTCGGCAGGGCGAAACTGATCGACGCCGTGCGGAAAAATCAGTTTGCAAGAATTGTCCGCGTTGGAAAACTCACCCTTGCGGCACTGGAAGCGACGCTGAAATTATTTCTTGATGAATCTATTGCTCTTCGCGAAGTTCCGACGCTGAAAATGCTCAGACGCGACTCTTCGGAAATCGCCGAACAGGCTGAACGTTTGGCACTGGATTTAAACAAGAATATTTCCGGCGTTGCCGTCACAACGATCTGTGGTTTTTCGCAAATGGGCAGCGGTTCCCTGCCGACACAGAATCTGGCGACGACGCTGGTGGCGCTGCAGCCGGAACAAATCAGCGCTGAATCGCTGGCACAACACCTTCGCCAATACGGCACGCCGATTTTCACGCGCATCCAAAACGACCAGGTTCTGATCGATCCCCGGACGCTTCTGAGCGGGGATGATAAGATAGTCATCGAAGCATTGATCGAGATTTTTAGCAAAAAGTGTTAGAGGCTATGGGGACAGTACAAAAGAATATCACACTCGGCACTGCCGGTCATATCGATCATGGCAAGACGGCGTTAATTAAATGCCTTACCGGCTGTGACACGGACCATCTCAAGGCCGAGAAGGAACGTGGAATGTCCATCGACCTTGGATTTGCACCGTGCACGGTCTCCGGGCTGGAGGTCGGTATCGTCGACGTCCCCGGCCATGAGAATTTTATCAAGACAATGGTCGCCGGGGCAACCGGGATTGACGGTGCCATTTTTGTAATTGCCGCTGATGACGGTGTGATGCCCCAAACGCGTGAGCACTTCGATATCCTCACGCTTCTCGGAGTTAAATACGGAATCGTAGCTTTGACTAAAGTCGATGCTGTCGAGCCTGCCCGCGTTAAAAAAGTGACCGCAGAGGTAAAAGAATTTCTCGCAGGCACGTTCCTGGAGGACGCACCGATTCTCCCCGTATCCAGTATAACTGGTGAAGGCTTCGATACTTTTTACGAAGCTCTCAAAAAGCTTGTCGATACCATCGAGCCGAAAAAGACCGACGGTGTGTTTCGGCTGCCGGTCGAGAGGACGTTCTCTGTCAAGGGATATGGAACTGTAGTGACAGGCATTCCGGTTGCCGGTTCGGTCAAAATCGGCGATGAAGTTGTCCTTTTCCCGCACGGGACCAAAGGCCGGATAAAGGCCGTGCAGGTTTACAAGAGAAACAGCGACACAGCCATGGTCGGCCAGTGTGCGGCGATAAATATCCCTCAGTTGGATTACAAAAACATCAATCGCGGCTGTACCGTTACGCTCGGCGATTATTTCTCGCCGCAACAATGGTACCTTTGCAGCCTTCGGATACTGCCTCATGTAAAATCGCCGCTCAAGAATGGTGCTAATATAAAATTCCACACCGGCACCTCCGAAGTTATCGCTACTATATTCCTGCTGGAAGGCAGCAGCGCTGCCGCCGGCCGGGAATGTCTCGTTCAGGTCCGGATGAATCGGCCCCAGCGGATTGTGGCGGCCCCCCGTGACAGGTTCATCCTGCGGAGTCTTTCACCAGTACAGACAATCGGCGGGGGCATGATCGTCGAGTCGCTGGCGCAAAAGCTAAAGCGAAAAGATGAGGGGGTTTTGCAGGATGCACAAGACAGGGCAAAAGCGGTGCTTTCCGAGCGGGATTTTGTCGAGTATTGTATAAAGAACGCCGATGATTTTGCCGCCGGTGAAAGCGGGCTTTCGATCCGTGCCAAGATGCTGCCGGGGCCGTTAAAGGAAATTCTTGCCGGGCTTGTCGACAAGGGCGAGGTCCTGAATTTAAGCCCGAAGCTGTTTATTCATCGTGACACATGCCGCGACGTCCAGCAAAAGCTGCTTGATATTGTCGGCGAGTTTCACCGCAGCAAGCCCGAAAGCCCGGGACTCAGTACCGAACAGTTGCACGAAGCATCCCGGCTGAAAAAGGATGTTTTCGACGGCCTCGTAAATATGCTCGTATCGCAGGGCAAACTCGTCGAAAGGAAGCATCGCCTGGCACTGCCCGAGCATCAGGAGATGTTCAGTGACGATGAGCAAAAACTGCTACACAGCGTCGAATCGCTTTTCAAAACCCGGCCATTCACGCCACCCAAACTCGATGAAGTCGCCAGGGGCATATCAGCAAAACCGGAAGATGTTCAAAAGGCTCTTAAGATATTGATCGAGCAGGAACAGCTTGTCCGTGTTGATAAGGACCTTCTCTTTCACCGCGAGGCTGTTGATCGAGCCCGGGAATTACTGACAGAATACATCAAGAAGGAAGGCGGCCTCGAAAGTGTCAAGTTCAAGTACCTTCTCGATACGACCAGGAAATTCGCCATCCCGCTTCTCGATTATTTCGACCGCATCGGATTGACCAGGCGTGTGGGTTACACACGCCATTTGAAAGCTTAGACTATTACTGACAGAAGAAAAGAAATGCATTTTGGAAAAATATCCGCCACTCTGCTGATCATAGCCGGCGCGACATTTGTTCTCCTGTTTCTATGCGAGCCCGGCTGAGGCAATCCTCTCGCGATCCTTGGAGGATTGCTGGTAATGTTCTCGTTTCCCGCCGCCTTGATATTCGGCATCATTGGTATCATTTGCGACCGTCGTAAGTTGCTTGCGATAATCACGACGACTATTGCCGGGGCGATCATGCTCGTCTGGATGTATGCGATGCGATTGCTCTAAGTACAATATATCGTTGAGGATTTTAGTTCTTATCCGCTCCGCACGAGACGAGCCTTGCAGGATTTCCATTATCAGGAAAGCTTTAAACTTTCAACTTTTCCCGAGCCTTTTTCATTATTTGTTATCGCTCAAAAACCCATTGAAGGGCAAAAAGTGGCATTAGCCGATGAATATGGAAAAATTGAAAATTCCCGAAAACCAACATTTACTGGAAATTTTTGGCCATTTTTCGTATAATGTATTGGCAGAGAGACAAGCCGGCACTGAGTTTGTTTTAAAAATTCCGGAATTTCTGTCACAGAATTTGTTTTCTGTCGTCTATAAGAGTAGGGGAGCATTAGTTGTTGAGGTGCGCCTTGATTTTGGTGGAAATCCGAAAGGGCTGACATGGAACAGACGACGGGGCAAACAGTTGAACACAACCATAAGAGCGGGGGCATTGACGAAAGCGAGTTGATGGCTCGCTTGCATAAGGGTTATGTCAGCTTAAAGCATCAGATACACAAAGTCATCGTCGGTCAGGATGAGGTGATTGATTCGATGCTCTGTTGCATGCTCGCCGGGGGACACTGCATTGTCCAGGGTGTGCCGGGGCTGGCTAAGACGATGATGGTGCACGCGATAGCCGATTCGATGAGGCTGACGTTTAACCGCATTCAATTCACGCCCGATTTGATGCCTTCCGACATAACCGGTGCCGATATTATCCAGCGGGATCCGCAGTCAAAGAAGAGAAAATATGAGTTCGTGCAGGGGCCGATCTTTGCCAATGTCGTTCTGGCGGATGAGATAAACCGCACGCCGCCCAAAACGCAGGCGGCACTTCTGCAGGCGATGCAGGAACGCGAGGTGACTGTCGCCGGCAGAACGTTTAAGCTCGATGAACCGTTCTTTGTTCTGGCTACGCAGAATCCGATCGAGCAGGAGGGGACATATCCGCTGCCGGAAGCCGCTCTGGACAGATTTATGTTTATGATCTTTATCGATTATCCCACGGCCAGGGAAGAGCACATGATAGTCAAGCAAACTACGACGAGGAAGAAGATATTCGCCCAGCAGGTTCTTGACAGGAATGATATGGTGCTGTTTCAGGAGATTGTTCGAATGGCGCCCGTCAGTGACATGGTGATAGCTTACAGTATAAAACTGGCCCGCGCGACCCGGCCGGACAATCAGCTTGCCACACCGATGATTAAGAAATATCTCAAGTGGGGTGCCGGTCCGAGAGCGGGGCAGTTCATGACGCTTGGGGCAAAGGCGAAGGCGCTGATCGACGGGCGCGTTACGCCGAGCTTTGACGATGTGAAAGTGGTCAGCAAGCTTGTGCTAAGACATCGCATTATTCCCAACTTCAACGCCGAGGCCGATGGCATCGGTGTCGAAGGTATTCTTGAAGACCTTGTCGAGAATGTCCCGCCGCCGAAATAACCGGCATAACATTCAGCGGCAATTTGTATGATGGGGCAGGACAGTGAGAAAGAACCGTAAATATCTTGACCCGGTGTTTCTGAGTAAGCTGGGGAATATGGATTTGGTCGCCCGTTGTGCTGTGGAGGGTTTTTTTGCCGGGCTGCACCCGAGTCCGTTTCATGGTTTCAGCGTCGAATACAGCGACCACCGGGAATACCATGCCGGGGACGAGTTGAAATTTGTCGATTGGAAGGTTTTCGGCCGGAGCGACAAGCTGTATATAAAACAGTTCCAGCAGGAGACGAATACGACGGCCTATATCCTGCTGGACAGCAGCAAGAGCATGTCTTTTGCCGGGGATGGTGTAGTCAGCAAAATGGACTACGGCTCGTATCTCGCGGCGGCCCTGAGCTACCTGATGCTAAGCCAGAGTGACAGCACAGCCCTGATATTATTTGCCGAAAGAGTGATAAAGCATATTCCGCCCAGGTCCAGACGCACGCACCTGAATATAATCCTTACGGCCCTGCAATATAACAGGCCGGCAGGGCAGACGAACCTTGCCGGTGTTCTTCATACGATTGCCGAAACGACAAAAAGACGGGGCATTGTCATTCTGATTTCCGATCTGCTCGATGACGAGGCCGATATTTTTCGGGGCCTGGCCCATTTGAAATTTCTTAAACACGATGTAATTGTTTTTCATACGATGGACCATCAGGAGCTTAATCTCGATTACGAAGGGCTGATTCAGTTTGAGGATTTGGAATCCAAGGCCAGGATGCGCGCCTTTCCGCAATCGCTGCGAGAAGGCTATCGGCAGCGGGTAGCAGAATTCCTGGATGATATTGAAAAGACAACCGGTAACAGCGGCATCGATTATTGCCTGCTCGATACTTCCGAGCCTCTCGATAGGGCGCTGGTTGCTTATTTATCAAAGCGAAAGAGAATGATGTGAGCTTTACGGAATGGATATTCCTGTTAGGCGGGCTCGCGGTCGCCGGGCCTGTGATTGCGCATCTGCTGGCGAAGCCGCGATACAGGCGCCTGCCTTTTACGATGCTCCGGTTCCTGCGCTCGGGACAGGTCGAAAGCCGGTCCCGGCGAAAGCTGCGCGACCTGCTGATCCTGCTGCTTCGCTGCGCAATCATTGTTCTTATTGCGATGCTTTTTGCCCGGCCGCTGCTGCACATCCGGCTCAAGCCGTCCCGGACCAGGTCCGTCTATTGCCTTGGCCTGGACAATTCGATATCAATGGCATACTCCGATGGCAGCGGCAGCTATTTCGAAAAGCTGGCGGATTCGGCAGTTGATTATATACGCTCGGCGGAAGACGATGCTCTGTTCAATATTTGTGCTCTGGCCTCCGGAGATTGGATGCAGGGGCTGGGCAAAGAGCAGGCACTGGCTGAGGTAAAGGCCCTGAAGGTTGAGCCAGGCAGCGCAAACGTGGCGGATTTTCTTTCCGGACTGAGCCGGGCCAACCGTGCGGAGGATTTGGGTGACAATGTATCGGTACTGGTGCTGAGTGATTTTACGCCCAATACGCTGAGGCAATTTATCAATGTCGCGGAACCTGCCGCTGTTAACAGGATCGATTACGAGCCGATTGTTTCATCGAAACCGGTAAATAATGCCGCGATAGCTGACGCTCACGTTGTCGGTGTTGTTGAAGGTAAGCTGACCATAAATGCCGCCGTCGTTAATTACGGGCAAGCCGAACAGAATCGTCGCTTAACAGCCAGGGCGGGAGCGAATCAATCGGACCCGATAGATATTAATCTATCAGGGAATCAGCGTAAAAATTATCAGCTAAAGCTCGACGTCGGTGCCGCTGGAAGAGAGTCATCTTCCTTGCCTGTAGAATTGAGCTTGTCAAACACGGACGGTCTCAATGCGGACGATACCTTTTATCTGGCGGTTTCCATCCCCGGGCATGAGGACATCAATATTCTTCTTGCCGGCGAAAGTGAGAATAGATTGTTTTTGCTCAAGACCGCGATGGAAACGCTGCCGCGAACGAGTTCGTACGATACGTTAAGGATTAAGCAGGTTCCGATGAGTGAGCTTGCTGATTCGGATCTGGACTGGGCCGATGTGGTCGTATCCTCGACGATAACCGATCATCTGGGTAATTTAGCCTCGGAAATCGAGAGTTTCATAAAGGCCGGCGGCAGGTTTGTTTGTTTTGTGACAGAGGCGCTTGTGCCTGAGGCCGCAAAACTGTTGTGGCAGCAAGATGTTCTCGCGGCTCTGCCGGGAAAATGTATTCGTGAGCGAACACATATACAGCCGAAGCCCAGTGATAGCCAAGTCTCCGGCGTGGACCATATTGCTGAAAGATCTCTGTCCAATTACAGGATTGATAAGATTCTTATAAAGGGCTACTTCGAATGCGAACAGCACCCTGATGCCCGGTTGATTTGGCAATTCCGGGACGGTTTTGGTTTCGTCTATCTCAAGCGTCAGGGCAGCGGCACGTCTATTCTTGTTAATACCAGCGTTGATGATTCGCTCGGATCGCTGACCAAATCAAGTGCATCCGTTGCTTTTTGCCGGTATTTGCTGGGAGAGAGTCATCAGATTGACGAGTATTGTTTTACTCGTGATGAGCGGGTCTTGCTGCCGATTTCTGGTGGGGGCCGGGCCGTTACCGGACAAAAGCAATTCTGGGTCGAGACCTGCGACGGCAGAAATCGCCGTGCTTCCGTTGCAGACTCTTTCCTGCTCGTGCCCGACCCGGCCGGCATCGGATGGGTCAAGACACTCGGTAAGCCAACAATATACGCGGGTGTGAATTTACCGCAGGGTGAAACTGATATGACAAAACCGGTCGCTTCGGAACTGGCCGGTGTAATGGATCGAGTATTTAAGACAGGTGCCGAACGAATCGTCTCTGAAGCCGAGGTATTCCATGACAAGAAACGCAGACCTCTTTGGAAGATATTTGCCTGGGTACTCATTCTGCTGCTCCTGGCGGAACCGGCGGTTGCCAACAGATTGAAGCGGTAGATAAGGTTTGATTATGGCTGAGAACGTGGAAGAAAAACTTAACGCTCTTGTTGCCAGGGTGGGAAAAGTCAGGCGATGGCTGGTAACGCTTGCGATTCTTAAAGTCGCGGCGTTGTGCCTGATCTTTGTCTCGGTTTTTACCGGCTTTTATGCGTGGCTCGACCACCGGCTGAACTTTGATGAAATGGCTCGAATCACGGCATTTATTTTGCTTGCCGCCGGTCTTGCTTTTCTATTGCACAGGCTGACAAAATTATTGCTCGGCCACGTATCCTTCAGCGTCGCTGCAAATTACATTGAGAATAAAATGAGTTTTAACCAGCAGCTTGTCACGGCCATCGAATACTACGAGAACAAACAGGATTATCCGTACTCGAAGGCCCTTGCCGGGCAGCTCGTGCTGAGGGTGGACAAAGAGAGCGAAGAATTCAAATTCGATTCGACAGTTGAAAAATGGCAGGGATATGTTCTGGGGGCGGTTATTTTATTTGGCCTTGTCGCGGCGACGTTTTATATCCGTGACAACTATGTTTACTTTTCTTCATATTTTGCGCGTCTCACACGTCCATTGGCTTCTGTTGAGCCGCTGTCATCCACGCATCTGGAATCCATTACGAAGGACATCGTTGCCGAGCCCGATGCTCCGGTGAGGTTTGCAGCCGAGATTAAAGGCCGTGTGCCGGAATTGGGAAAGCTGGTACTGGTCGAGCTAAAACCGGGAGCGGCAGATAGTAGTCAGGAGCAAAAACACCAGGAAATGCAAATCCGGCCGCGTTCCAACGAAGGAAAAACAGCGCAATTCGAGGCTGCGAAGTCTTTCTCGCAACCAGGCAAATTCAAATATCGGTTTGAGACGGATTCAGCAGCTACCGAGTGGCACGAGTTGAACATTTCCCGGGCGCCGGGGATAGAGAGTATGGCCGCTAAAGTCACGCTGCCGAGAAGGCCGCCGAGAAGAAAGTGGATCAAACCTTATACCGAGCAAATTGAGAACAACACGCTGGAAGTCGTTCCGGGCAGCAGCGTGACACTGAGCGTAAAGGCCACCGATAAGCTCAGTAAAATTATTGCGACCGGGCCGGATGGCAAAACAATTACCAGGCAATTAGACGGGGAGGAAGAATTCACCTTTCATTTTACTGCGGACAAAAACGGTTCGGCAGAATTTAGTCTTGTCAACGAGCAGGGTCTGGTTAACGACAATGTACCCGACCTGCAGGTGATTGTGAAGACTGATGAGCCTCCGAAATTCAAGCTGGTATCGCCGGACGGTGATTATCCGGCAACTAATGTTGCAAGCGTGCCTATAACGTTCGAGGTGACCGATGATTTCGGGCTGGACTCTGTAAAAATGTGCATGGAAATACCCGGCCGGGAGCCAAAAGAGATTGTGGTTCCGGTCGAAGAGGGGATAAGGAGCAAGGAGTTTACCCATACGATCGAGCTGGAAGAATACGAACTTACTGTCGGTGACAGCGTGCTGTTTTACGCCGAGGCGACGGACATTGATACTGGCTCCGAACCGGCGAATCGGACTTCGAGCAGTGACGTGTATTTTATAGAGATCAGGCCCTATCGACAAAATTGGGTTCCGATGCCCGAAGGAGGAGAGTCATCGGGAGGGGGCGCACCTCCGGTGGAGCTGTTGAATATTCTCGAATACACCCGGGCGATTCTTAAGAAGACGTGGGCGATTGCGAGCAAGCCGGAGCTGACAGAGCAGGATCGTTCCAGGCTGGGATTCATAAACCAGGACGTCCGGTACTGTAGCGAGCAACTTGCGCTGATTCGTGACGATTCTCAGTACGGCTTCGAAGAGCCTCATAAGGCCGTGCTCAACGAGGTTATACGGTATTATGAAAAGGCAAGCGGGTATTTAGCTGTCCATGATGCGGCATCGGCGATGGTGCCTGAGAAAAGCGCCTATCGCATTTTGCGTAAGTTCATCCTCGAGTTGGAACTGGCCTGGAGCCCGCCCCCCAGCGGCCAGGGCCGGCAGCCTAAGAAACCCGACAGCGTGAAATTGCAGGAGAAACCCGAGTTTACGGGCTATGAGAAAGAGCGAATTGAAGGTCAGTTGAAGAAGATGCAGCAAAAGCTGGACAAGCTGACCAGGGAGCAGAAAGAATTACAATGGTCTTTTGAGAACTTTCTCGAACAACAGGCCGAAAAGAACGCCGCACAACAAAGCACCGATGGCAAAACATCAGGGAGCGATGCTGAAAAACAGGATCAGGAAGCAATGAACGGCATGCAGCAAAGCGAAGCCGCCGGGCAAAAAGCCGAAAGTACTTCGAATGGTCAAAGTACCGGTGGCGGCCAGGATGGCGCCCCAAAGGAGGACTCTTCTGCCAAAAGTCAAAGTGCCGGAAAAGGCGATGGAGCTTCGGGCGCTTCCGGTGGTAAGCAGAACGATTCCGGAAGTCAGGAAAATGCTCAAGGCCAGAGTCCCGGAGAGGGTAAGAGCGCATCGGAAGGTCAAGGTTCCGGCGATGGAACAAGTGCCGATGAGAGCGGAACTGATGCACAGCGTCAGGGCGGCGGGCAGGACGGCAGCGCGAATGCCGAAGCCAGACTCCGAATGCTCCAGGCAAAGCAGGGGGCTCTCCAGAAGCAGGTCTCGCAATTGAAGCGAGAACTGCAGCAGTTGCCGGAAAACTCTGACGGCGGTAAAGGCCGAGCGGAAGCACGACAACATCTGGATGAGGCCGCCGCCAGGATGAACGAATTTCAGAATGAAATGGCTGAGGCCCGCTTTCGAGCCCAGATGGACGAGCAGAGATCAAATGAAGCTGTTGCCCTAATGGACTCAGCCAAACGTGAACTGGACCTGGCTAATAAAGCGCTTGGCCGTGAGCTTACGCTAAGCGATGAAGAGAAACTTGCTCAGAAGGCTCAGGATATGGCCGAGCAGCTTACTGAGGATGCGGATGCTCTCGCTGAGTCTGTAACCAGGGCTGAACGTGAGCAGATGCTGGCCCGGCTCGAAGCGGCAAAGCGGCTGCTTGAGATGATGCCGGAGCCGCAGTGGGCCACCGTCG
>Ga0307380_10002231_pt1 | contig 27709 bp, 22 predicted proteins | sample UN3MG_FD_202239 | JGI IMG/M metagenome (GOLD analysis project Ga0307380, IMG submission 202239) | Soil microbial communities from Risofladan, Vaasa, Finland - UN-3 | ecosystem: Environmental > Terrestrial > Soil > Coastal area > Acid sulfate soil | place: Finland: Risofladan, Vaasa | collected... | reverse complement strand
GCATCCAATCGCCTACGGCATGCCCGACTTCGGGCTGGCCATCAATTGGGCCTCGCCGGCCTTCGCCGTCCGCCCCGTGCACAACAACGAGAACTACCAGGTGGTCGCCCGCTATCCCGACCACGATCCCCTGCAGAGCGGCTGGCTGATCGGCCCGCAGCACCTGTTCGGCAAGGCATCGCTGGTTGAGGCCGGAATGGGCAAAGGTAAGATCATCCTGATCGGATTCAGGCCGCAACTGCGCGCTCAGGCCCACGGCACCTTCAAGATCCTCTTCAATTCCATTTACTACGGCGCCGCTCAATTGCAGCCTTTGAACTAGCAAACTTGCGCAGAAAAAAGCGCCGGCGAGCGATTGCAACCCGCCGGCGCTTGCTGTATCTCGAGTCAGAATCAGGGAGCGTAAGCGAGGGAGAAGAGCACGGCGTTGAAGAAGAGCCTGTCGAGGCCGTCGTAGGAAGCTCGGAATGTCGGGTCCTCGGCGAAGCAGATCACCTGGCCGCGTCCCTGCTGCTCGTGCCAGACATATGCCTTGCCGGCCAGCAGTTTGTGCATCTCGGGCCACATGTGGCCGGCGATCCTGTATTCCTCTTCAGAACCGTAGACCCCGGCGGCGATCCCCTGATCGTCGGTAATCGGTACAAAGACGCTGTCGGATTCGATCTTGGCCACGGCGAAACCATCGTAGCCCCAGGAGAGGAAGGAGCGGTCGTCGAGCTTCACCTTGACTACGGCGCCCGGGGTGTCAATCAGCCTTTCGACCTCGAATTTCTTCTCTTTCTTGGTCTCCTGGGCTTTTTCCTTGGACTCTTTGTCGGCAGGCGGCTGCTCCTCGTAGCTGTCGTCGACGTCGCCCGGCGTTTTGCGCTTCTGCGTGTACTTCGGCGCCGCGGAGAACTTCACATCCTTGTCAATCGCGAAATCGACGGCTCCTCCGAGGCAAATCAGCACACCGCCGTCGAGCACCCAGCGCTTGAGGTTCTCGATTCCGTTCTTGCCAATCGGACCCTTATAGCCGCCCGTCGAACCCCACGACCGGGCGTCCGGCATGATCAGCACGTTATAGTCGTCCAAGTCGACTCTCGAAAGTGAGGCTGCTGCGATCGCCGTGTAGGGGAAATCGTAGACCTGCTCGAAGAGGTAGCGAATCGCTCCAAAGGCTGAGCTGGAGGTGGGTTCGTCGGCAAGGATTGCGATCTTGGGCTTCTTGATGGCCATCACGTTGTTCGACCCAAGGTCGATGCCCTCATCGCCTGTGTAGCCTGAATCGACAGCGATGGCATAACCGCCTGTGTCTTTGATCAATTCGTTGAGCCGTTGATGCAGCGACTGCGGATTACGCCCGACATATACGACGGCAGTGCCCGGCACGTACTTCTTGCCGTCAAGGTTAAATTCCTTTGCGGCTACACGGACTTTGTATCCCTCAAACATCAGCTTGCCGACCAGTGTGATGTTGGCGTTGGTATCGGGAGGGAGGAGGTAGGCGACTTTCGCCTGCGCCACCGGTCCGCGCTCGGGAAGCTGGAGGCCGCCCTCGGGAACCTCATCCCGCGCCACCGCGGCCTTTTCACCCGACCAGTAGGCGTGTATGCCGTAGGTCAACGGCAGGGCCCAGGCGGTGACGTCGTAGAAACGCGCCCTTTCATTGCGCTCGATACGCTGACGCTCTTCCTCGAGAAAATCGTCCTGCAGCTTGGGATCGGGTTCGAGAATCGTCATCAACACCGAGCCGGCGGACTGGTAAAGCGGCACAATCGCCGTGCCCGCAGGCAGTGTCACCTCGCCGGTCTTGCGCGTGAAAAAGTCGTACGCTGCTTTGACTTTGAACTCCGCCTTGGCGATGTAAACCTTGCCGCCGACCATCTGCAGGCGATCAACCAGCTTGTTGAACCGGGCGGGATCTGCCGGCGGGATGTAGAACTCCTTAACCGGTCCCTGTTCGCCCCGTTTGACGATTTCGACGAAGTAAGCATGGAAGTCCTGCAGGCGCTCCTCGCGGCGCTCGGCCAGCGTGGTCACCGTCGCCATGCTGGCGACGAAGTGATGCCAGACCGCCTCGTGCAGCGTCAGCACAGTGCCGTCGCGCCGCTCAATCACGCGCCCCCGCGGCGAGGCCTGCTCATATGTCATGGCGACCGAGCCCAGCAGGCTGGGCAGGCTGCCGCCGTAGCCGGGATAGAACTCGTCGAAACTCTCGCGCGTGTAGTAGGTCCAGCCGAAGCGGTCGAAGGCGGCCGCGTTCGCTTGCCCGAATATCTCCCACCACTTGTGTGTGATCTTCGGATTGGCGAAATTCACCGGCTTCATCGGCGGCGCGAAAAAGTAAGTCGAGTCGGTACCCATCTCGTGCAGGTCCGGTGCTACCTGGGGCATCCAGTAGAGCATTTCCTTGACGCGATGCCTCGTCTCGATCTGAGTGGCTAGGAACCAATCGCGGTTGAGATCGAAGTAATAGGCGTTGGTGCGCCCGCCGGGCCAAGGCTCGCGATGCTCAATCGAATCGGTATTCGGGTTCTCCTGCTTGACCACGTAGCCGTTGATGAAATTCACATAGCGCTCGTGGCCGTCGGGATTCTGCACCGGGTTGATGACCGTGACCACCTGATCAAGCACCTTCAGGGTGGCCTCATCGGTGCCCGCGGCCAGCTGGTAAATCATCCTCAGGCCGGCCTCGCAGCCGCTGCCTTCGTTACCGTGAACCGAGTAGTTGAGCATTGCGATAGCAGGCGAGGCGGCGGCGATCTCGGCCACCTCATTCTCACTGAGAGTGACGTCCACGAGCTTGCGGATGTCTGCGCGGATCTCATCGAGCTTCGCCAGGTTTGCGGGTGAGCTGATCACGATGCTGTACTGCTCGTTGCCCAGATAACTCTTGCCGAGTTTCCTGATCTGCACCCGGTCGCTGCTTTCGGCGATCGCGTAGATTAGTTTCTCGATCAGGAAATGCGGTGTGTGCTGCTTGCCGATTTTGTAACCCAGAATCGATTCCGGAGTCGGGACCTTTGAGTCGTATGTGCCTCCGGGCCACATATCGTCCTGAGCGGATACGGTGGCGGCGAAAAACGTGAGCACCGCCGACAGCGCGACAAGTAACGTTAGTCTCTTCATATTTATCCCCCAGAGTTAAAGACTATCCTTCCTGAAATTGCAGTATATTCGCGAAACAAAAAAGTGTCGATGATCGAAATCGATGCTGCCGTGGATCTCAGTCCCGATGTATCGCTGCGACGAGCTCGCGCGTGCGGCGCTCAATTTCGCCTGCAACCATCAGTTCCGAAATGACGGCGAGGCCGTCGGCCCCCGCCGCAATCACCTCTACGGCATTCTCCCGCCTGATCCCGCCGATGGCAACAAGCGGCAGGCCCGTGAGTCTCCTGGCCTTCCTGACCAGCTCTGTGCCGACGACCGGAAATCGCAAAACCTTGGTTTCGGTTGGAAACACAGGCCCCACGGCGATGTAGTCCACCGGCTCCCCCGCTGCCGCCTCGACATCGTCGAGGCTGTGGCAGCTGATCCCGATGATCGCCTTCGGCCCGAGCAGGCGCCTTGCGTCGGCGGCAGGCAGGTCCTCGTCGCCGAGATGGACGCCGTCGGCATCGGCGAGGCACGCGATGTCGACGCGATCGTTAATCAGCAGCCGCGCGCCGCGCTTTCTCGCCGCCTGAACCGCCTCCAGCGCGATCTCCAGGAATTCGCGGGTGGTGACATCCTTCTCACGAAGCTGGATCAGGCGGGCTCCGCCGGAGCACAAGCCTTCGATGATTTCGCCAATGGGAAGTGAACCGGCCAGTATTCTATCGGTGAGCGGGTAGATAAAGGGTCTGGACGGAAGTTTGGTCACCAGACTATCGCTTATTGAATATCTCGTCGTCGAGGAAACGTGTCGAGTAGTCGCCCTTGCGGAACTTCTTGTTTCTCAGGACCCTGAGCAGCAGTGAAATGGTTGTCTTGATGTCCTCGACAACCATGAACTCGAGGCTGCGGTCCATGCGGGCGATCGCTTCCTTGCGATCCTGGCCGCGGACGACAACCTTCGCGATCAGGCTGTCGTAGTTGGGCGGAATCCAGCTGCCTTCGTAGACGGCGGTGTCGACCCTCACCCCGGGACCCTTGGGCACATTATAGCTGGTGATTTTCCCCGGACTGGGGAGGAAAGTAACCGGGTCCTCGGCGTTGACGCGGCACTCGATCGCGTGGCCCTGGAAATTGATGTCTTCTTGGGTGAACGTCAGCTTATGCCCCGCGGCAACCCTAATCTGAGTCTTGACCAGATCGATTCCGGTGATCATCTCGGTCACCGCGTGTTCCACCTGGATGCGGGTGTTCATTTCCATGAAATAGAACTTGCCGTCCTCGTCGAGCAGGAATTCGACCGTGCCAGCGTTGGTGTAACCGATTGATTCTGCCGCTTTGACGGCAATCGAGGCGATTTCTTCGCGCATCTCTGCACTGACTGCGGGGCTGGGGCTCTCCTCAATCAGCTTCTGGTGGCGGCGTTGGATCGAGCACTCGCGTTCGCCGAGATGCACGACATTGCCGTGCCTGTCGGCAATTATCTGGATCTCGATGTGGCGCGGCTTGCGCAGATAGCGCTCGATGTAGAGATCCGAAACACCGAAAGCTGCATTGGCCTCCGCGGCAGCCGTCCTGAACGCCCCGGCAAACTCCTCTTTGCTGTTAACGATCCTCATCCCTCGGCCGCCGCCGCCGGCCGAGGCCTTCAGAATCACCGGCAGGCCGATCTCCTCGATGATCCCCTCGGCCTCCTTTTCATCCTTCACCACCCCCTTGCTGCCCGGCACCGTCGGCACGCCCGCCCTGGCCATCGTCTCCTTGGCCGCGCTCTTGTTGCCCATCAGCCCGATGAGTTCGGGTGACGGGCCGATGAATTCGATATTGCAGCTTTCGCAGACCTCCGCGAAATAGGGATTCTCGGCCAGGAAGCCGTAACCGGGATGTATCGCGTCGGCGCCCGAGATTTCTGCCGCGCTGATCACGGCCGGGATGTTGAGGTAGCTCTCCGTGGGGCTCGGCGGTCCGATGCAGATCGCCTGATCGGCGAATTTGACGTGGAGGCTGTCACGATCGGCTTGGCTGAACACCGCAACCGTTTTGATGCCCAGCTCGCGGCAGGCCCAGATAATCCTTAGAGCGATTTCTCCACGGTTTGCGATAAGAATCTTCTTGAACATTCGCGATTCCGGTGAGTTAAGTAAGTTGAACCAATGTGGATTCGACTCGCCGTTTCGAGGCTAGTGCGTTGTCTCGACGCTCACCAGTGGCTCCCCGAATTCCACCGGCTGGGCGTTGTCCGGATAAACGTCGGAAACCACCCCGTTGACGTCGATGACGATCTCGTTCATCAGCTTCATCGCTTCGACGATGCAGCAAACCTGACCCTTCTTGACGCGGTCGCCGACCTCCACGTACGGCTTGGCTCCGGGACTGGGGGCACTGTAAAACGTGCCCACCATCGGAGAAGCGATGACATGCAGATTATTGCTCTTGGTGACGGCCACCCCCGGCTTGGTCTCGGCCGTTTCGCCGGCCTTCGCTGCCGGCGTAGAGGCGACGACCTCCGTCGTCGGGTTTCCGCTTACTATCACCGGGGCATCCTTACAAATACGGATTCTGAAGCCCTCTCTCTCAAGCTCGAATTCGGTGATGCCTTTTTCGACAAGCCTGTCGATCAGCCGATTTATCTCTTTAAGATCCAAGGCAGTACCCCCATGCAACCACCTCGGCCCAGCGCGGCCGGCGTTGATTATTGATGGAGCGGGTTTCTACCACAAAAATCCCTTCCATGGCAAGTGGACAGTCTAGGTCAAAGATACCTGGCTTCATCCTTGACCCCAATTTCCTTGGCCTCGTGTACGTCGAAGCCCTCGCGGCCCGGGCAGGTCATGATGCTGACGATAGTGCCCCAGAACAGCAGCACATGCGTCCTGTGCACCTCCATCTTGCGCTTCTCCGGTGGGATTATCTCACCTGCATCGTCGCGCACCCGCACGAATTCCCATTTGGGATTCTCGATCCAGACACCGAAGTTATCCACTCCGACCACCCGGGCATAGAACTGAGCCTCCTTGATGCCGAAAAACGTCAGCTCTTCCTGGTTCCTGATTTTGAAATACGCTTTCTGGCCGAGAATATCCTGGGTATTGACCGGACCGTTCTTTTTCATCGCCTAAGAATCCCTATGCTATACGCTCGCTGTTTGTTGCGTGAATGGCTATCTTAATTCAATCGCTCGCCCGGAGCAAACATGCAATTACTGTCCTGGTTTTCCCAGAGCCGCCCCCAACTGAGAGGTCAGCTTTTCCGAAAATGTCTTTATCATGGGAGTAAACGGTGAGGCGCCTGCCGCCAACAGATGGTGTCGTGCAAACGCGGCTGCAATCTCTGCCGGCGATATTGCTGTCCCGGAGAGCCCGGAAGCGGCTCTGAGCATTTCACCGGTAATGAAATCGTCTCCCGCAGAGATGTATTCCCCCCCGCTGAGCCACACCGGCCAGCCTGCCGGACCGCGTGCGACGGGATCGGCCGACCCCGGCGCCACCCGCCACCAGAACTCGGGCGTTGCTCCATCGGCGGCGGGAACGAGTGCGGCATGCCGCCTGAGCAGGTCGTCCTCCAACTCCAGGAGCGTCTGCCGGTCCCAACCAGCAAGGTTGCGACGGGAGAGGCCGTCTCTCGTGACAGCCTTGTATGCCTCGACCTTCGCCGATGGCAAGGCGCTCACTACCTCGGCGGAATCCGTCGAATGGAGCCTCGCGACTCCCGCCAGCAGCCTGGAGGCGATCAGCGCACCCAAGGCACTGTCTCCTGGGGATCGGTTCGACGACATCGTCCGAAGGTGAAGAATTCCAATCGCCGATTTCAGCTCGAAGCGGTCACCTGATTTTGTGGGAAGATATACGGCACAAACCACCAGAGGGGCATTCGGATACAGTCGCGTCCCGGGCAACGCCTCCGCCCAGGCCCGGCCGAGGATCGCCGACCAGTGCAGCAGGATCGGATTCTCAGCGGGAAAGCCCGCCAACGTAACCTCGGCTGCTTTTTCTTCAGCATCGGCGGCAAGCAAACCGCAGAACCACTCCGCCTGCCGGGCGCCGTGGCCCAGCATCGCACGGTAGTCGACCCGCCCACTCACTACTGCCATTTCCACGCTCAGTGACATCTCTTCCAGCGTAAGCGAACGCTGGGGCTTCGGCGCCCTGTCGCCCTCAGCGACAGGCTGTCGCGGAGCGAGAGTGTCGGCCAGAGTGATTGTGGTTATCCGCGGCCGCTCCGCGGGACTCAGGATGCCTACTTCCAGCCAAAGCGCTGTCAGCGCGCCATCCTTCGGTGCGCCATCACCAGCCGAAACACCGATCCGATCACCCGAGAGTATCAGTTCTCCGGCTTTCACAGCCGGTTGCAGTGACACGCTCTCCCCTTCGCGTTTCGCCCGGAGGGAGAATGTCACGGTTTTACCTGCAACCGCGGCCGGCAATATCTTCTTTTCCAGCAGCTTGAAGCGGACCAGATCGCCGCCGTCGATCCGCTCTCCGAAAACCCGCAGATTTACCCAGTGAAACAGGTGGGAGGGAACCGATGCGATATTGTTCACCACGGCGGTCGGTGCGAGCCGGGGGGCTTCCCCTTTGGCGAATGCCGGGTGCAGGTCGTAGCTGGCATCCCCGCTGAGGATTTGCACCCAGTAATAATCCCGGGAAATCTCGACAAGATCGGGCGCCGGCGCACTCCCGGGCAGTTTGAGCGCTTCGAGGTCCTCCCTCGCGGCAGAAACCGTGTCTTTCACGAGGCCGCCGATGAGGTCGGCATGTTTCGGCCATTCGATGCTGAATTTTTCCGCGGAAATCCCCAACCGCTCCATCTCGGCTTTGCCAAGTATCTCCACTTCCAAAAAGGCAGGCTGGATCGACGCGACAAGCTTCGCGGCATCCTCGCGCGACAACTCGCCGCGGGCAATCCTGCTGCGGATTCCGGCGGCGTCCAGCATTTCCTTGAGCAGAAGCGCCTGGTCGAACGAATTGCCGGCTCTTGCCAGCAGCGCGCCCGAGCCGCCCCTCAGGGCTCCCTGATAGGGCTCGAAGGTTATCTCATCGCGAACGAAATTGAGAATCGCATCCAGGTCCCGCCCCAGCACGGACGCGGCATCCGCCGGATTCAGCATTCGCACGGATTCGGTGGCTTCGAGGCTCCGGGCAAATACTTTGAGCCCCTGAAGGCCGAGGTCTTCGTCGCCGGTGACTGGGCCCGGTGAAAAAACCACCAGCAATGACAGGCAACACAAGAATTTTCTCACATCAAGCTCCGCGAGGATCGGTGACCCTCAGTATCAAGTTGAGGCCCGTTTGGGAGCCTGGGCCGGCATACGCCTCAACCGCCGCGTAGGCCATTCATTCTTTAATTCTTTCAATGTCCGCCCCCAGGGCCCGCAGCTTCCTCACTATGTGGCTGTAGCCGCGGTCTATGTGATAGACGCGGTTAACCGAGGTGCTGCCCTCGGCCACGAGTGCAGCCAGCACCAGCGACGCCGAAGCCCGCAAGTCGGTGGCCATTACGCGCACTCCGGAGAGTGGAGTGGGGCCTCGAACAACCGCGCTTTTGCCGTCGACCTGGATGTCGGCCCCCATGCGATTGAGCTCGGGGATATGCATAAAGCGGTTCTCGAAGATGTTCTCGGTGACCACCGCGCTGCCCTGGGCCTGTGTCATCAGCGCTATGTATTGGGCCTGCATGTCGGTCGGGAAGCCCGGGTAGGGCGAGGTCCGCACATCCTGAGAAAAAATCTGCGAAGGTCTTGTGGTGACGCTGTTGCTTTCGATCTCCAAGCGGGCGCCGCAGTCGATAAGCTTGTCCAGCACCGAGCGCATGATTTGCGGGTCGCAGTCGGTAACCTCCACTTCCCCCCCCGTGATCAAGCCGGCGACCACGTAAGTGGCGGCTTCAATCCGGTCGGGAGCGATGCCGTGCTCCGCACCGCGCAGCGATTCCACACCCTCGACTCTGATCGTGGGGGTTCCGAGGCCCTCGATCCCGGCTCCCATCTTCTGCAGCAGCCGCCCCAGATCGACGACCTCGGGCTCCATCGCGCAATTGAGCAGATTTGTCTGCCCGCGCGCGAGCACCGCGGCCATCATCGCGTTTTCGGTGCCGGTGACCGTAACCTTGTCGAACATGATTTCGCCGCCGACAAGCCGCTCGGCTTCGGCGACGATGTAACCATGCTCGAGGCGCACGTCGGCACCAAGGTGTTGCATCGCGGAGATGTGGAGATCGATCGGTCGCGCGCCGATCGCGCATCCGCCCGGCTGCGAAACTCTTGTCTTCCCGGCACGCGCCAGCAGGGGTCCGAGGACCACTACCGAAGCTCTCATCTTGCGCACGATGTCGTACGGGGCATCGCAGCCGTTGAGCTCGGCTGCCCTTATCTCAAGCGACTGCCCATCGCGCCGCACCTCCGCGCCAAGGTGTTCCAGCAGAAGGATCATCGAATCGATGTCGCGCAGATCGGGCACATTCTTCAGCACGACCGGCTCCGCCGTGAGCAACGCCGCCGCCATCTGGGGCAAGGCGGCATTCTTTGCGCCGGAGACACCGACGCTGCCTGAGAGTTTTTTCCCACCGTGAATCAGAAAACGATCCATCCTTCACGACCGCCTTTCGCCGATAACGACCCGCTCGATACCTTGCAGATCGGGGACCGCGCGAAGATGCTTGACCGCTTCTTCCGCGTCGATAATTCTCTTAACATCGCCGGCCTGGCCTGCTCCGCATTCGAGATAGAATCTCCCTCCGGGCGCAAGTGCGACCGCCACCTGAGGGACCAGCCGATTGAAGATTTCCAGACCTGTGGGACCCGCCAATAACGCCTCGCGCGGTTCCGCCTGGATGACCTCGGGCGCGAGACTGGAGGCCTCGCCCAAGCTGATGTAGGGCGGATTGGAGACGATGATATCCGCCGCACCCCCGCCGAGTTTTTCTATCACCGGCGCCAACAGATCACCATGGACTAGTTCCACGCGCCCGCTCACATTCATTCGCGACACATTGATGGCCGCAACCTCGAGCGCGCCGTGGGCCAGGTCGACCCCGATCACCCGTGCCTTGGGATACTCGAGCGCGAGTATTATCGCCAGGATGCCAGTGCCAGCCCCGACGTCGACGATCCGCAGCTTGCTGTTCTTATCGGGAAAATCGCGAAGCACTTCCTCGGCGATGTGCTCCGTTTCGGGTCTTGGAATCAGCGCGCGCGGATCGACATAGAATTCGCGCGACCAGAATTCAGCGCGGCTGGTTATATACTGTAGCGGCTCATGCCGGAGGCGGCGGTTGAGCAGGCCGGAGTACGGTGCTTGAAGATCCGGCGTCAACCGCTTTTTACCGCGGCTCAGCAGCTCTGCCATCTCGACCTTCAGCAGGTGCATCATCAGCAACTGAGCAGTCCTGCGGCCCTCGGCGATACCCTGTTCTTCGAGAAGTTTCGCAGCCGTATCAACGGCTTCTGCTATCGTGGGATCGGCCACTGAATTTTCCCCATTGGTTTTCCGCCCCTTCACCCGGCGCCTCAACCACCCAGGGTGTCGACCCCCTCCTTGAGCCTCTCGGCCTGGAAATGGGTGGAGAGGGCATCGATAATCTCATCGAGCTTGCCTTCCAAGACCTCGGAGAGCTGGTGAATGGTAAGCCCGATGCGGTGATCGGTCACCCGATTCTGCGGGAAGTTGTAGGTGCGTATCTTCTCGCTCCTGTCGCCCGAGCCGACCTGGCCGCGCCTGTTGGCCGCGATCGATTCCTGCTGTTCGCGTAGCTTGATGTCGTAGAGGCGGCTCTTCAGCACCTTCATCGCCTGAGCCTTGTTCTTGTGCTGCGATTTCTCGTCCTGGCAGCTGACCACGAGCCCTGTCGGCAGATGGGTTATGCGCACGGCTGAATATGTCGTGTTGACGCTCTGGCCTCCCGGCCCGGAACTGCAGAAGCGGTCGATCCGCAGCTCCGCCTCGTTGATCTCCACCTCCACATCGTCCGCCTCGGGGAGCACCGCAACGGTGATGGCGCTGGTGTGGATCCTGCCGCTGGCCTCGGTCTGAGGAACACGCTGGACGCGGTGGACACCGCTCTCGTACTTGAGGCGGCTGTAAACGCCTCGGCCCTCGATCAATGCTGTGACTTCCTTGATGCCGCCCGCGCCGGTCTCATGGGTGTCGGTCGTCTTCACTTTCCAGCCCTTGAGCTCAGCGTAGCGGCTAAACATCCGGAAGATCTCGGCGGCAAACAGAGCTGCTTCCTCGCCTCCGGTACCTGCGCGGATTTCCAGGACAACGTTCTTCTCGTCGTTGGGATCCTTGGGAGCCAGCAGGGTTTTGAGTTCCTCAATCAGCTCGTCGCGGCGGGCGCCCAATCCTTCAATCTCTTCCTCGGCCAGCTCTTTGAGGTCCTTGTCGTCACCGCTGTTGAGCAACTCAGTGGCATCTTTCAGCTCTTGCTCAACCTTTTTCAGCTCGCGAGTGCCGTTTAATATCGGTTCCAGCTCGGCCATCTCCTTGGCCAGCATACTGTAACGCGAGCGGTCGGACGAGGAAGCGGCGTTGCTGAGCTTTTCGGTAAGCTCTTCGTACTTCTTCTCCAGTTCACTCAGTTTCTCAAGCATATTTAAATCCGATCAGATGCAAGACAGCTTGGCCAAACATATCTCCCGAAAAATCTCCTGCCACAGGTCCGCCTCCCACCGCAAAGGCCGCAAAGCGAGAAAGACGCTCGCACTGTTGAGAAATCCTTAGTAATTATCGGATGTAAACACCCGCGGCACAAGTGAGGCGGCCAGAGCCGCTAGGTGCTGCCGGCCAGAATGGACTGTTCCATTTCCTGAGGGATGGGGCGGCCTTCGAACTGCCGCTCCAGGTCTCTGACCTCGTTGAGCGCCAGGACAGCGACCTCGAGTTGGCTGTCATCCGGTTTCCGCGCAGTGAGCCGTTGGAGCCAAATCCCCGGGGCGCTGAGAAAGGCAAAAAGTCCGCCGTTGCGGAGCTTCGACGTCAGCTTCAGGAGCTCGTAGGAGATTCCGGCAATCACGGGAATCAACGGCGTGCGGATCAGCAGCTTGATCCAGAAACTCTCGCGGGTCGGCGTGAAAGAGAATACGAGGATCGCCACCATCATCACCAGCAAGAGGAAACTGGTTCCGCAGCGGGGGTGGTAGGGGCTGTGCTCGCGCGCTTTCTGCACCGAGACTTTCTCATCGGCGCCAACCGCCTCGCTGGCGTAGACCGACATGTGCTCGGCGCCGTGATACTGGAACACGCGTTTGATGTCGGGCAGCAACGAAATGAGCAGAATGTAGGCAAGGAAGACAGCCACCCTGAAGAGGCCGTCAACCGAGTTGTATAGAACCGGATTCTCGAGCCCCGGCAGCAGAATCTTCATCAGATCGGTCAGCCAGAGGGGAAGAAAAACAACCAGCAGAAAAGCAAACGCGAAAGCGAGCAATAACATCAAGCCGACAGACCACTTCGAGAGCTCGCCCTTTGCCTTGGCTTTAACGTTGCTTTTTTCCTTCTTCTCGTCCTCTTCCTCGCTTAGTACGGCTGCGGAGAAATTCAACGCGCTGATGCCGATCATCAGCGTCTGACCAAGCAGGAAAATGCCGCGGATAAAAGGGAGGCCGAGAAGCCTGTGGCGTTTTGTCACGTTGGGTTGATGGCTGCGCCGCAGAACCACATCGCCGTTTTGCTTGCGCACGGCCACAGCATAGTAATTGGGAGAGCGCATGAGCACGCCCTCAATTACCGCCTGACCACCCAGCAGAAAATCCTGGTTGTTGGATTCGCGCGGCATCTTGCCCACAATTTTGCTTTTATTGATTTAACAAGACTAACGGCGCTTGCGCGTCTTCTTCTCCACCGCTTCCTTGGCCGCCTGGGTCTTGGCCTTGCGGCGTTCGAAGCGGTCGACCATCCCGGCGCTGTCCACGAGCTTTTGCTTGCCGGTAAAGAAGGGATGGCAGTTGGAGCAGATCTCCAACTTGATCTCCGCCTTGACGGAGCGGGTCTTGAAGGTGTTCCCGCAGGCGCAGGTCACCGTGGCTTCCACGTACTTGGGATGTATATCCGCTTTCATCTTAAATGCTTCCTTTCAGCCTTACTCTCAGCAACGGACCGCAGAGTATAAGGTAATCGCTTTCGAGTAGCAAGGGCTGATTTACTGCGTTTTGTGTGCCGGCTTGGGCATCGACAGCACGTTCCAGCCGGCAACGACATCGAACTCGATCGAGGTTCGCACAATCGGGGGAGAGACATCGGTGGCGTTTAACCTTAGGGTGTAGTGCCCCTCTCGCAGTTTACCGGTGCCGACCCTCATCGAGCTGGAAACCAACCCCCTTGATAGCAGATCCTTCCTGTCGAGTCTTGCGTTCGTCTGCCAGATGACTCGACCCATCGAAATCACCTCCAGCCGCACGGTAATGTCGGAAACCCTCTGACGCTGGGTCAGGTGCAGTTGGTATAAAACCTCGCTGTCATCGCCGAGCTGAACCACTCTGGCAACGTTCGGTGAGTATCGTTCTCCATTGAATTCGTATTGCAAGGATCCCTCGCCATCTACTGCCGGGGCATCCTGCCGGCTATGCACCAAAATCGCCGGGCCGAACCGCATCACCCGCGCGACTGCACTGGGGATTTCCACCTGCTCTTCTATCTCGAAATACCGCCTATCAACGGGATTGCGAAGGGTTAACTCAACGTTGTAGCGTCCAGGGCTGAGATCCAATTTCCCTTGATAAGAGACGGCCGCGGTCCCCCCGCGCCCGAGCTCGTGGTGATTGAAGCCGGCTGAAATAGTCTCGGTCAACTGCCCGGCAATTTGACCACTCTCATCACGGGCGATGGCTTCCACATGCAGAACGGCATAGCAGCGTCCGCGATAATTGGACATCGAGATGTTTTCGCTTCCGGCCACGAAGGCGAAATAGAGCTTCGGCAAGCCCGCATCGTCGCAGAAGGCATCGAAACTGCAGCGCCCGCCGAACTCACCGCGAATCCACGTATCCGCTCGGGATTCCCGGGAGCACCCGCCCATCATAGTCTTCAGCTTTTGAAGCATCTCCTTCTGGCGATAGTTGCGGCTGTTAAGCACTAGACTGAGGACCTTCTTGCTGGCTTTGGTGCGTTTGGCCAGAGCGCGCCGCAACTCGGCCTTGTTATCCTTCATAATCGGGCTGTGTTCCCGCGGCAGCAAACTGAGAGACAGTTGCCCCAGCAGGGGATCGATGCGGAGCAAACTGTTCAGGGCAAATTCTTCTTTTTCCTCTGATGATAGGCGGCCGGTGCCACCGGAGATTAGATCCGAAGGATTATAGGTTGCCGGATTGTAGACTCTGTAGACTTTGCCTGACGGCTTGAAAAAAACCACGAAGAAATAGTAGTTGATGCCGCAACTCTTGTCGGGCGGGTAGTACCAGGCATAAATCGGACCGTTCAGCTTGGAATCGCCCAGTGACAGGCTTTTGAGCGGCTCACCCAGCAGGACATAAACCTCTCCCATGGTGGCTTGCAGACTCGACCTGTTGTGGACTCCGAATTCCTGCCTTGCGCGTGCGAGTCGCCGGTAGTGCTCGTCCTTGAATTCGTTGGTGATGGTCTCGGGGGTCGGATCACGAAATTCCCAGAACGCCTCCACGAAACGCTCCCGCTCGCTATCTCTCTTCAGTGAGAGAAAATATTCGCGCTCTGCATCCGAGATGATGAAGGGCACTTCCTCTTCGAGCCACTTTGTGAAATCTACGTCGGCGGCGGCAGCGGAATAGAGCGCAAGGATGCCCAATGCCGAGAGGATGGCAATCAAAAGTCCGGTTTTCCCTGATATAGCTGACATAACTGTATTAAATGCTGATCCTGCGCCCATCCATCCATCGGTAAATACACCTTTACCGACTATCAAACTATATTAGAAACGGGTCCTGAGTGCTGTAATCGCGGCAACAAACCGCTCGGGACTAGTTGCTGCTCCCCCATCCCGTTCTACCCCCGGCCGCATCCCCTATTCTTTTCGTACTCGGCATCGGTCGCCAGCAGATCTTTTATCTCGCCGGGCGCCTTCTGCAGCGCATCCAGCACCAGGTCAAGCGCGAGTAACTGCGCCTTATCTCGGGAATCCATGAAGCGTCGCAGCAGTTCCGGCTCAATATAGACCAGGTCGGAGCCGGCTGAATAGACAAACGAATCGCAGACCGAACCGCTTTTGACAAATCCCACTACAAGCCCGACTCTTGTCCTGCCAACCTTCCCGCGCAGGAACTCCCTGACCCTGTGCTCCCGCATCTCGACAACATCGCCCATCGACCCTCTCGGTGAATGATTTGCCAAAACCACTCACCAGGCAAAATCAAACACCCTTTGATGCCGCGAAGCTATGCTTCGCCCTTGTCCAAGGCTTCCAGGTTCTTCTCGATCAGAGATATCTGGGCCTGAAACTCCGCAAGTTTTGTCCGCTCCGCTTCCACGACCTCCTGTGGTGCGCGCAGCACAAATTTATCATTCGCCAGCTTCTTTTCCGATCTCGACATCTCGGTGCGTAGCTTTTCAAGTTTCTTGTCCAACTTGGCCTTCTCCTCAACCGGATCCAGCACTCCCGCCAGATATATCTCCATGTCGCCGATGACCTGAGACGCAGCCGACGCCGGCCGTGCTGCCTCGGAGTCGATCTCCAACGCCGACAGGTTGGTCATCTGAACCACCAGATGCCTGAGCGATTCAATACACGAGGCGGCTTGACCGCCGGCTTTGATCACTGCGGAGAGCGTCTTGCCCGGCGACACGCCGTGCCGCGCCCTCATTTCGCGAATCGAACGGATCACATCCTGCAGCAAAGCGAAGTCGTTTTCGGTCTTTTTATCTTCGCGCTCGCGCAACCGGTCCGGCCAGGAAGCGAGGATCAGCAATTCCGGAGATTCGAGCGGTCCTTCGAGCCCGCGCACGAGGCACTGCTGACCCAGCTTCTCCCAGAGTGTCTCGGTGATAAACGGCACGAACGGGTGGAACAGTCGCAGCACCTGGTCGAGCGTGAAGGCGAGAACCGTCCGCGCGACAGGAGCGGTCTCCTCGCTCTTGAGACGCGGTTTGATCAGCTCGAGATACCAGTCGCAAAGCTCTCCCCAGAAGAAGCTGCGCGCGGCTCCGATCGCCGCGGACGGGTTGTAGTTAGACAATTGCCGGGTGACAGTGTCGATCGCGCGCGACAACCGCGAGAGTATCCAGCAATCCTCCTCGGCAAGATCGCTGTCGGAAACGGGCTCGAACTCGTGGCTGCCGAGATTCATCAGCGCGAAGCGTGCGGCGTTCCAGAGCTTGGTGCAAAAGGCGCGCCCGACGTCGAAGCGGTCGCTGATGATCTTGGCCATCGCCAGATCGGGCATTGTCCCCAACACGTCGAATTCCTTGCCGCTTCCGGGGCAGATGTAGGTGAAGATCGTGCGGCCGTGCCGAGCCGTCGCCAGGTCCACCACCTCCCCGGTGAAGGGCGATATCGCCTGAATCGGCAGGCGGATGTCTTGCGTGCCGGTCTGCATGTCGCAAAGCACGTAGCGCATTGCGTCGGCGCCGTATTTCTCGATTATGTCCACCGGGTCGATGCCGTTGCCCTTGCTCTTGCTCATCCGCTCGCCTTTGCCGTCCTGGATGTTGGCGTGGATGAAGCACGCGGTGAAGGGGACGTCACCGAGCAGGTAAAGCCCCATGATCAGCATCCGCGCCACCCAGAGCGTGATGATGTCGCGCCCGGTGATCAGGCAGGAGCCGGGGTAATAGTAATCAAGGCAATTGGCGCGTCCGTCGACCGCTCCGAGCGGCGACTGCCCCTCCTCGATCACGGCGGTATCGGGATCGGGCCAGCCGAGAGTGCTGAAGGGCCAAAGTGCTGAGCTGAACCAGGTATCCAGCACATCTGGGTCCTGAGCCAGGCCGGCGGCTTCGAGGACCTCCGCGTGCTTGCCTTCTGCCGCCTCGTTGCGCAGGCAGACGAGGATGTCGAAGCGTTCGCCCTTGTCCAGATCCTGCAAACCGTCCAGGCTGAACAGGGCGCCGCCGGCATCGGAAACCCAGACTGAGAGTTCCTCCGGGTTTGATTGGGGAAGCTTCTCCAGGACCGGCATTAACTCACTGTGTGCGAACGAGCCATGCCAGATCGGAATCCGGTGGCCCCACCAGAGTTGTCGGCTGATGCACCAGTCGCGCTTCTCGGCAAGCCAACTCCTGTAGGTTCCGCCGTAACGGGCGTGGTCGGGATAAAATGTCAGCCTCCGGCCCGAGGGCGATTTGTATTCGTGATCAATCGCATCGATGGCGGTTTGCGCCAGCCCCCGAGTCTTGAATTCTCTGTCGGTTCCTCTGCCGCAAAGGATGCCTCCATCGACATCGCTCATCATGATAAACCATTGCTTTGAGAGGTAAGGCTCGATGGCGGTTTTGGAGCGGTCTGAATGGCCGATCTCGATCTCGCGATCCTCGATCGCCTCCATCAAGCCTTGCGCTTCCAGATCGGCTACCACGCTCTCGCGGGCCGCGAAGCGGTCCTGCCCGGCGTAGCGGCCGGCGTTATCGTTCAGCGTGCCGTCGGGATTGAGGATGTTGATGATGTCGATTTCCGCGCCGTGCCTGGTCCAGACGTCGTAGTCATTAGGGTCGTGGGCGGGCGTTATCTTGACGCACCCGGAACCTAACTCCGGTTTCGCCCACCCGTCGAGGATCAGCGGGAGCTCCCGCTCCATCAACGGCAGCATCACCCGCCGCCCTGCCTCGGCCATCTCCCTCAGCTTCAGGAGGTTGGGCAGGACCTCCTCCTTGCGCCGCTTCAAGCTCTCAAGCTCATCAGTCAGCTGCTGCTTCTCCTTGCGAGCCGCCGCCTTGATCCGCGACGGCATCTCGGCGATCAGCCGATCGAGCGCTCTCTCGGGGTCGGGATGGACGGCCACGGCGGTGTCGCCGAGCATCGTCTCCGGGCGCGTGGTGGCCACCGTCACGAATTCCGGCTCGCCCTGCCTGCGATCGATCACGGGGTATCGGATGTGCCAGAAGTGCCCCTGGATCTTCTCGTAGACGATCTCGTCGTCGGAGACGGCCGTCTGTAACTGGCAGTCCCAGTTGACCAGCCGGTCGCCGCGGTAGATCAGGCCGTCGCGGAAGAGGCGGAAGAAAGCCTCCCTCACCGCCCGGGCGCAGACTCGGTCCATCGTGAAGCGCTGGCGGTCCCAGTCGCACGAGCAGCCCATGCTCTGCTGCTGTTTGATGATGCGCTGTTGGTACTCGTCCTTCCACGTCCAGATCTTGGCTACCAGGGTCTCGCGGCCGACGTCGCGGCGCGTCTTGCCCTCCAGCTCGAACAGGCGTTTTTCCACCACCGCCTGGGTCGCGATGCCGGCGTGATCGGTGCCGGGCATCCACAGCGTGTTATCGCCCGTCATCCGGTGCCAGCGGATCAGCAGGTCCTGCATCACATTGTCCATCGCGTGGCCCATGTGCAGCGCACCGGTGACGTTGGGCAGAGGCATCATGATTACGTAGCGCTCATCGCGCTCGTCGGGGGAGGCGGCAAAGGCTCGCGACTCCAGCCAATGCCTTCTTACCCGCTCCTCGTTCGCGGCTGTTTCGTAGTGTTTTGGTAGTTCGTCGTTCATTCTCAAACCGGACTCAGGAAATGGCTGTCACTGTTTTTCGATTTCGCGAAAAACACGGTTAAAACAACCGTAACTTATTGTAAAAAAAGCATTTCCGGCCAAGGAAATACAAGCACTAATGCTAACCCAGGCAATCGGTAAAGTCAACGAATCCGGGGGGTAAACCGGAGATGCCGGCCGCAGTGTAAACACTCTTCTGAAGGATGTTAAAAACAGGCTGTCAGGTTTTCGTTATCTCTTCGATCGCGTCCCTGATCATCCGCTCGGCAAGGTCGGGCACTACTTCCCACGCTACTTCCCGGACGACGTCGTCGCTAAGTTTCCTGACGATTTCTTCAACCAGATCCCTTCCGAGCTTCTCGGCGGTATCTTCATCCACGGCATGTATTCCCGCCAGACCCAGGCGCTCCACCACCTGCCGTGTAACCCTCTCGACTACGGGATCAAGATCCCCGGGGATTGTCGCGACCGGCTCGGGCTCCGGTCCTACGGCTTCCTCTTCCGGTGCAGGGACGGCAACCGGCTCCTCCGCCCTCTCGAGCGAGATTTCCAGCGGAGTCTCGGCAAGCTCTTCGTCGACGGCCAGCGGAACGGCATCCTCGATCTCCGGCGGCCTCTGTCCGATCGCCTCCACGGGGGTTTCGATTTCCGTCAGCTCAGGCGGCGCCAGCTCTGCCGGGGGAACCTCCTCAACCTCGGCAATCACCGCTTCCTCTTCCAGAGCCAGGTCTTCCATCCGATCAACAGTGTCTGAAAGATCAGGCGCCTCGGGGGGGCCCTCCACCGGCGGGGCCTCAGGAGGCGCTCCAGCAAATTCGCCTGCGGCAGCCTGGTCACCTAACTCAAGATCGCCAAAGGAAGCTTCATCGCTGACGTCCAGAATCATCGGCCCCTCTTCGGATTTCTCCATATCTCCGGGCTCGACCGTGGAAGTGGTTTTCCCTCTGAAATCCTGTATCCCGGTATCGATGACATTCAGCAGCGCGCTCGGGCTGAAAGGTTTCTCCAGCATGCCCGCCGCGCCGGCCTTGTTTGCCCGCTCCTGGTTATAGGTGGCGAAAGAGGTTTTCAGCAGAAACACCTTTGCGTGGGCCAGCTCCGGATCGCTCTTGATCGCCTCGCACAACGCATAGCCATCCATCCTGGGCAACTCGATGTCGGCCAGCACGATATCCGGTTTGATTTCCTGGACCATTTCCAAGGCCGCATTGCCGTCGGTGACAGCGCTGAGGTCGACATCGCGCTCCGATATCGCCAGTTCGACAACCTTGTGATTAGAGACGCTGCTATCGGCGAGAAGAACCTTGACGCTCATCCAGCCCTCCACTCCGCGTCCACGATAACGACCGTGTCGCGCAGGTCGGCTCTCGCACCACGCCTGCTAATCGGCCTGCTGCGAGGCACGCTATTAATGATTTTACAATCGTACCACAAGGCACAAATACTGTCAACTTTCGTGATATCAGTGTGTTACGGTTAATCGTTTCAGTCAGAATGTGTTTTACTTCACTTGCCTAATCTCCGCAAGAATACATATAATGCCGTCAATCAGAGGAGATAGTCGATCATGGCGGAGACTAAACCGAAGTACAAGCGCATCCTGATCAAGCTCAGTGGTGAGGCGTTGATGGGTGGCAAGGACGTGACTCTCGATCCGGAAACCGTCAACTCCGTGGCATTGCAAGTGAAACAGGTGCGGCAACTCGGCGTCGAAGTCGCCCTCGTGATCGGCGGCGGCAACATCTTCCGCGGCCTCCAAGCCAGCACGCAGGGGATGGACCGGGTCACCGCCGACCACATGGGCATGCTGGCGACGGTGATTAACAGCCTCGCGCTCCAGGATGCCCTGGAGAATCAGGGCGCCGATGTGCGCACGATGACCGCCATCCCGATCTCCAACATCGCCGAGCCCTTCATTCGCCGCCGTGCCACCCGCCACCTGGAGAAGGGGCGCGTCGTGATCTTCGCCGCCGGCACCGGAAATCCCTACTTCAGCACCGACACCGCCGCAGCCCTGCGCGCCAACGAAATACTCGCCGAGGTAATCTTCAAGGCCACAAAGGTCGACGGCGTCTACGACAGCGATCCCGAGATCAACACCAACGCGACGCGCTACGAACAGCTGACATACCAGAAAGTGCTCGAGGATCACCTGCGCGTGATGGACGCCACTGCCATCTCGCTCTGCATGGAGAACAAGACTCCCGTCCTCGTCTTCAGCATCCGCGAGGAGGGCAACATCATGCGCGCCGTCTTGGGCGAGGACATCGGGACACTGGTCACTCTCTGACGGTTCGATAATGCGTTGTGAGCTGCCTTTCCCGGCTGCGCTGGATACTCCTCATTTCCTGAATTGCTTCAGGACCTTGATCAAAGCCTTTTCATTCACCTTGAAGAAGGGGGAGATTGCATCGCGCATCATCGACGTATACGTGGGACGGTACAAGCCTTCCTCCCACATATCCATGCCCTTGAACAAACCATACCCTTCGTAGCGATAGGGAGTCGGTACGGGCGGATTCCCCTTTATATATCCGGCCCATTTAACCTTTCTCGGATCGGTCTCGATGGTGGCGTTGGCAGCATCAGGTTCTTCTGTCGGCGGCGGTACATCGAAGTAATCCAAGTAATCGTAGTAGATATATTCATCCCATAGATTCCCGACGCCGTGGCCGAGCTCATGAATCAGATTACCCCCGCCGCGGGTATTCAAGTATTGGGACGAAAGAACAATACGGCCAAAATTGTAGCTGCCAACACCCTTCATCGCGGAAAAGGGATCGTGAATCCACACGACCGGGATAGTGAAATTAGGAAATGCTTCAGCGGCAACCTCGTAGACTCTCGCAGTACTGCCGGCTCCACCTTGATAGCGCTTGGCGCCGATCTGGAACATGTTAAAGACCGTGGAATTCTGCAGTCCTAAATCCACAAACGTATGATTACCGTCCTCGGAGGGAATCCAGCAGGTGTAGATGTGGATGCGGTCGGAGAATCTGTCAAACGGCGCGAAATTCAGCAGCACTTGCGCGTTATAGGCGCAGAGGAACTCGAATTCAGCTCTCTCGTAGCGATTGCAGATGCCGTCGCCGTTCTCATCGACAAACGGCTCGGGGGCGTCGTAATCCCCATCCCAGTTCCTATCGTAATAGTCTTCACCCTCGTCGTATTTGCCGTTCAAATTGGCATCCAAGAAGAGATCGCCATCCCAAACGCCGTTTCCGTTCTTGTCGGTAAAGGTCTCATGATACTCGGTATAGGCTTCCGGCATCATCAGGATGTTCAACTTGCCTTCGCTGGAACCCTCACCCCAGATTCTCTGCAGTTGCGGACCACCTCTCTTCTTATTCTTGCGGCAAACGAACTTGAAGGGTTGTTGCTGTCTTTTCCTCACCTTAACGATTTTGATTATCTCCCCCGACGTTTCCTGGCTGTTCGGGATCACGACGAAAACCAGCTTCTTATTGGGAAGGCGGGCGGCAAAGTTCCCTTCGTTGTCGGTTTGGACGACCGTGAGCAACCAGCGATCCCAGGTTGACTTGCCGAGCTTCGTCTCGAAGATCCAGATCTCAGCCCGGATGCTCCTACCGCCTTTTTCCATGACCCTGCCCCGGAACAGGTTGTTCGGCCCCCACGCGAGATTCAATTCGTCTTTGCCGGGATCGAAAAGGTCTACGAACAGCGGATCGGGCGGATACTGCACCTTCCGGCCTTGATAATCGGGATCGAAATAAACGCAGTTCGCGGCAACCACATATTCCCCCGGAGAGACCCTGATCGAGAATGAACCGTCACTCCCAAGTTTTCCTCCCTTCTGTCCACCTATCTGGATCTTGTCGACTTCTTTGCCGCTTTCCCGCTCGTAAAAGGTCAGGTTGAGCTCCACAAGCGAGTAATCGACGACACCCGGAATCGTTATCCTGCCTTTCGCTTTGCTCTTGGCCGAAGGTTGGGCGTCTCGCCAGCCAATGCTCAAATCCTTATCCGCTAGCGGCCGGCTATCGCGGGTTATCACGCGCAGGTATTCCCCGAGCTCCGGACCGTTTCCTTCGACTCCGGCGGGTCTTGACGAGAAATTGTGCTTATTGCCAAGCAGCGGTATTTCTCCGATCTCCTGCTGAAGTAAAAGCGAGCCGCCGGAAGAACGGATTTCTATCGTCCGAGCCTCGATGAAATTAGGGAGGACTAGGCAAAAGGAATCGGATTTACGCACACGGCCGCCCCTTAGTTTTCCCGTCGCGTCCAGATAGTCGTAGAGGATCTCATCAGGCAGGATGATGTTCCTGGAAAACAACTCGCGCCCATCCGAACCCTGAATGGAAATGCAATAACCTCCCTCCTGCAGAGGAATCGGTTCAGCGCCTTCGACGATTTTCACCCCCGTCGCTATGAGATTATTGTCGTGCCTCTCCAGTGAGAGAATCATGCGGCCGGCGGCTGTACTATCATTCTCTTCGGAACCGAAGACCATGTGAGATGCAGAGAACAATAACAATAGGATAATCAAACACCTCTTTGCGCACATAAATGACCCCCTTTGTTCAGAATTCAAGAACGATGGCTTCCCCTTCAAGGGTAGTGAAACGGCCGATTGGGGCGGGAGTATGTAACATTCTTAACAGTACACTATGCATAGCCATCAAGGTCTCGATGGGCTCCGTAGAACCAGCTCAAAGGCCCTCCATTCTTCTGCTTAAAAAAATAGTTTTCTTTGTTATAATCGCGTATCGGGCAACCAAAGAGCGCTGGGAGCGAGCCAGGAGGAGGGGGAACATGGAAGATTTATTGGACAACACCGAACTGTCGATGGAAACGTCCATCGAGCACATGCTGAAAGAGTTCGGGGGGATGAGGACCGGCCGCGCCTCCATTCACTTGCTCGACAACATCATGGTCAACTACTACGGCAGCGAAACTCCTCTCAATCAGCTGGCGACGATCACCGCTCCCGAGTCTACCCTGTTGGTGATCGCTCCATTCGATCCCTCTTCGCTCGGCGAAATCGAAAAAGCCATCCACCGCAGCGGATTGGGCCTTAGCCCGGTCAACGACGGCAGGCTGGTCCGCCTGCCGATACCTCCGCTCACCGAAGAGCGCCGCATCGAGCTGACAAAGCTCGTTGCCAAAGTGGCGGAGGAAGCCAAGACCTCCGTGCGCAACCACCGCCGCGAGGCGAACGACCTGGTCAAGGCGGCGGAGAAGAACAAGGAGATCAGCGAAGACGATGAACACCACTACTTCGGCGAGGTCCAGAAACTGACCGACAAGTTTATCGAGCGGATCGACAAGCTGGCGGCAACCAAAAAAGAAGAGATCATGCAGGTCTGACTGCAGCGCTGCTTTGCTGTCCCGAATTCAACAACCAGCTTGGCCGAAAGAGGTCTACCAATGTTCGATTTCCTTGCTTGGATCTACCTGATCAACTCCGTCCTGCTGATAGTGCACGAGATCGATTCAGCCTACTGGAAGGAATGGAACCTGTTCAGGCTGCCCGGGGACATTGCCGGATTCCTGATAATCCACCTCCCCCTCTTGTTCGTCGTACAGCTGGGTCTGGCCCTGATGTTCCTCAACGTGTGGGCAGGCCTGATCTTCTCGCTGATCCTCGCCCTATCCGGCCTCTTCGCTTTCTCGGCGCACATGTTCTTCATCGCCAGAGGAAAGGACGAATTCAAAACGTCGGCTTCCATTGCTATTCTGTCCGCGACACTGCTTGTCTCGCTGATCCAGTTACCCGTAACCCTCTTTCTTTTGGCAGGCTGAGGTTAAGCGGAAATGAAAATCCTCGTGACCGGCGCCAGCGGCTTCACCGGCTCTCACCTCGCGCGCAGACTGCTGCAACAGGATCATAGTGTGCGGGTGCTGGTCAGACCACAAAGCTACCTCGACGAGGATCTTGCCGGATCGGCGGAGCGCATCGACGGCGACCTCACCCGCCCCGGCGACTGCCACAAGGCCGTAGAAGGCTGCGACGCCGTCTATCATATTGCCGCCCTCTATCGCGAGGAGAAGAATCCGAAGGCTTTCTTCGACGTCAACGTCGACGGCACGCGCAACATCCTCGAGGCGTGCAAGGCGTTCGGCGTCGGGAGGATTGTCCACTGCTCTACCGTCGGCGTCCACGGACACCTGAAGCAGGTACCCGGCGGCGAGGACGCCCCCTTCCATCCGGGCGATGCTTACCAGCGCTCCAAGCTGGAGGGAGAACTGCTCGCGCTCGAATACCACCGCAAGCACGGCCTTCCCGTCTCCGTCTTCCGGCCGACCGGCATCTACGGCCCCGGTGACCTGCGCCTGCTAAAGTTCTTCCGCATGGCCCGCAAGCGCCGCCCGCTGATCGGCAACGGCAAGCCGCACTACCACCTGACATATATCGACGACCTGGTGGAGGGCATTATCCTCTGCGGCACCCATCATGATGCCGTCGGTGAGGTGTTCATCCTCGGAGGACCCGAAGCGCCCACGCTGCGCGAGTGGTACGACACGATCGCCGAGCTGCTTGGCGTCAAACCGGTGGGGATGCGGCTGCCCGTCTGGCCGTTCCTGGCCGCCGGTGCGGTGCTCGAATTACTGTTCAAGCCCTTCGGACTGCAACCGCCGTTGCACCGCCGCTCAGTTCACTTCTTCACCCACGACCGCTGGTTCGATATCTCAAAGGCGCAGCGAGTTCTGGGTTACTCGCCCAAAGTCGGCCTGCGCGAGGGCATGGAAAAAACCGCCCGCTGGTACGAGTCGCAGGGCCTGCTCTGAAAACAGCCGCTTCAATTTGTTATCATGATTATTCCCAAGTCCGGGAGGACTTTGCGATGAATACGATGAAATCCTGGCGCTTCAACGAATTCGGCAGTATCGAAAACCTGCAGTTGGAGGAAATCCCGATACCCGAACCCGCAGAGGGCGAGGTTCTGGTCAGGGTGGAGTATGCCGCGCTCAATCCCGCCGACGCCTTTGTTGTGATGGGTCGCTATCCCGAGGCGGGAGAGCCGCCGTTTTCCGTCGGCCGCGACGGCTGCGGGATTGTCGAGACGCCGTTGGCGGATGGGCGCTTCGAAAAGGGCGAACGCGTGGTTCTGCTGCGCAGCAATATCGGCATCACCCGCGACGGCATGCTGGCCGAATACGCGGCCATCCCGGAGACGTGCCTGGCGCCGATACCCGACTGGTGGACGCCGCAGGAGGGCGCCGCGGGGCCGCTGGTTAATCTCACCTGCTGGCAAGCGCTCAAACTGGCTGCCGATTTGCGGCAAGCTGAGACGGTGGTGATCACCGGCGCATCCGGCGGCATCGGCACCGCCGCCCTGATGCTCTCCAAAGCCATGGGTGCCTTCGTGATCGCCCTCTCGCGCGATGAAGGCAAGCGGGCGAAACTGCTGGAACTCGGGGCCGATGTGGTGCTCGACACTGACGATCCCGATCTAGTCGCCAAGGTTAGGCAAGCATCTCCCACAAACGGAGCCGACGTGGTCATCGAGAACATCTGCGGACCTTTCCTAGCCAAAAGCATCGAGATGGCCGGCAACCACGGCCGCATCTGCATCATCGGCGCGCTCGGCGGGATTAAGTCGGAGATCAACCCCCTGAAGATTTTGTTCAAGCGGCTGCAAGTGCATGGCATCCAGGTCGGCGACTACACCGACCCGGGCGTGCAGAGTGCCTGGTCGCAGATCGTCGAAACGTTGAGAAAAACCTGGGCAAAGCCGCTGATCGACAAGGTCTACCCCTTCACCCGGGTTCAGGAGGCTTTCCGCCACCTGCGGCGCGGGACGATGGGTAAAATCGTCGTCGGGCCGATGTCCTGAGCGATTATTCAAATGACGCGACGGCGCCAAATGTGGTAAAAAGAATCAAATATTAGCTATGACGGTTTGCGCAGCGCAGGAGGAACCAAGATGGCGGAACTGACAAAAAAGATCTACGACATCGTGAATTACCCCGGGCGCGTCGGCGTGCTCGGCACGGCCGATAAAGATGGCAAGCCCGACGCCGCCTACTACGGCAGCCCCCGGCTGACGGAGGAAGGCACGCTGGTGGTCGGCTCCGGCGACAACCTCACTCTCCACAATCTGCACGAGAATCCCCAGGCGGTCTTCTTCTGTGTCGACGAGGCGCCGGTGAAGCCCACAACGCCCGGCTGCCGCCTGTATCTCAAGGTCAGGAAGATTTGGAAAGAAGGGCCGATTCTCGAAGCGATCAGGGATAACATCTCCAGGAACTTCAGCGAGGAAGCGGCAAAGAAGATCGTCGCGGCGATTGTCTTCGACGTCATCGAGGTCAGACCTCTGATCGCCAAGGGATACTGATCCCGCACACAGGCCGGACTTTTTCAGACCGGGGGAGAACGACTATCAATTTCCATCTGGAACTCAAGGGACCTTTCAACCCCGAGCTCTCCCTCGCCTTCTGGCTGCGGCGGCCGGAGGAGCAGGTCGATCTCGTCGGGCCCGGCAACAGCTACACCCGCCTCTTCTTCCACGGCGACCGGCCGGTCCTGGTGCATGTCGAGCAATGCGGCGACCTGGAGCAGCCGTCCTGCGATGTAACGCTGTCGGGCGAAGTCTGCGAAGAGGATCGCGACTGGGCCGCCGAGACAGTCCGTTGGATCCTGCACGACCACTGCCCGCTGGAAGATTTCTACTCGCACATCACCGCCGCCGACCCGTCGTTCCCGCTGGCAGCGAGCGCCCGCGGCCTGCGCACCCCCCTCTCGCCCACACTCTTCGAGACACTCGTCTTCGCAATCCTCGGCCAGCAGGTCAACCTCACCTTCGCCTACCGCTGCAAAGCCGCCCTCGAGGCCGGCTACACCCGCTGCGCGATAATCGACGGGCAGGAGTATCTGGCCGCGCTCACGCCGGAGGATCTCGACGGAGCGCAGATTCCCGACCTGCACGCGCAGAAAATCTCCAACGCCAAGTCGCGCGCCATCCTCGAGTTGGCCGAGAGCTTCCGTTCCGAACCGCTCGACCGACGCAAACTCGCCGGCAAGAGCAGCGAGGAGATCTCCGCCCTCCTCACCTCATTCCGCGGCATCGG